>Ga0209345_10000564_pt1 | contig 47149 bp, 69 predicted proteins | sample Cruoilmetagenom7_FD_187294 | JGI IMG/M metagenome (GOLD analysis project Ga0209345, IMG submission 187294) | Oil polluted marine microbial communities from Coal Oil Point, Santa Barbara, California, USA - Sample 7 (SPAdes) (version 2) | ecosystem: Environmental > Aquatic > Marine > Oil seeps ... | reverse complement strand
TGGGATTTGCAACTCCCGAAAGGCGAATACTGATTTTGGGCTCAAAAACAGCCTTCACGCGATTTTAATTTTTGAGGCATGCTTTGGGTCATAAAATGGAAAAAAGGAGCTTACATGGTTGTTACGCAAGTGCATTTTGCTAAATTAGCTGGGGTTACAAGAGCAACAGTTGATAGAAAAATTAAACAAGGTGTATTAATTAAAAACGAACAAGGGAAATTAGATCCTGAAAACGAAAAAAATAAGAAATATTTGCATAAGCGAATGAAAGCGAAAGATAAAGAAGAATTGAAAGAATCATTTGAGCCAAAAAGTGAAACAGACAAAGAAATAAAGCATTTTGCAAGTTTAGCAACAATCGAGCAACAGTTAAAAGTTGATAAACTTGAGGCGGACGTAAAGTTAAAATTGTTATTACTTAAGGAAAAACGTGGAGAGTTGATATCAAAAAAGAGGTTGGGAGATGTTTGCTTTTCTTATTTAGATTTATTGAATAAAAATTTATTAGTTATCCCACAAGTGTTTTTGGATAGGGTTGAAAATTACGTTAAACATCACAAAGATTCAAAAATATCGAAAAAAGACATGATGAATGACATAGCAGGATATTTAACAAAAGCTATAACTCAAACAAAGAAACAAGTTGAGAAAAAAATGGCAACCAAATATGAAGAGGACATTGATGAAGACTGATATTGATAGATCATATTTTTCAAACCAGATTCAGGATTTAACAGATAAAAGGTTATTTTTAAAAGTATCAGAATGGGCAGAAGAAAAACGAGTAATCCCTTTGGGTTTAAGTCCTTTTCCTGGATTATGGCAAAATAGCAGAACGCCTTTTTTAGTTGAAATCATGGATTGTTTTTCCATGAGTGATGACACACGTGAAGTTGCATTTATGAAAGGTGCACAGATTGGTGCAACAACAGGAGTATTAGAAAATATCATTGGATATATTATTGATCATGATCCAGCTCCGACGATGTATGTTTCGGCTGATAAAGGTTTAGTTGAATCTTCAATTGAATTGAAATTAGACAGAATGTTGGATTCAACAGGTTTGGCAGATAAAATATTTTCACAATCTGAAAAAAAACATAACAAAAAAACAGGTGATACAAAGGCTCGCAAGGAATTTGCGGGTGGTTTTTTAATTGCAGCAGGTGCACAAAGTGCTCCAAAATTAAGAAGTATTTCAATAAAATGCTTATTATTAGATGAAACGGATGGTTTCCCGATAACAGTAGGGAAAGAGGGTGATCCAATTGAGATTGCAGAAAAAAGAACAACAGCATTTGAAGCAAGCAAGAAAGTTTTATATATTTCCACACCTTTAGAAACTCAAACAAGTAAAATTCAAGCATTATTTTTACAAGGGGATCAGAGATATTTTTATATTCCTTGTCCAGAATGTGGTTATATGCAAAGGTTAGAATTTAAAAATTTGAAATATTCTCAGTATGAAGATAAAGCTTTAGATTATGACAGCGTTTATTATGAATGCAAAGAGTGTAAGTTCCAAATAAAAAATTTTCACAAAGATTACATGCTAGAAAAAGGAGAATGGAGAGCAACAGCAAAAGCTAAAAAGCCAAATTATAAAAGTTATCATTTAAACAGTTTATATTCCCCTGTAGGAATGTTAAGTTGGGAAAAGATTTGTGAAGAATTTATAAATGCAAAAGATAAGCCATTGAAGTTGCAGGCTTTTTTAAATTTAAGGTTAGGTTTAACATGGGAAGAGAGGGGGGAAGCTCCTAAGTATGAAAGAATAATGTTAAGGCGAGAAAATTATGATGTTGGTATTATTCCAAATGAAGTTTTATTTTTAACATTAGGTATTGATGTGCAAGAAAACAGGCTTGAGTGTGAATTGGTTGGGTGGTGTAAAGATAAAATTAGTTATAGTGTTGATTACAAAGTATTTCCTGGAAATACTGCAATTCCTGATAGTAAAAGTTGGCAACAATTATCAAATTATTTATTGAAAACATTTTATAATTTTGATAAAACGAAAGAATATTCAATTTTAATTGCGATGATAGACAGTGGATTTAGAACGAATATAGTTAATGCATTTTGTGATCAGTTTCAAAATGTTCATCCAATTCAAGGAGTAAATTATTTATTAAGGGGTGAAGTATTCAGGACACACAAAACAAAATCCCATAATAACATGACTAGATTTGATTTGCAAACGAATGTATTAAAGGATGAAATTTATTCTTATTTAAGATTAGGAAAACATTCTGATAACACTTTTCCGAGGGGATATTGTCATTTTCCTTTAGAATATGATGAGAAATTTTTTAAAATGTTAACATCAGAAGAAAAACGTCAACAAATTTCAAAAAAAACAGGATATAAGACATATAGTTATTTTTTACCTCATAAAACTAGAAATGAAGCTTTAGATTGTAGAGTATATAATCTTGCAGCAGTATATATTTTTAGATGGATGTTGTCTCAAGAAGAAGATTTGACATGGGAAACTTTTTGGAAGATTATGAAAAATAAATAAAATGAATATTTATGTTCGCTCATCTACCAAGTTGTAGAAGGAGTATGAGGGGACGCTAAATAAATTAGCGTCCCCCGTTTTTATATAGTTATTATACTTTTTTATTATTTTATCCTTTAATGTTTATTTATTTTGGAAAGAAATAAAAAAGCTTGACTTTTATTTTTTTATAAAGTATAATATTAAGGTTTTGAATTGTGATAGATCCCTGCTACGCAGGGATATTTAAAAAGCAATAAAATGTGTATGCGTTAACTGGGGTTGATGGCTGCATTTTATTGTTTTTAAAATATTAAAAGGTAAAACATGAGTATATATACACAACAAGAATTGATTGATAAAATTAAAGCTCTTGATGTTGATATTGCAACAGCTCAAAGTATTTTTGAATATGAATTAGACACTGGGCAAGGTGATCAACGAGCTAGACGACAAAAGTTATCTGAGCTTTTAAAATTAAGAGATTATTGGGAAGATCAATTGAATCGATTGCAGAATTCTAAATCTGGTTTATTATATGGAAAATTTAAAAGATGAAAATGTTTGATAACGTATTATCATTTTTCAAAAGAAAAAAGAAAAGAATAAATCAAGACACATCACGTTTAATTGATGAAAATAATACATTTCGAGCTATTTTTTCTGACATTTCTAGTGCTGCTTCTTTTATTAATGTGTTTGATGGAAGTAAAATTAAAGGAAGTTTAAATTATCCTTCTTTGCTTTCTTTGGATACAACTCGATTAAGAGAAAGAAGTCGAACAGCAATATTTGATTCTCCTCAATCTGCCGCTGCTTTAAATCGATTGACTGAACACGTAATTAATTCTGGACTTACGTTAGAAATAACGCCAATGTGGAATATTGTAAAACCTAAAAGTGATGGAGCTGTTGATAAAGAAGAAAGGAAAAAATGGACAAAAAAAGTTGAACAATATTGGAAAATATTTGCAAATTCCAAAGATGTTAGTTATGATAAAAAAAAGACATTTCAACAATTGCAATCAATTTTTTATTATAACATCCTTAGAGATGGTGAAATTTTCATTATGTTAAGATATTCTGCTGAAGCAAACCAGTTAAATCCATTAACAATTCAAATTATTGATCCAGCAAATATTCAAGATCCAGATTATAAAGATATTAAGAAAGCTAAAAATCAAGGAAATAAAATTTTAGATGGAATTGAATTTAACAAAAAGGGTGAAGAAGTTGCATATTATGTTTGTGATTCTATAACTTTAAAAACTGTACGAGTTGAAAAGAATGGAACTAAAAGTAAACGAGTTTTTATGCTTCACCCTATGTTGACTGAATATTCAGAACAAACAAGAGGAATTCCTTTTTTATCAGGTGTTTTGCATGAGATGCAAAAAATCACAGATTATGGATTATTAGAATTGCAGGCAGCAATTATTAATGCAGTTTTAGCAGTTTGGGTTAAGCCTTCTGAAACAAATGATTCTAGTGCTCCTTTTGCTGGCGTTAGGAAAAAAGATATTTATCAAGAAGATGCGAATGATACTGTTGTAGATCAAAAGCCTAATGATGCAAGATTTTCTGATGGTGGTTTAATCATTCAAAATTTAAAAAAGGGTGAAAATGTTGAAAGTTTTGATACCAAACGTCCTAATGTTAATTTTGATGGTTTTGTTACCTCTGTTCTTAAAAATCTAAGTAGTTCATTGTCAATACCGATGGAAGTTTTAACTATGACTTTTGGTCAGAATTATTCTGCAAGTAGAGCTTCTTTATTATTATTTTGGACAAATGTTATAAAACACAGATCGAATTTTATTGCAGATATTTTAAATCCAATATTTGAAATGTGGATGGTTGGAGAAGTTGAAGCAGGTCGAATTTTAGCTCCTGGCTTTCAAAATAAATTAATCAGAGAGGGGTGGTTGAATAAAAGATGGATTGGCATTTCTCAACCATCAATTGATCCATTAAAAGAAGGAAAAGCGGTGACATCAAGATTAGCAGATGGTTTAACAACGAGAGAAATTGAATCACAAAAATATAATGGTACAAGTTTTGAAGATAATGTTGTAAAATTAAAAGAAGAAAATGAGTTGTTATCAAAAGCAAATGAACCAATTGTTGGTGTTGATAGTAAAAAAAATAATGAGGAGGCTGATAATGAGCCTGGAGCATAAAACTTTTGCAGTTGTTTCTGTTACCCAAACTGAAACTGAAATTTTACCCCAAAATTTTAATCGGATTTTGTTATATTTAAGAAATCGAGGAGTTGAATCGATTTATATGGGAAGTAAGGCTAGTTTTGATATTGATACAGAAAGTATTGAAATCCCAGCTGGCAATTATCAATCATGGACTAATGATTCATGTCCTGCTAATGCTATTTTTGTCAAATGTAAAATAGGATTGACAAGTTCTCTTGAAGTTGAGGAGGCATAATGGGTAGAGAAAGTTCTATAGGACATGTAGGTGGAGGAGAAGGAGTTTTTATTTTTAAAGGTTCTATAACTGTTGCTGCTGATTTTCCAACTTTAGCTCAAGTAAAAAATGGTTGGACATATATTATTATAGCTTCTGTAACTGACAATGATCCCACAAAAACTAATACTGGACAATCTTTTGTTGCTGATGATGTTGTTGCTTGGAATGGAACAAATTGGACAGATATTACAGGTCTTGAACTAATTCCTGGAGGAGTAAATCAAGATATACAATTTAATAATTTAGGAATTTTTGGAGGTAGTGTTGATTTCAAATGGAATGATGCATTAAAACAATTAATTCTTAATGGTAGTGCGAATATAGGAAATTTAGATATATTAACTAATGTGATTCAAGCATTAAATGTGAATGGTGGTATAGAATTAAAACCAAATGGAATAGGAGAAGTTAAGGTTGCAACTAATCTTGAAGTAGTTGATATTATCAAATCTTCAATATCAAGTGTTGTTAATATTACAGCAGTGGGTGGTATTATAGTAACGAAACAAACTATGATAGTTCAAAGTTCAACAGCTGGAAATGTTGATATCACTGCAAATCCTCAAATTAATATAGGTACAGCAGGACAGCATTTATATTTAATTGGAAATGATGATGTTAAAACTGTAACATTAGCTAATGGGAATGGCTTAAAATTAGATGGTAGCGTTAGTTTTAAAATGAGAAATAAGAGTGCAATCCATTTCATTTCTGATGGTGTGAATTGGATCGAAATATCAAGAAGTAGTAATTAATGGAGGAAAAATGAAATTTAAACTGTTTATATTTGGAATTTTATTAGGATTGTGTTCATATCTTCATGCAGTTGATCCAGGAAGAGGAGAAGATGAAATTTTTAATAAAAATGTTAATTTTACTACACATACTGTTTATAATATTTCTGATGTTCAAACTGACGTATTAAATACGAATTATATTGCATGTGCGGATACTGCAAATTTTAAAGGTGAAACAATTTTTCATAGTACAGGAGAAGTTCCTGTTTTGAAAATTAAAGATGATAATGGTGTTGATATGTTTTCTTTTGATCAGCAATCTTATGGAGCTTCTTTTGTTATGACTGATACGAATGGAGTTACTTCTATGGAATTATCTAGTATTGCTAATTATTGGGATGCTCCAACTTCAATACAAAATAGTTTATCTGCACACACTTTAAATACAGGGCAGGGAGCGAATGAGCTTTATGTAATGGATCAAGATGTTACTACTACTAGTGATGTTATTTTTGACACAGTTAATGCTAGTGCAGGAATATTTGGAAATATAGAGGCTGATACAATTACAATAGCTGCCATAGAATTGAACGAGATAAATGTTGACACAATTACATCAAATGTTTTAGGAATAGGAAAAGATATAAATATAGGAAATAATAAATTTAAAATAAAAATTGACACTGCTGTTCCTATCTTAGATCAAGTACAAGATTTACAAAATTCTACCACATATCCAGCAATGCCAATGTGGCAATCTATTGAAGAAGGATTTTCAGGATATTTGACTGAGGTTATATTTGCTATCGATTCAGGAAGTGCTGGAGCAACAGGCTTTGAGGTGTATGAGGGTGAGGGGAATGGTGGCACTCTTTTATATAGTCAATCTATATCTTTCACACCTTTAGGGCTAAATTATGTTTATTTAGATGCTCCATTAGAGTTGCAAAAAGGTCATATATACACAATACAAATTACTGGTGGTCTTACAAATTGGACGTGGTATAATTCAGATGTATACTTGAAAGGACGCTCTTCTATTTCTGAAAGTGATGATATGTATTTTAAAATGCTTGTGTCACCTGTAAGTGTCTTAAATGTTAATGCTGAAAGTGGGAATGTTATAATTAATAAATCTTTAACTTCACAAACAACTTTCCAAGCAGAAGGGAATATAATTGTTGAAGGTGCGATTGCAAGTCAGAGTGATGAATATTTAGATGATTATTATATGCGTCTATTTGATCCTTCTCAGACCTTAGATCAACAACAGTTAATTTCAAATAATATTGATTTTTCTAATACTGCATGGCAATCTATTACGTCTAGCCAAGATGGTTATTTAAAAAAAGTTAGTCTTGATTTAGGTGCTGTTGCACTTGCAACTGTAAGAGTAGAAATTTATGAAGGTCAAGGCACAGGTGGGACATTACTAGCAACTTCTGATGAAAATATTGGACCGCCAATACCCGATGGTTGGAATGATTTTACATTTTCTTCACCTGCTTTTTTAACTAATGGACAGACTTATAGTATTCATTTAAATAAAATTGCAGGACCAGCAACTTTTATATGGGAATATCAAAATACAAATGTATATGCAGGAGGTAGATATTCATTATCTGCAAGCTATGATGCTGCTTTTGAGACTTATATGCGAAGTGAGGATGTTTTATCTGTAAGAAATGACAATCAGCGTGTAGGTATTAATAAATCTATCCCATCTCAGACACTTGATGTAGAAGGTACTGGTGCATTTTCAGGAGCTTTAGAAGCAGCAAGTTTAGATACAGGCCAAGGTGCAAATGAACTGTACGATATGGATCAAAATGTTCTTACAACAAGCACGCCTACTTTTGGCGCAGTTGATACAGGCCAGGGTAATAATGAACTATATGCAATGGATCAGGATGTGCAAACAACTGATGATGTTACTTTTTCTACTGTAACTATTACTAATGGAATCATAGAAAAAGGAACAATTGAAGGTTTTTATGTAACTTATAATGATACGACTAGTATTATTGTTACAGAAGGAAAAATAGAGTCTAATGATAAATATTTTTATTTATATTCTGATGAAACTTATGACTTAGTAGCATTAAGTGCAGGTTTCGATATTATATATATTTATATAGATGATGATGCAAGTACTGAACCAACAGCAGTATTTATAGATACCACTACTGAACCTATATATGATTCTGTTAAAAAAGGTTGGTATAATAGTGATGATAGATGTATAGGAAGTATAACGACATCTGATACTTTGCCTCAAATAGTTACTTTCGATTTAATGGTAATTAATGAAAAAAATATTAGAGTGAGTTATGGAAGATATAAAAGTTTAGCAACTAACATGAATCCTGATACAACTTGGCAAACTCCAAATACATCTGATACTGATGTTTTAGTCCCTGTAAATGCAAATAGTATTCAAATATCTATGAATAATACACATATAGGTGCTATGGTTTTACAATTTGCAGCAAGTAAAGAAATAGGTGATTTGCTTGGATATGGGTCTTTTGAAAGTTTTAATTATCAACAAGCTACTATTCAGACTTTTTTCTTTTCTTTAGGGAGTAGTAGGAAAATTTATATTAAAGGTGAAGATAATGACGATAATTTCTTTAGTGCTTGGTTGTGGGGTATGGCATATAGTAGATAAATAAGGAGGTTTATATGAAAAGATTTTTATTAGCAATTATTTTTTGTTTTTGTTCTTCATTTTTATATGCAGGGCAATACGTTTTACAAATTAATAATTCAGATCATGTATTGGCTAGAAGTTATATAGTAACTGAAAGTTGTCCAATTGTAGAGATAGTGCCTGAAGGACGTACACAAATAATTATAACTGATGAAAAAAAATATAATGAAATATTGCAAGTATATAAAGATAATACAACTCATGCAAAATTTTATTATAACACAGAGACAAAAGTAATTACTTGGCAAATAGATAATTAAGGAGGAATTATGAATCCAAAAAAAAATGATTTTTGGGCAATAGATTTAAATTATTTCAGTTCTAAAAAAGAATTTTTTGACCAAATAAATTCTCAAGATTTAAGTTACACAAAAGCAAAAGATTTTTTGAATGATGAAAAGTTAAGATTAGAAAAACAAGAAAGTTCTATTGCGTTTATAGATTCAAATAAACCAAATGTTGGAGTAATTCAAATTCAAGGTGAATTGGTGAATCGAAAAGATCCATGTGCTGCTTTTTTTGGATTTGTTCAAACAACTTATTCTGATATAATTGTAAATTTATCAAAATTTGAAAATGATTCAGAAATTGAAAAAATAATTTTACAAATTGATTCCCCAGGTGGAACGGTTGCAGGTGTAATGGATGTTGTTAATAAAATTAAATCGATAGATAAAACCATTGTTACACAAGGTGGTGCATTATGTTGTAGTGCAGCTTATTTAATTGCTTCTCAAACAGATAAAATTATGGCTAATAGTAGATTATCATATATGGGAAGTATCGGTGTTATGTGTTCTTTTGTGGACAATTCACAAGCAATGGAGAAAGCTGGTTATAAAAAAATAGTTATTACTAGTACAGATGCTCCAGATAAATATCTTGATCCTTCAACAGATAAAGGGCAATTAGATATTAAAAAACAACTTGATGAAATTCATAATGTTTTTGTTTCTGAAGTATCAGAGGGAAGGCAAGTTAGTGTTGCAGATATAAATGTTAATTTTGGGAAAGGAGGAGTTTTATTAGCTGAAAAAGCAAAAGAAGTTGGTATGATTGATGAAGTTACTATTGTAACACATGTAAAAAGTTCAAATGGAGATGTTGAATTAGATAGTCATTTAACGGATACATCTCTTAATCAAATAAAAAAAGATACTAAAAAGGAGGATTTAAAAATGGATATTGAGGAATTCAAAGGTCAACATTCTGATTTATATTCTGAAGTTTTTGAATTGGGTATTAAAACTGAAAGAACAAGAATCGAAAAGTTGAATGTCTGGGTAAAAACAAATCCAGAAACACAAGAAATTGTTGAAAGAGCTATTTCTCAAGGACAATCATCTGATGATGTTATGCCAGAATTATTAGCTGTTATTAAAACAGGTTTTGGTTCCAATAAATCAGCTAAAGTTGAAAGTCCACAAGAAATTGCTCAAGTTGCAGCAAAAGTTGCTGGAGATGTAGAGCCAGAAATTAATGATTCTGATGTTGAAGTAGCAGCTAAAAATGCATTCGCATCAGTTATTTTTTAAATATAAAGGAGGAATATAATGAGTGATAATTTTGCAAGAACAGATACGGATATTTCACAATTGTTGTTAGGGAATAATTTCAAAAAGCCAAATGTAACAATTGTTTCAGGTCAAACAATCACAACAGGAATGTTGTTAGGTATTATTACAGCAAGTGGGAAATTAGCACAGACCAAATCAGGTTCGGTTGATGGTTCTGAAATTCCAAAGTATATCGCTATTGCTGATGATGATGCAAGTGCTGGTGATGTTGTGACTGAAGTTTTAGCTTTCGGTGAAGTGAATTCTGAAAAGTTAGTTTTTGATGGTTCAGACACTTTAGAAACTGTTGTCTCAGGAGATACTTTTTACAATCATTTAAGACGATATGGCATGTTAGCTTTGACAAGTGAAATTGTAAATTCTTTTGACAATGCATAAAAAAATAAAGGAGAAAACAAATGGCTTTAATTGCGTCTAATGAAATAACAAAAAAGATGATGAGAGCATTTTCAGATCAAATGAATGCTGTCCCAACAGGTTTTTTGAAATCATTTTTTGGAAAAAATCCTTCTGAAATTTATATTTCAGATAGCGAAACTGTAGAAATAGATATTGAAAGATATGGAGAAGAAGTTGCTGTTGATGTTAAAAGAGGAGCAGATGGGAATTTAAATGTTTATGGTAAATATACCACTAAACTTTATAAGCCACCTTTGTATAATGAATATACAAATTTAGAAGCTTCCCAGTTAACTAAAAGAATGCCTGGTCAAGATCCATATGCTCCTGTTAACAAAAATGCTAATGCTATGCAAATACTTTTTAAAACTCAGTTTGAAGAAAGTAAAAAAATTCTTAGAGCATTAGAATTGCAGGCATCTGAAGCATTGTTTAGTGGAACTATAACATTTAAGAATGCAGATCAAATGGATTTTAAACGAAAATCTTCTCATAACATTACTCCAGTAGTTAAATGGGATAATGCAAGTTCAACTCCTCTTTTGGATTTAACGGCTGCTTGTAGTGCAAATCGAATTGATGGAAAAGTTCAATCTGACACTGTTATTATGGGAACAGAATTATTTGAAGCTTATCAAAGACATGCAACTGTTCAAACAATGTTAGATAATAGAAGAATTAATATTGGAGAAATAAGACCTCGATTTGTCAATGAAGGAGCTGTTTTTCAAGGTTATATTTGGTTGCCTGGTTATAGGTTGGAATTATACACTTATGATCAGTATTATACAGATGCAGCTGGATCACCTCAACCATATACGCCTTTAAAACAAGCATTGGTATTTTATTCTGGAGCAAGATTAAATGAAAGTTATGGAGCTGTTGATATTTTGAGACCAGCAGAGGCTGCTTTTAGAAGTTTAGGAGTCCCAAGAGTTCCAGCTTTAGTGCCTGGAAAAATAGTTCCATATGCTTATACTATAAAAGAAAGTAATTTAGTTGCAGGTATTAAATCTGCTCCAATTTTAATTCCAACTCAAATTGATGCAATATCTAATATCAATGGGTTGGCATAGGAGATAAAATGAAGAAATATATAGTAAATGAAGGGCATAGTTTGTCGTTTAATGGTAAAGTCATTAAACCAGGACAAGAATTAAAACAAGATGTGCTATCAAAAATTGGCAAAGAAAGAATGAAGGAATTAATAGCAAAGAAAGTTTTACTATGTTCTGGAAAAGAAGTTGAAAAAGTAAAAGAAGTTGAAGAAGTTGACAAAAATAATAAAAAGTAGAAAATAAATGGTTAATCTTAAAACTTTAGCTGAAACAGATTTACAAACAACTTTAGAGGATAAAACTTCTGGATTTGGTGTTGATATAATATTAACAAATCTTATTTCAGAAGAACAAACAGTGCAGGGTCAATATCATAGAACGTCTATTGATATTGACCCTGATACTGGAATGCAAGTTAGATCTAAAAAAAGTGCAGTTACCATGAGAATTTCTAGTGTTGCAGGAACAATCGCAATTGGGTGGAAAGTTTCTGTTGTTGATGTTAATGGAAATGTTATTAATGGAATTGTTGCATCTCCTCCGTTGCCTGATAATACATTAGGATTTGTTACAGTTAAAATTAGGGAGATTGAAAATGGCTAGTTTGCCTTTTAAACTTATTTTTGATATTATTGAAGATAGGATTTATGATGTTATTGTAAAAGTTAGAGATGAACAAGTTATTATCGATCCTTTAGTTAATTTTAATGTTGAAAAAGAAAGAATTACAGATTTAAGTCCATCTGAGCTCCCTTTTGTAAATATTAATTTTATTAGTGAGTTAACAAAGCCATCAACAACAAGTCGGATGCATCAAGGAATGTCTCTTTTTTATGATATTGGTATGTTTGCTTATGTTAAAGGGGGTGATACGTTTTCTTCTGATTTATTGAGTGCTAAAAGATTATATTATTTAGCAGCACAAGTAAAAGAGGCTTTAACTAGATTGTTAGAAACAGATTTAGGATTTGTTCCAGGAATTATTGCAAAAAGAAAATTTCCAGAATTTCAAAAATTTGAAGCAGGAAAAGCAAAAGATGATTCTGAAATTTTAATTGCTGCTGGTAAATTTTCTTTAGAGATTGAAACAAGTTTTACATCTGAGGATATAACATTATTAGATTTAGATGAAATTACAGTAGATACAAAATTATTTCAAGTTCATTATACATATTAGGAGGAAAAATGATAAATTTTAATCAAATATCAAATGATTTAGTTGCTTCAAAAGTTGCAATTGAATTAAATTCAAAAGTATCCGCTTTGTCAGCAGCAATTATACCTCAAAAAATTTTGATTATGGGGCAATATGATAACACAAAAACGGTGGTTGATTATGTTCCTCATGAATTGACAGGTGGTTTACAAGAGGTTAAAAATACGTACGGATATGGAAGTATGCTTGCTTTAATGGTTGATAAAGCTATTGCAAACGCAGGTAGTTCAATTCCTATTTTTGTTTCCCCAGTTCCAGATGATGGAGCTGCTGTTGTAGCAACAGGAACAATAACAGTTACAGGAACAGCGTCAACATCAGGAGTATTATATTTTTATATTGCAGGACAAAAAGTTGCAGTTGCAGTTGCAAAAGATGAGGTATTTGGAGATATTGCAAGTGCAATTGAAACTGCTGTTAATGCGAATGCAGATTTACCTGTTACCGCTAGTGCTACATTAGGAGTTGTGACTTTAACTGCAAATTGGAAAGGTCTCACAGGAAATGATATCACAATAGAACAGAATCTTGGTGGAATTGATGAATCAAGTTCTGCTCCATCAGATGTTACAATCGTAATTGTTGGTATGGCTAGCGGAGCTACAAATCCAGACATTACTGATGTATTTCAATATTTAGAAGGTTCAGATTGGTTTACCGTTTTAGTTAATCCATATACTGATGTTGCAAATTTAACTATATTAGAAACTAAAGCTGAAGCGTTAGCAGACCCATTGATTAAAAGATTTCCAAACACTTTAACAGGAGACACAACTATTCTTGCTACTGCAGAAGCTTTAGCTGATAGCAGGAATTCAAGATTTAATACTTTAGTTCATGTTGACAGCTCTCCATCTTTCCCAGCTGAAGTTGGAGCAGCAACAGCAGGACAAATTGCAAAATCTGCAGGAATTGATCCAGCTCGTCCTTTTAAAAATTTGATTTTAGTTGGAATTTTACCTGGGAATAAATTGAGTTATTCTCAAATAGATCAAGCAGAAAAAAAAGGATTAGGAGAAACAGACGTTACTGCTGATGGAAGGGTTAAAATTTATGATTTAGTAACAACATATAAAACTAATGGAGAAGGTGCACCAGATACAAGTTATCGGTATACAGTTACGATATCTAATTTACAAGCAAAAATTTATACTTTAGATGTTGTTTTAAGTTCCGAGCCTTTTACGAGAGCTAAAGTTGTTGATGATGATACAGTTACATCTCAAGAATATGCAATTAGTCCAAAAGTTTTGAAAGGATTTATAATTGAAGTTGTTGATAAAATTTGGATTGCAAATGTTTGGTCAATAAATAGAGATGAAATTGTTGATAGTATTCAAGCTGAAATTAATGCAACTAATCCATCAAGATTAGATGTTTCATTTATTGATATACTTGCTAGTGGTCTTAGAATATTGGCTGTTAAATATGGTTTTGCATTTTCCCCAGTGGAATAAATTAAAAGGAGGCTGTTATGGTTAGAGGTGGAGATATTCGACAATTTAAAATTAATGGAAGAGAATTTGAAATAGCTGCGGATACTGCTGGAAATATTTTAGTGGCAGGTTGGAATAATGAAAGTTCTCCGACTGGAAATGGTAACCTTTCCACAATTCAAAAGAGAAAGTTGGGTGGGATCACTGATTTTATATTATCTATTAAGGATGCCACTAAAGATTTAGAATTTTTACAAGCTGTTTGGGATAATGGTGAGAGCCTTCCTGTAACAGTGACATTAGCAACAGGAAAAACTTATTCAGGAGCTTTAGCAGGAGAAGGTGAGTTGGTTCAAGATACATCTGTTGGACAAGTTACAATATCAATGTTAGGTATTAAATTTGAACAAATTTAGGAGGATTTATGACAAAAGAGGTTTTATCAAAAGAAGTTGCAAATGAAATATTAAAAGATATATTATCTTATTATGAACAAAAATCAATTTTACAGAATGGAGAGATATTAATAAATTTACTTATATCAGGTCGATTAATATTCTGTGAAGATCACACATTTGATCTTGATTTATTTTCTTGTATAACAGATCATTCAAATGTAGAAATAAATAAAGTTAATTTATCAATGTTTAATGGGCAAGTTATGGTTGATTCTTCAAAAAATAATCGAAATGATATGGAAGTTGCTTTATTTTATATTGCAAGTTCTGCAAAATTACCTTTAGGTAGTATCTTTAAAATGTCTTCAAAAGATATTAAGAATTGTCAAGCGGTGATAGAACTTTTTTTGTAAAATTTGCAGAAAATCGATACAAAATGTTGCAAATAGCATATCATTATCATTTTTCTGCAAATGAGATTAAACAATTTTCACAAACAGAATTAGATTTTTGGTTTTTAGGAATCCTTGATGTGATAGGAAAAACAAATGGCTAAAGCTCAATATGCAGTAAAAACAGATTTTAAAGCACATGATAAAGTCACTCCTGCTTTAAAACGTATGAATAAAAATGTTACTTCTTTTTCTAAAAATTCACAAAAACAATTTAGAAAGATGACAAAAAGAAGTAATGTATTTGCAAGATCATTACGTACTATTGCTACAGGATTTGGAATTGGAAGTGGGATTGCTATTTTTCAAAAATTTAATCAAGTGTTTAAAGAAAGTATAATGCTAGGTGTTGATTTTGAACAATCTATGGCTAGTGCAAGGGCAAAATTTCCAGGAAATATAACAAAAACATCAAAAGAATTTAAAGCTTTAAATGATGTTGTTAGAAAAGTCGGACGAGAAACTGTTTTTACTGCCAATCAAGCTGCGCAAGGTTTAGAACTTTTAGCTCGAGCAGGTTTGGATGTAGATCAAGCAATTGCTGCTTTACCTCCGACTGTTAATTTAGCTATTGCTGCTAATATTGAATTAGCTCGAGCTAATGAAATTTCATTAAAAGTTTTAGGTCAATTTAATCTAAGAACAAAAGATAGTATCCTATTAAGAGAAAGATTAACACATATTAATGATGTTTTAGCAAAATCTGCGAATAGTGCGAATTTAACTATTGAAAATATGTTTGAAACATTTCAAAGAGCTGCTCCTATTGCTGCTGCAGCTGGTAGTAGTTTAGAAACTGCTGCAACTTTAACAGCAGCTTTAGCAGATGCGGGTATTGAAGGAAGTATCGCAGGTACAACATTAAAGAATGCTTTTACAAAATTAGTAAATCCAGTAGGAGCAGGAACAAAGGTAATAAAAGGATTGCATCTTAGAATTGCTGATTCAAAAGGTGATTTTAGAGATATGGTTGATATTTTTTCTGATTTTGGGCAAGCTATTAAAAAATTTGGGACAGTGAAAAGATTAAAATTAATTGATGAAGTTTTTGGATTAAGAGCGATTGCAGGTGCTAGTGTAATTATGGCACGTCATTTAGATGATTTAAAAGCATTTAGACAATCATTGATTGATTCTGCAGGAGCTTCTAAAAAAATGGCAGATATTATTCAAGATACTGTTGGTGGGAGTCTTAAAAGATTAAAATCTGCAACTGAGTCAATTATTATTTCTTTATTTAATATTGGTAAAATACAATTTAGAGATTTAATTGATAGTTTGAAAGATATTGTTTTAATTGTTGATAAATGGATTCTCACCAATCAGGATTTGATAAGAGATTATTTAGATAAGATTGTTAATTTTGGTAAAAATGCAAAAGATGGTGTAGTTGATTTTATTGATGTGATGAAATTATTAGCAAAAATATTTGAAGGTATTGTTAAATCTATTAAATTTATTAGGAAATATTCTGCATTCCCAAGTTTGGTTTTGCCTTCAGGTATGCATGTAACAGGTGCATTAAGTCGAGCTTTTTTAGGAGGTGAACCAAAGCCTCATACAAGAGCTGTTCGACATTTTGATGAAACTCGAGAAAATATGATGAGTACTAAATTTGCGGATAGTTTTTTAAATATTAATTTCAGAAATAAACCAGATGATGTTGACATTCAATCTGATATTCAACATCCTGGAATAAGACTTGTCGGAGGGAAGACTAGATGAGTTTTATAGATCGATTAAAAACAGCACGATATACTAGTCCTTCAGGACAATCAATTTTATTTGATTATATAGAATTAGAAAGAGCAGGAGCAAAAAAGGGAAGTATTCAAGAATTGCCATTTCAAGATGGAGGAGTTTTACAACAATTAGGAAATAAAATTATTCAATATCCTATTACTGCGTATTTTTATGGTGAAAATTATGATATTGCGGCAGATAGAATGTTTAAAGTTTTATTGGAATCAGGAATTGGTATTTTAGATCACCCAAGATGGGGAGAAATAAAAGTTCAATTACTTTCCACTTTTAAACAATCTGAACAATTTATTGAAAATGTTAGAGTGTCTATTTTTAATATAATATTTTTCGAATATAAAGAGCAAGAAAGCCCAATTTCTCAAGAAGAGCAACGAGGAAATTTTTTAAAAAAATTGGATGCTTTTAAAGAAGTTGTTACATTAGATTTTTTAAGAAATTTTAAAGTGCAAAATTTTATTGAAAAAAGTGTAGCTGTAAGTGAATTTAATTCATTATTAGATAGTTTAGAATCTGGATTAGATGCTATTGTTCAAACCAAAGAAGAAGTTAAAAATCAATATGATTTAATTCTTAGGAATATTGATAGGGTTAATGGATTAATTGATGATACTGAAACAACTATTACAAATATTGTTAGCCTTAATTTTTTAGGAGTTGAAGCAAATGATAATATCACTCATATTGTAGGAAGTTATAAAGATTTATTAACAAATTATAAAGAAGTTCATTTAACTGCAACAAATAGAGCAAATTTAAATACAGTTTATCAATTACAAGTATTTGGAATTTGTGCAGTTGCAGCAATCGCAAATTCAGTTGTTGAATATGATTTTGCAAATAAATCTGAAGCTATTAATATTTTAAATATTTTAAAAGATAATTTTGATGAATTTATAGAATATTTAGATCAATTCCAAGAACAATTTGAAGATAATTTAGTAGAAAATGATTATGTTATAACAAATGATACATACTCTTTATTAAATGATTTGGTATATATTGCTTATTCTTATATTTTAAATCAATTGTATGATTTAAAAACAGAACAAGTAATTGTTTTGGATAAAGAAGTTACCCCATTAGTATTATGTTATGAATTATATGGAACAATAGAAAAATTAGATGATTTAATTGCGGATAATAATTTATCAAAATATGAATTATATTTATTACCAATTGGAAAGGAAATAGTTATTTATGTCTAAAAAATATATAATAAAAAAAGGTGATACGTTAACAAAAATATCACAAAGATTTTATGGAACTCCACAAAAATATATGGATATTTTTAATGCTTCTAATTTTAAAAGTGGAAATCCAAATATTATTCAAATTGGAGAAATTGCATTTCTTCCTGAAATTGTTGATGATAAAATTGTAAAAATTAACACTGTTAATAATAATGAAGTTGTTATAAAAATTGAAGATCGAATTTTTATAGGTTGGCAAGCGGATATTATTTCTTTATCAATGTTGGAATTTGCTGATACATTTAGTTTTAGTTTTCCATTTGATGGAGTTGTTGAAGAATTTTTAACTCCTTATATATATCCAAAAATTCAAATATATATTGGTGAAGATTTAATTTTAACAGGACAGATTGAATATATTGGAATATCAACTTCATCTAATGAAGTTTTGATTAATATACAAGGGAGTAGTAAAGCAGGATTATCATTAAATAGTCAATTAGATATTGTTAAAGAATATAATAATCAAGCATTATCAAAAATTGCACAAGAAGTTTTTGTGCGATATGGCATTCAAATTATTGCAGAAGAAGATGTGATTATACAAAAAGCGAATTTTAAACAAAATGATACATTGCATTCTTTTTTAACAAATTATGTTGTTGAAAATGCATTATTATTATATAGTCTTCCGACAGGTGAAGTGATTTTAACAAAAGTTAATTTAGATAAACAGGCATTACAAACATTAAAACTAGGAGACGGTCAAGTTCAAAAAATTACAACATCTTTTGATGGAAGAGAAATGTTTAGCAGTTTTAAAATATTAAGTCAATCTTTGTTAGGGGATAGTAAAAAAAGCGTTATCAAAAATTCTTTTATTGATATTTATAAACCTTCAGTTAAAATGAGAGATTATGTTGTTAATATTGAGCTTACAAATAAATCTGAATATTTAAGTTCTTTTGCAAAAGCGAATAAAATTCAAGTTACTTTGATTGGTTGGAGAAAAAAAGATGGAAGTTTATGGAAAAAGAATGAAAATGTAATTATTGATTCTCCAATGAATAATATTATAAGACCAACAAAATTTTTAATTGTTCATGTTAAATTTATAATAAATTCAAATAAGCAATTTACAGTTATTGATTGTGTTATGCCTGAAGCATATTCACAAGAAGATATAAAAGAGGTGTTTTGGAAATGATGATATTTGCAAAAATATTAGATAATATAAAGTATAAATTTTCACAGAAAGAAACTGATGGCTTAAAAGTTGAAGGATATAAGGATGATATTTTAAATGTAGATCATATCCAGCATTTTGGTTTTAGATCAAAACCACCAAAAAATACAACTGCTATTGTTAAATATTTATCTAAAAATGGAAGAAATAGAGTTGCAATTGCATCTAAAAATTATAATATTAATATTGTTTTTTTAGATGGTGAGACCATTATGTTTGCAGTTGACAGTAATTTAGAAGTAAAAGCAAAAATATATTTAAAAAATGATGGTGTGATTAATTTGGAAACTGAAAATAGTGTTAATATTAAATCGAATAATGTTAATATTGGTGAAGGTGGAAATGCGATTGCTCGAAAAGATGATTTTGTTGAAGGTAAAATAATTATTCCTAGTGGGAGTAGTTCTGGTACTTATGATTTAATTGATGGAAAAATATCAACAGGTAGTTCAAAACATACAGCAAGTTAGGAGTTATCATGGAATTTTATGGAGATGTTTTAATAACAGAAGGTGAAATTGGAGGAAATATTCAATATGAAAATGGACAACCAGTTATGGATGGTGGGATGGATTCTTTTATATATATATCTTTATTCTCAAACGATTATTGGGGGAATGAAATTGTAAATTCTGATGCAGAGAAATTAGAAGAGGGATTAGATTTTATTTTAAGAAATAAAGTTACATCTCAAACAGGACTTTCAATAATTGACCGATTGAATAATTTATTACAACCAATGATTGATATTGGGTTAGCAGATCAAATTGAAAATATAGATGTTTTTTTAGATGTTAATCAAATGAAATTAACATTTGATGTACTTAAAGGTGGAATTACAAATAACTATAAATATATTATTACATGGAATAATCAATTAACAAATCCAGCAATTAATAGAGTGTAAGGAGAAAAAATGCCAATTCCAAATATACCAACAACAAAAGAAATAAAAGATTCAATAATTAGTAATATTGAACAAGAAATAAATCAAAATACTCCTTTATTACAAAAAGCATTTAACAGGGTTTTAGCCACTGCTTTAGCAGGTATTATTACCCTTGTTTATAAATTTGGTAATTGGATATTTGAACAAATATTTACAGTTACACAAGATGAAGAAAGTTTAATTAAAGAGGGTGAAGAATTAGGTGTTTTTATAAAATTAGCACAACAAGCTGAATTAACAATAACTATCACAGGTGAAGAATTAGTTGTTATGGACGCAGGAACTCGATTTATCAATGGTGTTACAGGATTGGTGTATTCCACAACTTTATTTGCAACTATTCCTGCGGGAGAAACCACGGTTAAAGTTAATGTGATTTGTTTAACTGCAGGATTTTCAGGAAATATGTCAGATGGTACTGAATTGCAATTAATTTCTGCTCAAGCTCAATTTCAAGATATTGCTATAATATTTGCAACTGTTGTTTATGGAGAAGATCGAGAAGCTACAGAAGATTATAGAAGCAGATTATTGCAAGCTAAAAGAAGAAAACCACAAGGCGGAGCAATTGCAGATTATGTAAGATGGACTTTAGAAGTTCCAGATGTAACAAGAGCTTTTGTTTTTCAGACTTCGCCAGGTAATATTACAAGTTATGCTTTAACGGACAATTTGCCATCTCGATTGCCAACTCCTTCTAAATTAGCAGAGATAGAAACATATTTAAGAGATGAAAAAAGAAAACCTTTAAATGATACTGTATTCGCTGGAGATTTAACTGAAATTTCTTTTGATATAGAAATTACTGATATTAATCCTGATACTCCTGATATAAGAACAGCAATTGAAGCAAATCTTCATGAATTTTTATTAGGGCGAGAGCCAAAACAATATTTACAACAAGCATTTGTAAAAAATATTGTTTCACATGCAGAATTAGTAAATGCAGTATTAAATAGTGGTGCAATTGTTTTTGTATTACAATTTAAAATAACAGGAACTTCAACTTATTTAGATTTTTATACATTGAAGGATAATGAAATTGCAAAATTAGGAAATCTTAGTATAACAACATAGAGGGAAAAATGTTAGAATTAAAAACATTAAAAACTTTAGTGCCTCAGAAAGCAAGAGCTTGGTTTATTAGAGAGGGTTATCTTTTAGATTTATATACCGGTTTGGCAGAATCTTTGAAAGAAGTGAGATTATGGTTTGAATTATTACTTGAAAATATATTTCCTGATACTGCAGATATAAGTTTGGAAGATTGGTTTCATGAATATGAAATTATTTATAATAGCCTTGAAACTTTAGAAACTAAAAGGAATAAATTAAAAAGTAAAGTTTATCAATCAGGAGCTTCAAATAAAGATTATATTATTTCAATTTTAAGGAAAGCAGGTTTAAATAATGTTTTTATAAAAGAAGGGATTGTTGATGAAATTAATTCTTGTGGAGATGCAGAATGTGGAGAAGCTGAATGTGATGGATTATTTACGCAATGGGACATATATGATGATTATTATAATTATTATTTAGTATATGGGACTGTTGGTGTTCCTGATGAAATTAATACATTAAAAGCAATTTTATTTGAAATTGTAAGTGTAAGATTAAAACCGATATATTATTTAAATTATTGGGTAATTGAAGATGGCTTTTGGAGAGATGGAAAATTTTGGATGGACACTAGAATTTGGAAGGATGTTCCATAAAAGGAGGATTTATGAGTGTAGATATTGAAATTCTTAATGATGGAGATGGAGCAGGTGATTTTAGAAATAAATTAAATACGAATTTTGATAATTTAAAAAATCAAGCTGAAGAGTGTGAAGGTGTAATTAAAAGGGTTTTTAGTATTGATGATTTTCCTGCACCTGTTGGAGATGTAATTTCTTTAACTGAAAGTATACATTATATTTTATTTGCAGACATTATAACAGATAAAAGATTTGAATGTATTGCAAGCGGTGTTAATATTCAGATTAGTAGTAGTCAAAATTTAAATTTTACTTTAGAATACACAGGTACAGATACTTTTTTTACGTTATTAAATTGTGATAATTTCATATTCAGCAATGCTATTATGATCAAAGGAAATATTAATGCAACTTTATTTGATGCCAGTGGAACTGGAAGAATTCATTTATTAAATATTCCTTTAAATGGGTGGGGAAATTTGGGTAATATTTCAGATGTTACTTATAATCATGTTTTTGGAATTATAGAAGATATAGGTCAAGGATTTGTATTTGATAATAATAATGAAGTTTTATTGAATAAAATTGAACATGTTAATTGGAAAAATCAAGTAAGCACCTTTTATACTTTTAAAAATATGATTGATTATATTCAAATATCTTTATGTGCGTTTGAAATGCAATCTAATGAAACTACTTTTGATTTTCAACAAAATTTGCAAGCTTTATTTGGAGTGTTAATTGATGATAATGTATTTAATAATATTGGTGATATTTTTGCTACGGACAGCAAAACACAAAAGGATGATTTTTTTTATGTTTCAGGCAATTCCCGATTACCAAATGCTACAGTTAAAGCAAATATGCTTTTTAATGATAATACAGGAGTTACTACTATAACCACAATCAATGTTCCTGAACCAATAAATGTTTTATGGAATTCAATTAATATTGTAATTCCTGAAAGAATGGTTTATCAAGATGAATGTACGTTTGATAATATTTCTGATACAATATCGACAACTTTTAATCACAATTTATCTAATGGTGATAAAATTACATTTGTTGAAAATGGAGGGTTACCTGCTGAAATTCTAGAAAATACTCTTTATTTTGTGGCAAATGTTACAGCTACTACTTTTCAAATTGAATTATCAATTGGAGGAGGGATCGTTAATTTTACTGATAATGGAACGCCACCCAATTATTTTAGACATCGAACAGGAGTAACAAGAGGTTGGTTAGTATACATTGGTATTGCAGATGTTTCATTAGCAATTAATGGATGGATTGGAATAAGAAATGCAGGTGGAGGAGATATTGAAGTTGGAGCATATTTAATTAAAACTGAAATAAATTTTAGTGAAACTTTAAAAGCAAAAGGAAGTCTGGTTACCACTAAAATTGATAAACCTCAATCATCAATTTTAACTGATTTATTAATTTTAAAAACAAATGAAGGATTAAAATTTTATATTGAAAATAGAGAAGATACAGAAGATATAATAGGAACTGATGCTCATATAATTATAGCAAAAATATAGGAGGAAAGATGAAAGAAACAAGAGCTCCGAATAATGATGCAGGTGCATATAAAGATAAAAATCTTATCGGAGGGACACCAGGAACACTTCTTCAAGCTGAAGACAGAAATGCTTTGCAATCAGAATTATTAGCGATTCAAGATGCTTTAGGTTTAGTGAGGAGTTATGCTGATTTAGAGCAAGTTAAAAAAGCAATAGGATTACAAAATGCAGGAGCTTTTCATTATATTGATTCAGGAACTATTAATAATTATATTTTAGATCGTCCTGCAAATATGATATTGCCTTTTGAATTAAGACCAGGGATGGTTTTTTTATTTCGACCTTTGAATACGAATAGCGGAGCTTCTCAAGTAAAAATTACATCATCTGGATCAAATTATGATATTTTAAAAGCGGATGGTTCTACGCCTCTTACAGCGAGAGAAATTGATTCGAATCGAGATTGTATATTGATATTTATGGGAAGTTATTTTAAATTGTTAAGTTTAGGATTTTTCGAAGCTAATTTACAAGGAATATATGATGATTCTATACAAGTTATTCATGATTCAAGTATTGTGGGATCATCAGCATTAGTAATAATTCCAGATTTATTATCTAAAATAAAAGGATTAGATATATATATATCTTTTGATATAGGTTATAGAGCAGGAACAGGTTCGACATTGCATATGACTATTAATGATAATGTTGCTACGAATTATATTAATCTTACAACCACGGCTGATTATGTTGGAGGAGGAGTTACAACAACAGGAGGGATGGCTCAAAATAATATTCCATTACCACCTTCTCAAGCAAATATTGCTCCTTTACAAGATTTTAAAGTTTTAAAAGGAAGAATTTCTAGAAATATTTTAAATAGTGAATTAAATTATGCGTTTGAATGGTTATCTAGAACTGCTGCTGCAGCTGGAGCTCAATATTTTGCTGGAGGTCAGATTTTAGGAGTATTAGAGGGCGAAACAAATATTGATTTAATTAAATTAATTTCTTCTTCTCCAGATATTTTAGAATCTAGGTTTTTAATATATGCGAAAAAAACAGAATAGGAGAATTAAATGAAAAATAAAGTTAAACTTTTTGGTAAAGAATATGATAGAAATAATTTACCTTCAATAATTGAATCTGAATGTGGATGTAAATATAAAAATAATTGCAAAAATTGTAGAACTGGTATTTCATTTATAGCAGAACATATTTGTGATGAACATAAAATTGTGATTGATATTGATAAAGAAAAATATAAAAAAAATAAACAATTAAAAGAAAATATTACACATTTAATATATAAAGATTATCCGATTTGGAAACAATTAAATATTACACGTTTAACAAATGGATATAAAGAAGTTGACGTCCAAAAAATGGATAAATTTATAAAAGAAAAAATTAAAACGTATAATAATATTGAACAATTAATAAATAATTGCACAACCATCAAAGAATTAGTTGATATAGAAATTTAAAAAAGGAGGAAGACAATGTCATTAAATTTTAAATCTTTATTAAAATTTTTATTACCTTTTATTGGAAAATATTTGGTATTAAAAGCAGAAGAATTGTTTAAAAGTGCTAAATCTGGAACAGATAAAAAAGCATATGTGATTAAAGAATTAGAAAATTTTGCTGAAATGTCTGGGATGAGTAAAGAAGTAGACAAAGAAAAATTAGACAAATTTGTTGAAGAAACTGTTGCAAAAATTGTTAACAAATTATAAAGTAAGGATAAGCAAATGTTTGGATATAAATGTCATAACGAGACTATCGTTGGAGGAGCAACAATATTATTGTTCACTATTATAAGCAGTATTTATAAATTCAAACATTTGCTTAGACGTCAAAAACATTATAACAAAAAAGCATTTTTAAATCTGATTCATTCTGACATAGCTTCACAATTTTTAGATTTAAAATATGAGTTGCAATTTAATGATATTTCAGAAAAAAAGAAACGAGCTTTAGAAATAACATGTATTGAATTATGCGATCAATACAAATCTTACATTGATTTAATGATTGTTAAAATTGAATGCAATTCAAAAATGACTGAAGAATTTTGTAGATATAAATATCATTCAAAATTAATTTTTACAATTATGGAAAATATCAATAAACAGATTTTAAATTCAGTTCCTTATGAATATTATTTAAAATTTAAAGATATTTTAGATGAATTCACCCAACCTTTCACCTCAGGATTATTAGAAGAATTACAAAGATTAATTGAAAAATTCCACAATAATCAAGGTCACAATTATAGTCGATTATTATTGCAAATTTTAGAATTACATTTTATTTTTTCTAAATTATTTTTAAAATTCTTAAAAGTTAATTGCAAATTATTAAATGGTAGTTTAGATTAAAAACTGCTCTCTGTGGACTCGAACCACAAACCTATCGGTTAACAGCCGATTTCTCTACCATTGAGCTAGAGAGCAATATAATTCCAATTATACAAGTTCTATATGAGGGAAATCTCTAAATTGATTGTCTCTTATAGTATTTTTGTTCCATTTGCAGCCTACTCTTATTTTTATTCCATATGAATCTGCAACACTTTGAATATAACCGATTAAAAAACAAATATCAAATAATGCTTCTTTTTTCCAATCTATATGTGGTGCATTTCGAAAATAAGGCATAATATCAACTGCTTGACTTGGTTCAACGTTATGTTTACTTTTCTTTTTATATCCATCACAATTGGTCACCACTTTTTTTTGATTTGTAACAATCCATTTTCCAAGGTTTGTATCAAATCTTCTCCCTTTTTCATATAATTCAACTTGAACATCTTGATCTCTATATCCACAAACAATTTTAAAATTGACACATTCTATTGCAGTTTTTAAAATGTCTTGTAAATCAGGATGTAACTGAGATAATTTTGTTTTTGAAGCTTTACTAAATTTTGGCATATTGCCTCCTTATAAAATATTAATTTTATTAATGATTTCTTTAATATCATAACTCCATATGATACTCCAATCTTTATAAGTGCCATATGATGTTTTTATTTCTTGCAATTGTCTTATTTTTGATTTATCAAATAAAAAATACATTTTATCAACCGCTAATAAAATATAAGCTTTAGATGGATAACTTAAAAACCATAAAATTTGAGATCGTCGGATGTTGATTTTATAAAATTCATCTTTTATAGCTTTTAATTCTATGAATAAGACTGTTCCTCTTTTATTTACTATATGGGTATCAGGGATACCTCCATTCCCTTTTGGTTCAATTCTTTTTAAATATTTCCCATCCCATTTATTTTTAAGTTTTTGATACAATCGTTTTTCTAACATATATTTAATCCCCTATTGTAATATCTTCAATTATAATTTTACCTGTTGGAGCATTTAGCAAAGGTTCAGTTGAAGAATATGTTGCGTGATGAAACCAACGAAATTCTACGGTTGTTCCAATTAATTTAACTTTAAATATAACATTTAGAGGTAAACAATAAATAGCATTACATTTTCTCTCATAATATTGATCAGATCTTTTTCCGGATATATAATAATAAAATGAGTTATTATGTTTATGTTTCCACATTGTTTTTCTAATTTTTGGCAATTGAAAATATGCAAGATTTCTTTGTGAAGGATTAACCTTATGAGCTGATAAATGTGGATTCACAATATCAGTCATCAAAAGAAATTGACGTTTTGCTAAACAATTCCCAATTAAAAAACATAAAAATAAACTAATTAACAGCAACTTTTTCATAAAATCTCCCTTAACATAAATTTGATTTTGGAATATCATTTCTTATACCGCCAGTGCTAGTCTGTTACAATGTCTTGAACTTTACTTCCTAACTTAATTTCCTTCATAATTTTCTCCTTTTTTATATTAATATTCCAAGAAAAAGCTTTTTGGATCTTGTAAAATCATTTCTGATATTGTTTTCTTTTTTCTTAGAATTCTAACTATTTTTTTATCGATTGTTTGATTGCAACAAATATCAATGTAATTCACATTATTTTTTGTGCCAATTCTATGATTTCGATCTTCAGATTGAATCCTTTTTTCTAGATCAAAAGTATTTGTATAATAGATTGTTGTTTCGGCTTCTGTTAAAGTTAAACCTTCTGGCATTTGAATGTTGATCACAAAATATTTGATATTTGGATCTGTTTTAAATCGGTTTTTATTTTGTTCTTTTTCTTCGCTTGATATTTGTCCATCATAGCGGACAGCTTTATTTTGTAAAGTTTTCATAATAATATCAATATCATATATTTGAGTTGTCCAAATTATAACTTTCCCATTGATTTGTTCTAATAAATCTAATAATTTAAGTAGCCGAGGATTCTTATTCATAGGCACTATTTCAATGCATTTGCCTGTTTCTGGCTCTTTAATGAAGCCAGAGGAGATTTGCCTTAGCTTAGCCATTTTAGCCATGATATTATCAAATATCAAAGGCTCACCCTCATTTAAAGAGGCTATTCCTTCTTCTTTCACTTCTTCATATAACATTCTTTGCTGTTTTGTCATATCAAACATTTCTTCTTGATATATTTTATCAGGTAAATCAAGACAATCTTTTTTCAACACTCTCATAGAATATGCCTTAATTTTATTTTGCAGCTCTTCAATGTGTTTATATCCAATGATTTGTTTGTTTTCCCACCCTCCCATAACACAATATTTCGCTCGAAAGGCATAATATGATGATATACCTATTATATTAGGGTTCAAAAACTTAAACTGTGTATAAAAGCCTTGAGCTCCATTGGCGATTGGAGTACCAGTTAATATTCTTTTATATAAAGGTAATTTTGAAATTTCAATCAAAAATTTTGTTCTTTTGGCAGATGGATTTTTAATTTTATGACTTTCATCTACAACAAGCATACATTTATTATGTTTTAATATATCAATTAATTCTTTTCTTGATTTTTCAGATACAAAAGTTTCGATATTAAAAGAAAAAATATTAAGCCCTAATGTATGTATGTATTTAAAAGTATTCCAATCTTCCATGCTTTTTTTGTTAAAGTTGGTTTGCCATATAAATTCAATGTATTTTTGATCAGAATGGATAATTTTTTCCTCAGTTAACCAATTTTTATGAACTCCGTTTGGAGCAATAATAATCAAAGTATCTATTTTACCTTGTTGATATAAATAATCAGCATTATCAATTATTACTTTAGATTTTCCACAACCTTGTTCAAATAACAAACCATATTCTTTTAGATTTTTACTGATTTCAAATGCTTGTAATTGATGGTCGTACGGTTTTGTTTTAAATTTAAAATCAGAATTTGTAAAATCAGTTTTATCTATTGCCAATAACTGTTTTTCATTTTTTTTAAATTCATAATATTCTTTTAATATTTGATCTAATTCAAACCATTTTGCTTCAGGATATTTGTTCAAAAAATATTCAATATTCGCATACGTATTCAAAAAGAAAAATTTACTATTTTTAAAACTTTTTCTATCTGGACATTGAATGCAAGTATTATATAATTCTCCATGAAATGTATCTGAAATTAATTCAATCATTTTTGAAGTAGAATATTTAAAGCTTATCATTCTTCCTCCTCTTTATATTATATTCAGATTTTAAATAATTTTTAAATTTAATATCATGATTTTTATATTGTTTTAAATTTTTAAGAATTTCCTTTTTAATGGTTTTTAGATTTTGATGAGCTGGGGAATTTAACAATAAATAATTTTTAGAACTATGATTTGGGCATTTTGCAACTAATGAAAAAGTATCCTCTAAATTATTCATAAAAAGAGTATAATGCACATGATTCAGTTTAAATATCGCCACATCAATTGGTCTTCTTTTTTTATATTGTTTTACGATATGCTTACCTTCTTTCATCCAAAATGATATTCTCGTTGTTTTTGCGTTCATATTTCTTTTACTAGTCATTTCATCTCCTAAATACAATAATACTGTAAACTTTGTTCTTTTATAATATATAAATTTTTCTTTGCTCTTGTAACCGCAACATACCAAACTCTATGTTCTGAATCATCAAATCTATGATTCCATACATTATAACTAATATCCGTAAATAAGACAACATTATCCGCTTCTCCTCCTTTTGCTTGATGAATTGTTGATAATTTTATTTTTGGGATATCAGAAAAAAGATGTTTTTTTGAAACATTTTTTAAATAATTCATTGTATTGAATGGTATTGAATTTAATATCGTATACCATTTCTTGTTCATAATTTTTTTAGGCAATTTATCAATGTGATATTGTTGTAAGATTGATGAATATTTTTGAATCTTTCTATATTGTCTATGTTCAATATTCCCAGTTTTTTTGAAATCTTTCCAATATTGAATTGCTAAAATTTCATCTGTCTCTAAAACATTTTTATTAAAAAGATAATAAATTTCGCCTTGTTTTTCTAACCATTTTTTAATAGCTTTTAATTGCCATTTATTTCTAAATAAAATATAATAAGATTCTTCTTTATTAAACTTTATTGCTTCAAAATTTAATAAGCTTATGATTTGACCAACTTTGTTAATTGGAGAACATTCTTTAGCTTTTCTGGTTTTTATTCTTGCTAATATTTTCCTTGATAAATTATAAATATTGCTAGGCAATCTGTATGAATGCCTTAAAATAGTTTCTTCATCAACATGAATATTAAGGAAAAAATCAACTATCGCTCCAGCCCAATTAAAAATTGATTGATCATCATCCCCAGCAATAAATACCTTTTTAGCTTTTGCAGAAGCTTTATTCATAACTTTCCATTGCAAAGGACATAAATCTTGAGCTTCATCAATAAACACATAATCAACATTTAATTCAGTATTATATTGTTCAAGCATATCAGTAAAATCAATTAAACCATTTTCAATTTTGTATTCTTTTAATGTCTTATGCCATTTTTGAAGTAAAAATAATGGACAGTCTTGCTGATTACTTTGTTTCCATTGATCAACAATATCAATCATTTTTAAACGTGCCAAAGATTCTATATTAATGATTTTATCACCTTGTTTAGCTCCTGCTCCTTCTTCAATATCTTGATAAGAACTTACATGCATTCCATTTTTTCTTGCTAACTGTATTAATTCTTTATGTTGAATAACTGAACTTTCAGATTGATCAATTGTTCGATAACACATTGAATGAATGGTTCTAAAATGTGTAAATTGTTGTGGTGAAAACTGTTTAAATTTTTGTATACATCGTTCTACAATTTCATCAACAGCTTTATTTGTGAATGAAACAAATGCAATTTTATTTGGATTTACACCTTGTTCAAACAATTGATTCAATTGATCTAATAAAAATGTTGTTTTACCTGATCCAGCTGTCCCAAATATTCTATGCACATAATTTTTTTTAAATAATTGATAAATATTTGTTTTATACATTATATCAATTCTTCCTCATCAGATTTATAAAATTCTGGAGATTGCATATACCAAACTCTTATTCTTTTATTCCCAATTTTTATTTGTTTTTGTTCAGCTTCCATATTTCTTAACCAATGCCACACTTCTTGTTCTGTATATGTAAATTTTTTATTTTTTAAATAAGAGAATAAATTAATTGATCTGAAATAAATTTTATCATCTTCTAAAAAAATGTTTCCGCTTAATAAATTTTCCTTTACAGTATTTGCAATCCCTCCTGTTAAAAATGAATCCAACAATTCTTTGAATTGCCCTTTGCGTGAAGCATCTTCAGGATCAACAACAATTTCACAATTAGTTAATAATTGTTCAATTCTTTCTAACCATGCTCCTTGTTTAAGAGGTTGAAAAATTTTATTTACTGAATTTAAAAGCTTTTTTTGTAATAATTTTTGATTTAATAATTCATCAGTAGTTAATTGAATTCGTTTACTTTGATATTCAGCATACCAACATACTGAATTATCAGCCGAAATGTATTTAGTTAAATTCTCAAAATTTAATTCTAAATTAGATCCAGTTCCAATTCCAAATTTTCTTTTTGCACATTCACTTTTATTACAATATTGACATATTGGATATTCTCCACATTTATAAAAATATTTTTTTCTATTAATAGATTTAAAAATATTTTCCATTTCAGTTCGATTTAAAGCAGGCGTAATTACTTGCCCATTAATTTCCATTAATTTTTCTTCCCAATTATCAGGATATTTATTTTTAAAATAAACTGCAAAATTGTATATCCCATTATTCCGACTTCCTTCTTCAATTCCAGAATTTACTAATATTTGCAAACAAGGAGGCGCATCATTGTAAGAATGATTAAGATTATCAATTTTAAAATCTTTTAATTCATCTTTAGATATTCGCATTGTATTTGCAAATTCAATAAATTGTTCAAAACTTAAAGGCTTATTTTTATTAATTGCATACCGAATTGTATCTTTATAATTGAAATATGGAATATTGATCCAATTTCCAATGTCTTGGCTGTTTATTCTATAACTTTGTTTTGGGAAAATTTCAGCAGTACCATAGCCAATTAAACTAGCCCATTCTTTTAATCTTGTGATTAATAATTGTGATTTTATTTCTTTTTGTGTAAAGCAATATAAATGCACTCCTTTACTTTTACTTTGACAAACAACTAATGGTAATGATAATTTATTAATTTTATCTTCCATTTCTTGTAAAGTGTGAATTAAAGGGGTTACAGGATGTTTTTTATCAATATCTATAACTCCAAATTTACAAGTATTATTTTTCTTTAATGGAATAATGCCTAAACTTGCTCCTGTTCCTTCAAGATGTTGTTTAATTATTTCATCTGAAATTGAAGCTTGAATAGTTTTAGCTCTTCCATTTAACTTTCCAACGTTATCTTCAATGAAATTATTATGTTGTCCATATGCCAATTCATAACCATCAAATAAAGATATAAATTTTTTCACTATATCCATAATAACTCCTTAATATTAATGATAAAGAACAATATGATTTAAAAAAATAGAAAGGTAGGGATTTGCACCCTACACTTTCTACCAAAAAGATCACTAATCCTTTTGTGATGAATTTTATACACTTACCAAGAGAGTTTTGGTATCATCATTAAGTTTCTATTTCCACACCATTAGTAGTTACTCAAATTTGTGGTGATCTCTCTAGATGTTTATTACATTAAATCATTATTATTTTCAGGAGTTTCTTTAACAATACTATTTGCATAATTTGCATATTGTATTTTTTCTTGTTTCATTGCATTTGACCATTCTTTTGACTTTTCATATATCATTTTTCCTATTGTAGGAATTGCCAAAGTATAACCTGCATAACTTATTTCATAATTGAAATAAGATTGTCCTTGTTTATTACTTTCAGGAATCGATGTAATTTTATAAATTGCTGCATATTCTGGAAATGGTTTACCTGATTTATCACAAAAACATCTCATTAAAGTGTTCCATTTTTTCATTTTTTTCACTGCACTTTTTTGAAATGAAAGGATAGCTTCAGAATATTTTTCACCTTCTAAATCAATAAAAACTCCATATACTTCATAAGTTTTTACAATTTCAGAATCTTTTGTTTGTCCAATTTTTGCACCTTTTTCATTTGTTTCAGCGTTATTATAAGCACTACTATCTTCACCAAAATGCTGAACCATTCCTCCACCTTGTTTTCTATCTAACCATTCAATGTATACAATTTTTCTTTTAACTGGAACAAAGAAAAATCCTTTATCCCCTTTAATTATTGAAGAATCCAGAGTATTCAGAAAATCTCCAGTTTCTGCTTTTTCATTGTATTCTGGACTTCCTTTTGATACTTCTGGAGATAATGCTTGAAGAAGTTTAATCCTAGGGAGTGCTAAATCTTCTTCAGCAGTATCATCCACATAATCCTCAGCATCTTTTTCCATTTGTGCCATCATTTCTTTGTCATTTGATGTAAATGCAACATCTTTCGTTTCTTTTTTTTGTAATTCTTTACTCATTTTTCTCTCCTTTTTATTATTTTATATCAACTATCGTTCCTGATTTGATATCGAAAGTATCAAAAGGAACAACTTTACCTTCACCTATTTGTTCTTTTAAAGTTGCTTTTAAAGTTGAATGATGAACGGATTCATCATGTTTACATAACACATCTAATTTTTGCAAATATAACAAAACTTCTTTTACCTTTTCTTTTTCCCCTTTATTAAAATTCGCAGTTAATTTATTCTTTATAATATCACCAACTCCATTTTCATTAAGCCATTTAAGAGCTTTTTCTTTCTTTTCAATTAATTGCTTTTGGATGAATGGATCTTTAGTTTTATTAATTTTTGTTTCCGTTGGAATAGTTGCGTTAAAATATTCTTTAACTATTACATTTTTACCATTAGATAATGTGATTTTTGAGCCTATCGCAAAGCCTTCATTTTCCATTAAATCAGCTAATTCTTGTGTTTTTATTTCATTAATACGTTCTTTTATTTTGTCTACTGCATGTTCATGATAGTTTAAATCATCAACTAATTTTGATAAATGTAAAGCTAATTCTTCAATTTTACCTTCAAACTTTGGTTGATTGGTTGATTCCATCTTTACTCACTTCCTTTTTTTCTTTTAATATTTGATCTTTAGCAACATTTAAACCATGCCACAAAAATATTTTTGCAACATTTTTCGACGACATATATGGATTCTGTTTATCAAAAGGCTTCCATATTTTTTTGAAATAATCATCAAAATTGATGTCTTTTTCTAATTCTTCCTGTGTTTTTTCTCCCATTAATCCTCCTTTGATATCTTTGGTAATGTATAACATTTTAGCCCAATCGCTTCCCACATCTTTATAAGAATGCTTGAATCGCAATTTTCAAATACTCCTTTAACATCATATAATGGTTGTATGGTATTTGAATATTCAATTGATTTGAAAGAAACTTCTGAAAAATTTTCTTGATATGCTTTTTTCATAATTAAAGCAAAATCATTAATTTCTTCAACTGTATATATATTCTCTTCAATCCATTCAATAGTTTCTTCTCTATATTCTTCTGATCTACTAGTTAAAAAAATAATTTGCATATCAATTTTACTACATATTAATGATTTTAATAAAAATGCTACATCTTCAAAAGTTTTACAATTTTCACAAGCCAAAGATTCATCAACTAATTCATCAAAAAATCCATCTAAATCAAAAATAAAGGCTGCTAATTTTTCTTTTATTTTCTTTTCAGATTTAAGAATAAAATCATTTCCTATAAATTTTCCATTTGAATAAGCTTCTTTTTTTATTAAAATTCCATCTTCATTATAATGCTCCCATACTCCTTCTATTTTCCCATTTTCATATTGACCCTTAATCCCTAATTCTGCATTTTGTTGATAACCTTCATGTTTTCCATGTTTGATTCCATTTTTATAAAATTGAATTCCATTAATTCCACCTTCATTATAAAATGAAACCCATCTGTCTTCTTTTTTATTTGTTATTTTATCTACAAATCCCATTTGTTTCATTCCACCATGTTCATACCTTTCTTGAATTAATTTTAAATTCATTATTCTTCCTCCTTTAAAATAGTAGATTTGATTTTTTTAAAATTTACATAATCATCAAATTTTAAACTATTTTTAATATCATTTTTTAAATCTTTAACTCTAGTTGCGACAGTTTCAAAATCACATTTTTTAATTTCAACCAAAATTTCAATTTTAACTTTTTCCATTTTAACTCCTCCTTACTTTATTCTTAAATATATTATACTAAATTTTCAAGATAAAGTCAAGGACTTTTTTTAATTTTTTTTATCACCTCTTCAGGTGTGATTTTCCTAATGTTTTCAATGAAAATATAGCGAAAGCCATCACAACTTCTTCCTTTTAAAATATAATAATCTCCAATTTTATTTTTATTTATGATATCTGATCCATATCTTTGAAATAATTCTCTGTTAATTCTTCCCAAAATATTATCAGTATCATCAGCAAATTTTAAATCTAAAAATTTTAAGCAACCATATTTGATTTTCTTTCCATTTCTTTTTTCAATATTTATAGCTTCATTTACATCTCTTAAATTTATTGCTGTTATTTTGCATAATACTCGGACTATTCCGCCACTCTCATCAATATCTTTCAACAATACATTTTTTTCTTTAAACCATAAATTCCAATTATTATAAAATCCAGAAAACTTTTCCCTGAATTCAAAAACATTGTCGTATGGCGTTTCAGCATTATAAAATATTTTTTTCTCCGCTACAGTTAATTCTTTATTGTTATTTCTTTTGTCAATTAATTTTCTAGCTTTAGTTGTACCCACTCCTTTTATATTTATAAATCCACCAATGATCATATTATCTTTAATACTCCAATCAACGCCTGATAAATCTTTATCAAATACTTTATATTTATAACCTTCATTATCTAATTCTTTTAATATTTGAATTGTTTGATCTTCTGATTTTGCATTTTTTAATGTAGCTAATGCGAACTGTAAAGGGTAATAAGCTTTCAAAACCATGCACCAATAACTAATCAATCCATACGCAACACTATGTGATTTGTTAAATGCCCATGATCCCATCGTATTTACATTATCCCAGATTTTCCTTGCTTCTTTTTCCGTGAGATTATGTTTTTTTTTCGCTCCAATTTTAAACTTTTCCCAAAACTTATCAAAATATTCTCTTCCATAACTTTTACTTAATGCTTTTCTTAATGTTGATGTATCTTCCCATGATAAGCAACCAATATTTCTAACAATATTTAAAACTTGTTCTTGATACACTATAATTCCTAACGTATCTTCTGTATATTTTTTACATAAAGGTAAATAATCAGGTTTATTTGTGTTTCTTGCAACAATATATTTCCTTGTTCCTCCACTGCTTAATGTTCCAGGACGTGCTAAAGCAGTTAATAATGCAATATCGTGAAAATTCTTAATTTCAATTTGTTTACTTACTGATATTAATGAATAGCCTTCAAATTGGAATATGCCTGAATACTTTCGATCATTGATAATATCAAATGCTTTTTTATCATCAAAAGGATAATTAATCAACCAATCTCGATCTTTTCCAATTAAATCTAAACAATCTTGAATTACTGATAAGGTTCTTAATCCTAAACAATCCATCTTTAAAAGATTCACTAATTCAGCATCACCCTTATCTAACATACAAGTATCAGATTTGATATCAATTGCGCAATAATTTGTAATAGCTTTATCACTTACCACAATCCCAGCCGCATGTTGCCCAAAATGACGATTATGCCCTTCAATATATTGTGAATGATTTAATTCTGGATACTTTTTCAAAAATTCTTTCCCAATTTCTAAATCTGTAAATGTATCAGCAATACAACTTCTGGCTCTTGAATCTCCACCACTTCTTATTATTATTGCATCTTTTAAATCTTTAATTTCCCATTGTGGAATGTCTAAAACTTTTGCTAATTCTGTTAATATTGATTTTGGCTTATATTTACTTACTGTTCCTAATTTTGCTACGCAATCTTTACCATATTTGTTTTTTAAATATTCTAAACACATATCCCTTTTTGTATCTTGAAAATCAATGTCAATATCTGGAATATCAAATCTGTTTACATCAATAAATCGTTCAAAAATTAGACCAAAAGGAATTGGGTCAATATCAGTGATATATAATAAATAACACACCAAACTACCAGCACTAGAACCTCTGGCAGCTCCTACCAGCATATGTTGCTTGGCATATACCACCAAATCTCTAACCAAATAAAAATAATCTTCATACCCTTTTTCGTATATTAAAGTTAATTCTCTTTCCAATCTTTCTTTGTATATTGGATCTTTTAAATTGCAATTTCTTGTTTTTGCTCCTTTCACACATAATTCTTTTAAACTTTTATTTTTTGTTTGATCAGGTAATTTCGCTTGTTGAAATGTTACTGGTTGAATCAGATCTGCAATTTTATATGTATTTTGGATTGCATCAAATTTCTTTTCCTTGTTTAAAAAATTAATTGAATTTCTCCATTCAAATTCGCTTAACAAATGACTTGGAACTATTCGATCTTCGTACTTGTTGTTCCCCATAATGATTTGATATAATCCTTCATTCCCTGCACAATCATATAAATTATCAGAAATAGCCACAATAGGAAAATGAAAACATGCCTCATAATCTTGCATGGTAGACATAGGCGAAATTCCATAATATGTGTTCCTCCTGTTTTTTAAATATTGGCTTAATTTTGCATCTTCAAATATCACAACAATATCATTTTCAGGTATTTTCAACAATTCATCAAAAGCCAATCGGTTAAAATAATATTTCTGTAAACTAGCTTTACTGACTAATTGATATATTTTAGATAATCCATTTTGATTGATAGGCAGCAAACTAGCGAAATAAGGCGTTGAACGGACTTTGAGGGCAGCTTCCTTAACGAAAGCTAATTCAACACCTAAAATCGCCCTTTTCTTTTGCTTGAGGCACTCTTTATAGAAAGGTATGTGCCCAAATGTCGTATGTCTATCAGTAATAACAGCCACATCTTTCGCTTTATCAATAATATCTTTGATTTTACCATAAGCAAATCTGAAACTGTATTCTGTTCTTACTCTTAAATTAATCATAACATTTCCTTTTTAATTGCTGAGCAATTTTTTTTATTATAGGAACTGAAACTGAATTTCCAATTTGCATATATGCATATTTTCGATGTTTATTTTTTAAAAATTTAAAATTATCAGGAAAACCTTGCAATCTTGCACATTCTCTTGGTGTAAGATTCCTTATTTTTCCAAAATTATCTTTGACAATTGGAATATTATGCCCACCAGTTCCCATGGTTTTAGTTAAAGTTGAGCATTTTTCATTGATTATTTTTCTTAAAAAATATCTATGCCAAGAATAAAAATGCTTAGGATTTTTATCTATTTCATTTTTTATTTGTTTATATATTTTAAATCTATCATAATAATGCCACGGATCAACAGGACATTTTGATAATATGTCTTTTTTTTGATAACATTTTTCCTGTAAATTCTTTCAATTTGAAATTAATATTTTTTTTTGTAGCAACAATATAAATTCTATTTCTATTTTGAGGAAGGTTGCAATATTTATAAGTATTGATAATTTGATAATGCACATGATAATTATAAAAATTTAACGCATATTTTATATAATTGAATACTTCACCATTAGATATTGTTAATAAATTTGATACATTTTCTAAAAAAACAATTTTAGGTTGCAACATTTTAATATAATCCATAATAAGAAATAATATATTAGATCTTTTATCTTGAAAAGCTAATTTATTGCCTGCTCTTGAAAAAGGTTGACAAGGAAAGCCAGCACAAATAACATCAATTCCTAATAAAAATTGTTTTATATTCACATCTTCTAAATTTGCATGCCCAATATTGTGATTGAAATTTTGATTTAATACTTCAACACATTCTTTATTATTATCAATTGAAGTGTGAATAGAAAATCCAGCTTGTTTAAATCCTAGTGCAATCCCTCCAATTCCAGCACATAAATCTAAAACTTGTTTCATGTTAAGGCTCCTTCAATTAAATACCAAATAGACCTTAATTGTTTTGTATATTTATCTGTAAATTCTTTTCTTTTATATTTCCCACCATATTTGTTTCTTCCATATTTAGTAATTAAATCAATTAAATCTTTTTTATTAAATACACTTTTGTGATAATCTGCTTCACAATCTAATGGGTGATAATATGGTTTAATCATTATTTTTTCTCTTTTTTTTTTTGACATTTTATTTTTTTATAATAAGCATTTGATGCTTTTAAAAGTCTTTTTTTGTTCCTTTGATAATAAATTGTTTGATATGAAACATTTTGCTGTTTTGCTAATTCATTTATTGGTAATGTTAAATCTTCTTTATATTTCACAGTTGATTTCCTCTTTTATATGATTGATATTGCTTTTTTATCTCTGTTAATTCTTCAATTGCATCATTTTCTGTTTTAAATACTCCAAATAAATTAAATCTTTTTGTTTCTCTATTTTTGATGAATAATTTCTTTTTACATCTAAGGGGCAAATCAAAATCAAATTTAATTTCATAAGTTTTATTTACTTTTAAATACTTTGTTGTTAGTCTAAATTCTTCCATTTTATTTCTCCTTTTCATTTAGTTTTTCAATATTTAATTCATCTAAAATTGCATTAAAAAAAATAAATTGAAGCTTCTCCTGATGAAATTTCATCATAAAAATCATAATCATGTTGTTTGCAAAATTTTTGCACACGTTTAAATAATTTAGGATGTTTTTGAATTATTTCCATTTTTGATCTCCTCATTTAAATAATAAAATATTATAAATAGCATAAACGCCATTCCTGCTACCATTCCAATTAATAAAACGAATATATATTGCAAAATTGTCATAATTTTATATTCCTTGATTTCCCTTAATTTTTTCTAACTCATCTAACATTGCACATAAACAAGCTAAAATTCCATCTTGAAGTCTCATTTCTTTATAGAAAAGATAACCATGTTTTTCTGTGAATTTTTGAACTCGTTCAAATTGTTTTCCATCCATAATTTTACCCTCCTAATTCTTTCCTTATTGCATTATTAATTAATAAATTGCGTATATTATAAGATTAAAGCAATCATACCAATTAGCACACCAATTAATAATAAGATTAAAGCAATCATACCAATTAATAAAATGAATATATATTGCAAAATTGTCATAATTTTATGACTCCTCTTTGAATTAATTCTTTTACACATTTTGTTAATGCTTGTACATCTATCATAGCTCTATGAGCTTCTTCAAAATCAACTCCAAACAAATGATTATACATTTTTGTTAATGACAATCTATATCCATTAAGTTTAAAGGTTTGTACAACTGTACATATTTGAATAGGTGGAAAAGGAAATGCAGTAAGTTTTCTTAATCTTCTTAATTCATAGCTTAATAATCGAATGTCAAATGCAAGATTGTGTGCAACTAAATATTTTTCTCCAAAGAAAAATTCAACTAATTGAGGAAAAAAACGGTCAAAAGCAGGTTGTTGAATTAAATCTAAATCAGTTAAACCTGTTATTTGTGTAATTCTCTTTGATAATGACTCTTTAGGATTGCATTTAAATTCAATTCTATCAATTTCATTTAATGTTCTATCACAAATTTTAATTGCCGCAAACTCAATAATTTTTGGCTGTTTGTTCAACGGAACGATATTTGCTCTGGGTAACCCTGTTGTTTCTGTGTCAAATATTATCATTTGGTTTTTCTTCCTCTGTCTGAAGTACTTGTTTTTTTTCCAATAAATTTTGTAAATATTTCAATGATGTTTGTTTAAATACTAAGTTTTCTAAATATTCACAACATAGAGAATGTATATTACACTCTTTAACTTTCGCATTATAATCGATATCTTCACACCATTTTAAACCACCAAAATTTACAAATCTGCTTTTTGCTTCCCAGATTTGCCTAATATCAATTTTTAATATTCGCCCTAAACATTTATTTTTCTTATATATCCATTCCTTTGTAAAAACATCAATTAAATCAACAAAATGGTCTTCAAAAGATTTGTAATTATCACCTGAAACCAATCTAAATATTGTTTTATCATTTTTATTATAACAAGTTATTAACATAATTCTGTTAAGTTTTTTATTCAAACTTAATCCTCCTTTAAATGTTAAAAATCACTTATACTATAAGCAGTTCTATTTATTAATTTTTTGAAAATTCCTTACATCATTAATAAAATTATTTGAATATTTTTTTTCAATTTTTCACATTCAGGAATACAATTTTTTTTAAAATCATCTAAATCTTTATTTATTCCTTGTTTAAAATCCTTATCTAAAAACTGTAATATCATTGCATAATTCCCTAAATCATCAAGACTATCTTCATGTCCACCTTGATTAAAATTATTTGCATAACGACTTAATTTTGCAACCATCTGAACAAATATTCCAAACCTGTTCCAATCACTTTCAGTTTTTAATTCTACACCATCTGGGAATAATGCTTGAGTTATTTTTCCGAATTGTTTGAAATTATCCCCATAAATTTGATGTCTTTCTTTCATAATCTTTAATCTTTTTCTATTATTTCTTTTTACAAAATTAATAATGTTATTAAACATTTGCTTTCCCCCATAAATTCTTAAATTTTTCACATTGCTTTTTAAAATCATCTCGTTGTTTATGTTCATCAATTAATGATTTTCCTTAACATTCTAAACGTGGAGAAAAAAAATTACGATGATTGACATCACACAAATTTTCAATGGATTTTAACACATCTTTTTGCTCTTCATTAAAAAATGGAGCTGCTAAATAAATAAAATTATCTCTTTCAAATTTATTTTCTTTCACTTTCATTGACATTTGAAGAGCCTCCTATATCATTAAAATATTTACCAAAATGCTTTTCAAATATGTATTTTTTTAATTTAATTTCTTTCAATTTTTCTTCTTGATTTGCAATTTCTCCATCAAATTTTTGCAATGTATCACTTTTCGTGTAAGGAATATCCCATTCATTCACTTGACAAATTTCAACATCTTTCGACTTTTTATTGATATATTCAAATTTTATCTCACAACCAGAATAATCAGTATATAAATAAGCAACAATTATAGTAGGTTGATTTGTAAAATTATCAAATCCAATAATTGTTCCCAAATAAGGTTTAAAAGATGAATAATCTTTTATCAATATTTTTACAAAATCACCTACTTTAAAATTTTCAATCTTCTTTGCATTTCTTAAATCTACTTCTAATTTAACTCCATTCACCTCAATTATTGTTTTTTCGTTCGACATTTCAATCCTCCTTTATTATTTTTGATATTGATATTAATATTGATATAAATAAAAGTAATATTGCATTACAAAATTCATAGCAAGATTTATATAATTTTAAATCTGCTTCTTTGGACATTGCTGATTCTATTGTATGTTCTTGAAAACCTGCTTTTAATTCTTTATCACAATTACTTATTTTCTTTAAATTCTTTTGCACTTGCAACTTTAAGCGATCTCTAAACATTTTTTTCTCCTATGAACTTAATAAAAATCCTAAACGATAATCCCCAATTAACACAACTAAAAAAAGAATTATCAAAACTAAAAACATAGACACACATTCAAAACTTTCATAATTAATTTTTGATTTCTGTTTTTTCATGAAAATCTCCTTTTTTTGTTAAAAGATTATATATCAACTCTAGAACTTTTAAATGTTGATTTTTTAATTCAATAAAATTTGTGTCCCAATGTATTCCTGTGGTTTTAATTTTTGTTATCTCTCCATTCACACTTTCTGAATCAATTAAAATTGCACCTGTACTATATATAAAACAATTAACATCTAATGCGTTCATTAAATCTAATATATGAGTTAGATTCATAGTTTTCAAAATTAATAATGAATTTGATGTTAATGATGGATTGTCTTTTGGGATATGCAAACAATTTATGCAATACAATCTTGTAATTCCTCGCATGTAATAATTAACTTGATCTGCTGTCTCACTTTCCGACTCTCGAATTTCATCAATTATTTGTACATTTGATTTTACCATTTTATCCTCCTGTGTTTTAATCTTAAATATAGTATACTAAATTTTCAAAATAAAGTCAAGGACTTTTTTAATAAATTTTAGGTAGCCTCAATTGCCCCTAAGTTTATGAGTTAAAGATGTGAGATAAGCTAAGTTATAAAATATTTATATGTTATCGTCACCTAACAAACGCTGTAAGTATCTCTCAAGCTCGTATTTTTTACGACTCTTTCTTCTATAACCTATATCTATGCTACCTAATTTAATAAAGATCTGTTACTAATAAATTTTAATCTAATTTCTTTTTTGCAATAATCACCTTATTATTTTCCTTTAATTTTTTGTGATAAGCAATAATGCAATCAATACTACAAAAATCTAAATCCAAACCTTGTTCAAACCAAGTCTCAATTACTTTCAATTTATTTTCTCTTTCTTTTTTACAGTAATCACAGCGAACCAGTGTTTTTCTACTCATGAAATATCTCCTTATAATATTTTAATTTGTTCTATCGTTCTTTGAATCTTTTTTCTTCTCCAAACATTAATCCTATTTTCAAATTCAAAAATCATCTTTAACTGTTCAAGCATGATTTCAACATCTGCTATTTCTGATGCTAAATCATTCAAAGCAACTCTTAATCTTTGTGGATCTTTATTTATCCCTTGTTTTAAAACCAAAGCAAGTTCTAACAATTCTTCAATAGTCTTTTCGATTTGATTTTCTTTTCCATAAAAATCAATGATCTTTTGCAATTCTTTTTTTTCTGTTAATCACTTCTACATCAATCATGTCAGCTCCTCAAAATTCAATCGTAATATTATTTTCATTTAAAAATTCTACCAATTTTCTCTGAAACATATCAAACATTTGTGAATCTTTTTCTGATAAATTTTCATATTTCAGATTATCCCTTAACCACTTTGTTAACTGGCTAATTAGCAAATACATTTTATAAGCATTTTTATAAATTTCATAATCAAATTTATCATCTTCACGTGCTAAATTAAATTTTACAATTACTCTTGTCATAAATCCTCCTAATCACATCCTGCATAGCTCCCTGAAACTCATCCCATTTAACTCATCTCATATATTCATCACTCATCTTCTCTTCTCAATATCAGCAACTTCTGCTATGCAGGATGTTATAATCACTTTGTTCTTTTTACTGTATCCCCATTTTATAAAAAATATTAATCCCATAATTGAAAGGATCAATACAAAATTTATCAACAAATCTAACCTTAATGCTTTTATGTTGCTTGTGTTCTCTTTTACTTGTTCTTTTAAAGTCAGCTCTTTTTTATTCATATAATCACCTTATTTTATATATTGATTCTTGTTTTTAAATGTTTCTTTTTTTAAATGAATGTCATATATTTTTTTATCATAATGAAGTCTTTTTCTTGGTGTGCCTAACCTGTGATTTGTAAAAATTATCTTCAACATTATTTTATACTCTTTTTGCTTTATCTTTGAAATTTCATCAACGAAAACTAAACTCATCAATACCTGTTCACTTGGCATGATGTCAATATATTTTCTTGAATTGTTCTTTGCCACTTTCATCATTTCACATAATTCAGTTTCAATCCAAAATCTATCATCACAATCCATCAAATAATATGAATGAACGTCTTTCACCTTACTGTTAATGTTTGATAATCCACATTTGAACTCAACTATGTGTTCATAACTGCTTGTGCTTTTTAATAATCTCTCTTTGTAATTTCCTAATATCTCTTCAACCTCTTTCATTTTTCAACTCCTTTAATCTATATCTATCCTTTGAATTTTAAATTTTAAACCTTGAAACTTTTTCAATATCTTTTTATCTTGATTCTTTTTTATTCTATAGTAATTTTTTCTTATTTTTCTATCTATTCTTTTTAGCATCTCTTTCGCTAAAAAGATGAATAGAAGCATTTTCATTTTATAAATTGCCTTTTGAATTAATCTAATTAATTTAATTTTACTATATTTTTTCAAAGGACATGTCTTTAAAAATTCTTCAAAATTCTTTTTGATTAATAACTCAATCTCTTTCATTTTTCAACTCCTTTTCAAATTCTTTTCCCTCAATATCTTCTAAAATATGTATTATAGGCTTCATTATTGTTCCTATTTTTGTTTTGCTTTTACGATTCTTAAATTTTTCATGCCATTGACCAAGTTTATAAATTATCCAAGACATGCCAAAAAATATTGCTAATACTATAAGTCCGTTTATTACTTCAATCTCGTTCATTTTTCAACCTCTCCTTAATTTAAAAAATCTACACCAAATTTTACAAAATCTTCAATAAATGCACCTTCCTCTAATGCAAGTTGGAATCGAGCATGATTCTTATCTTCAAATTTTACTGTGTATGTTTCTCTTACTTCTAAACAATAATCTCCAAGAAAATTAAAAAATTTTTTATGGACTGTGATGTCACAAAATTTGGGATAATTCTGAATTCGTGCTGGTGCAAAATTTGTTTCTTTTCCGTTGATTTTTATTGTGTCCATTTTTCCTCCTAAATTTTACTCTTAAATATAGTATACTTTATTTTTCAGATAAAGTCAAGGACTTTCTTGCATAAAATGCTTTTTTATTTCTGTATAAATCTTCATCTGCTTTTTTCATAGCTATGTAAAATGATTCATGTTTATTTTTCAAATGAAATCCTACACTGGCTGAATCGCCTAATGCTGTTTTTAAATTATCAACAAACAATGAATTGTCACCTTCATATAAAATTAAAAATTCATCTCCTCCTAATCGAATGATAAATTCTCCAGCTAATGTAAGCATATGATTTTCATCTTTAGTGTGAAATTGCTTTTTAACTATTGATATTGTTTGAAGGATATAATTGTCGCCTGCATCATGCCCTTTTGTATCATTGATTTTTTTCAATCCATTAATGTCAATCAAAATAACAGTCATGGGGAATTTTTCAAGCCTTTTTTTATTTTGATTTAACCAATTTCTGTTTAAACAACCAAACTTAACATCTGAATATGCTAGGTTTAATAATTCAATGTGTCGTTTGTTTAATTTTTTGTTTTCAGCAAGCAAATCTAAATTGATCTTTTTCCAATCTTCAATCCTCTTTTCTAATTCTTGAACTGTTACTTTTTTAGCCATGTTTTTTGCCTCCTTAATTTAACTTCATTATAAGTATACCATATTTTCTTGAAAAAGTCAAGGACTTTTTTTATTTTTATTTGTGAAGCCTTAAATCTAAAGCGAATGAATAGGTGAGAACGCCGTCTCTTATATAAAGGGAGGAAAAAAGTTTTTTTTTATTTTTTTTATTTTTTATTTTCCGAGTCATCCGAGTCCGAATTGAAATAAGTACTGCAATGCAAAAGAAAAGAAGTAAAACGAAACCGAGTTTTGTGCCGAAATCAATGCCGTTCCATGCCGAGTCTAAGACTGTTTTATTTGTTTTAAACGTGTAATACTTCGCTCCTCTTGCTGAACCGCTAGTTTTGTTTTATGTTTTTGAAATAGTTTTTGTGAATTTTGCCTTATATATTATTAGCTTGATTTATTCGTTTAAAAAAGTATAATCAGTTTAGGAGTTTTTATGTTTACATTTAAAACAGATCAAATTAAAAAATATAGTAAGAAATTGGTTAAATTGCAAACAAGGCTATTGCCTTTGGCTATCCGTATGTCTTTGAATGATGCTGCTTTCCACACTTATCAAAGGTCTAAGCATAACGCACAAAGCAAATTAGTTATGAGGAATAAATATACACTCAGAGGCATGAGGTTCAATAAGGCTAGAGGTTATAATATAAACGATATGGTTGCTACTACAGGCAATGTTAGAGATTACATGAAGTTGCAAGAGACAGGTGGAGAGATTGAAAAGAAAGGTTCATATCTTCCTGTGCCTGCTTTGAATGCAAGGAAAAGTAAGAGTTATAAAAAGACTATCGCTTCAAGGTTTAAGATGAATAAGTTAGGCAATTTGAAAAAAGGATCTGATAACACTAAGTTTTTTGTGGGTAAAACAAAAAGGTCTAAGCGATTAGCGATTTTACAAAGGTTGAGAAAAACCAAGATCAAAGTTATTCGTTGGCTTGTTTCAACTCCTAAAAAAATCAAAGCTACTCATTGGTTGCGAAATGCGATCATCAGTTCAAGAGACATGGATACTTTCTTCATTCACAACGCAAAGAAATTAATAAGAGAAAGAAAATAGCTTTATTTATAAAGGTTTTTAAAAAAGGTACTTCGCCAGGGTTGATATTTCGCTCGGGGATTTGCAACT
>Ga0209345_10000563_pt1 | contig 47189 bp, 41 predicted proteins | sample Cruoilmetagenom7_FD_187294 | JGI IMG/M metagenome (GOLD analysis project Ga0209345, IMG submission 187294) | Oil polluted marine microbial communities from Coal Oil Point, Santa Barbara, California, USA - Sample 7 (SPAdes) (version 2) | ecosystem: Environmental > Aquatic > Marine > Oil seeps ... | reverse complement strand
TATAGAATTCTTTCAGTACGTTTTCGTCATTACTAAACAGGTTGCCTAGAGGATAGTAAAATACAGCACCAATTACTCCAATAAAAAGCCCGACGAAAATGCCATATTTAATCAGTTTATTACTTAATTCTAAAAGGTTTTTATAATCTTTTGCTCCAAATAATTTTCCTGATAAAATATTACCCGCACTTGCGTAGCCATCAATAAGAAAAGCCCCTAAAAACCATAAATTAATAGCAATGGTATAAGCCGCAATGTAGCTTTCACCATATTTTGTGGCAAAACTCGTTCCAAAATACAAGGCAATATTTAAGGCAATCGTTCTTATGAATAAATTGAGAATCATTAACGCGAAACGTTTCATTTCAGGATTAAAAGGCAATTTTGCGATTAACGGAATATCTGTTTTTTTAAGTAAATAATAAGCCGAAAGTAAAGCCATAATTAATTGCGCAATAACACTGGCATATGCAGCACCTTTGATATGCATGGCAGGAATAAAACCGTTAATACCATAGACAAGCACAACATCGAGAATAATATTGGCCAATGCACCAGAAATAGCAATTAGCATAGGGAAATAGGTGTTTTGAAGTCCTCTAAAGGTTCCAAAAACAGCGATGGTAAACAAGGTAAAGGGAAATCCAAAAACCCGAATTTGATAATAGTCTACACTATAATTTAGAATGTCGCCCGAGGCATTGTAAAGTTTAAAAATAGGCGAAGCTAAGGGATAGGTAATAGCTATAATTACAAGACTGAGTGTTGTAATTACAAAAATAGCTTGGGCTGGTAAATTCTTCACGGCTTCTACATTTCCGGCACCTAAGTATTGCGAAATGATTGAAGAAATGGCACTTCTAGTTTGGCCTAAGACCCAAATTAGCATGGATAAAAATGTCGTTACAATACCAACTGCTGCCAAAGATGTTGTGGCATTCTGTTCCATATTACCAATGATTGCCGCATCAGTTAAAGATAAAATAGGCTCAGACACTCCCGCAATTAAAGCAGGAATCGCCAATTTATTAATTTGTTTTAAAGTTATAGCTGTGCTCACAAGACCAATTCGTAACAGTAAAAAGGAAATTCACTTTGCTTTGGAAAGTAAATATCTCCTAATCGTTTATAACCGCGAAGTTCGTAAAACTTTTGGTTTCTTTTGTTCTGCGAAAAGGTATCTAATCGAATAGAACTATAGTTGTTATCAATAGCAAATTGCTCTGCAAAATGCATCAATTGTTGTGCATAACCTTTGCCTTGTAATTGAGGATGAATAGCTAAACGATGAATATAAATGTTATTAACATTAGGTGTTAACCATTTGATAGGCTCATATTCCGAATCCATAAATGTAGAAATCACAATACAAGCTTTAATTGCATGATTAATTTCTAAAACATAAAGTTCTTCGCGTTTAATGTCCTTTTGAAATGCAGATGTATTGGGATAGTGCTCATTCCATTGATAAATACCGCTAGAAATCATAGATTTAGCACAAGCTTTTGTGATTTCTAAAATGGATTGAATATCTTTTTCTTCTGCTATTCGAATCATTTATAATGTTTACTTTTGTCCTAATGTTAATCTTAATTTTCTAAAGATGAAAACGCTATTAGTTCCTGTTGGTTCCTCAAAAAACGCAAAGTCGCATTTACAATATGCTATAGATTTTGCGCAAGCTTTTGGTGCTAAGGTTTATGTGGTTCAAATATATGATGTTTATAGTAAAGCAGGCACCATGATTAAGATAGATGATATTTTAGAAGCCGAGTCTAAATCATTTTTAGAAAAACATGTAGCATCCATAGATACTAAAGGTGTTGAAGTCATTACCAAAACGTATAAAGGGAAGTTGGTAAAGACCTTAGAAAAAATCTGTAAAAAATTAAATGTTGATTTAATCCTTATAGAGCCGCGTACCAATTCTATTAAGGACGAAGTGTATTTAGGAAAAACGTCTGGTAAGATTATTAAACAAACACAAATACCTGCATTAATTGTTCCTGAAAATTGCGTGTTTAAGCCTTATTCAAAAATATTTATGGCCGTTAAATCTGCGACTGTAAAAAAAGATAAGGTCTTGCTTCCTTTAAAGTATTTAAAAACACAATTTGAATCTGCATTAACCTTACTTTTAGTAAAGACTCCTCATCATAAAAAGCGTGACTTTGAAATTAATGACGAGTTAAAATCAATGATTACAACAACAATAAACGTTGAAAGTCCTAATACATTTTTAGCGCTTTTAGAACATTATAAAGAGAATGACCCAGATTTATTATGTGTCGTGCGCCGAAAGCGAGGGTTTTTCAATAAATTATGGGAAAAGGATACAATCTTGAAAAAAGATTTTCACAGTTCCACATTGCCGGTTTTGGTTTTAAGTGGACTAAAATAATATCGAATAATTTGGGGATGTAGCTCAGTTGGCTAGAGCGCTTGACTGGCAGTCAAGAGGTCGTGGGTTCGAATCCCATCTTCTCCACAATTAAGGCAAGGCTTCAAGGCTTTTGTTTTGAAGCTTTTCTATGTTCTTAAATCAATAACAATTACCGGTTTTCTACTCATTTTTGGGAATTGTAATTTTAGAATCTCTTTTTTATCACAGAATTCAATTTTAGGTAATACTCTTAATTTCGCTCTAAAGTGATTCTTTATACTTTGCAACAAACTTTCTGTAGGGATGTTCACAGCTATTTTAATGAGGATTTCATCTGTTCCTATAGAATTACGAGAAAGTTCTATAACAAAAGCTTCTACCTCGTTAAAATCATTTAAAATATTATGCATGGCTGGTGGATATAGAGTCGTGCCTTTATATTTTATCATTTGTTTTTTTCTACCAATTACTGGTCCTAAACGCATGGTGTTTCTGCCACAATCACATTTTTCATGATGAGCTATGACAATATCACCCGTTTTAAATCGTAATAGTGGCATCCCTTCCACACCTAAGGTGGTAATGGTAAGTTCGCCAGATTCGCCTTCGCTTACAGGTTGATCGTTATCATCTAATATTTCGGTGATAATTAGTTCCGGATGTTGGTGGCCACCTTGTTGCTGTTCACATTCGGTAAAAGCCGTATTCATTTCGGTGGAAGCGTAGGTGGAATATAATTCAATATTCCAATGTTCCTTTATGTTTTTAGATAAGGTGTTTAATGAAAAATTTTGTGTTCTTAAGGATTCACCAATGCAAATAGCTCCTTTAATTCCTGAGGTATTGAGGTCAATGTGATGCTGTTTAGCATATTCAATGAGTTTCAACACAAAAGAAGGAACAGCAATAATATAGGTCGGTTTAAATTTTAAAATAGAATCCCATTGTAATTCGGGTACGCCATTTCCAACTCTTATAATGCCTGCGCCAAGTTTTCTGGCCCCTAAGAAATAAGCTAATCCTGCCATAAAACGTCGGTCTATGGTGGTCATTAGTTGAATAACATCGTCTTTACCAACACCAGCACAAGCAAATGAAATAGCTTCATTGTATGCTAAACGGTCTAAGTCGTTATTGGTGAGTCCAAAAAGCACAGGGTCGCCTAAAGTACCTGAAGTGGTCACGTAGTCTACTATTTTGTTTTTTTGGACACAAATAAAATCATCGTTGTGTTGTTGAAGGTCGTCTTTTGTGGTTGTTGGAATTACTTTTAAATCTTCAAGCGAATTAATTGTTGAAATATCAATATTATGCGTGCTAAATAAGCGCTTATAAAAAGCAGAATTCGTGTTTAAATACTGTAAAAGTGTCTTTAGTTTTTCAACTTGAAAGTTATGTATTTCGGCTTTGGATGCATATTCTATCTCAGGAATCATAACTCTAACTTTCTTTTTAATTTTTTAATGTAGTTATCCACTTGTTCTTCATCGGGAACGGTGGTGATTTCTTTGGTTTTAGCCTTTTCAAATGTATGTAAAGCTGCTGTATAATAGCCTTTATTATAATAATAAACGCCAATTAAGTAATAGGCTTCCCAATAGTTTGGGTTTAATTTTTCAAGTTTTAAAAGACGGTCTAAAGCTATAGTAGCGTTGTTGTTAATTACCGTTAGCACTTCTTGCCTTAACTGTCTATAGCTTTGGTAATTTATATACGCTTCTGTGTATTGAAACGGGTCTTCTTCAATATTTAATGCTGTATTTGCGAGTGACGTTTTACTAGGGGTTTTAAATATTTTATTTAAATCATACGCTACAAATTCGCCCAATTGATATGGGTTTGAAGACACCCAAACCAAACGTTGTTCTGGTTTAAAAACTACGGCATGATGAGCTAATAATTGATTTAGAGCTTTTTCATTACCATAGCCGATAGCTTTGTTGTGTAAACCTTCTTTGTTTCTTAAAATGTCAACCGCAATTTTAGGGGTGATTTTAGGGTTTTGGTTCAGAAGTTCTTCCATACGTTCGTAGCGGTATTGCGAATGGCTTTCTTTAATATGTGCTTGGTTATTTTTATCATTTGCATAAGCTTCACTTTGAAAGTGATTAGAACATATCAATTGATTTGAATTTTCGACCTCATAAACCCCAAAATTTTCTGGCGATACTTCTATTAATATCGCTTTTCGGTCTGCGGCACTTCCAACTAAAATAGATTCGGATACAAATACTTGACGTTTTTTGGCAATAGTAATGGCTTCTTCAATATTAGATGCGTATTGTAAGATTTCTCGGTTTAAAATAGAAATTGGTGTTTTGGCAATTAGTGGAATTTTAGATTTTCCAGCATTTATAGATACGGTTAAACCGTGTTCATTCATACCAGAAAGCACCCCCAACATGCCTGCCCAAGTCACGGACATAAATTTGTAACCGTCGGTAGGATTGGTAAAAGCCACCATTTTTTCTTCTGCAAAGTCATCACCAGCATAAAAATCTAAATTCCGACCTATAATTAGGCTGCCGTCTTCTGTTTTTTCACCCCAAGCCGCAAAAGATGTACAACCCACTAAAGCTAAATCTTGCAAGGCGTGACCAATATCGTGGGCACCATGAAAATAAAGCACACGTAAATAAGGTTCTGCAATGTAATTATAGTCGGGTGAAGCGTATTTTGAAAGCCCTAAAATTTCTGTTTTGTATTCTAATGGGACGTTAAGATATAGTTTTCGATTATACCAAGCTAAAAAACGTCTTAATATGGCTTGTTTGGTTTTGGAAGGGACAAATTCATCAATTTTAGATACAAAAATACCTTCTTGTTGATGGAATAATTCTTGGGCAAGGCTTCCTGTGATTAAACCTCTCTCATAAGGATTACCTTCTACATAAAGTTCCCATAAGCCTTGTTGGTTTTTGCTGAGGTGATTGTTTCCTAGCGTAAAAGTTGAATCGGAAGTTTGTACACGTTCTGGAATTACCGAAGTATAAGCACTTACATCGGGAATATCGTGTAATGATTTTGATATGCCACATGAGGTTATACTTATAAATAGAAAAAGTAAAAGCCCGTGATATATGCTTAGATTAAGCTTCATGTTTTTTTAGTTTTCGATGCTTTCTTTGGGTTTATTCGCTTCTAATATTTTTTCTAATAAAGGTTTCATGCCTACAATTTCTGAACAGGTAAGAACAGCGCCAATAGTAACACCTAAAATACCATGCATATTTAAACTTTGTCCTGTAAGTAACAGGTTTTTAATTTTTGTACGAGGTGAAACAAAAGAAGCCAAAGGGTTATTCGCGTCTTTGACATAGCCGTAAATAGAACCTCTGTTAGACCCAATATAATCGCGATACGATAATGGAGTTGAGGTGTATATTTCTTGAATACAGTCTCTGATATTAGGATATTTTTTTTCTAATTCTTGAATGAGAATTTCGGCTTTTTCAGCTTTAAATTCTTCGTAAGTTTGGCCTCGGTCGTTTTTATTAGCAACCGTATTAAAGGTGTTTTCCCAAGGTTCTACTTCCTCGTAACGCATGTAGGTCATTACTGTTATACTATCTCCATAAATATCGGTTTTTTTATTAATTCCCATGGATGCCATATAACCTTCTGGCCACGTTTGGGCCGTGTAATCTTGTCCCTCCCAAATTTTGTTAGGGTCTTTTATATGGTAAATGTTTTTGTTTTGATATTTAAAACTATTCGGTTTTAAAACAATATACAAGCTAAAACCAGCAATGATGCTTTCGATATTATTAATGCGTTTGGTGTAAACCTTTCTAAATTTATCTTCACCAACTAATTTTATGGTCAGTTTTGGTTCTATGTTAGAAATAAATAAATCGCCTTTTATTTCTTTGCCGTTTTTGGTGAAAACAGAATTGATGTTTTTGTCTTTGAACCCAAATTTAACAACCTCATGATGTTTAAAAGCATCACCACCATTTTCTCTTAAACGTCGGATTAATAATTTAGAAATTTGACTGCCTCCATTAACACAGCGATAAGCACTTTCTATGTATGAATTAATGGTTAATGCATGTACGTAAAAAGGCGTGCGGTCTGGATCACCAGCATAGAGATAATTAGTGCCTGCAAGTACAGCTTGTAGTTTTTTATTATCGGTGATAGAATCGATATAATCTTTAGCTTTTAAGCTGAAAATATCGGTGTTTTCATAATAGGGTTTTCCGTGTTTTAAACCATATAGAGGAAATTGACTACAAACTTCTTTTAATTTATCGCAATAAGTAACAATGGCTTTTTCTTCTTCAGGAAAATCAATTAATAAATTTTTAATGAATCTATCATAACCTTGTGCGTGTTTATATTCATTGTCATCACCTTCAAAAGTAATGACGTCAAAGCCATCTTCATCTAGTTTTTTTAAGTTTAAATCATCAATAATATCTAGATATTTAAAATACTGATAAAGATTTTGTCCTTCATTTAATCCACCAATATAATGGACGCCAGTATCAAAAATAGTTTTATCGCGAACAAAGGTTTGTAAGTTACCACCATACTGATTGTTTTTTTCTAAAACACAAACACTATAGCCTTCTTTGGCTAATATGTTGGCAGAAACTAAACCGCCTAAACCGCTTCCTATTATAACAACATCGTAATGAGATTTCATGCTTATTTCAACTGTTTTGATAAGATAGTCATATTTTCTGTTTGGTAGGTACAATCAAAACCTAAATCGAGTGTATTTGTCGCTAACAAATGCTTACTTTCTTTTAAGAAAATGATATGATTTAAGTCTGACTGGATCATTAGTTTTAGTTGTGTTTCCGTGATGCTAGCGGCACTTATTATTGTGGTATTTGCTTTAAACGACAACGCTGCCTCAATAGAATCTACACAAATTATGTTACGAGAATTGGTAATAAAACTGTTTTTAACAAGTGTTCTATATTCCGTATTTTCAATATATGAAATGATTTTTCTATCTACAGCATCTAAGGCTAATAAAAAATCGAGTTGCCCAACATCGTTAGATAAATGTATGATAGTGTCTTTTTTACCAACGGTATCTATAATTTTTTTATAAAGGTCTTTGTTGGTGTTAATATCCTTTTTTACAGTTTTGTATAGTGCATCACCTTTATATCTATAATCATCTAAAAGGATGTTGTGAAAATAGGTTGCACCTTCTCTTTCTTTTCTAAAAGCACTAAATTCCGTTCTAAAATAAGCTCCGATTTGTTTGGCACGTTGTGAGTAATTGGTGCTAAATCGAGCATCTTCTGGTGTAATTCTATCCAGAATTTTTAAAGTAATATGACCATCTCTTATCATGGATTCTCCTTTAGGAATAATTTCTGAATTCCCATGAATAAGCACTGGTATAATATCTAAATGAAATTGTTCTGCTAAATAAAAAGCCCCTTTATGAAAACGCTTAATTTTATTGGTTTTAGAACGTGTACCTTCTGGGAAAGCCATTAAGGTATAACCTTGTTCTACTTTTTTATTTAAATGGTCTAATCCATTTTCTATACCGTTTGATACTGGATAAAATCCGGCCAATTGTACGACTTTTCCAAATACAGGTGAATTGTAAACCCAATCATTCACCAAGAAAATAATCTTTGGATGTAGCATTCCAATGGCTAGAATATCTAAAAAAGACGTATGATTTGCAATAATAATAGCTTGTTTTTTAAAATCTTCTTTAGGTTCATTAATTACTTTTTTAACCAGAAATAAATGGGTGTATAATACCGATTTCATGAATTTTGAAATACAAACATGAAACCATTTCATTTTTGTTTTCTTCGGAAGCGGAATGATTTTTAAAATGGTAACACTAAACAAGGATAATAGAATACCACCTAAGCCAAAATAAGTAAATGAGACTATAGAATGAATGAGTACCCGCAATGAAACAGGGCGTTTGTTTTTGCTGCCAATAAACAATCTGAAAAGTAAAGGTTGAAGCGTGAAGGCTATAAGTACTGCTGAGGTTATACCTATTAAGCATACTAAAGATATGGAATATAGTGCAGGATGTTTCGCGAAAATTAAAACTCCAACTCCTAAAATAGTGGTGATTACCGAAAGTAAAATAGACGTTTTATGTGTGGTCAATGATTTTTCACCTGTTCGGTATTCATGCAATAATCCATTGGTCATAAAAATGCCATAATCAATGCCTAAACCAAAAATAAATGTAGATATGATGATATTAAAAATGTTGAATTCTAAATGAAATAATCCCATAATTCCAATGGTTACTAACCAGGTTAGACAAATTGGAATGGCTGTTACTAAAGTTAGCGATAAGCTTCTGTAAAATAAGAATAGAATAATTAGAACAACAATTAAAGAATAGCCGATTAAACTATTGAAATCGTTTTTTAGATGGCCTAAAAAGGTCTCATTCATTTGTTTTCTATCAATCACTAAAGTTTGCGGATCCTCTTTAAAGGCATTCATAACTGCATCCGCTTCATCTACTTTTACTAAGGTTGTAATGGTGGTATAATTATCTTTAGTTGTAATATAATCGTCTATAGAAAAGGTGTTTATTACTTTATAATCTTTACTTTCTAACGGTTTAAATGCGGTATTTAAAAGTGTGTAAAAACGGTTAAAGGTTTCTGGTTTAAACCCTAAAGCAGTTCCACTTTCTGTTATGTTTTGTTTTGTGGTTGCAATGGTGTTTTCGTCCCAAAAGGATTGCCAACGTTCCACTTGTTGGGTTTGTTGTTTTTTCGAATGGACAAAAGTGCTAATAGAACTGAAGTTAATAAGTTTTCCTTCCGATTTTAAGTTTTGAAGCTTGGTTAAAATGGCGTCATTAACTTGCAGTGTGCTTTCTTCTGAATCACCGTAGGCCGCAATGTATATGGATTTTGAAGTGCTATTAATTAGTTTGTCTAAACGTAATTCGGCTGCCTTAATGTCTTTTGGCATGTAATTCATCTGGCTTAAGTCATTGTTAAAAATAACAGTATTATAAGTAAAGAAACTACCAAAACACAATAGAAATAAACCAATAATAACCCATTTGTTTTTATGAATGTTGTAAGACGCAATTTGGTCTAAGGTGGTACTTTTTTGGGGTGTTTTTGTTTGCTCTTTATACACTTGAGGAATAAAAAGTAGTGCAAAAAAAGAAGAACCAATAACGCTCACTGCTGCAAATATTCCTAAATCTTGTAAAGCTTGTGAGTTGATAAATAATAAACATAAAAATGCTAAAGCCGTAGTTAAACTACTCATTAAAATAGGTTTCGAGATTTCTTGGTACAGGTGTTTTACATTAGTGTTACTTCTAATGTGTGTGAGAATGTGTAAGGAATAATCGAGTGTAACACCTAATAACACCGAACCAATCCCTAGAGAAATGGCTGATATTTTTTCGCGTATTAAAAAGAGTAGTGCAATAGCTAAAAGTCCACCAAAAATGGTTGGGACAAATAATATAATTGGGATGGTTATTTTTCTATAAAAAAGTATAAATATGAGTAAAAGTACAGTTAACGCAATACCTACAGTAAGCTGAATATCGCTTTTTATTTGATTGGCGTTAGCGACTGCAATTAGTGTTCCACCAAAGTATTCGGCACTTGCTTTATTTGTAAAAGCATTGTTTAGTTTGGCGTTGGTATCGTATAGGTTTTTTACAAATTGGGTGTTTTTATCCGTTTCATTAGAGCCTAAAGCAGGTGTAATAAATAACAGAATATGCTGTTTGTCTTTACTTACTAAAAACCCATTTTGTAAGGTGAAATCCTCACCAAAACTTAACTCTTGTAGTTTTTTTAAAGCAATAAATGATAAGCCTAAAGGATCTTTTAGAATAAAATCTTTAGCAACAATGCCTGACGGTGAAATTAACGTTTTGTAATTTTTTAAGGTAATGGCAGCAATACTATCTTTTTGAATTTTGTTCGTAATAGTTTTATAATCTGCTTCATTTAGAAAAAGCGGTAAATTGTCATATATAAAACTGGCTGTTTTCTGAATTTCATGGTCATCAATCTGTCCTTGAATTTGTTTTATATATGGACTAGAAGAGGTGTTGATGCTATCAATAAACTGTGATGCATATTGGGTTAAATCTTCAACAGAACCATCAGGACCTTTGGTAATGTTTACAATGATTTTATCAGTAAAATTGACATTTTTTAAAACCTTCTGTAGTTCCGCATTTTCTGCATTAGTAGGAATTAGTTTCGTGATATCTTCTTCAAATTCAATTTTAGAAGCGATGAATACTAAGCCTAATAGTAAAAATCCTAAAATGCAAAAGCCAAACCATTTTCTGGTATTGAAATATTGATATATATTATAAAAAATATTATGCATTGGTTGTGGTTACGTTTTTGTTTCCAAAACATAGAAAAAGAAAATAACTCAATGTTCCGGCGGATAAAGCAGCTAATGTTGCTAAAGCAAAACTTCCAATTATATAAGATTTTACATGTTTTAAAACCTCGAAACCTGCTATAATTTCATTGATATCAAATGTTACATTTTCGCCCAATATAAAATTTCCTAATTGAAAACTCGTAAGAATAATAAAAGGAATAAAAGGCGGAAGGCTTACGTTTGAAAAAGCAAAAGCAATTGTTTTATTCAACTTTAAAAGCAAAGCTAAAAAAATAACGGTAATGGTTTGAATACCCCAAAGCGGAGAAATACCTATAAAAACACCTAAAGCTATGGATAATGCTTTTTTTTGAGGGGAATCATTACTACCAATAACATCTTCGGTTATAAAACGCTTAAATCCTTTTTTTTTTAATTTCCTGAAAAAATCACGAGGTTTTATATAGAGTAATGTTAAGATAACAAGCCACGTGTTTAAAATACTAATGCGGGTAAAATCCTTAAAAGGTCTAAAGTGAGACACGCGTTCATCTTCATCATATAATACTTGAATAGGAATGTTTTTTACAATCGTACCATACCAAGCTGCCTTTACAATAACTTCTATTTCAAATTCAAATTTTGAAGTATAGAATTTCAGTTTTTTTAAATGTTGAATAGGGTAGAGTCTAAACCCAGACTGTGTGTCTTGTAGTTTAATGCCGGTTTCTGCCCAATACCAAAAATTAGAAAATTTATTTCCAAAACTACTTTTCTTTGGAACACTTTCTTGATTCATATTTCTGGCACCAATGAGTAAGAGGTTTTTAGTATCAGAAGCTTCAAGTGCCTCAATAAATACAGGAATGTCTTCTGGGAAATGTTGCCCATCAGAATCTATAGTAATCGCATACACATAACCTAAACGTTCAGCGTGTTTAAAAGCAGCACGTAAAGCTTGACCTTTACCTTTATTTTCTTTAAAATGAATTTGTTCTAGTTGCGAATAGTCTTCAAGAATTTTCGATGTTGTATCTGTTGAACCATCATTTACAACTATAATGTTTTCGGTATAATTTAAAACGCCTTCAATAACACGCTTTAAGGTTTTAGGGTTGTTGAAGGTTGGTATAATTACACAACACTGTAAGCTGTTCAGTTTATGATGTGAGGTAATATCCTTCATTTTTGTTATTGAGAATTGGGTCTAAGATTAAACTAATTCTTAGTTTTTTATAAATGTGCCATTGCATTTTAACGCAATAGTACCATCTGTAAATTTAGTGATATTTTTAATTTTTACCGTGTCGTTTTCTTCTATAATAGAAAGCTCTAAAATGAGTTCGGCATTAATATTTGGGTTAATTAAAGCCGTGAATTTTATGTTAGAAATAGTCTGTAAGAATAAAGAGCTATTAACATGATCTTGAGTGATTTCTTTAATGGTTTGAATCATACAAACACCTGGTGTCACAGGATTATCTGGAAAGTGACCATTAAAAACATCGTGATCCTTATTCAGTTGTAAAGTCACATGAATCGTGTTTGTGTCAATAACCGTTGTTTTTAAGACCGTGTAAAAATCCTTAATTAACATCTGTTTATAATTTGAATTGGTAACCTACACTTAATTGGATAACGTTATTTAATATTAACTCACTAACATCTGTAGTTTCATAACCGTTACCAGTATCTACATTTCTACCTAATAAATCGGTTAGACCTTGTTTGTAGCCAATAGACATTACTAATCCATTACCTATATCATAACCTATGGCGCCAGCTATAGCAATATCAACTTTTTGAGGATCATTTACATTTTCATGACTTAATAAAATATCAATCACAGGTGCGATTTGAAAGTTAATTCCACTATCTCTAATGTAAAATTTGTTGTTTACAGGTATAGATAAATAATTGAGTTCTATGGTTTGTGTATCAGTAAATCCAAAAGTTTTATAGTTGCTTCCTTGTTTAGAGTATAAGATCTCAGGTTGAAGGGTGTAAAAGCTTGCAAATTTAAAAGATAAGGTCGCTCCTACATGAAAGGTTGTTAATTTTTCGCTGTTTATTCCACCATTCTCTTTAAGATGGCTCAACCCTGCAATGTTCATGCCTGCTTTTATTCCTAGTTTAATTTCAACTTGTGCATTGAGAAAGGTACACGACAATATTGTGATTAAGATAATAGTTAGGTGTTTCATAGTGATTTAGATTGATTACGTAGGACACAAAAATGAGGAAATATCTTATGAATAGAAAAGATTATAACATTTATTCTTTGGGATTCAAATAAGTTAAATCAATTTGAATTGGTGCAGTTTTATGCTCAATTTTAATATGTTCTGCAATAGTGTTTTTCACATTAGAAAAGTAAATAATAATTTTTTCTTTGGAATGTGTAGTGTTGGTAATTTTATTGAGTTGTTGTGATTGCTTATTAAATAGGTAATGATTAAATCGTTTTCGTGTTTTCGATTGGTAAATCATATTACCATCATTATTTACGAAAACTTTATTGATTTTAATATGCTCTTGTGTTAAGATTTCAAAATCTCTTTTAAGGGTGTTCATTATAATTTTTCGATCTAGCTCTTTCATAATGAAATGTGTTTTTATCTCATTATTAAATAATTCAAAATCGAATATTTTATTACCAAAATTTGTAGTAAATACAATGCGGTGCTTGTTTTCTTTAATTTTTTTTATAATTAAAATACCTCCAAAATCGTTATGGTAAGCCTTAATTTTTGCTTTATAAACATAATCTGTATTACTATTGGCAAAATAAGGGTTTGAAAAATCTGTAGACTTAGTGTCATATTCCGAAAGTCCTTTTACCGTTGGAATTGCACAAGACGTAAACAGGGAAAGAATGAATAGATTAATTATTAAAAACCGCTTCATCTAAAGTTGTGTTTCGAGTTTTATTCTTAAAAACAATTTTGGTGTAATCTTCAGAGGGTTCCATCATTTTTACTTCGGTGACATCGCTAGTTTTTATATCGAATTTTAATTCGAATTTAGCGATGAATTGAAGCATGTTTTTATCTTTTGGAATAAACTTTACTAAATAAAAATCGTCTACTTTAAAATAAGAAATATCAAAGGCATTATCATCAAACATATTGCCCTTAACGCTGTTGGTAATAAGGCTGTTTAGACCTTTAAACATTTTATTAGAGCCAATATCTATTTTACTTTTATCTCCTTCATCATCAATAAATAATTTGTCGTCTTTAAAAATAACACTGTATTTATATGGTGATGTATATTCCCATTTTATTAGGCTAGGAACTTTAAAAGCCAGTTTTCCTTGTGTTTCAACGTCATTGCTTAAAAAACTGAGATGTTTGTATTGTACAAAATCACTAATAATTGTTTTTGTGTTACGATCTAATTCTGCTACGGCCGATTTAAACGTGTTTATTTCGTTTGTAGTTAGTGTTTTTTGTGCACTAGAGATTTGAATTCCGATACCTAAAAAAAGAATAAAGTAAATATTACGCATAAGCTTCTATATTGAATAAAGTATCTACTGTTACAGATTGATAATTGTTGTCTTGCAAAAATAACAACAATTGTTCCAAAACACGTACTGTGATATTTTGTGAATCGTGCAATAAAATAACAGCTCCTGGTGTGATGTTTTTAGTAATTCTGTTTAAAATCGTTTTTTCGTCGTTTTTTACAGTGTCTAACGATCGTATGTTCCAGCCAATAACTTTGTGTTTAGTGTGTTTTAGGGCTTTTGTAATTGCAGGATTTGTAACCCCATATGGTGGACGAAATAATATCATTTCTTTATTTATTATAGAAGCAACTAAAGAATTGGTTGTTTCAATTTCATCAATCACTTTTTGTTTCCCATAGAAATCAAAAATTTCAGAATGGGAATAGGTATGATTCCCAACGGTGTGTCCTTCTGCTATAATTTGTTGTACCAGTTTTGGTTGTTGTTCTATATGTTTACCAATACAGAAAAAAGTAGCTTTAGCATGGTAGGTTTTGAGTAAGTCTAAAATTTGTGGTGTGAATTCAGCATTTGGGCCATCGTCAAAAGTAATGGCAACTTGTTTTTTATCACAAGTTTTATTGAAATTATAAGCTTTTAAATGGTAGTTCCAAGTGATATTAAAACTGCCTATAATTGTAACGATTAACCAACATACAAGAACTAAAATAAATACAAAAACAGGAACAGAAAGAGTAGTGTTAATTATTAGCAAACCAATAAAAAGCACAAGCGTAAAACGGTTTATGTTTTTAAAGTTTAACATGATGTTAGTAAGGTGAAACTATGTTGTTGGCCTTTTAATTGGTTATAAAGTAGAATGTTTTTATAGCTCGATTTTTTAATAGTATTTAGCTTTAAAACCTTAGGAATATATTGATGTTTTATAATATTAGCAGCAGTCCAGAAGCCAAATGCGGAAGCTGTAAAAAACTCTCCACAAAGGTGCTTGTAATGCAATTGAGGCGTAGATTTAAAACTGGAATCTTGAAGTGTTTGATATAATTCATCAAAAGCGTCACCATTTTTTCCGAGTACTATGGCATCAATATCTTCGGTTGTTAAATCATGATCTTTTAAGAAATCTTCAACTTTAGTTTTAATAGTTTCAGGTGTTACTTTATTAAAAATCTCAAGTCCTTTTATAGCGGAAAAACTATTATTCTGTTTGGATTGGGATAAGCTAAAAAAATGAGCTCCTTCTCCAAAAGGTGTGGTTATGGGTTGTTTTTCTGCTGTTTCAGCGAGTATAATATCGTTAATAAGGTATTTTCCTAATTCATCAGTACCTCCAACTAAAACCGTTTTGGCTTCATTTTCATGTAATAAGAGTTGTCCATCTAGAAGGGTAGATTCAAATGAAGCAGCGCCATGTACATGGGTTACATTATAACCTTTACATTTTAAAGTTAATGCAATTTGAGCACCAACTGTATTGTGTGTCGATTGAATAAACGATGTTGGTGTTAAAAATTCTTCATCATTGTCGAGTATGGCATTTAGGAATTTTTCAGAATCTTCGATACAACCAATACCTGTGCCTGTAATAATAGCATCAGGTGTTTCTAGTTCTGCTAATTCTAAAGCTTTTTTTGCGGCAGCAATTCCCATTTTTACACTAGTTGCCATGCGTCTACTCGCAATGGGGCTTATAAATAATTTATAATTAGGGTGAATGGCTTTGGCGAGTTGTCCTTCAAAAGAAATCGTGTTTTCTAAAAAGCTAGAATTGTCTAAGGTGTCTTGTGCCGAAATTGAAACCGCACTATTTATATAACAGGGTTTCATTAGTTTTTAGAAAATATAAGGGTTGAACAATTACCACCAAATCCAAATGAGTTAGAAAGCACGTAGTTTAAAGGTTTTTTAGTGACTTCGGTAACCGGAACTAGATCTAGTTCTGGAATCGCAGTTTTAAAATTCAAATTTGGAAAAATTACGTTATTCTGAAGGGCTAAAATAGAATAAACAGCTTCTATCGCTCCTGCGGCAGCTAATGTATGCCCCGTAAAGGCTTTAGTAGAACTGAAATCTGGAACCGAATCTCCGTAAATACGTTTTATGGCTTTGCCTTCTGATAAATCATTGTTATGTGTAGCAGTACCGTGTGCGTTAATATAGTTGATGTTTTCCGGATTGATTTCTGCAACCTTTAAAGCTTTAGTCATCGCTAAAAAAGCACCTTCACCATTTTCGGATGAAGCCGTTTGATGAAAGGCATCATTCGCATTACCATAACCTGCTAAATACCCTAAAATAGTTTTGTTGTCTTGTTTTACAACAGCATCAGATTCTAGAACTAAATAGGCTGCAGCTTCTCCTAAATTTAAGCCTTTTCTGTTGGCGTCGAAAGGAGTACAATCGGTATCCGATAAAATCATTAGTGTTTTAAATCCATTGATGGTGAATTTTGCTAAACCATCCGTTCCACCAACAATTACACGGTCTAGTTGTCCTGATTTTATGAGTCGAGCACCAAGCATTATAGCATTTGCGGCAGAGGAACATGCGGTACTAATAGTTGATGTGAAATCGGTGATGCCTAAAAGAGCTGCAATTTTTTCGGTGCTATCGACGGCGTGATGACTGTTTATTAATTTTCGACTTTCATCGTTGTAATTTTGGAAATGTTTTTCCGTTAAGTCCATACCACCAACACTTGTTGCAGAGATTAAACCTGTTCTATAGGCGTCAATAGTATCGATATTAGCATGTTTTAGGGCTTGTTGTGCAGCAATGCAGCCTAATAATGCTGTTCTTGAATAGTTATGGTCTTCATTTAAATTAAGGCTTTTGGCAAGTTCTGCATTTGTTTGTAAAACTTCCCCAACCTTAATTTCATTTTTATGTCGTGTGTTAATATTAACAATAGGTGCAATACCTTTTTGAGAATTCAAAAGCGCATGCAAATTCGCTTCTACAGTAGTTCCTATAGAAGATATAATTCCCATTCCTGTTATGGCAACACGATTTTTAGGCATTTTATTTTGTGCGGTGTTTTGCAATATAAGTCGCTAAGACTTCAACAGAAACAAACACAGCTTTACCTTCGTTTGGATCTGTTAATTTAATACCGTAATCTTTATCTAACATTACAATAAGTTCTAAAGCATCAATAGAATCTAGTCCTAGGCCATCTCCAAATAATGCATCATCATCCGCAATATCTTCAACGGTAAAATCTTCTAAGTTTAATTGTTCAATAATACTTTCTTTAAGTTCTTTTTTTAATGCGTCCATTAATTTTGAGTATATGTTTTTTTAATAATTTTTTTTGAATAGTTATACAATCCTTCTTCTGACACAAGATACATAAATGCATCATAATTGTTGTTGTCCATATCGACCCAACCACAAAGTATATGACTACTTTTTTTATTTGTAATTAGGCTTGAAGCATAGTGCTCTATAAGTGTTTCATTGAATTTTTCGGAAACAAAAAAAGCATTTTCCCCTTTTATTTGATGTCGAATACTAATTTCTCCAATCATAATATTGGCTAAGGTATAAACAAATACAGCAGGACTAGGGAAGTAATTGTCTTTGTCTGTAATGGTATCCTGATACTTTCTGTCTGTATCTAAACTAGAAGCGCTATTAGAAAGTACAATACCTGTATGTTTTATAATTTTAGAATCAAGTTTTGCTGCTTCAAAAAGAAATTCTGAAGTCAAAAAAGCTAGTTTGCATAGGTTATCCATTTTAAAAAACTTAGGATAAGCCAATTGCTTTTCTTTATAGATTTGTTTTACAAAATCAGAAAACGAAAGGTCTTTATCTTTCGCGATAATCGATTTTCCGTTTATAGAAATCGTATTATTCTTTATATGGCAATAAGCGATGATCTTTAACTGCTTTTTCATTGTTTCACTTTTTTAAAAATTACAGCAGTATTGCAGCCTCCAAATCCAGAAGCAGTTTTTATAAAGGTCTTTAGTTCTTTTTTAGTGGTGTTTTCAATAATATTTAGAGGCATGGTAACTCCTAATTCATCCATGCCTAAAGATTTGTATAGCATGTTGTTTTTTAAGGAATGAATTCCCACAATGGATTCTAACAATCCAGAAGCGCCTAAAGTATGACCGTAATACCCTTTTAAACTATTTAAAGGTATTTTTTCTAGTTTTGCTCTGTTAAAAGCAATCGCTTCCATCTCGTCATTGAATGCCGTAGCGGTTCCGTGTGCCGAAATATAATCTATAGATTCTGGTTTTAGATTAGCCTCTTTTAATGCTGAAATGATACTTAAATATAAGCCTTCGCCAGTTCTGCTAGGTCCTGAAATATGGTTAGCATCATTACAAGAGCCATCTCCTATAATTTGAATGGCTTCCCTTTCTGATGTATCAGTAGTAATAGCAACGGAAGCTGCAGCATCGCCTATGGAAATACCAGTTCTGTGTTTTGAAAAAGGTTGACATGGTTTTTTGCTAATGGCTTGAAAAGATTGAAATCCGGACAAGGTAAATTCAGAAACAATATCTCCACCAACAACAAAAGCATTATCATAATAGTCATTTTGAAGAAATCGTTTTGCTACTGCTATGGCTAAAATCCCCGAAACACAAGCATTGGATATGATGATAGGTTCGGTTTTAAATCCGAAAAATTCTTTGATTTTATGAGCTAATACAGGTAAGTAAGCACGTTCTGGTTCAAAATTATTGTTTAAGGCGTCAATATTGCCTTTAGTAGAAGCTATAATTAAAGCTGTTTTATTTGAAATTGAAAAGGAAGCTTGAGAAATGGTGTCTTGTAAGGACAAAATCATCATTTTCTCTAATTTTGTAAAAATCTTAGAATCTCCTATTTTGCTAAATGCGTCGTCTAATTTTTTATGGTCAATAATAGAAGCATAACATGGTGACGTACTAATGTTGTTATGTAAAGTAATCCCTGATTGTTCTTTAGCGATTGCCGAAACATTAGCTTCAGAATCAAACCCAAGAGGGGAAATTATTGTATTTGCAGTGATAAAGACGTCTTTCATATTAATTTATAAAAGCTTGTTTTTTGCTTTCCAAGCTTCAAAAAAGGGAGGAAGCGTTAGTGATAAATCATTGTTATTATCTACAAAAACTTGAATAGTTTCTCCTGTGCAAACTGTTTTTCCATCTTCATTTAAAATTTTATATCTAAAGATGAGTTTTGCAGAAGGTGTATTTATATAGGTGGTTTCTACAGTTGCAATATCTCCATAACGCAAAGGTAATTTGTGCTCACAACTCGATTTTATAATAGGAGACACATAACCTTCCGCTTTTGTATCTAAATAAGAAATGCCGTGTTTTCTTCCAAAAGCCTCACGTCCATCTTCAAAATAATGTAAATAATAGCCATGCCAAACAATACCTAAAGCATCCGTTTCATTGAAACGTACTCTTATATCGTGAGAAACCTTTAATGATGTTTCCGAAGTATTATTTAGTTTTTTAGAATTCATTTGAAGTTTAGTTTTTTAAGACCGTTTTCATTTGAGCAGTCATTATCACTTCCCCATTTAATTTGGTAGTGCCTTGTACTAAGGTAACTCCCATTACTTCTTGTAAGATTTCAACTTCTGTTTCTAGTTGTGTATGTGTTTTAGGAAGTTTTTCTATGGTAGCACTTTTAATGGCTCCAATATAGCCTTCTGGGGCAGGTGTATGGTTTATATAAAAATGATATCCTGTATAAAGTGCTACAGTTTGTGCCATATGTTCTATAAGTCCTGGTTCTGTTAAAAATCCATTTTGAACAAACATATTATCTTCGGCAATGGTTAGTCCGGAAATAACTTTAGATTCTTTAAAATATAATAATGAATCTACCATAATTATAGGGGCGCGTTGCGGAATTAATTTTAAAATAATATTTAGATCCGTAATAGGTTCTTTAAGTAAATTCATGATTTGTTAATCTTTTAAATCGTTCCAGAAATCAAAATAATTAAACCACTGTAACGGATATTTATCGAGCATCCACGCTAAGCTTTCGGTATATGATTTTAGTAATCCCTCGGCATCGCGTTGTTTTACTTCTGCTGTTCTGGCATAAAGGTGATAATGTTTAGCGGTTTCCTTCATCACATAAACAAAGATTACGGGTACTTTTAATCGTGACCCTAAAAGAAAAGGCCCAGCTGGAAAATGTGCTTCTTTACCTAGTAAATTATGCTTTAATGATTTTGATGGTTTTACATAGCGATCTCCCGTGATGCATATTATTTCATTTCGAGATAAGGCTGCATTTATTTCAAAGATATGCGATAAATCATCTTTTATGATAATAAATTTAATATTCGATTTAGTCGTTACACTTTCTAAGTAAGCTTTAATATCACCATGTTCAGAATCTGTTGTCAATAAACTAATGTTAACATCTTCTTCAAGTTCGTTTAGAAAGTATTCGGCAATTTCGAAATTACCAACGTGAGCACTAATTAAGATGCCTCCCTTTTTAGACTTTAAGATCGTATCGAGCTGATCAATACCATCAAAATGATAGGTGAATTTATTTCTTAAACCTGAAGAAATAGCAATCTTATCTATAATCGTTTGTCCGAAAACAAAATAACTTTTATAGATGCTTACAATGCTTTTAAATCTTGAATATTGACGTCTTTTTCGGAAATAATAATAAATAGACTTTGTGCTATTTTTAGCAAAAAAGCAGAAATAGAACGCAACAAAAATTAAGACAAAATAAGCAGCACGTAAGCCAAGTTTCTTGATACAAAAAACAAAAATTTTATATCCTAAAACCGAACCTCTAGACTTGCCTTCCCATTCCGTAGCCATTCAATTTTAGTAAAATTTAGCTTAATTTATTTTCGATAAGATTATAAAAATCTTGAAGCGTTAAGATATTGATGAAATCTTCTCCAACTAGTTTTACACCAAAATTAGCCTCAACAGCAACTACCAAATCAACAAAATCTAAACTATCTAGTTCTAGTGCTTCTTTTAAATTAGCTTCAGGTGAAAGCTCTTCTGCTTCAACTTCAAATTCGTCTATAAGAAAGTCGTTTATCTTTTCAATAATAACCTCTTTATTCATAATTGGGACTATAATTTTTTTATTATTAGGGCTGAATTCGTTCCTCCAAATCCAAACGAATTAGACAAAAATACATCAATTTTTTTATCTAGAGTTTTGCTGACTAAATTTAATTTAAGGGCGTCTTCATCAGGGTTTACTAAATTGATATTAGGGGCAATAAATGAATGTTGCATCATTATCATAGAATAGATAACTTCACTCGCTCCTGCCATCCAGCACTCATGGCCAGTCATGGATTTTGTAGAACTTACATAGGGTCCGTTTTCTCCAAAAACATCAAATATGGCTTTTGCTTCATTGGCATCTCCAACGGGAGTAGAGGTAGCATGTGCGTTTACGTAATCTATACTACTAATAGGAATATTAGCTTGTTCTATTGCTTTTTTCATTGCTCTAGACGGACCATCAACATTAGGTGTGGAAATATGTTCTCCATTAGATGAAAAACCATAACCGATAACTTCACCTAAAATTGGTGCTCCACGTTTTACAGCAGATTCATAACTCTCTAATACAAGTGTTGCACCTCCTCCACTTGGTATGAGGCCATCTCTATTTTTATCGAATGGACGCGATGCTTTTTCGGGTTGGTCTTCATTTGCCGAAAACACACCCAAACCATCAAAACTTCCCATGGCTAATTCGTTAATTTCTTGTGCGCCCCCACATATTATACAATCTTGGAGACCACTTTTTATAAGTTGATAGGCCATTCCAATGGCATGAGAACCGCTTGCGCAGGCCGCACTTATTGTGAAATTAATACCTTTAAGTTTAAATATGGTTGAGAGATTCATGGTGATTGTAGAATTCATGCCTTTAAAAATAGATCCTGAACCTACTAAAGTGGTGTCTTTTTTCTCTCTGATAATATCAACGGCTTCAATTACAGATTTCGCAGTACTGTCATTTCCGTAAATAATACCAATTTCATTAGCGTCTAAAAACTCTTGACTAATATTTGCGTTTTTTAAGGCCTCTATCGTTGCCATGTATGCATAAGTGCCTTCTTCACCTAAACTAATACGCTGCCTTCTTGTTAAAAGCTTTTTTAGTTGCGGCTCTTTTACCATGCCTGTTAAACAGGAACGATAACCAAAAGGTTTGCGTTTTTCATCGAAAACAATTCCAGACGTTCCATTATATAGCGATGTTTTGACTTCTTCTAAATTTTCGCCTATGCAGGAATATATGCCCATACCTGTTATTACAACTCTTCCCATTTGGTAATTTATTTAAGAGTAAATACCCCCATTAATATTAATAACTTCTCCTGTAATATAAGATGCTTTTTTTGATGCTAAAAAAGAGACTAGATGTGCGACTTCTTTAGGATCTCCAAAGCGATTTGCTGGTACTAGTTTTTTTAGTTCTTTTTCGTTTAAATCTCCTGTCATGTCTGTTTTAATAAATCCAGGAGCAACCGCATTGACCGTAATATTACGTTTTGCAATTTCTTGAGCCAAAGCTTTAGTTGCAGCAATTACGGCACCTTTTGCAGCAGAATAATTGGTTTGACCAGGTGTGCCTTTTAGCCCCGAAAGCGATACTAAATTTATGATTCGTCCATACTTTTGGACTAGCATTTTTTGTATTAAATGGTTGGTGACATTAAAGAATCCATTAAGACTTGTGTTGATGACGTTATGCCAGTCTTCTGGTTTCATCCACATAAATAAGCCATCTTTTGTGATGCCAGCATTGTTGACAATGACTTCAATAATAGCATCTTTATTGTTGTCTTGCCAATTATCTAAAGTAGATTGAACGTCTTCAATATCTACAACATTAAACTGTAATAATTCGCCAGTTCCTCCAGCTTCTTTTACTGCTTCTAATGTGTTTAAGGCTGCTTCTTTGTTACTTTGGTAATTAATTAAAATATGATAATCTGAATCCTTCGCAAGTTGTATGCAAATTGATTTTCCGATGCCTCTAGAGCCACCTGTTATTAGTGCGTACTTCATGTATATCGATTTTTTAGTTGAGGTTTATTTTAAAAGGTTGTTTTCGTGATCCATAATAAAGTTTTTAACTTCATTAACATAAGGGTACATTACCACATCGTCTTTGAAAGCAGGAACTATATTTCTAATAGCATCATACATTTTTTTAGTTTTTGAAGATACCTTGTCTTGTATTTCTAGATATTCAATAGCTTGAATAATGGTAATCATTTCTATGGCTACAACTTCAAATGTGTTTTCTATAACTTTTTTTGTAATCAATGCTGCGTTTGTGCCCATGCTTACAATATCTTGATTGTCATTGTTGTTAGGAATGCTATGCACATACATTGGGTTCGATAGCATTTGGTTTTCAGCTGTAGTTGAGGTGGCTGTGAACTGAACACCTTGCATACCGAAATTTAAACCTAGCGTACCGAGATTAACAAATGCAGGAAGAATATTATTGAGACTTGGGTTGAGTAAATAATTTAATTGACGTTCTGCCAACATGCTCATTTTGGTAACAACTAGTTTTAATTTATCCATTTCTAAGGATATATAGTCTCCATGAAAATTTCCTCCATGATATACATGCTGTTTTTCTATATTGACAATAGGATTATCGTTTGCAGAGTTTACCTCTTTAATTAAAATGTTTTCAACGCTATCTAATGTATCTAAAACAGGGCCTAAGATTTGAGGTACACAACGTAAAGAGTAATATTCTTGCACTTTTTCTTCAAAAATAGTAGCATCTTGTGCTTTATTATATAAGTGATCTTCACGCTTTCTAGTGAGTTTACTATCACTTAAATTGGTGCGCATTTGTTTTGCGATTTCACGCTGACCCTTATGTCTTTTTGCATTGTTTAATTCTGATGATAAGTGATCATCGTAAGCTTCTACAATTTCATTAATGGCAGAAGAGCATAACACGGTCCAATTTAATAATTGTCTTGTATTAATTGTGTTTATGATACCAATACCTGTCATTACAGAGGTACCATTCATTAATGCTAGGCCCTCTCTTAGAATAACTGTAATTGGTTTTAGATTTTCAATTTTAAATACTTCTTTGGTGGGTCTAAGTTCACTTTTATAGAATACCTCACCTTCACCGATTAATACTAATGCTAAATGTGCTAGTTGTACTAAATCACCACTCGCACCAACACCACCATGTTCGTAAATTAAAGGAATAATATCACGATTTATTAATTGAGTCATAAGTTCTACAACCGATTTATGTACACCAGAATTTCCTAAAGACAATGTGTTGAGTCTCGCAAGCATCGCCGATTTTACATATAAAGGGTGAATTGGGTTTCCTGTACCAGAAGCGTGACTTCGTATTAAATTGTATTGTAGTTTTATACGATCTGCATCAGCAATTTTGTACTGAGCCATTGGTCCAAAACCGGTGTTAACACCATAGATAATTTTGTTTTTAGAAAAATCTCTTAAAAAATTAAAGCTGTTTTCTATGGTTTGAAAAACAGTTTCGTCTATTTCTATGGGGTTATTTTCGAAAATGATTTTATAAAAATCTTCAACACCTAAATTTCCGGTTAATTTTAGCATCTATATAAGTTGGTAATATTTAATAAAAATAATAGTTAAATAACGAAAAATGAAGTTATTTTGGGATGCAAATTTAGAATAATAAATGATTTTTATACTATTACTAATATGAGTGTTGAAAATGTAGATGTACTAATTATTGGAGCAGGACCATCAGGTAGCGTTGCGGCGTCTTATTTGCATAAAAAAGGTTTAAAAGTTAAAGTGGTTGAAAAAAATCTGTTTCCAAGATTTGTAATTGGAGAAAGTTTGTTGCCACGCTGTATGGATCATTTTGAAGAAGTAGAATTGCTGGATTGTTTGAAAAAACGCGATTATGAAGTGAAAGATGGAGCTCGATTTTTAAGAGGAGATGAAGTTTGTAATTTTGATTTTAGTAAAAAACATACCAAAGGGTGGGATTGGACTTGGCAAGTACCAAGAGCTGATTTTGATAAAACACTTACCGATGAACTTTTAACAAGAGGTGTTGATATTTCTTTTGAAGAAGAAGTTATTGCCGTTGATTTCAATGAGGATGGTTCTTCAGAAACTACTATTAAAAACAAATTAGGTAAGCTAAATACCGTTAGTTCTAAGTACATTATTGACTCTAGCGGTTATGGTCGTGTTTTGCCTCGTCTTTTAGATTTAGAAAAAAGCTCAGAACTTCTTAATCAGTCTTCCATATTTACGCATGTAAAAGATATAAACCGTCCTGAGGGTTGGGAGGGCACTCGAATTACTTTTGATGTTATAGATTTGAGAACTTGGTTGTGGGTTATTCCATTTTCTAATGGAATAACGAGTATCGGTTATGTTGGTTCTTCTGAATTTTTAGAATCATTTAAAGGCACGTCTTCTGAGAAATTAAAAGCCATGTTGAAGCTCTCTAATTATTACAGAGAACGATTTGAAGGTGTTGAATTTCAATTTAAGCCTATTGAGATTTCTAACTATTCTAAATCCGTTAAACAGCTATATGGAAAAGGTTATGTGCTAACAGGGAATAGTGCAGAGTTTTTAGACCCAGTGTTTTCTTCAGGAGTGACGTTTGCTACGGAATCTGCATTGTTGGCTGCGAAACTGATTACTAAATCACTTCAGGACGAAACAGTGGATTGGGAAGTAGACTATTCTGATTATATGAAAAAAGGGGTTCGTGTTTTTGAAACCTATGTAAAAGAATGGTATACTGGTAATCTTCAGAAGCTATTTTTTCATCGCCCGGAAAACCCTGAGATTAAAAAACAAATTTGTTCGGTATTGGCTGGATATGTTTGGGATAAAACAAATCCTTTTGTAAAAAATCACCATAGACTTGTTAAAGCTGTGGCACATGTCATAGATATGGAAAAAGAAAAAAGCGAATAATTAATTATTCGCTTTTTTTTAAAGTTTATTTTAATGCTTTTTTCTTCAAGTTTTTAGCAAACTCCTTTGCAAGTTTAGCATAAGCTTCCGAAATACGATACCCAGAGTTAAAGTCATATCCCATTGCACCTTTTCCTTCAATTTTAGTGTAGGCACCGGAGAATAATACGTCGTCTGGAGTACTCGTTTCGTAAATGGTAATCGTTGCTTCAATTTTAGCGTTTTGTCTCCAAACACCAACATTATAACCAGCATACATTAAGGTCGTTTTGATAAGCATGGTGTATTTAGAATTTTCGCCTTTAATAACTTTAACAGCACCATCTTCAAACCTTTTATTAAAAGACTCAATGAACTTTGGTTCATATCTATTTTCTCTATCGGCGAACCATGATTCTTTAAATTTCTCCCCTGTTCCAACTTCTTTTTCCTCGCGCTTGTCCATTTTCTCCTTTAGGAAATCTTCTTCAGAGTCGTATTTAGGTATTTCTAAATCCGTGTATTCAAATACTAAGGAATATTCATTTATGTCTTTCAAATTTTTAAAAGAACCTTCTTTTATTTTTAATTTTTGTGCGTAAATTAAAGTTGAGAACAATAGGATAAATGCAATACTTAAAGTGTTTTTCATGTTTAGGCATATTTAAAAGTCAAATGTACTAAAACTAATAGTTAAGTTTATAATTTAATATAGTATTTGATTTATTGGGAGTTTCAACGCTTTTTCTATTTTAAAAAATCAATTATTGTTTTTGAGACCGCTTTTAATTCTATCGATAATTCATTCTTATTCCAAGGATGTTTCGTATTAAACACATGATCTGCATTTTCAATAACCTTTAGTTGACTCTTAGGATTCCATTGCTGTAACGCTTCTGCTTCACTGATATTTACAGAAGTATCATTATCACCATGAATAATGAGTATTGGGATGTCTATTTGTGTTGTAGCGGCTTTGATATCAAGCTTCGCTTTATGAGCTTCAAAATCTTCAAAGAATTGGTAATAATGTGGCATTTGTTGTTTCGTTCTACCATTCTCTACGTATTTAACACCGTCTTCTTTCCATGTTTTAAGTGCTTCTTCAGAGCCAAACCGACTTGCAAAATCACTTACACTAGCCAAAGTAATCAGTTTAGTGATTCGTTGATCTTCCGAAGATTTTAGTAGCGCAATACCTCCGCCGCGACTATGACCAATTAAGCAAATAGTGTTGGTGTCTATTTTTGAATTCGATTTGAAATGATTTTGAGACCAAGTTATAACCGCATCTAAATCGTCTAGCTCTTTCGTGTAATTGTTATTTCCGAAAGCTTCCAAATCAGGAAAATCGATAGGATTTTCCATCGTGCCGCCATTATGTGAAAAATTGAATTTTATAAAACAAAATTCAGCATTGGCAAATGCTTCTGCCATAAGGTCCCATGCTCCCCAATCTTTAAACCCTTTATAGCCATGACAAAAAATGACTATAGGTTGATTTGATTTTTCTTCAGAATAAAAGGTATCAATTAAGATGGGTTTTTTACCATCTCTTTCTAAAATTATATGTTTATCAATTGTCATTAGTCCAGTTCTTTTTCAGTAAAATTAAGCTTTGGATTACAGATTTCTGTAATGAGTTTTTTGAGCTCTATTTCAAAATTATCTAAGGTTTCATTCGTAATTAATTGGTCTTTTGTTCTCGCATGAGATGACGCCTTTTTTCCGAATTTCAATAAACCTTCACTTAAATTTTTAAACGAAATAATACCTGCTTCAATTGGTAGCGCTATTAGATTTTGTTGTCGCATCATATAAGCATAGCATAAAATTTGAAACGATTTACTGTACTTTGTGTAATCTGTAGTTAAGTCTTCCCAATTAACGATTTCTACTTTGTTTTGTTCCACCTTACCCGATTTATAATCGATAACTCTAGTCATACCATTAAAGCTATCAATTCTATCCACTTTCCCTTTTAACTTAATAGGGAAATCTAAACCTTCAATTTTAATATCAATGGCTTCATCAGCTTCAATCGAAAGGATTTTAATTTCATTTCCTTGTTTAAGGCTCTCTAATTCTAAATTTAAAAAATTTGAAATGTAACGTTGGGCAATTTCAAAAATGATAAGGTTTTTACCTTGAGAAAAACCACCTTTGTTGTAGAGTTCTTCAAAATGTTTAGTTACCATTTTCTTAGTACGACTTTTAAAATCTTTAAGATGCTCAATAGTTAAAATAGAGCCTTCTAAGGGTTTATAAAAATCTTCAAGTGAATTGTGAATAACAGAACCTAAAGTGTTGGCAGCAATATTTTCTTCGACGTCTTCAAACTCTTTTATTCCGAGTATTTTTTCATAATAAAAATCTATCGGATTTCTGATATAATTGGTTAAGGACGAAGGTGAGTAGCCTTTTCCAGATAATACTTTTATTTGTTCCATAACCGATGGTGTTTTTGTTATTTCGGTCAGTTTTTGTTCTACAATGGGAACATCTGGAGATACTATACTATTTTTAATTTCATGAACCCCTTCAACTTCTAGCTGTGTTAAGAATCTACTTTTTTCACCACCTTTTAGAGCATCAATTTCGGTGTTGTATAAAATATAGACGTTTTTAGCGCGTTGCAAAAGTCTATAAAAGTGATAGGTGTAAACGGCGTCTTTTTCTTTAAAAGTGGGTAGGTTATTTTCAATTTTTACGTCGAAAGGAATAAAGGAATTGTTCGTTTTTCCTGAAGGAAGAATCCCTTCATTTACAGAGCTTATAATCACTGTTTCAAAATCTAAAACACGCGATTCTAGCATTCCCATAATTTGAAGTCCTTCTAATGGTTCTCCTTTGAAATCTAGAGTTTCTGAGCTTAGGAGTTCTTTGTAAATAGACTGTAATGCAATTATTGACTCAAGGTATTTATAGGTTGTATCTAATTTTGATAATTGATTAAATAGGGTGTTAAAGCGATATAGATATTCTAATTCTAAACTGTGATGTTGTTTATTGCTATCAAAATTGGCTTTCATTTTTAAAATCAATTCAGAACAATTTTTTAAAGCGGTTTCTGGATTGTCGTTCCAAGACTGAAATAATAATGCTATAAGTTCTTTATGTGAGTTAGCAAGTTGTTTAAGTTCCTGTACAGTAATATAAACCGTATTATTTTTTTGAATATCTGTGACTATAGCACTTGAAACATTTGTTGTTGTAGTTTCAAATAAAGGATAAACGGAAGGGTGCGATAGTAATCCTATAACATCTTTGTAATAGAATTGCTTCGGATTGTTTTTATGAACATTAAATAGTTGCTCAAAAAACGAGGCTAAGGGAACAAACTGTAACGGCAAACCCATAGTAACATTGAGTTTGGTTATGTTTTTAGGAATAGAATTTAATACAGGAAGTAATAATTGTTCTTCTCCTAAAACTACTGCAATATTAGAAAAGTTAGTTTTGGTTTCTGTTAGTTCCGATAATATTTGACCAATATATTTTGCTTGTCCAACAAGTTTGGGGATGCCAATGGCTTTAATATTCTTTTCTTCTTTGTAATGCGATGTGACCCAGTTAAAAGGATGCGTTTTAAAATAACTCCATTGTTTTCTGTGTTGTCTTGTAAACCACCCAGCATCATGTATAGTGTCATCAATAAAAGAAGTGTCAATATCCCAATAAATTTCAGCTAAATCATTTTTAAGTAAGCCTTGTATAATTTGAGATTCAGCAGTGTTTAAGGCATTAAAACCTAAAAAAATATGTGTTTTATGGGTAGAATTTTCAATATACGATTCTAAGTTTTCAACGGCTTCTCTATAAATTAGACCTTGATAACCTTGTTTGGACTGTAATAGGTTTTCCGTAAAAGCGGTGTAATACATTTTAAGTCGTTTCCAGAACTTTAAATGATTTTTAATAAGATTGGTTTGGTTCACTTCTAAAGACCAATGGTGAAGCTCTTTTATAGCATTTAAGTAATCAAAGATGTGTTCTTGTGGGATGAGATAACGATCAATCTCGTTAAAATCTTGTAATAAGATTTGAGCCCATTTAGAAAACGATTCAAAAGACTCTTGTTCTTCTTCGTCAGTTAGCGCTTTATAGGATTCGTACAACCTAAATAATAAATCTGTATTAGGTAGGTTTTGTAAACCAGATAACTCTTCTACAAATTCTTCACTACTGAGTATTTGAGGAGCAAATATAGGTTGATCTATTAATGTAGAAAGGTGATGCTTAAGAAAAACACCAGCACGTTTACTTGGTAGAATGAAATAGAGGTCTTCTAGTTTTAGGCCTTTCTTTTGAAGATCTATGAGAACCGATTTTATAAAACTTATCATTTTATAAAAATAAAAAACGCCCCGAATATCGGAGCGTTTTTTTAATATATTTTAGATGTGATTAGTTTTTCAACTTCACCTCTACACGTCTGTTTTCTTTTTTACCAGCTCTTGTTTTGTTGCTAGCGATAGGATTAGACTCACCGAAACCAGCAGCAGTTAATCTGTCAGCACTAATACCATTAGCGATTAAGTAATCTCTAACTGCATTAGCTCTTCTTTCAGATAAAGCTTGGTTCATTGATTTAGATCCATCAGAATCAGTATGACCTTCTAAAGAGAAGTTAGCTTGTGGGTATTCTTTAAAGATAGCTACCATTGACTGTAATACTTTGTCAGTTTGTTTCTGGAAAGTTGCTTTACCAGAGTTAAATAAGATAGATCTTGAATATTCATTTAAAGTATCCATTACTTCTTCAGTTGGCTTAACTTCAGGACAACCGTTGTTTGCCACTGTACCAGCTTCGTTAGGACATTTATCGTCTTTATCTAAAACACCGTCACCATCAGTATCTGGCCAAGGACATCCGTTGTTTGCAGCAGGACCAGCTTGGTTAGGACATTTGTCATCACCATCAGCAACACCATCAGCATCAGCATCTGGACAACCAGCTAAAGATTTTAAACCAGCAACTTCAGGACAGTTATCATCTTTATCCATTACACCGTCACCATCAGTATCAGGACAACCGTTAAACTCAGCTAAACCAGCATCGTAAGGACAATCATCTTTAGAATCTTGAATACCATCATTATCAGAATCAGGACAACCGTTAAAGATTTCTAATCCAGCTTCTTCAGGACATGCATCATCTTGATCATAAATACCATCACCATCAGTATCAGTACCACCAAACTTGAAAGTAAGACCAACTGAATGTTGGAAATGTGTAGGTAAATAATCTTCAAAAGCATGCTTATAAGTAGATTGAACATCTAAGCCTAAGTTTTCAGAGAACCAGTATTTTAAACCTAAAGTTCCGTTTAAAGTTCCAGCTCCGATTTCATCAAGCCAAGTGTAACCACCACCAACACCTAAATAAGGGTCGATTGTTTTAGACTGTACAAGATCCATAAAACTGTAAGATACAGCGCCATCTAAACCATAGTAAGTTAAATCGTCAATTTTGTTTGTAGACTCTTCTCCTGTAATAGGATCGAAGTTTGAACCAAATTTGTCAATTCTATTTATAGAACCTTTAGCAGTAAAAGTAAAACCATCACTAAGGTATCTAGATACAGAGACTGTAGATAGCGAAGGAAGAATGTTCCAGTGATCTTTCGCATTAAAGTACTCGTCAAAATAGTCACCTTGAGGTGTGTCTTCTCCTACAGGGTAAAAGTCAACTGCGTTAGCTCCAATTGTAATAGCCCATGGATTGTTCTTGTCTTGAGCATTAGAAGTGCTAAAACTTGCGATAAGCACTGCTACAAAAAATAATCTGCTAAGATTTTTCATATTCTAATTAATTTTAATTTTTAAGTGTTAATTGTTAGCAAAAGTAAGTTGTTAAACTTTATTAACAAAGACAAATATATAAAATTATTGGGATATCGCCCTAATATAGAGTGTTTGTGTTAATAATTGTAGTATATCAGATAACATTTAATGATTTCCCCACTTTAATGAAAGCTGAAATGGCCTTATCTAGCTGATTCTTATCATGTGCAGCAGAGAGTTGTACCCTAATTCTAGCTTTGTCTTTTGGGACTACAGGATAAAAGAAACCAATAACATAGATGCCTTCTTTTAATAGCATATTTGCCATATTTTGAGATAATTTAGCATCATATAACATTACTGGGACAATTGCAGAATCACCGTCTACAATATCAAAACCAGCTTCCTTCATTCCTTTCTTGAAGTATTTGGTGTTCCAATCTACTTTATCTCTTAGTGTAGTGTCATTTTTAAGCATGTCAAATACTTTAATAGAAGCACCAACAATTGCTGGAGCTAGAGAATTTGAAAACAAGTAAGGTCTAGAGCGTTGACGTAATAACTCAACGATTTCCTTTTTTGCTGTGGTATAACCACCCATGGCTCCACCAAGTGCTTTTCCTAAAGTTCCTGTAATAATATCAATTCTGCCTAAAACACCCTTTTCTTCTAATGTTCCAATTCCTGTTTCTCCAATAAACCCTGTGGCGTGACATTCGTCAATCATTACCATAGCATCATACTTGTCTGCTAAATCACATATTTTATCTAAAGGAGCAACAAGGCCATCCATAGAAAACACACCATCAGTTACAATAATTTTGAAGCGTGCTCCATTAGCATTGGCTGAAATTAATTGTGTTTCTAAATCTGCCATATCATTATTTTGGTAACGATATCTAGCTGCTTTACACAATCTTACACCATCTATAATAGAAGCGTGATTTAAAGAGTCTGATATTATAGCATCTTCTTTTGTTAGTAAAGGTTCAAAAACGCCTCCATTAGCATCAAAGGCTGCAGCGTATAATATCGTGTCTTCTGTTCCGTAGAAATCGGCAATTTTTTGTTCTAATTCTTTATGAATATCTTGAGTACCACAAATAAAACGTACTGAAGACATCCCAAAACCATGTGTGTCCATAGTGTCTTTTGCCGCTTGGATTACATCTGGATGTGATGATAAACCTAAATAATTGTTAGCACAGAAATTTAATACCTTCTGTCCTGTATTAAGCGTTATTTCTGCACCTTGGGGAGACGTAATGATACGCTCTTCCTTAAAAAGACCAGCTTCTTTTATAGACTCTATTTCTTGTTGTAAATGGTTTTTTATATCTCCGTACATAATTTAAATTTTGTTGTTTAAGCAAAGATACTAGGAAAAATTAGACTTCAAGAACTTCAATTGTGTCATTTATATAAACCAATAATTTATGGGTTACAATTAAATTCATCTCATTTAAAATAACCTCATAATTGTTAAGCTGATTTGCATAAGACTCTTTGGCCTCTCCGGTTTTGTAATCTATAAGAATAGCTTCATTTTTTGAATTAATGTTCAGGCGGTCTGGACGTAGAATTAAACCTGTGCTTGTAATAATATCACGTTCATTGTAAATGGTGAAATCATTGTGAAAGTACTTTTCTAATTTAGGATGTTTTATAACGTTTAAAACTAGAGATTTTAATGTATCGCTATGTTCTGTTGTTATTTCTCCTGAAATCAATAAATCATTAAAAGCAAAATCGACATCTTCAACAGTTTTTATTTTCGATAAAATTAAATGTACCAAGTTACCACGTTCAATGGCGGCTTCTTGTTGTGTGTCCCAAAGTAATCCGGATTTGGTGACAATTTTTAAATTGTGCTCTTCTTTTGGAACTGAAATTAATTTTAAAGGATTAGAAGTTAGTGTTTTTTCCGAAATGTTTTCGTTTGGTTTTAGTAATCCATAGCTGTAGGTCAATTGATTTTCGTTCCATTTATTTTCGTGCTGCAAAAAATTAATAAATAGCCCTGCATAAGTATTTGTGTTTACCTCTCCTTTTGAATTGATGTCTTTTTTAGAAATAATATATAATTGCTCTACAGCTCTAGTTAAAACTACGTAAAGCAAATTAATGTTGTCTAATTCTAATTGCGATTGGTGTGTGTTGTAAATTTGATTTCCGATGTCTCCAAAATGTTCAACATCTTTATTGTAATTAAGTAATAGCGTTTCGTAACCATTATAATCTTCTGCTTTAACAGGAAACCATACTTTTGGTTCTATTTCTCTATAAATATCTAGATCTGCATAAGGAAATATTACCACAGGGAATTCTAAGCCTTTTGATTTATGGATGGTCATAATTTGAACCGCACTCATATGCTCAGGAGTTACCACGCTTAATTTATCTGCTTTCTTTTCAAAATAATTGATAAAAGCAGCAACATCTGCATTTTGCTTTTGTGTAAATTCTAAAACAACATCTAAATAAAACTGAAGATATGCGTCTGAGGTTTCATTTAGATTAAAAAGTCTAACCACATGTTCTACCAATTCGTATAATGGTAATTGAAGGCATTGGTTTTTGTCTATATAAATGTTAAGTTGTTTTAATTCTGAAAACATCTCATCAATGTTTTTTCTGAGATAAGAGACAAAAAATAGATGTGTATCTTCAATTTGATTTTGTGCTGCCAAATAGGAGAGGACATCAACTTTTAAACTGTCGTTATTCGGTTGAATAAGTAACTTTAAAAACGAATTAATAAAATTAACTTTATCCGAATTTTTTAAAAGCAAGGTTTCCGAGGATGTAATCTTAATCCCATTTTCATTGAGGTAATTAGCAATAGCGACTCCTTCTTTTCGTTTTCTTACCAAAACACAAATATCATCTAATGGAAATCCATTAGCTTGACATGCTTTTATAGTTTCTAAAACCTCGTTGGCATATAACTCGTGGATATCGTCTTCCTTTTGAATGTCTAAAAAATTAAGGTTCACATAACCCTCAGATTTGTTATGTGTATTTTGTTTCGCCTTTTTGTAAAGATCTGCATAAGCGGCTTCACTAAAAGTAGTTTCACTTAAAAATTCAAAAAACGAATTATTAAACTCAATAACAGCTTTTGAGCTTCTGTAATTGGTGTCTAATGGTAATACTTCGGCTTCAATCTGAAATGGATTATCAATGGTATTATAAAGTTTAATAAACTGTTCTGCTTCACCACCTCTCCATCTGTAAATGGCTTGTTTGGCATCTCCAACGAGCATTGCCGAACCATTGGCGGCAGAAAGAGCGTTTTCTAGCAAGGGAACTAAATTTTCCCACTGCATTTTAGAGGTGTCTTGAAATTCATCTATAAAATAATGTTTGAATTTTTCACCCAAACGTTCGTAGATAAAAGGTGTTGGTTGGTTTTTAATCTCTTTAGCAATAATGGTATTGAATTCTGAAATCAACATCTTGTTTTGGTCAGCCTTTAAAGTGTCTAATTCATTTTTAATGGCATTTAAAACCGAAAGGGGAGTGACATTCCTGTAAAACCCTTTTTTTAGCTTTATGTTGAAAATTGACGTTTTTGAAGCCACAAAATATTCCGATAATTTTGGTTGAATACTTTCAATAGTTGATGCAACATCATCAGAAACACGTTTAGGGTAAAGTGTATTGCCTTCAATTAAATCGTTTTGCCAAGCAGAATCAAAGCCAACCGAAAATTGCTTGGCAGCTAATTTTTCAAAATGTTTTGGAAGCGAACTTCTATTGAAGTCATTAAATTGTAAACCAGATGCTTCAATTAGAGTTAAAGCGTTAAGTGCTATAGTTTCAATTTTTTCTTCAAGCAGAATAATTTCTTTGGCTAATTGTTGTTTTAAAACTTTAAAATCATCAAGTGTCTTTTCTTTTAAGGTATTAATGGCAAAAAGATCATTTTCGTTAACTAATAATTTTGAAATTTTATTAAAATCAAAACTGATGTCCCAACTTTTGTCTTCGTCTGCTTTTTCTATTGCAAAATCGACCAAGACTTTGGTTAAGGTTTTGTCACTACCAGCTTTAGAAATAAGACTGTCAACAGCTTCATTTAAAAGGCGTTCTTGGTCTAGTTCAACTTCAAAATTTACAGGCAATTTTAAATCGTGCGCAAAAGTTCTAATAACTCTATGCGTAAAGCCGTCAATTGTAGAAATGTCAAACGCACCATAGTTATGGATTATGTGTTTTAGAATGTGTTTAGATTTGTTGTAAAGAATTTCGGGTTTAATGTCTAATTCACCACAAATAGCTTCAAACATTGGATGTGGTTTTGTTAGACTTTCTTCCGACGAAAAAGATTTTAGCATATTAACAATTCGCTCTTTCATTTCACCTACCGCTTTGTTAGTAAATGTAATAGCTAAAATAGATTTAAATTGATCGTAACTTTTGGATTGAATTAATATTTTGAGGTAAGCTTTGGCTAGTGTAAATGTTTTACCACTACCAGCTGATGCATTATATATTTTGAAGGCTGAATTTTGCAAGAGATAATTTTTATACCAAAATAGGGAATCTTAATAGTTTATTAAGAAAAAATCTCAGACAAAATTGTAAATTTGAGTGCAAACAAAATATTAACTAATTAAAAACAATAATATTATGGCTTTCGAATTACCGAAATTAAAATATGCTTATGATGCTTTAGAACCAAATATTGATGCTCGTACTATGGAGATACATCATACTAAACATCATCAAGGCTACACAAATAAATTAAATGCAGCAATTGAAGGAACAGATTTAGAAGGAAAGACTATTGAGAATATCCTTATCAATCTAGATAAAGAGAATAAAGCTGTTAGAAATAATGGAGGTGGGTTTTATAACCATTCATTATTTTGGGACATTATGAATCCTGAAGGAAAAGGACGATTATCTGGAGAATTAAAAGATGCTATTGAAGCAAAATACGGTTCTTTTGATGTATTTAAAGACGAATTTTCTAAGGCAGCGGCAACACAATTTGGTTCTGGTTGGGCTTGGTTGTGCGTGCATGAAGGTGGAAAAGTTGAAGTTTGTTCTACACCAAATCAAGATAATCCATTAATGCCAGGAGTTGGTTGTGGAGGTACACCAATTTTAGGTTTAGATGTTTGGGAACATGCTTATTATTTAAATTACCAAAACAGAAGACCAGATTATATTGAAGCATTCTTTAACGTAATTAATTGGAATGAAGTTGAAAGACGATATGCTGAAGCTAAATAAGCTTAAAAGTATTTTAAATTAAAAAAAATCCGAGTCTTTATATATAGACTCGGATTTTTTTATGGTTAAATTTTTGATTCTTTTGTTTGGGAATTGGGCATGAAAAAGGATGAACAGTTGTTCATCCTTTTTGCCCCAAATCTACCATAAACTTAACCTACTTATGTTATGGTGAGTCAAATATAAGAGGACATTGTTTCTCTAATCAATTTTTTGGACAAACGACCTATATATTAGTCTAAGAGTGGAAACTACTATGTTTCGGACTTGTTTGAGAGATGAATTTGTATCTTAAATGAAGATCTGACTTAAAGTAACACTTTAAATTAAGTGTATAAAAAAAGGTGAACGAAGTTCACCTTTTTTTGCCCCAAATCTACCATGAACTTAACCTACTTATGTTATGGTGATACCAATGTATATTTAATTTGTTAAAGCGAATGCATGAATCCGACGAAATGCATTTTTCCTAGATAAAATACATAATTTATCGGATTAAAAGTCGTTTAGAGTCGTTGTTTAGTAGGCGCGCTCTTTATTTCCTTCATAGAAGTTAATAAAAGCTCTGTTTACAACTCTGTTTCCTCCTGGTGTAGGATAATCTCCAGTAAAGTACCAATCACCTAAATTTTTAGGACAGGCTTTATGCAGATTTTCAACAGGTTGGAAAATAATTTTCACTTCGGCATTAACATTTTCATCACTTAATAATTCTGAAATTTTATCAGAAATCTGTTCGTCTGTAAAATTATCGTAAATCTCTTTTACATGGTTGACAACATTTTTATCTTTAATGTTTACTTGCTTAAGACATTTGTGATAGACCTCTTCTACAATATGATATTGATTAGTGTCTTTTAATAATTCTAAAGCCGCTCTAAAAGCAATTAAAGTTTCTAAGTTGGCCATGTCTATACCATAACAATCAATGTAGCGAATTTGAGGAGCTGAAGAAACCACCACAATTTTCTTAGGGTTTAATCGGTCCATCATTTTAATAATACTCTTTTTTAGAGTTGTACCTCTAACAATACTATCATCAATAATCACTAAGTTGTCGGTTGGTTTTATAACACCATAAGTAACGTCATAGACGTGTGCTACTAAATCATCTCTGCTACTATCTTCAGTAATAAAGGTTCTTAGTTTTACGTCTTTAATGGCTATTTTTTCAATTCTTGGGCGTTCCGATAAGATTTCGGTGACCTTTTCTGCTGATAATTGACCGTTACCATTTAATATAGAGGCTGTTTTCTGTTCGTTGAGATGATCTTCAACGGTTTCAATCATGCCATAAAATGAGGTTTCCGCTGTATTAGGAATGTACGAAAACACACTATTTTTGGTGTCGTTATTAATAGCTTCAAGAACTTTAGGCATTAATAAACGCCCAAGCATTTTACGTTCTTGATATATTTCAGCATCACTACCACGAGAAAAATAGACACGTTCAAAAGAACAAGCTTTGCGTTCTAAAGGTTCTAATATTTTTTTGATTTTTGTTTCACCAGATTTTTTGGTAATAATAGCATGTCCTGGTTCTAATTCTTTTACGGCTTCAAAAGGCACGTTAAACACGGTTTGAATTACAGGGCGTTCTGATGCTACGACAACAATTTCATCATCTTCATAGTAGTAAGTTGGTCTTATGCCGGACGGATCTCTTAATACAAAAGAATCTCCATGGCCTAATAAACCAGCCATGGCATAACCACCATCCCAGTTTTTGGCAGCACGCTTTAAAATTTTTCCAACTTTTAAACGTTCTGCGATTAAAGGAGAACATTCATTTTTATTGTAGCCTTCTTTTTTGAGATCTTTATAAATTTTTGAAACAGCATCATCTAAAAAGTGACCAATTTTTTCCATTACAGTAATGGTGTCTGCTTTTTCTTTTGGATGCTGACCAATTTCAATAAGATTATCGAAGAGTTCATTAACATTGGTCATGTTAAAGTTTCCTGCGACAATCAGGTTTCTGTGCATCCAGTTGTTTTGTCTTAAAAATGGATGAACACTTTCTACACTGTTTTTACCAAATGTACCATATCTAACATGGCCTAGTAATACCTCGCCTATGTACGGAATGTGCTTTTTCTGTAAATCAACATCGTCTTGATATTCCGGGTGGCTTGTAAGCTCGTGGTTAATACGTTCGTTAATTTGAGCAAAAATATCCTGTATGGGTTGTTGGGCAATAGATCGCACACGACTAATGTAGCGTTCTCCAGGTTTTACGTCTAATTTAATACTTGCAAAACCAGCTCCGTCTTGTCCACGGTTGTGCTGTTTTTCCATCATTAAATACATTTTGTTAACACCATAAAAAGCACTGCCATACTTTTCTTTATAATATTCTAATGGTTTTAAAAGTCTAATAAGTGCAATTCCGCACTCATGTTTTAACGCATCACTCATGATTAATTTTTTCCGCTATTTAGTTTTTTTGTGAAATAAAAAACGCGCTCAATTTATGAGCGCGTTAGTTTATGCTAATTCTATATCAAATTGTGTCAGACTCTTAAATTGGTCTAGACGTTTATAAATTTCTTTATCTGTTAAATTTTGCATGCGCTCCGTGCCAAATTTTTCAACACAGAAAGAAGCTAACGTTGAGCCGTAGATGACAGCTGTTTTCATATTCTCAAAAGAGAAGTCGCCTGTTTTAGCTAAATAACCAGCAAAACCACCAGCAAATGTATCTCCAGCACCTGTTGGATCAAAGACTTCTTCTAAAGGTAAAGCAGGAGCATAGAATACATTATCATTATGAAACAATAAGGCTCCGTGTTCTCCTTTTTTAATCACTACATATTTTGGTCCCATGTCATGAATCTTTCTCGCTGCAACGACTAAAGAGTATTCTCCTGTTAATTGTCTTGCTTCTTCATCATTAATAGTAATAACGTCTACGTTTTTAATTACAGACAGTAAATCATCTAAAGCGATGTCCATCCAGAAATTCATAGTGTCTAGAATGGCTAGTTTAGGTTTTGTAGCCATTTGGTCTAATACACCTTGCTGTACAAGAGGGTGTAAGTTACCTAGCATAACAACTTCTGAATCTTTATAATCTTCAGGAACAATTGGATTAAAATGCTCCAATACATTGAGCTCTGTAGCTAAGGTATCACGAGAGTTCATATCGTTATGATATTTTCCACTCCAAAAGAACGTTTTGCCGTCTTTTACAATTTCTACACCATCGATATTTACATTTCTATTTTTTAAAAGGTCTAAATATCCTTGAGGAAAATCGTCGCCAACAACAGAAACTGCTGCAGAATCTACATGGAAATTTGAAGCGGATAAACCTATATATGTTGCTGCACCACCTAGGATCTTATCGGTTTTACCAAAAGGTGTTTCAATGGCATCAAAGGCTACAGTGCCAACAATTACTAATTTACTCATAAAAGAAGTTTGAATTAAAGTGCAAATTTACGTAAAAATAATTCCTTGTGAAACATCAATTAACGCAATGCAAAATAGATTTATTTCCTTCCAAAATCTGCTGGAATTTCTCCCCAAGCCTTAGTCTCCCATTTCACAATAGTTGTAGAATACTCATTAGTCTTTAACCATTCTACAGCACGATCTACTAAGTCGTAAACGGGTTTGTTCTTGGCATTACGAGGAAGTTTAGAATTACAGGTTTTTTTGCGTACCCAACTCATAGCGGTTCTAGAATCCGTGTACATTATACGGTCGCTATTGTGCTTTTTTAAAAAGGCTAAGCCATGAACTAAGGCTAAAAATTCGCCAATATTATTAGTGCCTTGTTCAAAAGGGCCTTGAATAAAGAGCTGTTTTTTTGTCTTTGTATCTACTCCTCTATATTCCATAATCCCAGGATTTCCACTTGACGCTGCATCTACAGAAATAGAATGGTAATTGGGTTGTCCTATTTTTTTTAGCTCAGCTTCTGTGAGTCCACTAGAAAACGTTTTATTTTTCCCTATATAATTAAAGTAATCTCCTTCTAATGCTTTTTCGGCTTCTTCAAGTGTAGGAAAAGATTTGTATTGTGCACCTTGGTAGTCTTTAATTTGAGCTTTACAGGCATTCCAAGTATTATAGACTCCTTTTTTGTGGCCTTTCCAAACAGTATAATATTTTTTTTTCTTTTTACTCATCTTCAGTTTCCGTGAAAACGGAAATCCTATTTTAGGTTCTTACTTTAATAATTTATTTACAATTAATGGGAAATGTTCCATTTCTAACAAATGAATCTTTTTAGCAACATCTTCGGCAGAGTCGGTAGGTAAAACCTTACATTTTTCCTGAAAAATAATGGCTCCTTCATCATAATTTTCATTTACATAGTGAATGGTAATGCCAGTTTCTGTTTCTTTATTTTTAACAACAGCGTCATGCACATGCATGCCGTACATGCCTTTTCCACCATACTTTGGTAATAATGCAGGATGAATATTAATGACTTTATTTTCAAATTTTTCTAAAATAAAATCAGGAAATTTCCAAAGAAAACCAGCTAACACTATCAGGTCTGGTTGAGATACTTCTAATATGTTTAAGACATCTTCAGATTTAGAAAATGCTATTCTGTTAAAAGATAAGGCGCTAACATTTAGTTTTTTACAACGGTCAAGCACTTTGGCATGAGGATTGTTAGTTAGTACCTGAATAACAGACGCAGTATCGCTGTTGTGAAAAAACTTAATTAAATTTTCAGCATTAGAGCCACTTCCGGACGCAAAAATTACAATACGTTTCATTTACAGGTATATTTCTTCTTTATTATTCAAACAAAAAAAAGAATAATAATTAACAATTAGGAGTAAATACTAAATACTTTATCTTTATTTTTACTAAATTAAAAACACATTTTATCGGTAAAGATGAATATTCAAATAAAGTTTTTTATTTTTGCCATCTAATTAAAACTTAAAATTAAAAAATTATGTCAGACATTGCATCACGAGTAAAAGCGATTATCGTAGATAAATTAGGTGTTGATGAAAACGAAGTTGTAACTGAAGCAAGCTTCACAAACGATTTAGGAGCGGATTCATTAGATACTGTAGAATTAATAATGGAATTCGAAAAAGAATTCGATATTCAAATACCAGACGATCAAGCTGAGAATATAGCAACAGTTGGTCAAGCGGTTTCTTATATAGAAGAAGCAAAATAATAACTCAATTTTTATGGAATTAAAGCGAGTCGTAGTAACGGGTTTAGGTGCACTTACACCAATAGGAAACACCAAGGATGAATATTGGGAAGCTCTTATTAGTGGCAAAAGTGGTGCCGCACGTGTAACACATTTTGATCCTGAAAAGTTCAAAACAAAATTCGCTTGTGAAATAAAAAACTTTGAAGTTACTGACTTTATTGATAGAAAGTTAGCAAAGCGAATGGATAAGTTTTCGCAGTATGCAATGGTGGCTTCAGATGAAGCAATTGCAGACTCAAAACTAGATTTAGACGCCCTAAACAAATTAAGAGTTGGAGTTATTTGGGGAGCTGGTATCGGCGGATTAGAAACATTTCAAGAAGAAGTGTTAAACTTTGCAGCCGGTGATGGTACACCTCGATTTAACCCTTTCTTCATACCAAAAATGATTGCTGATATAGCGCCTGGAAACATATCTATAAAGTATGGTTTCATGGGACCTAATTATACCACTGTATCTGCATGTGCGTCTTCTGCAAATTCAATGATCGATGCTTTAAACACTATTCGTTTAGGGTCTTGTGACGTGATTATTACAGGAGGAAGTGAAGCAGCAGTTACAATTGCTGGTATGGGAGGTTTTAACGCTATGCACGCCATGAGTACGCGTAACGATGATCCTCAAACAGCTTCGAGACCATTTGATGCTAACCGAGACGGTTTTGTATTAGGTGAAGGTGCAGGAGCTATTGTTTTAGAAGAGTACGAACACGCTAAAGCAAGAGGAGCTAAAATCTACGCAGAAGTTGTAGGTGGAGGTTTATCTTCAGATGCGTATCATATGACAGCCCCACATCCAGAAGGTATTGGTGTTGTTGCGGTAATGAAAAATTGTTTAGAAAATGCAGGTTTAAGTCCTGAAGATGTAGATCATATAAATACACACGGTACATCAACACCTTTAGGTGATGTTGCCGAGTTAAAAGCTATATCTGAAGTATTTGGAAGTCATGCAAAAAACATAAATATTAATTCGACAAAATCTATGACAGGTCACTTGTTGGGTGCTGCTGGAGCTATTGAAGCTATTGCTTCTATATTAGCGATGGAACACGGTATTGTACCACCAACAATTAACCATGAAACGGTAGATGAAAACATAGATCCAGAATTAAATTTAACGCTCAATAAAGCTCAGAAACGAGACATTAAAGTCGCGATGAGTAATACATTTGGATTTGGCGGTCACAATGCTTGTGTAGTATTCAAAAAATTAGATTAAATCCCGAATGAGCTTCATTCGTAACATATTAAATTCCCGCTCTCACGAGAACGGGAATTTTTTTTTACAACTCAAGGATATTATTGGCTTTAAGCCAAAAACAAAATCAATTTATTTAACAGCGTTTACCCATCGGTCCATGAATATTAAGGACGATCAAGGAAACCCTATTAACTACGAACGATTAGAGTTTGTAGGTGATGCTATCCTTGGCTCTGTAATTGCAGCCTACTTATTTGAAAAAGTGCCTCATGGCGATGAAGGCTACCTCACCAAAATGCGCTCTAAAGTAGTTAGTAGAGAGCACCTTAATAAACTGGGAGAGGAATTACGACTTATAGATTTTGTAGAAAGTAAAATACCTAAGTCTAATTTTGGTGACAATATTCACGGCAATCTTTTTGAAGCTTTAGTTGGGGCCATTTATTTAGATAAAGGTTATAGCTTTTGTGAGAAATTCGTTTATAAACGTGTTATTAATCCACATGTAGACATTGAGTCTTTAGAAGGTAAAGTCATTAGTTATAAAAGTTTATTGATAGAGTGGTGCCAAAAAGAGAAAAACACATTTAACTATGAAATTTATGAAGATACAGGCAATGATGAATTAAAGCATTTTTCTGTAAAGCTTATTATTAATGATAAAGTAGTTTCAAAAGCAAGAGCAACATCAAAGAAGAAAGCAGAAGAAAAAGCTTCCAAACGCGCTTTTTTTGCATTTCAAAACCAAATTTCAAAACTTCACTAGATTAAACCCTCTTTATTAAAATTAAATTAATCCTACGATAACGTTTTCGTAGATTTTTTGGATTAATCTTAACTTATTCTTATTAAAATAAATCTTTTAATACACTATATTTACCGTTCAAAGTTATAATTGTATGGCTTTACACAAACTTCAGGTAGATGATTTCTATGATGATTCATATAAACTAATTGCTATTCATTGTAGATTAGAAGATTATCGATTGGCTTATTTGCTCAACAAGCATTTAGAGCTTAAGTTAGAACGTAAGGATAAAGATATAGACTTTAAGTATTTAGAGTCCTCATACAGTATTTTTGAATGGGATAACGAAAAGGAATACGTCTTTTGGAATTTAATTTCTAATACTTGTAAAAAGGAAGAAGATGGTTTAAGTAGTACAGGAACATTATTTAATGGTAGTGAAAAAGTACTTAAAACATTTCATCTAATTTCGGAGTTTAAAAAGGTCGATTTTTTTCTAAAAATTTCAGACGAAATAGAAAATGTAGATGAAAAAGAGATCTTATTTAAATTACAAGCTATTCCACAAATTATAACAAGTTATGCGGTAGATCCGTTAAAAATAAAGTCGAAAGACCATTTAATTTTTTGAATTGATGTCAAACAAGAAAACAAAAATAGTAGCCACATTAGGTCCAGCAACAAGTACAAAAGAAGTATTAAAAGCAATGTTGGATGAAGGCTGTAATGTATTTAGAATTAATTTTTCTCACGCCGATTATAAAGACGTCGAGGAACGTATAAAAATGATTAGAGAGCTCAACGAAGAGTTTGGCTACAATGCCTCAATTTTAGGAGATTTACAAGGTCCTAAATTGCGTGTTGGCACCATGAAAGGTGAAGTAATAGTCAATGAAGGAGATGAAATCATTTTTGCAACAGGAAATCGTTTTGAAGGAACAAAGGAACGTGTTTACATGACTTATGATAAGTTTCCTCAAGATGCAAAACCAGGTGAACGCATTTTATTAGACGATGGAAAATTAATTTTTGAAGTTGTTTCTACAGATAAAAAATCTGAAGTTAAAGCAAGAGTAATACAAGGAGGGCCTTTAAAATCTAAGAAAGGAGTAAACCTTCCAAATACCAATATTTCGCAACCAGCGTTAACAGAGAAGGATATTGAAGATGCTATCTTTGCTATTGGGCAAAAAGTAGATTGGATCGCTTTATCATTTGTGCGTCATGCAGAAGATTTAATGGAATTAGAACGTTTAATTTCTGAACATAGTGATCATAAAATTCCAATTATTGCTAAAATTGAAAAGCCAGAAGCAGTAGAAAATATTGATAAAATTGTCGCGTATTGTGATGGTTTAATGGTAGCTCGTGGTGATTTAGGAGTTGAGATTCCTGCTGAAGAAGTGCCATTAATTCAAAAGCAATTAGTGCTTAGAGCCAAACGCGCTAGAATTCCAGTAATTATTGCAACTCAAATGATGGAAACCATGATTACAAGTTTAACTCCGACACGTGCAGAGGTAAATGATGTAGCCAATTCTGTTATGGATGGTGCAGATGCTGTAATGTTATCCGGAGAAACTTCTGTTGGGCAATATCCTGTGCAAGTTATTCGTCAAATGGCAAATATTATACGTAGCGTAGAAGATTCACCTTTAATTGAAGTGCCTCAATCTCCTCCTCATATTCGTACTAAAAGATATATTACAAAAGCAATTTGCTATCATGCAGCAAACATGGCAAACGAAATTAATGCGAAAGCCATTTCTACATTAACAAATAGTGGTTATACGGCATTTCAAATTTCGGCATGGAGACCTTCTGCTCATATTTTAGTGTTTACCTCAAACAAACGTATATTAACACAGCTAAACCTTCTTTGGGGAGTTACAGCATTTTATTACGATAAATTTGTAAGTACAGATGAAACTATTGAAGATGTTAATGCTATAGCTTGTAAAAAAGGTTATTTAGATGTTGGTGATATGTTAATTAGTTTAGCAGCAATGCCAATACAAGAAAAAGGTATGGTAAATACACTAAGAGTTACTGAGATAGAAAGTTGTAGTTTTTAAAAACAGACTTTAATTATTATAGAAATAGCGATTGAATTTTAAATTCAATCGCTATTTTTTTATATCATTATTTTGGTGCTGAAGCAAATTAAAGAATAAAGCTGAGTTGTTATTATTTGCAAAAAGAACTTCTTACTACTTCATTTAAAATTCAAATTTTAACTGCACGCTAACAGCCGTTTCTTCTTCCTTTTTAATTTTTTTATCATCTGTATTCAAATTAGATAAAGAAATACCTAAAAGTCTAACGGAGTTGTTCAGGGTATCCTGGTATAATAAATCTTTAGCGGTATCTAATATTATTGCTTTTTCACTCACAAAATAAGGTAAGGTTTTGCTTCGTGTTTGTAGTGTAAAATCGCTGTATTTTATTTTTAGGGTTATGGTTTTTCCTGCAACTTTACTTTTTAATAGTCGTTTTGAGACTTCTTCTGCAATATGTTCTAATTTTTCAAACATATAGATTTCAGAGGATAGATTTTCACTAAATGTGCGTTCTGCAGCCAAAGATTTTCTTATGCGGTTGGGTTTTACTTCACTATAGTGAATACCTCTAACGACATCATAATAATAGCGGCCAGATTTTCCAAAATGTTCATCTAAATATTCAAGTGTCTTCGATTTCAAGTCTTTTCCTGTAAAAATGCCTTTTTGATACATTTTTTCTGCAGTCACTTTTCCAACACCATAGAATTTTCGAATGTCTAAGTCTTCTAAAAATTTGAGAACATCTTCTGGGTTTACTGTTTTTTGTCCATTAGGTTTATTATAATCGCTAGCGACCTTAGCGATAA
>Ga0209345_10000562_pt1 | contig 47204 bp, 47 predicted proteins | sample Cruoilmetagenom7_FD_187294 | JGI IMG/M metagenome (GOLD analysis project Ga0209345, IMG submission 187294) | Oil polluted marine microbial communities from Coal Oil Point, Santa Barbara, California, USA - Sample 7 (SPAdes) (version 2) | ecosystem: Environmental > Aquatic > Marine > Oil seeps ... | reverse complement strand
TAAAGATAAATCACTTTACGAAGATTTACATACTGCTAATATTAATCCTATGACTATGACAATATTGAGAAGCTTTGTAATAAATATTTTACACCTAAATAAAGTAAAATCTATTAAAAATCAACTACTTGATAATAGATGGGATTTAGATACAACTTTGAAATTATTATTTAAAATTTAGTTTTTAGTGGATTTAGCTAGAGTTTTAGATAAAATCAATATACTTAAATTAAATAGGTTTAAAATTGGATATAGTGAAGCAGATACAAAAGCAAAATTAATTACCCCAAAGTTAAAAGAAAGTTGTCTTGACATATTGGGGTAGTATAGTGGATAAGATTTACATAACATATGTTATCAGAAATGGAGATTTTCAACAGTATATTAGAGAAAAGGCAACTGGTGCAACTATAAAAAATGTATCATTAAAAACTATGAGAGCATTTGATGTTGTATTTCCACCTCTAAATATCCAACAAAAAGTAGTAAAATATTTGGATGAAATTTCACAAAAAATAGAAAAAATTAAATCAGTTCAAAAAGTTAAAATGAATAGTCTTAAAGCATTAAAAGCTTCTATTTTGGATAAAGCATTTAGGGGAGAGCTTAAAAAAAACTCTCCCCTACTCTACGATGCAAAAATTTTATAATCTAAAAAATTAAAAATAGAATTTTTATATTCTAACTCTTCTAATAGATTAAAATCTATATCATTATTTATCATATTTTTTAAAGTTTGAAAGTTTGAGATATGCTCTTTTGTTCTTTGTTCACTATATTCAACTGCTGTTTTAGTTGTCACTAAAAATGCCCAGTCACTACTTTGTGCTAGAAGTAACTCTTTTGTCATTTGATTTAATAATCTTGTAGTATTAAAATCAGCTCCATTAGCATAAGTATTGGCTAGATTTATAATATCATCTGCCATATTATGAAGATGTCTATATATCCATGAATTCCCTTCATTTAACCATACATTATAATATCCCTCATCTCCCCAAGAAGATGCACTAGGATTTATCACTTGATTTTGTGGATACATAGTAAGGTACTCTAACGGCGTTACAGCTTTAAATGTGTGTTTATTACTAATCTCTTTAAAAAGATTGTATAAAAAATCAGGGCCTTCAAACCACCAGTGCCCAAAAAGTTCTGCATCATAAGGAGATACAACCATAGGTGTTCTATCCATATATTGCCCTAAGTATTCAAACTGTTCTTCTCTTTTATGATGAAAATCAGCTGCATGAGATTTTGTAATCTCTACTGCTACATAAGGATTATATACCTCTTTGTAGTCAGTTTCACTAGTGATTTTATGGTACTTGTATCCTGTAAATACTCTTGTACCATCTGGATCAATATAATCTTTAACATAATCATACTCCAAGTCATATCCAATATCTCTGTAAAAATCTCTATAATTAACATCACCAGGATAACCCTCTTTAGAACTCCAAACTTGTTTTGCAGAGTGAGGATCTCTAGCAAATGCTGCTACTGCGTGTTCTGTATATATAGGGGCATATACGCCATTTAAAGCTGTTGGTTCTCCATATACTAGTGAGTGAGAATCTACAAAGAAAAACTCAATTCCATTTTCTTTTAGAATTTTATCAAGTCCATCATAATATGCACATTCTGGAAGCCAGATACCTTTTGGTGGTTTTTTGAAATGTTTTGTATGTGAAGCGACTGCTACTTCTATTTGTACTTCTACAGTTTTTTCATTGACACTTAATAATGGTAAAAATCCATGAGTAGCACCACAAGTTATAACTTCTATTTTTCCTAAATCATTAAAAAATCGATATCCATTTAAAACATTTTTTTGTAAAAAGTTTATAAAAAATTCTTTTATTTCTATGAATTTATTATTATAAAAATGTGCAATACCTTCATACACCTCATCATTTTGTGTTCTTTGACACTCTTTATTTCCTAGTTCAATTTGTCTATCAAGATATCTTTCATATTTTTCCATTAAATGTTTGTCATCAAGCATCTCCGCTAATGGAGGAGTAACAGAAACTGTTAATCTAAAATCAACACCTTCATCATGAAGTCTTTTTAAGTTTTTTAACAAAGGAATATAACACTCACTAATAGCTTCAAAAAGCCAATGTTCTTCTAAAAAATATTCATAATCAGGATGTTTTACAAACGGTAAATGAGAATGTAATACTGGTATCCAATAACCTTTTAACATATTATTTTTCCCCTAAAGTGTGTGAAGATAATGTTTCTTTTGATAATTTTGAAACCTCTTGTAATCTTTCAATCTCTTTGACATAAGAAGCTGATGACATACCTATTGTAAAATGCTGTAATGAAGAACAGATAATTTCTGTAAATCCTTTCTCTTTTTTAAGGTACACTAGTTTATCTTCATCTTTATAATTAATATGCGTATTGAAAGCACCTATTTTATTTGAGTACATTATCTCTGTAAATACACCATCTTTATAAAACCCTGCAATCACTCTTATTTTTGTTGTATATTCTAAATCATTTACAAAATACTCACCAATTTCATTTAAACAATCAATATCTTTAATAATGCAAGATTGGCTATCAATCACTTTAAATTTTATTTGTGTTGCATTTTCTATTTCAAATTGTTCCAATAAATTATTTGTAAATTCCCAATAGATATAAAACTTTTTACTATTGATTGGCAATAATACCAACTGATCTTTGTAATATCTTTGGGGTACTAAATATTCTTTTGTTATCCCCTGTTTACCATCAAATAACATAACTTCAATAGTGTGTGTACTACTTGAAAAATTATTTTCTTCCAAACTATCTTTTATTAATTGATTCTTCATATTACTCCCTTCATTTATAATATAATTTTATCGCACAAAAGTTACAAAATAATTATAACACAATTATAACATTATTATATGTGCAATCCACAAAAAACTAAAAAAGCCTATAATATCAACAAGTGTTAATACAACAACGGAACTTGCAACTGCTGGGTCTAGATTTATTTTTTTGAGTACCATTGGTACAACAACAGCCAAAATTCCAGCACTAATAAAGCTTATAATCATAGCCAATGCAATTGCAATAGAGATAAGATAATCATCAAATCTCACATATGCCATCACAGCACCCAAACTTCCAAATAAAATACCATTTATAAATGCGATATTTATCTCTTTTATAAATATAGGTTTAATATCACTAAACTCAATCTCTCCTAAAGCCATTTGTCTTACAACTACAGTCATTGTTTGAACAGATGCTGTTCCTGCCATATTTGCAACTATTGGCATAAGAACAGCAAGGGCTACAATAGTTTCTATTGTATGTGAAAAAAGCCCTATTACAAGTGATGCTATGATAGCATTAACTAAATTTATCGTTAGCCATACTGCTCTAGTTTTACTCGTCTTTGAAAAATCTTCAGAGATATGTTCATCTGCATTAATTTTATTAAGATTATAAATTTGTTGTGTAGCTCTTTCTTGCATAATATCTATAACATCATCATGGGTAATTCTCCCTATAAGATGTCCTTTCCTATCTACTACCGCTAAAGTTGTTAAGTCATATTTTTCAATCATATTTACTACTGTATCTACGGAATCATGAGAAATAATAGAATAAGACTCTGGATATTTTTGTAATATTTCATCAAAAGTTTGTTCATTTTTTTCTAATATTAAATCATCAAGTGAGATTGACTTTATAAGTTTTCCTAAATCATCTGTAACAAATACACTTTGAACTGTCCCTATTCCATTTTTTTTTAGCTTCCCTAGTTTTTCAATTGCATATGATATAGTTCTAAAACTTGATACTTTTAGTATCTCAGTTTGCATTAAAGAACCAGCTTCATTACTCTCGTAATTTATAAGCTTTTCTATAGTTTTTTGTTTTGTATCACTTAATAAGGAGAAAACATCTTCCTCTTTGGCTTTATCTGTTTTAGTAAGAGCTAAAAATAAATCAGTTGCATCATCACTATCTAAAACTTCTATAATATCTGCCAACCTTTGAGAATCATATCTTAAAATCAAATCAACTTGAAATGGCGTTGGTAATTCTATAAATGTCTCAGCACGAATTTTTAATGGCAAAGAATTTAAATACTCAAAAAACTTATCTTCATCTTTTTGTTTTATATCTTCTAAATAATCAGCTAAATCAGCATCATCAATTTTATGCTCATCTTTCACACCATTTTTGAGCTTTTTAAGATAAAGATCGATAGCTTTTATATTCATTAATTTTTCTCTAAATTTTCAAAACCTGGAAGTAATTTTCCCTCAAGTAGTTCTAAACTTGCTCCTCCACCTGTCGAGATAAAACTTATATTTTCTTTCTCACCAGCTTTTTCAGCAGCACTAGCTGTATCTCCACCACCAACAATACTATACGCATAAGTATCGGCAATAGCATGAGCTATTCTAAATGTCCCTTTACTAAACATATCTACTTCAAAAATACCCATAGGACCATTCCAGATAATAGTATTTGATAATCCTATTGCCTCTTCAAAAAGTTTTACAGTTGCTGGTCCAATATCTACAGCTTTAAACCCATCTAACATATCTTGAGCTGGAACTATTTTGACATCAATTGGATGGTCTATACCATCTGTTATTACAACATCAACAGGAAGATATACATTTACTTTAGCTTCACGTGCAGTTTTTAAAATCATATTAGCTTCTTCTAAAAATTCATCTTCTACTAGGGAAGCTTTTGTATCATACCCTATAGCTTTTAAAAAAGTATTTGACATAGCACCACCAATAATAAGTTTGTCAATTTTAGGCAAGATGTTTTTTAATAGTGTTATTTTTGAAGAAACTTTTGCACCACCTACTACTAAACATATTGGGTGTGTTGGTTTAAACAGTGCTTTAGAAAAAGCATCAATCTCTCTTTTGAGTAAGAAACCTGCTACTTTTACATCAACATATTTTGTAATTCCTACTGTTGAGCTATGCACTCTATGACTTGTTCCAAAAGCATCATTTACAAATACATCACATAATGTTGCTAACTCTCTTGAAAGTTCTTCATCATTTTTAGTTTCTCCATCAAAAAATCTGATATTTTCAAGTAAAAATATTTTCGCATTTGTTGCACTATTTAAAGTATCTTTTTGTTCCATAAAATTATCAATTAACTCAACTTTTCTATCTAAAAGTCTTTCCAATCTTTTAACAATATGTTTTAATGAAAACTTCTCTTCATATCCATTTTTTGGTTTTCCAAGATGTGTTACTAAAACTATATTTTTTACCTCATTATCAATACAATAATTAATCGTATGAAGAGCTTCTTTAATACGGTTATCATCTGTTATATTATTGTGAGAATCCAAGGGAACATTAAAATCAACTCTTATTAAAACTCTTTTATTTTTTATATCTATATCTTTTAAAGACTTAACTGTTTGCATTAATTCAATATTACTTAACATTCTACTCTCCTAAAATTTATACATTTTTTCATAATATTTATGAGCCATTGACCCAGAATCAAACTCAAATAATACATCACTCATAGAGTTTTTCATCAAGTCTATCCATTTTTTCTCATCTTCGTAATATGTTGGGATAATTTTATTTTCAAGTATATCCATCATACTTTTATTGTCATTTTTATCTTGTTCTTCAATGCTTAAACTAGCATCTGCTCCTAAAATAGTAAAAGCATTTATCTCTTCTTTACAAAATTCTGGATGCCAACCATCTGCAATAGAAAAATTAATAGCACCATTCATAGCAGCACTCATGCCACTTGTACCACTAGCTTCTCTTGTAATTCTTGGAGTATTAAGCCAAATATCAGCACCTTTTTTTAACAGCATTGATAACTCTAATTCATATCCAATTAGAACTGCAACTCTTTTATAATTTCTCGAAATATATGTTAGTTCATTGAAAATATTGATTGCATTTGTATCGTGTGGATATGGTTTTCCAGCCCATATTATCTGAATTGGTTCTTTTGAACGGGTTACAAGTTCTTCAAATCTTTCAAAATCGTATTTTAATAGTCCTGGTCTTTTGTATTCTGCAAATCTTCTAGCCCAAACTATTGTAAGAACATCTGGGTCAAACATTTTTCCTGTTTGATTTGCAACTTCATTAAACAAAATTCTTTTTAGATGTTTTTTTCTAGCAAGGAGTTCATAATCTTCATGTTCATCCAAAGCTCTAATCATTGGTTTATCAGCCCAAAATCTTTTATTTTGTGAGTTAGTAATAGCAATTATTTCACAGATACCATCATATTTACTCCACATATCAATTGCTACTTTTCCGTGTATTTTAGATACACCATTTGCAATTTTTGCAATCCTTAAAGCACCCACTGTTAAACTAAAATTATCATCATAAGTTTGAGTTATTTCCCGTACCTTTTCCAATGGGATAGAGTTAAAAAATCCCATTTTATCAAGAAGATTGATATTGTGTATCTCATTTCCTACAGCTTCAGGAGTATGAGTAGTAAAACGTGTCATCTCTTTTAAAGCATCAGTACTTTTTACTCTATTGTATAATTCAAAAACAAGAGGAAACGCATGTCCCTCATTCATATGATAGATATCAACTTGATGATTTAAAGCTTCAAGTACTTTAACACCACCGATACCTAAAACTATCTCTTGTGCAATTCTTGTCTCTTCATACACATCATACAATTTATGAGTAATTGTTCTAGAAAGGTAATCATTCTCTTCAACATCTGTTGTCAATAAGATCAAAGGAGCACTACCAAAAAGTTCTGTTGGAACCATAAATGCTTTTACAACTACGGGTTTTGAATTAATCATCACTGTTACGCTTACATTCAAATCTTCTAAAAAATAATAATATTTTCTTCGAAATTCAATTTCTAAATTTCTATCTTCATCCCTTGCTTGATCATAATACCCATAATTCCACAATATTCCAATACCTACAACATTTTGTTTTAAATCATAAACACTACGCATATGAGATCCAGCTAAAAAGCCTAGTCCTCCTGAATATATTTTCAAAGCTTGATGAATAGCAAATTCCATTGAAAAATAGGCTACTGCCTTACTATACTCTTTACTAAACTCATATTCTTTTATTTGCATTTATTCTTCCTTATTTTTATAATAACCCATTATAATCATTCATAATAACATAATGATTACATTCTAAAATCCAGAAATCTTATCTATTATAAGTAACCATCCTATTGCAATTGCAGATCCAATTATAGCTGTAATTATACCCAATAGTTTCATTGTGAATAATAAAATTACTTTGTGATAAAACTGTGATTTGAAATATTAATAGATAAATTATAGAGTTTTTTTAAAATAACATATAAAATGTTATCTTATAAAAGTAACACTTTAGTTACAATTATGAAGTATAATATAGGAGTAACCCTATATTATAAATGATTATGCAGCTTTTTTAACTGCTTTTTTTGCTATCCTCTTAGCTACTTTTACTTTTTTTGGTGATTTTTTTGCTACTGCTTTAGTAACTACTTTTAATACTTTTTTAATGTTTTTCTTTTTAACACCTGCTTTTGCTACTGCTTTTTTTGCTACTTTTGCTACTGCTTTTTTCTTTAATTCTTTTGCCATTGAGGACTCCTATTTTATTAATTTTATTACTATTAGTAATAAATTATAGATATTATTACATCATACACTTTAAAGTAACCTGAAACTAATATATTGCTAATAGTAATATATTATGGTATAATTTCAAAAATTAATTTAATGGAACCATATGACTTTTATAGATTTTAAAAAACACCTCTTAGATGCTGATATTAGCTTACCAAAATTTAGCAAACTTATAAAAGTAAGTGAAAAAAACTTACAATCCTACAAAAAAAAAGGTGATGTTCCTAATGCCATTGCCGTAATCGTAACCTGTTTTGCCTCTATGAATAAAGCTAATGTTGATTATCGAAGTTTAATTGAAGATTTGCAATTAACAGCCAAAACTAAAGAGGGAGCTGGTTTTTCTAAACATAAAAAAGATAAAGAAAAATAAACTCTCTTTGTAACTAAATAGCAATTTTGTTATGTTATAATAACTAAATTTTATAAATATGGATACAAAACTTTGAAACACATTGTAATAATAGGTGGTGGCTACGCTGGTGTTTACGCCCTAAAAGAGCTCATTAAAGATAAAAATATAAAAATAACACTGATTGATAAACATACATATCATAACTTACAACCAGAAGTATATGACTTAATCGCAAACAAAGGAACAATTGCTGATGTAACTATTGACTTATCTTCTCTTTGTAGTGGATTTGATCATCCCTTTTTAGAATATAAAAATTTACGCGTTACAGATATAGATTATAATGAAAAACAAATTTCAACTACAGAACAAGAAACTATTGAATTTGACTATCTTCTTATTACTGTTGGGACAAGAACATTTTTCCCACAAAATATTGAAGGATTAAATAATACAAATGATTTAAAAAAACTTCATAAAGCTTTATATTTTAAACAAAATTTTGAAAAACAACTTTTCAATAAAATAGAAGATGAAGCAAAAAAATGTGATAAAACACATATTGCAGTTGTAGGTGCTGGACTTTCAGGTGTTGAGATAGCTGCAGAGATGGCTTACTATGCAAACCAATTTTTCAAAAGAGGAAGTTTTCATTGTGATAATTTTAAAATATCACTTATAAGTTCAAGAAGTACTATCTTGCCAAATTTTGATGAAAAAATGATTCAAATGTCAAATAAAAGATTAGAAGATTTAGATATCAATATCATCACTAATACAAAAATGGAAAGTTGTGACAAAGAGTACTTATACCTAACAAATGGAACAAAAATACGATACTCTTTTATCATCTTTGCAGGTGGTATAGAAGCTGCTAACCTCATCTTAAAATCAAATCTTCCAAAAAATAAAAAAGGTCAAATATTAGTCAATGAATATCTTAAAGTTGAAGGTTATGAAGATATTTTTGCAGCAGGTGATATAGCACAAGTAAGAGATAAATATGGAAAAATAATGCCAGCAAATGTAACAATTGCACGTGCAAGTGGTATAAGTGCTGCCCAAAATATATTAAATCAAATTCAAAATAAAAAACTCATCGCTTGTAATCCAAAATTAGAGGGAACTCTTATAGCCTTAGGAGGAAGATATGCAGTGTGTGATTTATATGGACTTATTCAAGTTCGTGGATTTATAGGGCATTTTATAAAACAATATGTTTTTTTCAGATACAAACTTCCCCTCCTTCAATATATCAAAAAAGGATACAATAAACTATCATCTAAAATGTAATCATTCTGTTACTCTTATGTACTAAAGTTTCATTCGTATTAAACCAACTAAGGATTAAATATGTTGAATAAAAAATGGACAAATATTGTTTCAAAATTAGATTATGCTTTCCAACCAATTGTAAATGTAAAGAGTGGAAAAATATATGCTGTAGAAGCACTTTTAAGAAACCATCATGAAGCTGGTGGTTTTTATTCAATATTTAATCTTTTCGATGAAGCATTTCACGATGCAATGCTTTATCAACTTGATTTAGAATTAAGAGCCCTTGCCCTCAAAAAGTTTTCACAAATACCTATTAAAAATCTACAAATGTTTTACAACCTTGATAATAGAATTATGTATATGCCAAATTTTACTACAGGAAATACCTCAAATATTTTGGATAATTTAAACTTTGATAAAAAATCAATTTGTTTTGAATTAAGTGAAAGAGGAACTTTACAAGATCCAAGTTCAATAACAAATATGGTTACAAGGTATCAACAAGAGGGATATGATATAGCAATAGATGATTTTGGTACTGGAATTGCTGGCTTACAACTACTCTATTATGCACAAGCAAAATTCATAAAACTCGATAGATTTTTTATTCAAAATATTCAAAATGATGCAAAAAAAAGATTATTTTGTACCTCGATTATAAATATGGCACATATCATGAGTATGAAAGTTATAGCAGAAGGGGTAGAGTCAAAAGAGGAGTATCTTACGTGTAAAGATATTGGTATAGATTTAATACAAGGATACCTTATACAAAAACCAAAAACTGACATCAGTAAAATAAAATCAAAATACCACTATATTAATGACTTGTACAAAAATGACCAAAGAAGTCATACTACTAATATCGTTGATAAAACAAAAATAGAACTAATAGAACCTCTAAAACTTGATACAACACTTAATGATCTTTTTGTCTATTTTAAAAATCACCCAACAAATACTTTTGTACCAATAATTGATAAAATAGGACAACTTTATGGAGTTATTCATGAAAAAGATATAAAAGAACTCTCTTACTCTCAATTTGGTGTTTCATTAGCTAAAAATGACAAAACAAATACAAAACTCAAAAAGTTTATTAAAGATGCGGTTTCTTCTGAGATAACTTGGGGAGTTGATAAAATATTAGAAATTTATAATATGGATCAAAATAGTTCTTATGGTATATTTATCACTAAAAATAGTCAATATTATGGTTTTATTGATGTGAATAATCTTCTAGCAATCTCTTATAATAGAAATATAGAGATAGCAAAAGATCAAAATCCATTAAGTAAATTACCAGGGAATAGACAAATTGAACTTTTCATCACAAATTCACTCCATTGTGAAGAAAACAAAATATATCATATTGTATATTTTGACTTTAATGACTTTAAACCTTTTAATGATATGTATGGTTTTAGACAAGGAGATCGTGCAATTATATTATTTACAGATATATTAAAAAAAGGGTTAACAAAAGATAATTTTATTGCACATATTGGGGGAGATGATTTTTTTGTTGGTTTCAAAAACTATTCTTTTGAAGATGTATATGAAGTGATCAATAAAATACAAAAAAAGTTTTGTGAACAAGTTAAAGAACTTTATAATATAGAAGACAAAAAAAATGAATATATCCAAACAAAAGATAGATTTGGAGTAATTAGAAAATTCAAATTATTGGGTGTTTGTAGTGCAATCATAGAGATAAAAAATCAAAAATCTCATACTGATTTAGATAAGGTTCTAGGTATGATTAAAAAAGAATCTAAAAAACACTCAACCCCTCTTGGAATATCTTTAAACAACACAATTTTGTAATCAAAAAGTAACCTGTTTATACTATATTTCCATATTATAATGGAGTAGTATATGATAAATATTGAAAAAGAGATGATAAATAAGTTTCCAAAGTTAAGTACAAAAACACCTATGTTACAGAAGTCTTTGTTTAAAATTGCACAAAAACTTGTACATGAAGATAAAATCAATGATTTTTTAACAAAACATTCTCATCTTAAAGGATTTGAATTTGTAGAAGCTGTATTGGATTATTTTAAATTTGATTTTTCCTATTCAAGTAAAGATATTGAAAATATTCCATCATCAGGAAGAGTAGTAATCATCTCAAATCATCCACTTGGTGCTTTAGATGCCTTATGTTTACTAAAACTTGTAGGAAATGTACGAAAAGATGTAAGAATTGTTGCCAATGATTTTTTAGCAGGTATTGATTCTTTAAACTCTTTATTTATAAAAATTGATAATTTTAAAACAAAACAATCAAAAGAAAATATCAAAAAGATTTATAGTGCGTTAAACAATGAAGAAGCAGTGATAATATTTCCAGCAGGAGAAGTAAGTCGTGTTTCCCCTACAGGTATAAAAGATGGCAAATGGCAAAAAGGTTTTCTAAAATTTGCACAACGAACTAAAAGCCCTATTTTACCAATACTTGTAGATGCAAAAAACTCTAAAACTTTTTATACTGTTTCAATTTTAAATAAAACATTTTCAACTATTCTTTTATCTGATGAGATGTTTAAACAAAGAGATAAAAATGTATCAATAAAAGTCGGGAAACTCATTGCAAATGAAAATATTATGGATAATACGTCAAACAAATTAAGTATAATAGATCAATATAAAAAACACCTCTATGGACTAAAAAAAGGGAAAAAACAGTATTTTGAAACTATCAATACTATTGCTCATGAGGAAAATAGACAAAGTTTAAAAAAAGAATTAAAAAAATCACAACTTATAGGAGAAACATCTGATGGTAAAAAAATTTATCTTTATGACTTTGTAGAAAATAGTGCTGTAATGAATGAGATAGGAAGACTAAGAGAAATTAGTTTTAGAAAAGTAAATGAAGGTGTTAATAAAAAAAGAGATTTAGACCAATATGACCAATATTATAAACATATTGTTTTATGGGATAATGAAGATTTAGAGATAGTTGGTGCATATAGAATTGGTAAAGGTAAAAGTATCAATGAAACTTATGGAAAATATGGTTTTTATTCAAATACCCTTTTCCGATTTAAAAAACCTTTTCTAAAATATCTTCCTAACTCTATAGAATTAGGAAGAAGTTTTGTACAACCAAAATATTGGGGAACGAAAGCATTAGATTATCTTTGGTATGGAATTGGAGCTTATTTAAAACATAACCCAGATGTAAAATATATGTTTGGACCTGTTAGTTTAAGTGGTCACTATCCACAGTATGCAAAAGAGCTAATAGTAGATTTTTACAGTAACTATTTTGGTACAAAAGAAAAACTAGTAGAGGCAAACATGGAATTTGAATTTGAAACTAGCAATATTGCACTTGATAATCCTTTTAGCTACAAAGACTACAAAGAAGATTTTAAACTTCTCAAAAACAAACTAAAAAGTATGGAGTTAACTATCCCAACACTTTATAAACAATACAGCGAACTCTGCGAAGATGGTGGAATAAAATTTTATGATTTCAATGTAGACCCAGACTTTTCAAACTGTATAGATAGTTTTATAGTTGTTGAGATTGAAAAAATCAAAAAATTAAAACTTAATAGATATATGAGGTAATAGTGTAATCAAATTGCAATTAATTTTACCTATAATTTTCTAACTTAATAAAAAGGGAAGATTATGAAAATCAATCTAAACAAAATCAAGTCACATTATGGAACTCTTATATCACAAGCTAAAGCAAATAGCTATGAAGCTGTGATGGTACCTGTTGAGTGTGAACTAGATATATATTGTTTAAATAATATTGATGATGAGGATTATATAATTGAAGTTGCAAATGACTATGGTTGGGATAAGTTTATCATTATAGACTTTATAAATAAAAAAGAAAAAGTTATTGATTTATATGAGTTAGAAGCTGCATAAACTATGCTCCATAAACTTCAAGAAAAAATCAAAAAACTTCTCAAAAAACAAGATCTCAAACAAGAAAAGCATGAAGATATGCTTTTAAAAATGAAAGAGAAACTTAAAAAACTTGATGGTAAAAAAGATGAAGATATACTAGAAGAAATTTTTATTATTGAAAAAACAATTGAAAAAATTGAAAAACAGTTAAAAGATTACTAAACTATTTTAGAGTAGAATAAAATAGATTCTTACCCAAATACAAAGGCTCACTTATGGGAAAAAAAATATATGTCGTTGATACAAATGTTATATTACAAAATATGCAAAACTTGTATAATATTGCTGATAATGGTACAAATATAGTTGTAGTACCTGAAACAGTTTTAATAGAATTAGAAGACAAAAAAAAATTATTTAACGAACTCGGTTTTCAATCAAGACAGTTTGCAAGATTTTTAGCATCTACTAAAATTAAAGAGATAGATTATAAAAAAGGGTTCAAAGTTGTAAAACTTTATAATCAAAATATTGAACTCCATATTATCGCAAAAGATAAATATGAAAGTGAGATGTTAGAACACAATCTAGCAGAAAGCAATGATAAAAGAATTATAGAGGTTGCCTCACTAGCAAAAGAGTATTACAAAGGGGAGAAAGTTGTATTTTTATCTATTGATATCTATGCTAGAACTTTTGCTCTTTTTGCAAATATCAAAACAGAAACACTTCATGAAGATAAAGCAGATATACCAAAATTTGAATTTGTAAAAGAGATTGAACTAGACTCGTCACGATTTAACTCCCTTCATCTTACAGATATTAAAGATATTGACCCTGAGTATCATATTCAGAATTTTTGTTATAAATTTTTATCAACTGATGGAAACTCAACTTATGGAGTTATTATCAATGAAAAGGTTGATATTATTGAAGATTCTCTTTTTAATTCACTTGTAATTCGACCTGCAAATCTTAAACAAAAGTTTTTTTTAAAAGCAATTTTATCTAATATGTACAATCTATTGGTTATAGATGCAAAAGCAGGTAGTGGAAAAACTTTAATGAGTATAGCCTCAGCTATGAGGCTTATAGATATTGGTGCTTATGAAAAGATAGTCTATGTAAGAAACTCTGTAGAATCTTTGGATAAAGGTGCAGATGTTGGGTATCTTGCAGGAAACGATGAGAAATTTAGAATCTATAATATGGCTTTATATGATACGCTGGAATTTATAGCAAAAAAACGACTTAAAAAAAGTGAAAACAAAGAGAACCAAGAATCTATTAAATCAAAAATAGAAGAACTTATTAGTAAGTATAATATTGAGATGTTATGGCCAGGGGAAGCACGAGGAAGAACACTAAGTGATGCAATAGTGATAATGGATGAGTGGCAAAATAGTAGTGAAAATACTACACAACTTATTTTATCAAGACTTGATGAAAGTTGTAGTGCAATTGTAATAGGTTCAAATAGACAAATAGATAATTTGTACCTAAATAAATACAATAATGGACTAACAACTCTTTTAAAACAAACAAGTCATAAACACCCAGAACTTTCAATGTTTGCTATAGAGTTAGATAAAGCTGTAAGAGGAAAATTTGCAGAGTTTACTGAGAGAATTTTTGATAATAAAAAATAGGTATGATTACAAGTAAAGAGGTGAGGTAATGCCTAAATTTTATAAATATAGAAACTTTGACAATATGTCAGCTCCAGAAAATGAACATTTTACGAATAATATTATTTTAAATTCATCATTATTCTTTTCACCAATCAAAAATTTTAATGACCCATTTGATTGTCAAATCTCATATAGACAAGAGTATTCAAAAAGTGAGATTCGTCAATTTCACATTCATTATTTGAAGCGTAATCCTGATGATAAAACATTAAGATTAAAAGATTTTATGAAAAAATATGGAAATAATGAAGATTTTGTAAAATTACAAAATCAGTTAACTAATAAGTTAATTTCTAAAATTGGTGTTTTATCGTTATCTACAAATCCAAATAGTATATTAATGTGGTCACATTATGCTAACAATCATACAGGACTTGTTTTTCAATTTACTCCAATCAAAACATCAAAATGTTTTGATTTATATAATAAGATTGATTATGAAATAAAATATGATTTACTATCTTATGTAACAGAAGATAAAAATGAAATAACAAAATTACTTTTAACTAAGCATAAGGACTGGAAATATGAATCTGAATTTAGGGTTATTGATATGGACTATCAAGGCGAAAAAGAATTTTATAAACAAGAACTAACAAGTATAATTTTTGGTGCACTTTCAAAAAAAGAAGATATTGAAAGAACAATAAATTTATGTAAAAATAATGGTTTTGAACATGTTAAATTTTCAAAAGCCGAATTATCACATGGAGAGTTTTCTTTAAAATTTAGAGAAATAATAGTAGGCAAATAATAAATACATATGCAAACTACCAACCAAAAATACCTCACAATGAAAGATAAAATTACAAAATGTCATATTCTAACCTCAAATCAAAAAATAGGCTAAGATACTTTTCCCTCGTTCCCTCTCCCCTCGAAAGAGGTGAAACGAGAAGTATTTGACAGCATTTATTAATATTAATTTGCATGCATTGATAAAATTATGATACAATACACTTATACATCACTACATCAAGGAGCATTTATGCATAGATTAAATTTAACAATAGATGAAACACTATATGAACAAGCTAGAGCAGTAAGTTTTATAGAAAAAAAATCAATTTCACAAATGATTAGAGAAAGTCTTAGTGAATATCTCTCAAAGAATTCAAAAACTAAACAACAAGCGGATTTAATATTAGAAGCGGATGATGAAAAAGAAATCTTATCCATATTAGCAAATGATGATTTTACTGCAAATGATGATTTTAAAAGTAAATTTAACTTATGATGGAATCCCGCAAGTATGAGGACAAAATATCATATTCTAAAACTTTTGAAAAGAAATTTTCAAAATATGATAGAAAACTTCAAGAAAAAATATTTAATGCTATTCAAAATTTGCCAGATGGAGATGTTAAAAGATTAACAGGTAACAATATACCTCCAATTTATAGAATTAGAATATCAAAATATAGAATACTATTTCATATGAATGAAGAAGAAATACAAATATTAAAAGTTGATAGTAGAGGTGATATTTACAAGTAATGCAAATTGTCCAACAAATAATAAATACATATACAAACTACCTACCAAAACATACCGCACAATGAAAAACAAATAACAATTTGATTGGATTTAGACCAAAAATATCTAACTAAGGTTTGAAACCTAACTGTAACAAATGAGAGATATAATATAGTATGCTAAATAGAACAAAATTAATAAATGACACCATATACAAACATATAGAATGTAGTGAATTTGAAAGCTTACTACTCCAAACAAAAATAGTAAATAGACTTTTTTTTATCACACAAAATGCGTTAGCATATTTTGCTTATCCATCAATAAATACTAAAAGATATATCCATAGTTTAGGAACTATGCATATGAGTGGTCATATGTTTAAAAATGCTATATTGAATGCAAAAGAAAATGTGAAATATAGCTTTTTAAAAAAACTCAAAAAATCTATAAAAGTTCTTATTAAAGAGCATAAACTCAATTTAACTATCAAAGATATTGATAACTTAAGTGATAAAACACTCTATGAGTTTATGATTCCGTTAAAATCAAATAACTATAAAGATATTTATCTTGTAGCTTTACAAGCTCTTAGAATCGTAGGGCTACTCCATGATGTAGGACATTTTCCATTTTCACATCAAGTGGAATATGCTATGGAAAAACTTTATAATATCTTAAAAGAAAATCCAACACATAATGAAAAAGAGAAAGAGTTTTTAAACTTTTATGAAAAAACAACAAAAAACTCTACACTTGTATTACATGAAGCGATAGGAGAAAAACTTGTAAAACTTCTTTTTGAACATGAGATGCAACAATTTTCTACAAATGAAAAAGATAAAAACTACACAAAACTTATATATCTTATAGTAAAAAATATTTTAAATGAAAAAGATGATGGTATTTTTGATTATAGTGTGTTACATAAATTTATTGATGGAACTGTTGATGCGGATAGGCTTGATTATATAAACCGTGATATGTTAGCGAGTGGTTATATTGGTGGGAGTATCGACTTTATACGAATTGCAAAAAGAGCAATTCTGATTGAGTATAAAAAACAATTCAAAATATCATTTTTTGATAGTGAACTTATAGATATAGAACATATGATTGAGATGCGATTTAATCTTTATAAAAAAATCATCTACAACCATAAAATATCTGTCATAGATTCGTTGTTAGAAAATGTGATACTCTATCAAGCAAAAAAATATCTAAAATCACCAAAAAATGATAATGATGAGCAAACCAACTCTATCTCAATGTTATGGAAATTCTTGGATGAAGAAAATAGTGAAAAAAAGCTCGATATTATTAGTCAATTAGATGAAAACTGGATTATTACACTGTTTAAAAAAGAGTATTTTACTATAAAATACAAAGAGAACTACAACTTTAAAGATAAAAAATACCTTTCTAGTTTTGAGGAGATTCTTTTTGGTAAAAAATTTTACAACAGTGCATGGAGAAACCTAAATGACCTCTATAATTTATTAGATTTTTCAGATATTCAAAGATATAAATTTCGTGAGAGTTTTGGATATGTAAGCAAAAACAACTATAAAAAACTTCAAGAAAAACTTGAAACTCTTTGTAAAAAATATGAAGATATTGATGGTGACACATTTTATACTTATAGAATAGTCTCTTTAAATATAGGTATTGATAAAGAGTTTTGTCTTTTTGATGGAGATGAGCTTATCAAAATAGATCAAGTCTCAACTTTACGAAAAAGATTGAAAAAATCTATTTTAAATACAGTTCCTTTTTACATATTTTCAAACAAATCAAAACTCAAAATAAATATGAAAAATGAGATCAAAGAGATACTATATGATGTATTTTTGTAACAACGTTATAATTTAAAGTTATGAATAAATATAAAATTTAATCAAAATTTAAGTTTATATTATGTATATTAGTAATATATTATTACTAAAGGATATAAAATGGAAACAAAAGTACTACAAAGTCAAAAGTTCCCAAAGATTAAAAAACTCAAAAAAGAGTACAATATTTTTAGAGCTGTTGATACAAAAGTAAAGAAAAATCTTGATATCGTTGAATTTATCAATGAAGATAGAGTTTTTAGAGGCGTAGGTAAATCTACAAAAAAAGCATTTAATAGTGCTGCAAAAGAAGTAAAAAGACATTACAACTTAAAATCTAAAGCTTCAGCATAGAAAGTATCTTCTTTCTATGCATTTAGAAAAATAATTTTTTAATAAATTAAACTTCCCATATTTAATCATTATTAAACTTTATAAATGTAATCATTTTGTAATAATGTAACTATATTATTTCAACTAAATTTACAGATTATATCACTAAATATAATACATATTATCATAGTATCTTATTTATATATTGTCATAAAGGGAAATAATGTTTACTTTTAAAAGTGTTCAATCAAAACTAAAATCAATATCTGCTATTACTATTACTGGCTTCGCTATACTTATATCTCTTATTATATTTTATTCACAAACGCAAAAAGACTATTCTGAGATTAAAAATAAATCAAGTTTACTACAAGAAGAGATAATAAAGTTAGAATATATTTCAAAACAAAAAGCAAATGAAAAGTTTTTTGATAATTATGCAAAAGTAATTCAAAATCTTAATAGTGTAAATAATGCTATGGATAATATGAATCTAAATACTAATTCTTTAAAATATTTAGAAAAACAACTAAACATCTCAAAAAAATCTTATGAAATTGTATTTAAAACGCAACAAGATATTAATACACATCTTCAACTAATGCATAAATCAAAAGAGATGATTAAAGAGATATTTCAAAAAGTATATGACTACAAACTTATACAATATATGATGCAACTTGAACTTTATGAGAAAACCTTTTTCCTTACTAATACAATCGATTTAAAAGAGTTTGGAAAAGTTCATTTTAAAATGAGAAGATCAGTTAGAGGAAGTGAAAATTTTACAGAAAATAAAATTATACAAAAAAAAATCAATGGAGAATTGATTCAATATAAAAATATGCTTGAAATTATTGTAAAACAACAAAAACAAATTACAATCTTACAACAACAACTCAATAAAGATTTTAATGCTACTTTGCAAATATTAAAAACTAATAATACAATTATTAATGATGAAATAGATCAAAGCAGTGATAATTTATTGTATTTGATATTAGTAATATCTGCAATTATAGGTATTATTGAATTTATTGTAGCAACTATAATCTCAAAAGATATAGTAAATAATCTTAGTTTGGTACACCTTGGATTAAATGATTTTTTTGATGTAATATCTTATAAAAAAGAAACAGCTCAAGAGATTATTATTAATACACAAGATGAGTTTCATACAATAGCTGATGATATAAATAAAAATATTAATATCAGTGTAGAACTTATAAATCATAATAAAGAAGTTTTAGAAGAAGCAAATGATATTTTACAAAAAGTATCTAATGGTTTTTATGGATATAAAATTCCACGCCATAACAATGTTTCTCCCGACGTAAAAGATTTAATTATAAATATCAATAAAATGCTTGATGAAACAAAAAACAAATTTACAATTCTTAATAATGCCCTTGAGGCTTATGGTAGATATAACTTTGAACATGTAATTCCAAAGAAAAGTGAACTTGGACTTTATGGGGATTTTGGTTCATTAGTTGCTAGTACAAAACTCATTGGAAACAATGTATCAGAATTTTTAGCAATGATATTAAATACAGGTGATAAACTGAACAATGATACAACAACACTTAACAAAAGTGCAAATGAACTTTCAGATGCTTCAAATATGCAAGCAGCTTCACTTGAAGAAACATCAGCATCACTTGAAGAAGTTACAAAAAATATCTTAGATAATACTAACAACGCAAAAATAATGGCACAATATGCACAAGAACTAACATTAGCTTCAAAAGATGGAAAAGTACTGGCAGCTAAAACATTAAAATCTATGGATGAGATTAATGATCAAGTAAGTGCAATCAATGAAGCTATCAATATAATAGATCAAATTGCTTTTCAAACAAATATTCTCTCATTAAATGCAGCAGTTGAAGCTGCAACGGCTGGAGAAGCAGGAAAAGGATTTGCAGTTGTAGCTCAAGAAGTGAGAAATTTGGCTTCAAGAAGTGCAGATGCAGCAAATGAGATAAAAGCTTTAGTACAAAATGCTATTGTCAAAACAAATGAGGGAAAAGTAATATCTGTACAAATGAGTGATGGATATGGAGAACTTAATTCAAAAGTAGAACTAACAACACAAATTATTCAAGATGTTTCAGTTGCAAGTACTAGACAGCATGAAAGTATCAAACAAATCAATGACTCAATATCTAGTTTAGATAAAAATACACAAATCAATGCACAAAACTCACAATATATTGCACAACTTTCAAAATCTATATCAAATCTTGCAGAAGATCTTATTAATGCTTCTTCAAAAGCAACATTTAACAATAAGATTAGAGAGCAGGTTTGTGATATTGAGATGGTATATGAAACTGCTGAACTTAAAAATGAACATATTTTATTAAAATCTAAAAATTTTGAAAAGTTAGGAACTTATGAACGTTGGAAAGTTGAAGTAGATGAACATTGTAATATGAATGCATGGCTAGAACGACAAGAAAATGAAAATAAAAACTTTATTCATACAAAAGAATGGAATGAATTAAAAACAATACATTCTAATATTCATAGTTCTATTCAACAATATGTAGATAGCAATGCCCAACTAGCTTCCAATGAGGAACTAAGAAAAATAGCAGCAACAATTGAAAGTAATACTCTCATGTTATTTGATAAATTTAATGAAATTAAGATTCTAAATTGTAAAAATTGAAACCAAATTGTAATAATGTTATAGTATGATTCTAAAAATGTAACATAAGGATTTTTAATGAGTTATTTTAAAAAAGTTAAAAAAGGTGATAAGGTATTTGGTTTAGTGTTTGGTTTAGGGACTGTAACAACAGTATTTGATGATGGACATTATGCACTAATGGTGACATTTGAAAATGACCATGAAGTTCCATATACAGAAGATGGTGTTCCTGGTTGGGGTAAATTTAAAGAACAAACACTTTTTTATAAAAATGATATAGATTTAACAGAATATGACTTTTCCCCTATTGATAAAATTTTAACACCTAAAAAAATTATAAAATTAAGAGAAAAGAAAAATATTGAAGTTAGATTACCTTCTGGTATTTGGAAAAAAGCAAATAAAAAAGTTAAAAAATATATTGAAGAACTACTTGAAGAAGAAAAATATCATTTCTTTAGAAAAAAAGATTAATTTATTGTATAATAAAGTTTAAATCTTACACAAAATGGGAACCAAATGTACAAAAGTATACGAAATTTAAAAGAATTTTTTTATAGTAAGTTTTATATTGAACTTATAGTTGCATCTGCACTATTTGTTGTGGCTGTAGTTACAGATAGTGTTGTTTTAATTATTATTTACTTATTATATTTTATTATTATGCTTGAGATTGTTCGAGCTGTAATGAGTTTTCTTAGAGAAAAAAGAGTAAAAATACGAATACTAATAGATGCATTTATTATCTTAACATTAAGAGAATTTATTGTCAATGTTATAAAAATAAACAAAGAAGATATCACAAGCTTAGAGGTGCTATTAACAAATAGTACAAACTTCCATATTCTTATCTTTAGTGGTGTTTTACTCTTTTTATTTATACTACGATGGCTTGCTCTTTTAACATCACCAGATAGAGATTTAGAGAAACATCAAAACAACTCTATTTCAAGAATGTAATCAATATGTAACTAAAATATTCTAAAATAAATCCAATAAAATAAAAAGGATTATTTTGGAATCATTCCAACCAAAAAATAAAAAGACACTCCTAAAAGAAACTATTATTGAATATTTTCTTATAGTAGCTGCTATTATATCAATACTTACTACATTTGGTATTTTATTCTCTATTCTTTTTGAAGCTATTGAATTTTTCAATTTGCGAAGCTTTACTTACTTCATAACAGGCTCAGAATGGTCTCCAGGAACACCAAATAGTAAATTTGGAGCTGGTGCAATTTTTGCAGGTACTTTTGTCATTACATTTATTGCTATCGCTGTTTCTTTACCTATTGGAGTATTTAGTGCAATTTATATGAGTGAATATGCAACTGACAATATAAGAACAACAGTGAAACCACTTTTAGAAATACTTGCGGGTATTCCTACTGTTGTATATGGATTTTTTGCTGCTATAACTGTAGCACCTACCATTGTGCATATTGCAGATTTGTTTGGTTTAGATGCTTCTTTTAATAGTGCTTTAGCTGCTGGTATTGTAATGGGGATTATGATAATCCCTGTAATATCAAGTTTAAGTGATGATGTTATTAATGCAGTTCCAGATAGTTTACGAAAAGGGAGTCTTGCTTTAGGAATGACTAAAGCTGAAACTATAAAAGATATAGTACTTCCATCAGCACTTCCAGGTATTATATCAGCAACTCTTTTAGCTATATCAAAAGCTTTAGGTGAAACTATGATTGTTGTTATGGCAGCAGGAATGAATGCAAATAAGTTTTCAATCAATCCATTGGAAGATATGACTACAGTAACAGTTCAAATTGTTACAGCACTTACAGGAGATTTTGAGTTTAATTCACCTGATACTTTAAGTGCATTTGCATTAGGACTTATCTTATTTGTTGTAACTTTAGTATTAAATATTGTGTCAGTAATGATGATAAAGAAATTTAAAGAAAAATATAAAATGAGTAACTTATAAAATGAAAAAAAGCAATAATAAGAATGTATTTTACGATCCAACATTAGCAAAGCGTCATAGTAAAGCAAAAGTATTTAAAGGTTTTGCTTTAGGTTCTTTAGTTTTATCACTTCTTTTCTTAGCATTATTTTTATCTGATATGGTGGCTAAAGGGAAAAGTGCTTTTATGCAAACATATATACAAGTTGAAGTAACTTATAGTGAAGCAAGTATTAAAAGTTATAGAAAAGCTATTGAAAGAAAATACCTTCATCTTGTGAGTCGTTCTGCAATTAGAGATATTCCTATGAATGCAAAAAAAGACCCATCACTTATGGGAACTAAACAACTTATGTGGATATTAGCTGATGATCAAGTTGATATGTATATGAAAGACCAATATTATAAACTAAAAGATAAAGATTTAAAAACTTTAAAAACTTTAATTACAAATAATAGAATAGAAAAAAGATTTAATACCATTTTCTTTACACAAGGGGATAGTAAAATAGCAGAAAATTCTGGTTTTGCCTCTGCTATTATAGGTTCAATTTTTACACTTCTTGTAACTATGGCAGTAGCATTTCCTATAGGTGTTGCAACTGCTGTATATCTTGAAGAGTTTGCAAATCCAGATAGTAAATGGTCAAGTCTTATTGAAATTAATATTAATAACCTAGCTGCAATTCCATCAATCCTTTTTGGGCTTTTAGGTTTATCTATATTCATTAATCTTTTTGGGATACCAAGAAGTTCTCCACTTGTAGGTGGTCTTACACTTGCTTTAATGACATTACCTATTATTATTGTTAGTTCAAGAGCAGCTCTTAGAAGTGTACCTGCAAGTATTAGACAAGCTGGTTATGGTTTGGGATTAACTAAAATTCAAGTGGTACGAGATCATGTATTACCATTAGCATTTCCAGGAGTTATGACTGGATCAATCATTGGTTTAGCACAAGCGATGGGGGAAACGGCTCCACTTATCATTGTTGGTATGATTGCATTTATTCCTGACAGTCCAACTTCTATTATGGATGCAGCAACCGTTATGCCAGCTCAAATATTTACATGGGCTGGTATGCCAGAAAAAGCATATATCGAAAGAACTGCTGCTGGTATTTTAGTATTATTATCAATACTTATATCACTGAACGCAATTGCCGTTTATTTACGAAAAAAATTCGAAGTAAAATGGCAATAAGAAGAATTAAAGAACAATTCCTCTTATCATAAAGTATAACATTGCTGAAAGTACTGCTGCTGCTGGTACTGTTATAATCCAAGCTGCAATTATTTTTTTCACTGCATCTCTTTTTACATATTGAATTTTTTCAGCATCTTTGAGTTGTTTTTTTGCCTCTTTAAGTTTTTCTTCTTCTGCATCAATCTTTTTATATAAATCAACTATTCTTTCATAGTCATTCTTTTTTTTATCTTTTTTAGATTCTAATGTTTTTAGTTCACTACTTAAAGCTTTTAAATATTTTTTTTCATCATCTACAAGTTCTTTTTCTTTTGCTACAACATCTAATTTTTCTGTTTGTGTTAAATATTCTCTTAAAAATCCAACACCAAAAATTCCACCAATAGCAATATGAGTTGAACTTACAGGAAGTCCTAGTTGTGATGCAATTATAACAGTTATTGCAGCAGCCATAGCAACACTGAATGCTCTTACTTGATCAAGTTCAGTAATTTCACTACCAACTGTTCTAATAAGTTTTGGTCCATATAAAGCAAGTCCAAGAGCAATACCAATTGCTCCAACTGCCATAACCCACAATGGTATTCCTGCTTTTGTAGAAATTCCTCCACTCATAACAGCGTCACTAATAGCAGCTAATGGTCCAATTGCATTCGCAACATCATTTGCACCATGTGCAAAACTTAAAAGTGCAGCAGCAAAAATAAGTGGTACTGTAAATAATCTATTTACTCCCATTCTACTATTTTTTATACGTAAAGCATTTTTACTAATCGAAGATTTTACAATAAGGTAAACAAGAATGGATATAATTAATCCCAATGTTGAAGCTAACAAAAATGTAGGTTTATCTGTATGAGGTAAAAAGGTAAATATATCAACAATTATAGGCCATACTTTTTTTAATCCTTTAAGTGTAAGATAAGTAACAAACGCCCAAGACATAATGGCTACATAAATTGGAACCCATATTAAAGCTGCTGATTTTTTATCCTCTTTATATATCATAGTTTTTTTAATAGCAAAAAGAAAAATTGCAGCAATAATTCCTCCAAGAACTGGAGAAATTATCCATGATAATGCTATTTTACCCATAGTTCCCCATGCCACTATTCCAAAACCTGCTGCTGCTATTCCTGCTCCCATAACACCACCAACAATAGAGTGTGTAGTTGAAACTGGTGCCTTAAAATATGTAGCTAAATTCAACCAAATAGCTGCTGCTAGTAACGATGACATCATAGCCCATATAAATGGTTCTGTTTGATTTCCAAAAGCAGTAATATCAATAATACCTTTTTTAATAGTATTAACAACCTCACCACCTGCTATTAAAGCTCCTGCAGCTTCAAATACTGCTGCAATAACAATAGCACCACCCATTGTTAATGCTTTTGAACCAACTGCTGGTCCTACATTATTTGCAACATCATTAGCACCAATATTCATAGCCATATATGCCCCAAATAGTGCAGCTATTGCTAAAAATACATTGTTGGGAATTCCCCCTGTACTAATAAAACTATAACTTAATACAACAACCATAAAAAAAAGAGCAAAACCTAGTCTGATAAAATCAAAACTACTACTTTTCATTGCCTCTTTTTCCATTCTTTTAACTGTTTGTATTTCCATTTTATTTACCTTTTATGATTGTAACTGTTTTGTAACTTTGTTATTGTATTGGATTGTACAATCCGTATTCTTAAACTTTCCCTTTTAATAAAGTCATAGAATATGGTATTTTTACTTATTTTATTACTAAAATCTATAATAATTTTTCTATAAATTTGCAAATTTATTCCTCTACTTTTGAGTAGGATTTTTATGTAACCATTTTGTAATTAAAAATCTGTACAATTCAACATAAAAATTTAATAAAGTAGTATAAATGGGAAAAAACAAAACAAAAATTAATGTAAAAGATTTAAACCTTTGGTATGGAGACAAACATGCACTTCATGGTTTCAATATAGAAATATATGAAAATCAAATCACTGCACTAATTGGTCCTTCAGGATGTGGAAAATCTACATTTTTGCGATGTTTAAATAGAATGAATGACTTAATTAGCTCAGTTAAAGTTGATGGTGAAGTTATAATTGATGCAAAAAATATTTATGATAAAGATGTTGATGAAGTAAGTGTAAGAAAAAGAGTTGGTATGGTATTTCAACAACCTAATCCTTTTCCAAAATCAATCTACGAAAATGTTGCGTATGCCCCTTTAAAGCATGGACTTGTAAGAAAAGGGAAAGAGTGTGATGAACTTGTTGAAAAGTCACTCAAAGGTGCTGGTATTTGGGAAGAAGTAAAAGATATTTTAAAAGAGCCAGGAACGGGGCTAAGTGGTGGGCAACAACAAAGACTTTGTATAGCAAGAACCATTGCTGTGCAACCTGATATAATTTTAATGGATGAGCCAACTTCAGCATTAGATCCAATTAGTACAGAAAAAATTGAAGCACTAATGTTAGAGCTTAAAAAAGACTATACAATTGTAACTGTTACTCACAATATGCAACAAGCAGCAAGAGTAGCAGATATGACAGCTTTTTTCCATCTTGGAGATTTAATAGAATATGATGAAACTGAAAAGATATTTATAAATCCAAAAGAAAAAAAAACAGAAGATTATATTACTGGAAGATTTGGATAAAAGGGAAAAATATGTTAATAAATTATAAAGAAAAGCTAGATGAGATTAAAAAAAGTATCAAAGAAATAGGTAATTGTCTCATTCATTCCAATAATATCATTATTGATGCATTAAAAGATTGTAAAATAGATGAATTTAATGATGCAAGATTGGCAATTAGAAATATTAGTAATAAAACAAATGATATAGATAATGAAATTATCACAACATTAGCTTTACATTCTCCAGAAGCAAAAGACTTAAGAGCCATGGTATCATATCTTAAAATTACAAACGAACTTGTTCGAGCTTGTTCAAATACAAGAAGTTTTATAAAAGGTTTTCAGGAAGTTTGTAAAAAAGTTGATATTAAAACAATAAATGATTATGCGATACCTATGCAAAAATCTACAGTAGAAGCGTTAGAATATACTATCAAAATGATGGATATAGATTGCGTAGATGAGATACAAGAGTATTTCAATAAAGTATTAATAGCTGAAAACAAAACAGATGATTTATATGAGATGATAGAAAATACTCTTATAAAACAAGCAGATAAAGCAGATAATTTTTCTAGATACCATCAAATGTTATCATCATTAAGAAAAAGTGAAAAAGTTGCAGATAGAGCAATAAGTATCGCAAGTTTATTATTATTCGCCAACAATGGTGGAGAGATACACCAAGTATAATATTGATATAATATTGAAATAAGAGGAGGTTGTTATGCAAGATAATACTATATTGGTTGTTGAAGATGAACAAGATATTTTAGATTTGATTGAATATACATTGACAAAAGAGGGTCATGATATTATATCTTGTTTAGATACAAAGCTTGTAGAACAATTATTAGAAGAAGAAAATATTAATCTCATTATAATGGATAGAAATCTTCCCAATGTTGAAGGAAGTATGTTTATTCAAAGTATTAGAAATAAGGGATATAATCATCCTGTAATTTATCTTACTGCTAAAGATAAAGAGGAAGATATTCTTGAAGGATTTAAAAGAGGTGCGGATGATTATATCACTAAACCTTTCAACCTTGAAGTTTTAAAAGCTAGAGTAAATGCTGTTATTAAAAGATCAACAAAAAATGCAGAGATAGAAAAAATAAAAGATATAGTTTATAAATCTAGTCAAAAGAAATTTTTTATTGAAGATAAAGATATAAATCTCACCCACCTTGAACATGATTTATTATTAGAGTTTTTCAAAAATAAAGATGTATTACTAAGTCGTGAAGTTCTTTTGCAAAATGTATGGGAAGACTATACCGATGTAAAATCAAAAACTGTAAATGTTGCTATTAAAAGATTGAAAGAAAAGATTGATCCTACAGGACAAAAAGAGTACATTAAATCTGTTCGAGGGGAAGGATATATTTTTGATTAGACTCCATGACATATTTTTAAGAAAATTTATACTCCTTTTTGGAATAATTTTTTTAATCTTAGGGCTTGTGGTCTATACATGGATAAAAAGTATTTATATAGAGCAAACAAAAATTGACCTTCTTCACAATATAAGTATTTTTTCATTAGGTATAACTAATTTCAACAATATTGATGAAAATGTACAAAAAATAAAAGAAAAAATCGGATTAAGAGTTACAATTATTAATAAAGATGGTATTGTAATTGGCGAAAGTGATGAAGATAAAAGTTTGATGGAGAATCATTTACAAAGAGCAGAAGTTATTAATTCAAAATACCAAGAATATGGTTTTATAATTAGAAAATCAGATACAGTAAACAAAGAGCTACTCTATGTTTCAAAAAAGTTCTCACTTCATGGAGAAGATTACTTTATAAGAATGGCAAGAGATATTGAACAAATTAATGAGGAGTTTTTTTATCTCTCATTAAAAATTGCTATTTTATTCCTATTTTTTGTTATGTTAGCTTTTTGGGTCGCACGATATATTAGTAAAAAAGTAGAATATGAAACTACTGAAATTTTAGACTTTTTAAATAATCTTACGAAACAAAATAAAGATATAAAGATAGAATCAACATACTCTTATGAATTCAATAAAATAACGCAACTTTTAAGTGACGTATCAAAAGCTTTAATTAAAAAAGAGAAACAAAAATCAAAATACACAGCTAAATTAAAACTTTCAAATAGACAAAAAGATGATATCATCTCTGCAATTTCTCATGAATTTAAAAATCCAATTGCAGTTATAAGCGGTTATACACAAACTTTACTTGAAGATGGTGATATAAATCCAGAAATAAGAAAAAAGTTTTTAAAAAAAATTTCTTCAAATTCTGATAAATTAACAACTATGATAGATAGACTTCGTTTAACTTTAAAATTAGAAGATGGGAAACAAGCTAAAAATTTCACCAAAGTTGATTTAGTAAAAATTACAAAAATTATCATCGAAGATTTAAAAATTTCGTATCCTCAAAGAGAAATTTATATAAAAGCTGATGATATTAAAATCAATGCTGATGAAACTATGATTCGAATAGCTATCGAAAATTTAATTGAAAATGCTTTAAAATATTCACAAGATGATGTTTTTGTAAATATTACAAATAAAGAGATTAGTATTACAGATAATGGTATTGGAATCAAAGAAAAAGATATACAAAAAATTACAAACAAATTTTATAGAGTTTCAAATAATACATGGAATAACTCTTTAGGAGTTGGTTTATCTTTAGTATCTAATATAATTAAATTCCATAAATTCAAACTTGAAATTAAAAGTATTGAAAATGAAGGCTCAACTTTTACTATAAAATTACATTAATCTGTTAATATATTATTAATATAAGCTCTATACAATTAGAATACAAAATAAATAATCGAAGGGGAAGTTATGTTAAATAAATTATCAAAAAAACTGAATATTATTGCAATAAGTTTACTATTTGCAATTGGATTAAATGGTGCTGTTTTAAAAGTAGATAAGAGTCATTCTGAAGTTGGTTTTTCTATAAAACATCTTATGATAACAAATGTTAATGGTAACTTTTCAGACTTTGATGCTGATATAGAGTACGATACTCAAAGCAAAAAATTTGAAAAATTCAATGCCTCTGTTATAACAACTAGTATTAATACTGGTATTGAAAAAAGAGACGACCATCTAAGAAGTGCTGATTTTTTTGAAGTAGAAAAATATCCAAAAATGACTTTTTCAATGACTTCGTATGCTATTGGTGGGGATGAAGGTATGTTAAGTGGAGATTTAACAATCCATGGAATTACAAAAAAAGTAACTTTTGAAGTTGAAAATAATGGAATGATAAAAGATCCATGGGGAAATACAAGAACAGCTTTTACACTTGAAGCAAAAATCAATAGAAAAGATTTTGCTCTTAATTGGAACAAAGCTTTAGAAGCTGGTGGTGTACTTGTAGGTGATACAGTTAAAATTACAGTGGAAATTGAAGCAATAGTTCAATAATATCCTCAAAAGAGAAAGATAATATATCTTTCTCTTCTTTTTTCTAATCAACATCTATTTATTGAAGTAGTGATATAATCAGTCTATGCCAACACACCAAGAAATGACACTACTCAGAAATATGAGCATAGTACCTATTATTATATTTATATTATTTTCTGTAATAATTACCTCTATTATAATAAATTACAATGACAAACAACTCACTAGAGAAATCATACATATTCAAAATGATTATATAAATTTAAATAAAATTGTAATAAAAAAGGAGGTTATCAAAATACATGATATCATACAAACTGAATATAATAAAAATATAACTACCTGTAAATTATCAGAAAAACAAATCAAAAATAATATTTTAAAACTAATTGAATCTATAAAGTATGATCAAAATGGTTATATCTTTATTGTTGATTATTCTGGTAATTTTTTTATTAATATTAAACAAAGTTTACTTTCAGAAAATCAGATAAATCTCAAAGATAAAAATGGTACAAATATCACAAAACAAATCATTGAAACTGCAAAAAATGGTGGTGGATATATCTCTTATATTGGTATTTCTGGAACACATACAACTCAAAGTAAAAAAATTGCATACATCAAAAACTTTGAACATTGGGAATGGGCTATTGGTTATGGCTTTCATCCTAGTGATATACAAAAAACAATTGATACAAAAATCAATAACTTGCAAAAAGAACATCAGGAATATTTATTTGAGCTAATTATTATCACTATTGGTATTACCCTTATATTAAGTATTATTTTATTGCTACTATCAAGAAATATTGAAAATATTTTCAAAACCTATAAAGAAGAAATAGATACAGCAGAAAATAAAAATAGACAAAAAAATGAAATAATATATCATCAATCCAAAATGACGGTAATTGGAGAACTCTTAAATATGATATCACATCAATGGAGACAACCTTTATCACAAATTAATGCTATCACTTTAGATATGTATTTAAAACAAAAAAGTGGTTCACTAAATGAAATAACATTAAAAAAGAGTATCAATGATATAGAAAATACAACACAATATCTCTCTCAAACTATTGATGACTTTAGTCGTTTTTTTGTACAAGAAAGTAAAGAAAAAATTTTTCTTGTAAATGATTCTGTAGAACATTGTATTAGTATTTTAAATCCATCATTACACCACATAGACTTGGACCTAAACTTTAGTAGTACAAACTGTGTTAATGGATATATAACACTTTTTCAACAAATAATTCTTTCGCTAATCTCTAATTCTATAGATATTTTTAATACAAATAATATTAGTAATCCAAAAATTACTATTTCAACTTATGACCAAGATGAATTTATAATTGTTGAAATATCTGACAATGGCGGTGGTATATCAAATGAATGTTTTCATAAAATATTTGATTTATATTTTTCTACAAAAAAGCAAAAAACATCTAGTGGTCTTGGACTTTACATTGCAAAAAAAATACTTGAAAAAAACTTTGATGGTACTATTTTTGCAACAAACATCACTGATGGGGTAAAATTCACAATAAGGATTAAAAGTTATGACACCAAATAATTTTTCTATTTTATATGTAGAAGATGATTTAATATTAAAAGATAAATATGTAAAGCTATTAAAATTATATTTTAAAAATGTTTATCAAGCAACTAATGGAGAAGAAGCTTTAGAACAATATTCTCACTACAAACCAGATATTGCTATTTTAGATATTAATATTCCAAAAATAAATGGACTTAAAGTTGCAAAAAAAATGAGAGAAAAAGATGAAAATATTATTCTCATAATGCTAACAGCTTATTCAGATACAGAAAAGCTATTAGATGCTATTGAATTAAACCTCACTAAATACCTTATAAAACCAATAAAAACTTTTGAACTAGAAGAGATATTAGAAGAGACAATAATCAAACTAAAAAATAAACAAAAAAGTGAAAATATACTCTCTTTGAATTGTGGTTTTCAATGGTGTAATAACACGAAACAACTTTATAGCAAAAATCATCAACAAATCAAACTTACAAAAAAAGAAAGATTACTCATAGAACTTTTTTGTCAAAATAAACAAAAAATATTTTCTAATGAAGATATTTTAAACTATGTTTGGGAAAATGAGCAAGATGATTATAATCCAAATAAATTAAGAATAATCTTTTCCAAACTCAAAACAAAACTTTCTTGTAACATCTTTGATTCAATTTATAATGTTGGATATAAACTAAAAGGAAATTTTTGAACATTTATCAACAAAAAACAAGCTATTAAGTTTTCCAATACTTATAGTTTTAGTTATGATTATTTTAGGAGTGGGATTTATTTACTACAACAATTTAGTAAATTCAAGAGTTTCTGCTGCATTATAATACTTTAGACGCTGATGAGTGGGCTAGCTTTTAAAAGCTAGTCTATTTTTACTTATTCAAAACATATAACCTTCTTTTAGATACAATACACAATAAATAATACTCATCTAAGGAAGATTTTGTCAGATATAATTCTCACTACTCTCAATGGTAGATATTCTCACTCTAGTTTAGCTTTACGATATTTATATGCAAACTTACATGAACTACAAGAGCATACTACAATACTAGAATATGTAATCAATGAAAATATGCAAGATATAGCAGAAAAAATATTACTTCAAAATCCAAAAATAATAGGAATTGGTGTCTATATTTGGAATGTATCTGATGTATCAGAACTTATTCATATTATTAAAAAAGTAAGTCCTAAAACTATTATTATTTTAGGAGGTCCTGAGGTTAGTTATACACCTTTTAGAGTAAATTTAGATGATGCAGATTATATTATACAAGGGGAAGGTGAAATTCAGTTTTATACTCTTTGTAAAAATATACTTGAAAATAATAAGATTGAACAAAAAATATTTTCTCCACAACTTTTAGATGTAAGTAAAATAGAACTCCCTTACAAATACTATACAGATAATGATATTCAAAATAGACATATATATGTGGAAGCTTCAAGAGGTTGCCCTTATAATTGTGAATTTTGTTTATCTTCTATTGATAAAAAAGTACGTGATTTTGATGTAGATGAACTTTTAAATCAATTTGAACTTTTATGGCAAAGAGGTGCTAGAGGATTTAAATTTATTGATAGAACTTTTAATCTCAATATAGAGGTTGCTACAAAACTTTTAGATTTTTTCTTAGACAAAAAGGGAGGATTTACAACTCATTTTGAAGTGATACCAGATAATTTTCCCGAAACTTTGCGAGAAAAAATAAAACTTTTTCCAAAACATAGTTTGCAACTTGAAGTTGGTATTCAAACGCTTAAAAAAGATATTGCAAAAAATATCAAAAGAACTCTTAATATTCCTAAAATAGAAGAAAACTTATCATTTTTAGAAAAAGAAACAAATGCACATATTCATGTGGATTTAATCATAGGTTTACCAGGGGAAAGTATGGAAAGTTTTGGAGAAAATTTAGATACACTAGCTTCCATAACTAAATGTGAGATTCAAGTGGGAGTATTAAAAAAGCTCTCAGGAACAACACTTAATAGACATGATGAAATCTTTGGAATGATTTATAGTGATATTCCCCCTTATGATATTTTATCTAATGATTTAATCCCTTTTGAAACAATGCAAAAACTTAAAAGGTTTTCAAGATTTTGGGACATTGTTTACAATAGTGGAAATTTCATAAAAACTTTTGAACTTCTTGTTGAAAATAAAAGTGTTTTTAAAACTTTTTATGCTTTTAGTCAGTGGCTTTATGCTCAAACATTTTCAACTTGGCAAATCTCACTTGATAGAGTTGCAAAGTTTTTATTTGATTTTATGGTAGAAGTTCAAAGATTAGAGAAACAAAAAGTTGCTGATATTTTAGTTGCTGATATTTTAAATGTGAATGGAAGAAAGCTACCTAAGTTTTTAAAAGAGTATAGTGATATAACAATTCGTTCTAATAATGATATGATAAATATAGAAAATAAAAATAAAAGACAACAAAAAAGGTAAAATATGTGTTTGATTATAAGTGCTGTATTTAGTTATTTAGCTTATAGTTTTTATGAGTCTGGTGATACAACTAATGCTTTGATAAATGGTGCTATTGCTCTGTTTTTTGTAGGATTATTAATAAGAAATATTCTTAAAACTAAAAAAGAGAGAAAATAAATTTCTCTCTTTTTTTAGATACTAAAGTGCAAATTTATTTTTTAATTTAAAGAAATACACTATAGTTTTGTATTGTATAAACATAAATGGTAACATCAATAAAAAATAAGCTATTGAATATTTAATTACAACGCCATTTAAAGTTAATCCTAGATTGATAAAAAACATACCAAATACAAAAAACGCAACACCAGGACAGATAAGAGCAAATGATACAGCAGATTTTTTCTCACCATGAACAAACTCTTCAAAGTAGCCTATTCTTTTCATAACAGAAAACCCTAGCATACCAAAAATAAGTTGTAACGCAAGTACTAAACTTGTAAGGGTAAACAATGATGCATTTGCTAAAGATTGATTAAAATGATGATCAAGTCCAAAACTTATCCGTATAAAAGTGATACCAAGAAGTGTTAAAATAGGTATCATAATCCATAAAGAGGGACTTGCTTCACTTCCAATTCCATGTTCAAACATATTTTTAAATCCAAGTATTAACTTAATAGTTACAAGTAATACTGAGATACTTGCAAAAAATATTGCACCAAAAATACCTATTGCATTTATTGTAATATTATGACTCATCGCACCTGGTGCTGCAAAACCAACTGCAACCATAGAAAATGCAAAGATTGAGATTATTTGTGAAAGATTATTATTTTTTGTAAAGTCAAAATCTCCCGTAGTAATCAATCTACTAAAATAATCCATAAATATCTTTATAGCATAATATCCTGTAATAATAAACCCTATTATAGCACCAGGGAAAAGGTACTCAACTATACTCCAAAGACCTGGTACAAATACAGCTCCAAGTACAAAACATACATTAATAGTCATTGCAAATGTAAGAGGCATAGTCATCAAAGTAACTTCTGCATTACTATTTTTTAAAGCACTAAATGCTTCTGTTTCTTTAAAAGCCTTATATTCTTTAATATTCCATATCAACAATTTGAAATGAAAATAAGCAAAAGCAATAATAAATACCAACGAAAATGCTGTAACAAATGAAAGCCAATCTCCTTGCATAAGTGTTGGCATAACTTGATCGTATGTAGCCATTGGTGTTTTTGGATGTGGAATCAAAAACATCAAATACATAAAAAACGATACGGATAAACCACCTGCGCCTAACGCTGCTAAAAAATACATCGGAGAGTATTTTTCTTTTAATAACATCTAACTTCCTTTTTGTGTAATTTAACTAAAATCTCGTGATTTTATCAAAATAATATTAAATAAATATTATAAGCTAGAACTATGGGTCAATTTTTATTAGTTTGTCATTATTCGTAACAAATACAACTTTAACTACTTTATAATAGCTAAATTTAATAATTTTTAGTTATCATTTATTTTCAATTTATACACAAAGGAACCCGATGAAAAAATTTATACTTTTAGTATTGAGTATAGTTTATCTTCAAGCAGCAAATCAAATAGCTGTTTTAGAAACAACACAAGGTAATATTGAGATAGAACTTAGACCTGATTTAGCTCCACTTGCGGTTGAAAATTTCACAACACATATTAAAAATGGATACTATGATGGTATCATTTTCCATAGAATCATTAAACAATTTATGATACAAGGTGGAGATCCTACAGGAACTGGTCGAGGTGGAGAATCAATTTGGGGAAAATCTTTCAAAGATGAATTCACATCAAAAGCAATGTTTAATCGTGCTGGTGTATTAGCTATGGCAAATGCAGGTCCAAATACAAATGGTAGTCAATTTTTTATAACAACTGTTGAAACTCCTCACTTAAATGGAAGACATACTATTTTTGGATATGTTAAAGGTAAGGATAGTTTTGCTATTGTTAAGAAATTGGAAAATGTAGAAACAGGATATATGGACAAACCTAAGGTTGAGCAAAAAATTATAAAAGCTTATATCAAATAAAAAGGAAACAAAATGCAAGTATGTAACTGTAACGATGTAGAGTATGATGAGATTAAAGATGCTGTAGCAAAACATGGTAGTGATATTGAAATTATCAAAGAGGAAACAAGTGCAGGAACTACGTGTGAGTGTTGTTTAGAAGAAGATTGTGATATGGTAGATTTACCTCTACCACTTGCAATTAAAAAAGCAGTAGAAGAGTTAGCTGCAAAATAATTTTTCCTAAAAAAAAGGGTTCAACTTTTAAAAGTTGAATCCTTTTTTAATCTCTATTATTTTGGACTAAACTAATTTTTCAATAACTTTCATTAAAAATTGTGCAGAATTTTTTGCACTAGATTCTAAAAATTCATCAAAATTAAATCCAGCATCCATATCAGCTGTATCACTTATAGCTCTTAAAATTAGACAAGGTACATTTAAAGCATCACATACAACAGCAACGCTAGCTCCCTCCATCTCTAAAGCATCAGCTTTAAAAGTAGTTTCAATAAACTCTTTTCTTTTTTCATCTGCAACAAATTGATCCCCAGTTGCAATTATACCCTCAATGATTTTTATATCATTCTCTTTGGCAACTTCTAAAGCAATATTTTTTAACTTATCATCTGTGTTTACATACACTTCTCCACCTGGTACATATCCATGAGGATGACCAAATGCTGTGATATCTAAATCATGTTGAGAAAGCTTATTTGCAACTATTAAGTCCCCTATTTTCAACGCTGGATTAATACCACCAGCAACTCCACTAAAAAGCAAAGTATCACAACCAAATTTTTGAATCATTGTTGAAGCTGTTAAAGTAGAGAAAACTTTCCCAATTTTTGAATATGCGATAACTACATCAAGATTTCCAAGCTTACACTCATAGTAAGTATTGTTCGCATAGTCATTTTTCTTTATATCAGTAAAGTAAGATAAAAGTGGAGTAATCTCCTCTTCCATTGCACCCATTATTGCTAATTTAGTCATTTAAAAGCCTTGTAAATTTTTATTTGGATTTTAACATAAATCTATTGAGAAGTAAGAATTAAAGTATATTAGTAAAATCAAATTAGTAAATATTACATTATGCAATATTATTAACAATAGCACAAATCATTCGATAAAATACTTTTACAACTTTAGGAGTATTTTATGAACTTAACAAAAAATCACAACATAGAAACTACAATATATGAGATAAGAGAGATAAAAGTTATGCTAGATAGTGACTTAGCAAAACTCTATCAAGTAGAAACGAAAAGAATAAATGAAGCAGTTAGAAATAACCCTGAAAAATTTCCTTCTGATTTTGTATTTGAACTTACAAAAGAAGAGGAAAAAAGTTTAAGGTCGAAATTTTCGACCTTTAATGAAAGCTTAAAATCAAGAAAATACCGTTCGAAAGTATTTACAGAACAAGGTGTATATATGCTTGCGACTGTCTTAAAAAGCAAGATTGCTACTGAAGTTACTATAAATATTATGAGAACATTTACTAAGATGAGAGAATTTGCTCTAAACTACAATGACGTTACAAAAAGATTACAAGAGATCGAAAAAACTATCAAAATAGATCAACAAAATTTAAATTATAATAGTCATAGAATAGATGAAGCTTTTGAATTGTTGAATGAAATATTACTAGATACTCAACAAACAAATAATAATCTCATAGGATTTAGACCATTAAAAGATAAATAAAAAAGCCCTATGTTTCCATAGAGCTTTTAAAAACTATTTTTTATATAGATATTATGCCAAAGCCTCTAAAGTAGACTCCAAAGACTTCATATCAGATACATTTAGTGTAGGTGTCTCTTTACAAATTTTTCTATTAAGACCTTTTAAAACTGCCCCATTCCCAAACTCTATAAATAGTTCAACCTCACTAGCTTTTGAAGTAATAGAGTGTTTATATTTAACTGGACTAATTAGTTGTTTGCCAAGTAAATCTATAGCTACATCTTTTGTATTATAAGCCTCTGCTGTAACATTTGAGATAACTGATGTTTCAAAATTATCTGTTACAAACTCATTGAGATATGAATTTAACTTCTCTACTGCACTTGAAAGAAGCTCACAATGACTTGCAACACTCATATCAAGTACGATTGCTCTTTTAGCTCCAGCTTCTTTATAAACATCAGCTAAACTTTCTAAATCTGCTTTAATTCCAGCTACTACTATTTGACCATCCATATTGTAGTTTGCTGCCCATATTTTCTTACCTTCTGCTCTTTGAGCTTCTGTCATAGATTCAACAGTAGCATCATCAAGTCCAACAAGTGCCATCATACCAGCCCCTGCTCCAGCACAAGCTTCATTCATGAATAACCCTCTTTTATGAACTAACTCAACAGCATCAAGATATGATATAGCTCCACTTGCCACAAGTGCAGAAAACTCACCTAATGAGTGACCAAGTACAAACTGAGGGGTGATAGTATATTTTGATTTGAATATCTCCAATGCTATACAACTTACAAGTAAAATAGCAGGTTGTGTAAACTCTGTTTTTCCTAAGTTTTCATTCTCTTCAAACAATAACTCTTCAAAACTAAATCCAAGTCTATCACTTGCTTTAGCTATCATCTCTTTTGCAATATCACTATTCTCAAAAAAATCTTTTCCCATACCTATAGATTGACTTCCCTGACCTGGGAAAATAAATGCAATTTTTTTCATATTTACTCCATATACTTTATTGTAATTTTTAAATCTTCATTTAAATGTTCGACGGATTATATTATAATTTTATTGAACATCAGTTTTAAGGGATTTAAAAGATTCATTTGATAGCATTATTTAAGCTTGGAATTAGTGAATTGATACTATTATTTTGTTAGTGACTAATAGTCATTTATAATTATATGACCAAAAAACCAAAGGAAACATATGCTTGATAAACTTAAAAAAGTATTTTTATCTATTCTTGTTATAGCTATTTCTATTAGCTTCTATTTTGTTTTTAATTATCTTCAACCAGAAGAATTATCAAAAGAATTTGCACAAGGAAATGGAAGAATTGAAACAACACAGGTAGATATTTCAGCAAAACTCTCTGGAAGATTATTAGATATTCCTGTTGAAGAGGGAGATATTGTAGAAAAAGGGCAACTCCTAGCGACTCTTGATACAAAAGAACTTGATGCAAAGTTACAAGAGGCATTAGCTTATGTTGAACAAGCAAAACAAAGCAAAAATTATGCAAATGCAATAGTTACACAAAGAAAAAGTGAACTTCACTTAGCAACAACTAATTACAATAGATCAAAAACTCTTTACAAAAATAAAAGTATCCCCCTTGTAGAACTTCAAAGAGATGAAACAATTTTTCAAACAGCACAAGCGGCACTTGTAGCTTCAAAAGCACAAGTTATTAGTGCTAATGCAGCTATTAATGCAGCCATGGCTCAAGTAGAGACTATAAAAGTACGAATTGATGAGAGTAAACTATATTCACCTATAAAAGGTCGAATCTTATATAAAATTGCACAAAAGGGAGAGATGATTTCAAGTGGTGGTAGAGTGTTGGTAGCTTTAGATTTAATGAATACTTATATGACTATTTTTCTTCCTACTTCACAAGCAGGATTGGTAGATATAGGATCAGAAGCTAGAATAGTACTTGATGCTTTACCAAATGTTGCCATCCCAGCAACGGTTACTTTTGTATCACCACAAGCTCAATTTACACCAAAAGAGATAGAAACACAAACAGAGAGAGAAAAGCTTATGTTTAGAATAAAAATTAGAATAGATTCAAAACTACTTGAAAAATATTTCAATAAAATCAAGACAGGATTACCAGGTGTTGCATATATACAATTAGACTCCAAGATACCTTGGTCTGAGAGTTTAAATAAACTTCCAAAAAGTATACTTGAAAATAGTGTAAAATAAAATGAATTTTATTGCTAAAGTAAGTGAATTATCCCATAAATACGATGATGTAATAGCTTTAGATAATATCACTTTAGAGATTCCCTCTGGTAAAATGATAGGTTTTATAGGTCCTGACGGTGTTGGTAAATCTACTCTTCTTGCCATAATATCTAGTGTAAAAAAAGTTCAGACTGGAAATGTTGAAGTTTTAGGTGGAGATATAACACAAGATAATTTTAGAGAATCAATCTGCCCCCAAATTGCTTATATGCCACAAGGACTAGGAAAAAACTTATACATGTCACTTTCTGTATATGAAAATGTAGAATTTTTTGCAAGATTATTTGGTCAGGAAAAAAGTGAACGAAAAGCAAGAATAGAAGAACTTTTAAATAGTACAGGTCTTTTACCTTTTAAAGAGAGACCTGCTGGAAAACTCTCTGGTGGTATGAAACAAAAATTAGGACTTTGTTGTGCTTTAATTCATGATCCTGATTTATTGATACTAGATGAACCCACAACTGGAGTTGATCCACTTTCAAGAAAACAATTTTGGGAACTTATAAATAAAATACGGCAAAGAATGTCCAATATGAGTGTTTTAATAGCAACAGCATACATGGAAGAAGCTCAATCTTATGACCATATTATTGCAATGGATGATGGTAAAATATTAGCATATGGTACTCCACAAGAATTAATGAAAAAAACAAACTCAAATACTATTGATGAAGTATTTATGGAACTCTTACCAGAAAATAAAAGAAAAGGACACAAAAAACTTATTATCCCCGAAAAAATTGAAAAAGAAAATGATACATATGCCATAGAAGCCGATAATTTAACTATGAAATTTGGAGATTTTATAGCTGTTGATGATGTAAGTTTTAAAATAAAAAAAGGGGAAATATTTGGTTTTTTAGGCTCAAATGGTTGTGGGAAAACAACAACTATGAAAATGCTTACTGGTCTCTTACAACCAACAAAAGGGAAAGCAAAGCTTTTTGGAAATTATGTAGAGGGAAATTCTTTAGAGATGAGAAAAAAAGTTGGTTATATGACACAAGGATTTTCACTTTATACAGAACTAACAGTTCTTCAAAATATATCACTTCATGCAAAACTATTTCATATTGATAAAAATATCATAGATCAAAGAATTGAAGAAACTCTTCAACGCTTTCATTTAAAACAATATGAAAATATACTAGCCCAGGCATTACCATTGGGTATTCGACAAAGATTATCTTTAGCAGTTGCCGTTATACATAAACCAGAAATGCTAATCTTAGATGAACCAACTTCAGGTGTTGATCCCATTTCAAGAGATAACTTTTGGGAACTTTTAATAGACCTTGCACGAAACGACAATGTAACAATATTTGTCTCAACTCACTTTATGAATGAAGGTGAACGCTGTGATAGAATCTCTTTAATGCATCAGGGAAAAGTTTTAGCAAGTGATACACCAAAACAACTTATGCAATCAAAACAAAAAGAAAATCTAAAAGATGCCTTTATAACGTATTTAGAAGAAGCTACTTCAAAAAAAGAAGATACAATGATTTCATCTGCAGAAGAAATAGATTTATCAACTATAAAAACTAGAAAGAAGCCACATCAAAAATTTAGTTTGTTACGATTATTTGGATATAGCTATAGAGAGTCATTAGAGTTAATACGAGATCCTGTGCGATTAACTTTTGCACTTGTAGGTACTGTTATTTTAATGTTTATTATAGGGTATGGTATCTCTTTGGATGTTGATGATTTAAAATTTTCTGTTTTAGATTATGATAAATCTCCTCAAAGTAGAGAATATATACAACATATTTCAGGTTCCAAATATTTTTTAGAGCAACAGCATCTCAATTCTCAAGAAGAACTTGATATACAAATGAAAAGTGGAAAAATTAGTGTGGCATTTGTCATACCACCAAATTTTGGCAAAAATTTGCAAAAAGACTATAATGTAGAAATATCAGTATGGATTGATGGAGCAATGCCATTTCGTGCGGAAACTATTAAAGGTTATGTAAAAGGTATCCATAATACTTATTTGCAACAAAAAAAACAAGAGCAATCAAACTATAAAGAAACCAAAAGTATAGTAAATATAGAATCAAGATTTAGATACAATCAAGATTTTAAAAGTATCTATTCCATGATTCCAGCTGTTATACCAATGTTACTTATTTTTATACCTTCTATTTTAATGGCATTAAGTGTTGTAAGGGAAAAAGAGTTGGGTTCTATAACAAACTTTTATGCAACACCTGTTACAAAACTTGAATTTCTTTTAGGGAAACAATTACCCTATATCATAATCGGTATGATAAGCTTTTTTGGTCTCTTATTATTAGCAATATTTGTATTTGAAGTTCCGCTAAAAGGAAGTGTTTTCATACTTTGTCTAGGATCTTTTTTATATATAATAGTTACAACTGGAATTGGTCTTTTAATCTCTTCTTTTGCAAAAACACAAATTGTAGCTATTGCTGGAACCGCTATATTAACATTACTTCCAACGGCAAAATTCTCAGGTTTAAAAGATCCTGTAAGTTCACTTGAGGGTGCTGGTGCAATTATTGGAGAAATTTTTCCTGTAACATATTATATAAATATAAGTCGTGGTGTTTTTAGTAAAGCTGTTGACTTTAATGGACTCTATACTGAATTTATAGTTTTAACAATCTCTATTTTTGTTATAACTATATTATCAATATTAGCATTGAAAAAACAGGAGATATAAATGAAAAATAGTATTATCAATATTTATAATCTCATCATAAAAGAATTTAAAAGTTTATGGTACGATAAAACTATGTTTATTTTAATAGCATACTCTTTTAGTATCTCAATATATATCAGTGCAACTGCAACATCAACTGAGATAAAAAATGCCTCTATAGCTTTTGTTGATGAGGATAAAACTGTACTATCGCACCGTATTATATCTTCATTTTACAAACCAAGATTCAATACACCTGAAATAATACAACTATCGCAATTAGATGAAAGTATGGATAATGGAAACTATACCTTTGTTATTGTTATCCCTTCTGATTTTGAAAAAAATGTATTAGCTGGAAATAGTCCGGATATTCAAGTAAATATAGATGCAACAAGAATGTCCCAAGCTGGTATAGGAAGTGGTTATATACAACAAATTATTCATCAAGAGTTACAAAATTTTATATCAAAAACACAAGAAAATACTAATTCAAATATTGAAGTGGTAACAAGATATAAATATAATCCAAACCTAACAAGCACTTGGTTTGGAAGTATTAACAAGGTTATTGACAACATTGTAATGCTTTCAATTCTTTTGGCAGGTGCTGCATTAATAAGAGAGAGAGAACATGGGACAATTGAGCATCTTTTAGTAATGCCTTTAACTGCTATAGAAATTATGTTATCAAAAATTCTCTCCGTAACAGTAATTATTTTAGTTTTTGTTGTATTTTCTCTTCTATTTATGATTGAAGGGATACTTCAAGTACCAATTGCAGGTTCTAAATCACTATTTTTATTTTCATCTTTCCTCGTTTTATTTTCAACCACTTCTATAGGTATCTTTATGGGAACTGTGGCTAAAAGTATGCCTCAATTTGGTATGATTTTTATTTTAACAATTCTTCCTTTAATGATGCTCTCAGGAGGGATAAGTCCATTTGAAAGTATGCCAGAAATCATACAATATATTATGCTTTTTATGCCTAGTAGTCATTTTGTTGATATGTCGCAAGCGATACTGTTTAAAGGTGCTGGATTTGATGTAGTTTGGAGAAGTATGGTCAATATCTTTGCTATTGGAATTGTGTTTTTTCTTTTTACACTTTTTATGTTTAGAAGAAGTCTGGAATCAGAAGTGTAAACTCTAGACAAGAAAAATCCTCTTACTGTATGTAGGAGGATTTTCTTTATTGTAAAATAGTTAATTAACTATTTTTACAACCTTCACCATCGTGTCCACCACAACATTCGTGATCTTCACCATGTTTTTCACCTTCACAACACTCTACTTGATCTTCATGTGAATGTTCTGAACCACAAGATCCACCACCACAACAACCACCAGCTGCAGCCATACCACCAACGATACCTGTTTGAATCTCTTCTGCAGTTGCATCTCTAACATCAAGAATAGCAACACTAAACATTAAAGTTTTTCCAGCCATTGGATGATTATAATCAATAGTTACATCATTCTCACCTATTTCTTTTATAGTTACTTGAACTGTTTGTTGATCTTCACCTGTTCCATATAATGTCATACCTTGAACTAAATCAATTCCTGCAAATTGCTCTTTTGGTAAAGTTTGTACTGCTTCATCATTATATTCACCATATGCTTCTGCTGGTTCAACCTTTACATCTGTTTTTTCACCAGCACTTAAAGTTGCTATCTCTTTTTCTAAACCTGGAATGATTTGACCCATACCACTTATAAATTCTAATGGATTTCCACCAACATTTGTATCTAATTGCTCTTTTGAATTTGCATCATTAAGAGTATACTCTATCGCTATTACTTTTGACATATTTTTCTTTCCTTTGTTTTATTTAAATTTATTTTATTTTTTTAGAAGCTTCTGCTGCTTCCTTACTATCTGGATAAACATCTACAATTGTATTGTAAAAATTATTTGCATTTTCCATATCTCCAATTTTTTCAAATGAGATTGCACTATGCAATAATAATTTTGGAAGATATTTAGCTTTGTCATACAACATCATACTTGTCTTAAAATAATGAAGTGCATCTTTATAGTTTTTTCTATAATAATTAATTTCACCCATATAATAGTTACATTCAGCAGGTCTATGTTTTATACTGATTAAATGTTCTAAGATTGGTATAGCTTTTGTAAAATAATCTTTTTTAAAAAGAGTTCTAACCTCTTTCATCAATTCTTTATTTGACTTGTTTAAACTAATCTTTTTACTCGTTGTAGTTTTTGTTTTACTACTTTGTTTTTTATCTAACATTGTAAGTAATTTATCAAATTCTTCTTTTGTTATATACTCTTTATTTATTTTATTTACTAAAATTACAATTTTATCAAATGATTCTTTTAAAAGTTTAATATTATTACTATTTAACTCTTGTTGCTTTTTCAAAGATACTATATCTTCTTGTAAAAGTTCTATTTGTTCTGTTTGTGTATCTGCATTCTTTTTTAAAATCTCTAATTGTGTAAATTGTTGTTTAATATCCAAAGATACATCATTTAACTTTCTACTTTCACCCTCAAATAGTGATTCTAAACCATCAACTTTATCATAAATTTGAGTAATTTTTGAATCTACTTTTTTTATTTTTTTTTCATTATTTGTAGTTGTCTTTTTAGTTTTTACTATTACCTCTTCTGTAGGAGTAAGCCCATAAGGTGTAGGAGAATTTAAGTCTCCTGCACCAAACACAGACTGCTCCGCATAAATATAAGGACTAAATAGGAAAAATAGATAAATATATATTTTAATCAATCAATACTCTCAAACTACGGAAGTAATCTGTAATCTACTCTTCTGTTCATTTTCCAACAAGTTGTATTTTTTTGTGTACATATTGGATTACTCTCACCAAAACTTACCATAATAATTTTTTCTGCATCAATTCCATCTGCTACTAAAGCATCTTTTGCAGTTTTTGCTCTTTTTAAACCTAATGCGTAATTATACTCATCAGCTCCCCACTCATCACAATTACCTTCTAATTTAATTTTAAGACCATCGTATGATTGTTGTGTTGCACTAATTTTATTATAATTAGATGTTGCTACTTCTCTCATATTGTCAGTTAAATTATATTTATCAAATGCAAAATGTACAGACTCTAATAATACTGTATTACCATCAATTTCACTTTCAACACTATTAACACCTTCATTTGTAACTGCTTTTAGTGTATCTGTAATTACTTCTGTGTTATTCCCAACTGCTTGCTCGCTAGAACCAGCAATTTGTCCTGCTTTATCATCAACTGTTTGAGTATTATTTGATGCTGTATCGTCATACTCAACGTCTTTTGAACTACAACCTGCTAATAACCCTATTGCACAAATACTTAGTAATGTATTTTTCATAATTTTTTTCATAATTTTCCCCATTTATTTTAGTTCTTGTTATTCTACACTATTGATACTTAAACGAATATAACTACCAATCTATCGATTGTAACTTACCGCTTTTAAGTGGAAATAAAAAACTTTTGTTGTAATTGAGTCGTATAATTCCTAAATAACTTTTTGTATCATTTTTAATAAATAAAATTGATTCACCATTTGATGAAAATTTTGGAAATTGATTTCTACCATTTGTTGTTAATCTTCGCACATAGTCACTATACGTTGACATCAAATAAAGATTAAATACATTATCTCCAAATTCATTATCTGTTTCCCTACTAGCATATACTATATAATCTCTATTTGTTGAACATTGTGAATTGTTTTTACCATGATATACAAGTCGTTCAACTCCCCTTTGTCCTATTTTTTTAGCAAAGATATTTGGATATTTTAATCTATCTGATACAAAAACTATTTTTGAATCATTTTCAACAAAACTACCACCCACATCAATGCCATTGTACTGGGTAATTCTAGTTTTTAATTTATTGATAATATCATAAACATAAATATCTGGTTGAGAATTTGGAGCCATTGTCACAACGAGTTTTGTTCCATCTTTACTTACATCTGAACATACAATCATCCCATCACTTGATAATATTTTTTCAGATTTAGTTGTATATAGATTTTGCTTTACAAGTGTTGGTTTTTCATAATTGTATGTAGTAAAGTAAAATTCACTTTGCTCTTTATTAGCCCATTTAGGAAATATATTTAAACCACCTTTTACTACTACTTTTTGATAAAATATTATCAAGT
>Ga0209345_10000561_pt1 | contig 47261 bp, 56 predicted proteins | sample Cruoilmetagenom7_FD_187294 | JGI IMG/M metagenome (GOLD analysis project Ga0209345, IMG submission 187294) | Oil polluted marine microbial communities from Coal Oil Point, Santa Barbara, California, USA - Sample 7 (SPAdes) (version 2) | ecosystem: Environmental > Aquatic > Marine > Oil seeps ... | reverse complement strand
CTGTCCATCCAAGCCACACAGCATCCGCAGCCGCGCGTCTTGGCGACTTGAATGGCCGTCTGGGCAGCGGCGGCCGTTGACACGGTCGCCAGCAGCACGGCGCCAAAGATCAGTTCAATTTTGGGGAGCATGCGTTATCCTATTCGATTGTTCATATTTCGTCGCTAAGCGTCGCTGTAAACAGCGCGCGTGTTTTCTCAAGGAGCGCTGACGCACCCGCGGTATCAGGATTTTCTACCGAGGCGATCAGTTCCTTTCCAAGCGGGTCGATCGGACGCCCGTCTACATGCACTTCGTAGTGCAAGTTAGGAGCTGTCGCCGTACCTGTCTTGCCGACCTGACCGATCACTTCTCCGGCAAGAACACGCTTTCCGGTTTTCAGTCCATTGGGTACGGCGCTCAAATGGGCATACTGGGTCATCGTGTTGGAGCCGTGAGAGATCTCCACCACTTGGCCATATCCGTTCTGCCATCCAATAAAGGAAACCCGGCCCGGTGCGGTCGCGCTGATTGGCGTCCCTCTAACGGCTGCGTAATCGACACCAGTGTGCATTCGAACGTTGCCGTAAATTGGATGTTTGCGTCGGCCAAAAACCGAAGATAGGCGCGCGCCCTTTACAGGTGGTGCTATTCTTCGCAGGACATCCCCATTCAGATAGACAGTCGCCTTGCCGCTATCCTCGTCAGACCAAACGACTTCAAATATATCCTCCGCTAAACCAAGAGCCGCGTAGGTTAGCTTCGGTTGTCCAACTTTCGACCCGTCAGCAAGGACCGATTGTGCCCATTGGATGTTGAGTTTCTCGCCGCCTTTAAGATCTCGCCGAAAATCGATTGCATCACTTAAAATTTCGGCCAGATCGACCGCAAAGCGAGCAGGAATGCCGGCTGCATCCAAGGAAGTATAAATGGATCCGCTGACGACAAGCTGACCTGCTTGCTCGACAGACGTAAGGACGGGGGGTCTAGTGCGACCAGCGACCTTACCATCGAGTGTGACTTCGATTTGGACACCTTCATCGACTGTTAAAGCGACGAATGACGGGGACCCGTTGGGCTGAAAATTGACGCGCAGCTGATGGCCGGGTCTTAATCTGCGCAAGTCGTATTCTGCAGCAATCGCAAGAGCTACTTCGGCCCGCAGCGGTGCGTCCATATCGGCGCGGGTTAGGATTGCCTCAAGCGTATCGCCATCTGTTACCGTCGCTTCCCAAGCTGGGATAGCAAGAGCTTGTGTGACTGCCGTCAGCTCATCAGGCCGAGTGAAATCGGACGAATGAAGCAATGGGGCTAGAGTAGCATTCCTGTTAACCACCTCTGTTGCAAAGGTAATGGAAAAATCCAAAGAAAAGGGTTCTGCTGGTGGTTGCGAAAGCTCTGCAGCCCGAACTATCACTTCCGGAGCTGGCGCGTTCGGTGTCATCATGGTTCTGGCGGTCAGCGACGCCATAGCAGCTGCGCTGACAGCTGTTCCCAGCACGAAATATTTCAATCTCAAGTTTCTGCCCTCTCGTCTTGGCTTTGCATTGCCCGCCTGATCTTAGGCACGGCGAATTCGCGCGGTTCGTGATAATCGATCGTGGTAACGAAGCGACCTGTCGCGTCGAACAGGAAAACCCCTGCTGTGTGGTTCATCGTATAGTCGCCGTCTTCGCGCATCACCTTTTCATAGACTGCGCGAAATCCTGCCGCAGCAGAGGCGACTTGGACATCTGAACCGGTCCAACCTTGAATCTGTGGATGGAAGTAGGAGACATATTCGGCCATCACTTCGACGGTATCTCGGTCTGGATCCACAGAAATGAGGATGGTGTTAAGGGCCTCTGCGTCCGGCCCAATCTCGTCGAGCCACGCGGAAATGTCCGAAAGCGTCGTTGGACAGACGTCCGGACAATAGGTGAAGCCAAAGAAAACAAGGCTTGGCTGGCCAATGAGCGTTTTCGGGCCGACAGCTTCCCCGTTCTGATTGGTCAACTCAAAGTCCATTTCAGTCAGCGGTTGGGAACGTTTTCCCGGCACCGATGCAGCACCCGGCCCATCAACCTGCCACCATCCGATGAAAAGAACGGCTAATATCGCCAAGCCGCAGGCAATCAAGATTTTACCAATCTGTTTCATGTTGGCGTCAGCCTTCGGGGCCGCGTGCGCCGATACGCAGGACAGGCACTACAACTTCCATCTCCAACCCATCCGAAAAGAGTAGGGTCATCGGGAAAGTCTCGCCTTCCACGAGTGGCGACTGCAATTTCATCAACATGATATGATAGCTACCCGGTTCGAGTGCCAGCGTTCCTCCAGCCGGGATTTCAATGTCACCTGCAGGCACCATGCGGCTGACACCTTCGTCGTTCGTCTGGGTTTCATGGATGGAAGGCATCGCCGAGATATCGGCCCGCAATCCTACCAAGTAAACTGGTACATCTCCTTCGTTCCGAAGCGCTAGATACGCGCCACCGGGGCGTGAAGTCCCAATGCTGGCACGCGCCCATGGCTGTTCAACAACGATCTTGAGATCGCCTGCGTTTTCTTGCGCTGCAGAAACTGTGGAAAGTCCCATCAGTAGAACGAAGGACAGGCAGCGCAGGGTATTTGTAATATGTCTCACTGTCAGGGCTATCCAATCTGATGCTAGTCGTTTGCAGTAGCTTGGACCTCTGCCTGTACAAGCGCGATCAGCTGATCTGGACCGAAGTCGGTCAATCGCTTTCCGTTGACGAAAAAGGTCGGCGTGCCCTCGATCCCGACGGCCTTAACATCGGCCCGATCCTGATTGAGGATACCGACGATACTTGGGGATTTGATCTGGGTCGCGGCGGCATTTACGTCCAAACCTGCTGTCGCCGCGATCTGGATAATCTGTTCTGCGGCTGGCGCACCATGAGATGCCCAAGCCGGTTGATTTTCCAGCAGCGCTTCAAGCACGGGCATGAAGACATCCTGTAATCTTGCTGCTTCCAAGATCTTGATTGCCAGCTCAGACCCTTCCCCGTGGAACGGCGTGTACCGCATGACCACGCGGACATCATCGGGATTATCCGCCAGTATCTGTTTCACAATCGGGTGAAACGCGCGGCACGCCTCGCAGGCTGGATCAAAAAATTCCACAATCGTCACTGGCGCGTCTTTACGGCCCAAAACAGGTGAGTAGGCGCGAACGAGTTGGTCTTGCTGCTCAACAGGAGCGGCTGTTGCATTCGGGGTCACGTTGGGACGAGAGACAAACCAGGCACCGATGGCGAAAAGCGCCAGTACAGCGGTCAGGGTTACGAGAACAAGGGTTTTGCGTGTCATGAGGTAATCCGTCGAAGTTGGAGGAGCAGGGCAGATATTACCCCGAAGGTCAAAAAGGAGAGAGCGGGAATTGGCAGGCCAAGGATCAACATTGCGTCATCCGTGCAAGATGGTCCGGAGGCGGTGCAGGGCGTAATCGGCTCGGGCAAGACCCCAGCATATAGCAGCCAATGATAGAGCGCGATAGCATCGCCTATAACGGCGAGCGGCACCGTATATCGCCAGATGGACAGATCGGAACGCCATGCCGCAATACCAAGGATGACGGCGAGTGGGAACATGAAGGCGCGCTGCAACCAACAAAGATGACACGGGGTCTGGCCCAATACCTCACCGATGAACAGAACGGAAAGTGAAGCGGCCAACGCGAGAAACCAAGCCGCGAACAGGAACGTTACTGACCGACTGTCTGGCGTTGATGGATCGGAAGCCGTTGTCACGATCCAATCCTTTGTTGAAGGTCAGAGGCGATCTGAGAGGGATCCAAATCGTACTCGTATATTCGAACAAATTCGCCTTGCGGATCGAACAAAAGAAAAGATGAAGTATGGCCCATGGTGTATCCATCGGGTGCAGATTCATCCTCAATGCGCTGATAATAGACTTTGAAAGCTTTGGCAGTTTGTTGGGTCTGTTGCTGCGGGCCGCTTAGCCCGAGGATGCTGGGGTCAAATTGTGGGATATAGTTGGCCAGAACACTGGGCGTGTCCCGTTCCGGGTCAACTGTGATGAAAAGGGGCTGTACCGCCTCACCTTCTGCGCCCAGATCATCCATTGCTTGTGCGATTGTTGCCAGGCCCATGGGGCAGACGTCCGGACAGTTAGTGAAACCAAAAAAGACGAGCATCCATCGCCCACGGAATTCTTCGTCGGTCCGCATCATGCCATTGTGATCGGTCAATTCAAAATCAGCTAAAACAGTCTCCGCCGCAGGCAGGCGAGTGGCTGCAACCGGTAGCTGGCCACGCTCTGATATCCAAAAACCACCAACGATGGCGATCGCCACCGCAACTATGGACCAGAGAATTATCCGCACTTTTGTCATTGCCAGCTTCGCCCTTAAAACAAGTCACCTCTCGGGTGGGATACAAGCTACAGCTGATAGAGGTTCAAGCAAAAAGATGCTTGGTAGGATATTATGTCACGACTTTGTGAAACCTTTGGCTTTTCAAGGGAGTTAGAACTTTGATAAGCTACAGTGACTTTAGATAAAGGAATGTACATGCTGGCAATTGGTACGCTCTCGCGGAAGACTGGGACCAAGGTTCAAACAATCCGCTACTACGAACAGATTGGATTGATGAACGAGGCCGGACGGACGTCAGGTGGGCAACGGCGATATTATGAAAAAGATCTCGATCGCCTCGCCTTTATTCGACACTCGCGTCAACTTGGTTTTTCGCTCGACTCAATCCGCGAACTTCTGGACCTGTCGGACAACCCGTCTCAATCCTGTGCAGAGGCGGATTCTATCGCGCGGCGACAACTTCGCCAGGTCGAGCAACGGATCAAACGCCTTCAGGCCCTCAAGAAGGAGTTGAAACGGATGGTTGCCGAGTGTGATGGCGAAAGCGTTGCTGAATGCAAGGTTCTTGAAGTGCTGCGAGATCACTCTGAATGTCTAACAAATCATGATGAAATCGGAGCGTGATAACAATGGAAGAAAGTTCTTGAACCTCTAGGAACTGTAGCTCCTATCTTTCGAATATCGCAAACAATGCGTCGGATAGAGCTATGAAGAATGAAGACAACAAGACCCATCTGGGCGTTTCGCCATTACTTGATTTCGATGGGGACGCCATCGCAAATCTGATCCGCGAGCGCAGCTGGTTGTCTTTGGACGAATTCCACCGGATTGGTGCTGCCTACGACTACGTGCGCAACGAAATCGTTTTTGGCTATAATGCTGCAGACGACATGCCAGCCTCGGCAGTACTGCGTGACGGATATGGTCAATGCAACACCAAGGCCACGCTATTGATGGCTTTGTTGCGTGCGGTCGACATCCCTTGTCGATTGCACGGCTTCACAATCCATAAATCCTTGCAGCGTGGGATCGTACCAGAACTCATCTATCCGATTGCGCCTGAGAGCATCCTTCATAGCTGGGTGGAAATCTTGCATCGAGGGCGTTGGATCAATCTGGAAGGCTTTATTTTGGACGACGCGGTCTTGTCTGCTCTTCAGGACAGATTTGTTCGCGATAACGACAGTCTGTGTGCCTATGGGGTCGGAACAGACCGCCTTTCTTCACCATCCATCGAATGGAGCGGAACAGATACCTTCATCCAAAAAACCGGCATTAACGCCGATCTTGGTCTGTTCGACACGCCAGACGACTTTTATGCGCAGCATCAACAATCCTTTGGAGGTTTTCGTGGGCTGCTTTATCGATATCTGATCCGTCACTGGATGAATGCCCGCGTGCGACGAATACGCAGTGGGGTTGTTCCAGTGATCCCGATGGCTGAAACCAATTCTGTACAGTTTGTTCGTGAAGGCGGGGTTGGATCGCCATGACCGCTGGTTGGGTCCATTTGTCGGTAATAACTGCAATTCCAATGTTTCATGTCATCATCGCTGTTCCGCTAACAATTGTTTCCGCAATTTTACTCGCGACCGAGGGGCTTCTGGCCATGACCAGCGACCTTTTTGTTAGGTGCCTAAGTTTGTTTTCGAAGGGAGGGGCAATGGGATGGTCCTGAATATTGAGAGAAGGGCACTGGATGCCTCATGATCACGGAATAGACCCGCAGTCGGGAGACCGTCGCGTTGGAGTCGCCATTTGGGCGAACGGTCTGCTGACCGTTGCTCAAATCATTGGCGGAATTCTTTCGGGAAGCCTCGCGTTGATCGCCGATGCCATACATAACTTCTCGGATATGGCCTCACTCGTCATCGCCTTTGGCGCGCGCAAAATCGCCCGCCGCCCGGCAGATGCAAAGATGACCTTTGGCTATGGCAGGATCGAAATCGTTGCAGCGCTGATCAACTACACGTCGCTGATTATCATTGGGATGTATCTTGTCTACGAGGGTGCAATGCGCTTCGCGGATCCACCGCAGATCGAGGGCTGGACAGTCGTAATTCTTGGTTGCGTCGCTTTAGCGGTCGACACGCTCACCGCGATGCTCACGTATTCCATGCAAAAGGGGAGCGTGAACATCCGTGCGTTGTTCTTGCACAACCTCAGTGATGCTTTGGCATCCGTCGCAGTTATCGTCGGCGGCGTTCTGATCCTGCTCTACGATATCCGTTGGGTTGATCCGGCAATTACCATAGGTATCGCTGCATATATACTTTGGCTCGCCTCTACCGAAATCGGTGGACCTATCCGGACACTTATGCTCGGCAGTCCACCGGATGTGGACATCGACGCTGTGATTGCGGCCATTGAGGACATCGACGGCGTCGAAGAACTACATCACGCGCATTTCTGGCAAATGCAGGAACATCAAGCGGCGCTCGACACTCATGTGGTAATAGAGGACGCACGCTGGGACGATCTGGAGACTCTGAAGAAGAAAATCAAAGCCCGCCTGGAAGAGGAGTTCGGCATTTCTCATTCGACACTGGAATTCGAGCGATCATGCGACAAGCACGAAGAGGCCACACGGTATGGCCATGAATGAGTTCACAGTGCTTGCAGCAATACTTGGGTGCCTTGCCAACAGTTTATTGATTCTTGGTTTGGCATGGTCAATTTACCGACCAAAACAGCGTGTTTGGCCGCCCGAACAGTCGACAGCGATGCATCGGATCGCGGTTTGGACTCTCACTTGTATCGGCTTCGGCTCAGCAATTTTCATAGGCTTTGTCGAATGGGGCATTTTGGATGTCCCTGCATTCTTGCGGTGGGGATTAGGGCTGGTCCTGCTCATTTTTGGTAATGTCGTGGTGTGGGCTGGCGTACTTCATCTTGGCTTCGCGGCGACGAGCGGAGCAAAAGGATCTCTGCGAACCACCGGCCTTTATAGATATTCCCGAAACCCTCAATATCTGGCAGATATCGCGATCCTTGTTGGGATTGGAATCCTATCTGCTTCGATTATGTCTTGGCCGGTGATCTTTACAGGCATTGTGGCGCTTGCTCTGGCACCCTTTTCGGAAGAGCCTTGGTTGTTGGAAAAATACGGTGACGCCTATGCAGAATATCTGATGGCGACCAGAAGGTTCTTCTAATGAAAAATGCAAGTGGGGCAGGTGGTACATCGGACCCTTTGGGCGCATCTCCAAGGAGCGTTAAACAGGAAACAGGACGTTGCAACCATAGCCTTTGCACGAACATGTGATTGGTTTCACTTGGAATTTCATAAGGTCACTGGCATATGTTTTCCAAACACATTTACTAGGAGGTTGCATTGTTATGTTAACCAGACGCCACTTTGTCCTTTCAACTGCCGCATTGTTTTCGGCACCAATCCCTCAAGCAGTGCTGGCCGCTCCAACATCTGACAGATCGAAGTGGGCGGCTTGGGATGCTCAGGTAACGCCTGCAAACTATGATCCTTCTACGTCCAATCCGTGGGGCTTTCACCCGCGTTTTCTTCCTCAACTCGTGCAGGCAAACGATGGCCTTACGCCGGGTGACATCCATGTCGATGCCGTCGCACGCTATATCTATCATATCCGCAACGACGGAACAGCGATGAGATATGGCGTTGCGATTGCTAAGGGCAATCTATACGAGCCAGGCACATATTTGATCCGGCGAAAAACCCAGTGGCCAACGTGGACGCCTACACCTGCGATGATCGAGCGGGAACCGTCGGTTTACGGTCCTGTCGCCGACGGGGTGGATGGAGGGCCTACCAATCCGCTGGGTTCCCGGGCGCTTTACCTTTTTGTTGGCAATCGCGATACGTATTTGCGCATCCACGGCACACCCAGTCCACAATCGATTGGAGGACGCGCAAGTTCAGGATGTGTGCGTATGGTCATGGCTCACATCAATGGGCTTTATGATCAGGTATCCACTGGATCGACAGCGTTCTTGTATCCGCCTGAAGATAGAATCACCGCACAGAGCTAAGCATGCAGCCGTTCTGCATCTAATATTATCGAGATAATTCATGCCTGCGGCTGTATCAACCAGTCACGGGCGCCGCTTGGGGTCTAGTACAAATTGGGTTGCCCCTATTCGATCTCAACGGCAAGTAGGTTGTTTCAACAGGACCGACATAACGGTAGACAAAGCATCCGTCTGTCGGCTCTATCCGAACAGCGTTCAGATCTTGGAACGGCGCGGCTATTTCGAGAACACCTTCTGGCAGTTCTTTGATGAAACCATCATTTGTGGTTCCTGTTTGATCGTCAAGACTGGAGCAGCCTCCAAGCGCCAGTATCGCAATCCCGAAACCACTCACACCTAATTTCATTCTACTGTTCCTCTCCGTATCGTAGTGAATGGAAGGGTTAGCTCGAAATTGCATCCCCGTTAGTCATCCTTAAACTACTCATTTCGGACCAGAGCAACCTATGCAAGCCATCTTAACGCGAACGGTTCGCTACTTGCGGCGGGGTAGGGCTTAGCTTCGTAGCACCGAAACTGCAGGATGACGCAATTGCACGCCTATCCAAAACCTCAAAATTACCGACCTCACATTTTTGTGATAAAAAATTGTTTGAACCTCCAGTGGGTGAAGGTTGTAGAAAATCGAACACGTGTAGTTCGAGGGAATTGAAATGAAGTTTGTAAAAGACACGGCTATCTCGCGGCGCGGTATCCTGCTTGGAGCAGCGGCGAGCGGCCTCACTCTGAAAGCGGGCACCGCATTTGCCCAAAACACGCCTCCGTTAGCATCACCAGCTGTACGCAGGAACTCGTCCGGTTTTGTCGTTGCTAATTGGGAGGATCACTTCGACAACCTGAAACATGGGGTCATACTCTGCGATATAGATTCCCGAGCGGTGCAGTATTGGTCCGAAGACCAAGGCATTTATAAGCTTTATCCTTCCAGTGTGCCTGAGTCCGAAGATCTTACCAAACGCGGGTACACTAGCGTGATCAAAAAAGTGGAGGGTCCAAGCTGGCGCCCAACTCCTTCAATGAAAATCCGCAATCCTGAATGGCCCGACTACTTTCCACCTGGTCCTGATAATCCTTTGGGCACGCACGCTCTCTACCTGTCATGGCAGTATTATCGCGTCCACGGGACAGGAGACACGCGGAAGATTGGCCGCCGATCGTCGAATGGATGCATCGGTCTTTACAACGAACATATCAAAGAATTGTTCGCTTTGGCCGAAGTAGGAACACAAGTGAAACTGTTTTGATTCCGCATGACTTGTTAAAGTCTGATCTCGTGTGCCAGCGCTAATTCTGTGTTCACCACCCGAAAGCCATAGCCTCATGAAACGAAGAAAATTTCTCCTTGCCGCCGGGGCTGTCAGTGCTTTGGCCAGTCAACCGGTTTCAGCTCATGTGGTGCTGCCAAAATATGATTTGCCGCCGGAGTACTTGCCTCAAGTAGTGAGCATTCCAGGAGGCGCTGCTCCCTACGAAATTCATGTTGTACCAAGCCAGTTTGCCCTGTTCTGGACCCAACCGGATAACACTGCAATTCGGTACACCGTCGGGATCGGTCGCCCAGGTCTTTATGAGGCAGGCGAATTCTATGTTGGGGCAAAGAAGGAATGGCCCAGCTGGACACCGACCCCGGGCATGTTGCGTCGTGAGCCTCAGAAATATGGGCCGTTACGGAAAGGAATGCCTGGCGGTTTGAGCAACCCTCTAGGTGCGCGGGCCCTCTACCTCTTTCAACCGGGTCGCGGCGATACCTTTTTGCGTGTGCATGGCACAAATGACCCAAGCACTATCGGCCGTGCAGTCTCGAACGGGTGCGCCAGATTGGTGAATGATCAGATTGTCCAATTTTATGATAAAGTCCCGCTGGACACCCGAGTGATCCTATACCCCGCAACTTAGAACACTGCCTTGGCGAGACCAGTGTGTTTTTGATAGCTTTCAGCAGAAGATTTCCTGGGGAAGATAACTCTATCACCCCCGGATCCCCCTCAATCCTAGGAAGGATTCAAGATGTTATTAGCGCGACGCGGCCTGTCAAAAATTGTTCTTGCAACAGTATTAGCAGCATTTTCTTTTACCTCTGTGGCCGCACAAGAGCTCAATGAAGCAGATATCAAGCGTCTCGCACTTGAAGCGATCTTGGAAAAACCCGAAATTCTGATCGAAGCGCTTTCAATCCTTCAGGAACGTGAAAATATAGCGCTCGCCGAAGCGCAGACTGATGCCCTGTCTGAGTTGCGCGATGATTTCGAAAAGAATGCACCGATCTTCGGGAACTTGGATGGCAGCGTCACCCTTGTCGAGTTCTTTGACTATAACTGCGGCTATTGTCGCCGCGCTGCACCAGAGGTCAAAGCGGTACTGGAGGCAAGCAAGGATGTCCGCATTATTTATCGTGAATTCCCGATCCTAGGGCCCGGTTCCGAAGTTGCGGCGCGCGCGTCACTTGCCGCGAGAAACCAAGGTAAATATCAGCAGTTTCACGAGGCAATGATGGCATTGAACGGGCAAGCCGTTGAAGCCAGCGTTATGAAAATTGCAGGCGATGTAGGTCTTGATCTCGAAGTTTTGAAAACAGACATGCAATCAGAACTCGTGAACGAACACATTGCTGCCTCTCTGCGTTTGGCAGAAGCTTTGGGTATAACTGGAACGCCGACGTTCGTATTGGGTGATGAAATAATCCCCGGTGTGATAGAGCGCGGCGCCCTACTTGAAAAGATAGCAGTCCTCGTCCCCGAGTGAATTGGGCGAATATTGCGAAACCAAACCTTCTAAGCCTTGACCTTCCACCTGCTAGAACCTCTATTTCTAAAGTTATCCGGAGCAAGAGGTCTCACTATGGAAAGCGAAAAGTCACTCACGTTCGGCATAAAAGAGATGAGTTGTGCGTCCTGTGTCGGCCGTGTGGAAAAAGCATTGAGCGCGGTATCGGGCGTCTCTCAGGCGCATGTAAATCTGGCGTCTGAAACGGCCACAATAACCGCCGATGGCACGTTTGAAGCTCAAAACGTGATCACCGCGCTGGACGCGGCGGGCTATCCTGCAGAACTGAAGGCCTATCGTTTCAGCATCGAAAACATGTCTTGCGCGTCGTGCGTAGGGCAGGTCGAGCGTTCGCTATCTGCGATTCCTGGCGTCGTTTCTGTTACGGTTAATCTCGCAAAGGAAGAAGCGGCAGTGCGTGTTTTGGGCGCTGCTGTATCGTCTGCGGACATTGCCGAAACTGCGAGCGCTGCGGGCTATCCAGCGACATTGGTCACCGATCCCGGAGCGACAGACGCGACGAACGATCGCAAAGTGGAAGAAGCGGCCCATCTGCGCCGGATGACACTGGTTGCTGCAGTATTCACCTTGCCGGTCTTTATCCTCGAAATGGGGAGCCACTTGATCCCGGCTCTTCACAGCTGGATCATGAATTCACTGGGGATGGGCGTCAACTGGGGCATACAATTTGTTCTGACCACCGTTGTTCTGGCTTGGCCGGGGCGACAATTCTATCTCAAGGGTTTTCCGGCGCTCTTTAAAGGCACGCCTGACATGATGTCATTGTATTCTAATTGATCAGATTAGAGCTTAAAATTATTCTTCGTTTTCAGGGGAGAGTTGTATCCTTAATTTTCAGATTGTGTCGTTAAGGAACCTCTGAAAAACCTCGGCAATGCAGCGTGAACTGATAGACTTGGATTGAGCGATCAAGGAGCGACCAATGGCCAAGCAGATTACTTTTGCCTCTCTTGCCCACGCCACCAAGAAGAAGGTGACACGGCGAGAGAAGTTCCTGGCCGTGATGGAGGCTGAGGTGCCCTGGTCACGGCTGCTGGCTTTAATTGAACCTCATTATCCGAAGATGGGCAGCAAAGGTGGGCGGCCAGTAATGCCGTTGGCAGTGATGCTGCGGATCTATTGCTTGCAGCAGTGGTGTGCGGTGAGTGATCCGATGGCCGAGGAAAGCCTCTATGACAGCGATGCCATGCGCCGTTTCGCCGGTCTGGAACTCGGCGATGACCGTATCCCTGACGAGACCACGATCCTAAACTTCCGCCACCTTCTGGAACGCCACGCGCTGCCCGAAGCTATTTTTGCTGAGGTGAACGCGCATTTAGCCGAGAATGGCATTGCGCTGCGCTCGGGCACGCTAGTCGATGCGACGATCATCGACGCGCCGTCCTCAACCAAGAACAAGGCAGGCACGCGCGACCCGGAGATGACGAGCACAAAGAAAGGCAACGACTGGTATTTCGGCATGAAAGCGCATGTGGGTGTCGATGCCGACAGTGGCATCGTTCACAGCTTGGAGACATCAACGGCCAAGGTGCACGACAGCCGGGTCTGGGACGAATTGCTGCACGGCGAAGAGACGTCTGTCTGGGCGGACAAGGCTTATGTCAACGCCGAGCGCGAGGAAGCCTTCACTGGTCCCGACAAGTTCTGGGGTGTCATGCGCAAGGCTCCCAAGGGCGACGACCTTCATCCCATCGACGAGCAGATCAACCACCTGATCGCCAAAGTCAGGTCCAAAGTCGAGCATCCGTTCCGGGTGCTGAAGCGCCAGTTCGGCTACATCAAGACCCGGTATCGTGGACTGGCAAAGAACCGGGCGCAGTTGTTCAGCTTATTCGCCCTCGGCAATCTGTATCTGGTCAGAAGGCGGCTGATGGCGTGACTGGTGGAGTCCGCCGAAAACACGGGTGGCCCGGGCAAAGCGGTAGAAAAAACCGCTAGAACCGAGGAGAAGCCGACCAAACTTGGGAAGCATCAGATCGAAACGGCTAAACAGCGACGTTGATCAGACGTTCCCTAACAACACTGCGATTCGCTACACGGTTGGGATTGGTCGGCCGGGTCTTTATGAGGCAGGTGAATTCTACGTCGGGGCAAAGAAGAAATGGCCGAGTTGGACACCAACGCCAGGTATGTTGCGGCGTGAACCCAAAAAATATGAACCGCATCGGAATGGAATGCGTGGCGGTCTGAGCAACCCATTGGGCGCGCGGGCCCTTTACCTTTTCCAACCGGGTCGTGGCGACACGTTTTTGCGTGTGCATGGTACTAATGACCCAAAAACTATCGGTCGAGCAGTCTCAAATGGGTGCGCAAGATTAGTCAACGATCAGATTGTTCAATTTTACGATAAGGTTCCATTGAACACGCGCGTCGTTCTATACCCAGCGACTTAGAAAGATTTTTGTCGATTAGCTCTTGACCTTCCACTTGCTGGAAGGTGTAGCGCCTGCACCAAGCAAACTGAAAAACTGAGGCTCCGATGAAGCGAATGATGGTTATTGCAAGTCTATTGTTGGCTGGTGGTCTGGCCTATGTGATGTGGCCTGCCGAAAATCAGGATCGGCAAACTGCGTCGATGACAACCAACGTTAGCAGTGTAATGACAGATGTTATCTTACCTGAGGTCCTTTCCGAAAACGCTCTAATCGGTAAGAGAGCCTTCGAGGCAAGTTGTGCATCATGTCATGGCACCAACGCTGCGGGACAAGAGGGTGTTGCCCCACCTCTAATACATAAAATCTATGAACCAAGCCACCACGGGGACGAGAGCTTTCAGCGCGCATCCGCGCTAGGTGTCCGAGCGCACCATTGGCGATTTGGGGACATGCCCGCGGTCGAGGGAATTACTCGCGGCGAAGTCACTTTCATCATCACGTATATCCGAGAATTGCAGCGGGCTAACGGGATCCACTAACAATCAATGAGGTAAAAGACATGAAAAGTTTTCTGCTTGCAGGCATCATCGGATTTTGGGCTACAGGTGTACTGGCTCACTCTGCTATCGATGAAACAACACCCGCCAACGAGGCCAAGCTGACAGAAGCCCCTTCCGAAATCGTTCTAAACTTTTTGCACGACATTCGGCTGACTCGCGTGAGAATGGTGCATGCTGATAATCCAGCAGTTGACCTCGACCTCAGCGCGTACAAGGGGATGGCAATCGATTTCACTGTCCCAATGCAACCTATGGGGAGTGGCAATTATTCAATCGACTGGCGCGGTCTGGGCGTTGATGGTCATGCTATGACAGGCTCGTTCAGCTTCGCAGTCGAATAGCCATGCCTGATATTTGGGGTTTTGCAGCAATCATAACGAAGTTTGCGTTGTATCTGGGTGTGTTGACGGCAGTTGGAACGGTTACAGTAGCTTTGGTGTTTCGACTGAGGCAATACAAACGGCTGGGATTGGTCTTTGCGGTGATTGGCCTTGTTGCTGCGGTTTTGTCATTTTCGCTCAGTGGGGCAAACCTGACAGGCGACGCAAGCGGCATGACTGATCCAGAAATGCTCGGACTGCTCTGGAGCACCTCTGTTGGCACGGCGTTGTTGCTGAGAATTGTGGGAATCGGCCTGCTGGTCGTTGGCCTGTTTATGGGGCGAGGAGGACTTTGGCTCGCAAGTTTTGGTGGGCTGGTTGCTGTCTGGTCGTTTGTTCTGGTGAGCCATGTGTCTACCCGCGAAGACGTTATTCTAGATGTCCTGTTGGCAATCCATTTGCTGACGGCAGCATTTTGGATAGGCATTTTGATTCCGCTCAGACGGCTTACATTAACACCTGCGACCTGGCCTGAGGCAGCAGAATTGGGGCATCGGTTTGGCATTGTGGCCAGGATTGCGCTTCCCGCTCTCGTTATCGCGGGAGGATATATCGGCTATGTGCTTGTTGGCTCGTTTGCCGCGCTGATAGGCACCGGGTATGGGCAAGGCCTGATCTTGAAGGTGGGTCTGGTTGCCGCATTGCTTGGCTTGGGGGCTCTCAATAAACTCCGCTATATCCCAGCCTTGCAGGCGAAAGATCCGAATGCAGCGGGGCATTTGGCAAAGTCCATCTCATTTGAATGGGCCGTGATTATTACCGTGCTTGGGACCACTGCTGTTTTGACAACAAATCTGACTTTGCCGACATGAGGTTCACATGAACAGACGACAATTTCTGGCTTCGGCCTCTGCAGTTGCCCTTCTTCCGCGCGCTGTATTCGCAGGGCAAGACGCGCTGCACCTGAAGGCCGAGGCGGTCGTTCAGCAGGTCCTGCCGGAAGGGGAGGGCAAGACTGCCATGCTCGGGTTCAACGGGTCGATGCCCGGCCCCGAACTGCGAATGCGGCGCGCGCAACGGGTTGAAGTCGAGGTCGAGAACGGTTTGCAAGAAGGCACGGCGGTTCATTGGCATGGCATCCGGCTGGAGAACAAGATGGACGGCGTTCCGGTATTGACCCAAGACCTCATCAATCCCGGTACAACCAAGACCTATAGTTTCGTGCCCCCGGATGCAGGAACCTATTGGTATCACTCGCACTACATCTCGAACGAACAGGTGGCGCGGGGGATGATGGGGCCTCTGATTGTCGAAGACGATAGCCCACCTGACGTAGATCACGACATCACTGTGCTTTTGTCGGATTGGCAGATGCAGGAAGATGGCAGCCTTGTCGAAGAATATACTGACATGCACAGTGTTGCCCATGGCGGATACATGGGCAATTTTGCCCGTGGGTTCTTGTCCACGTCACGGGTTAGGGTAGGGGACCGCGTCCGTTTGCGGCTGATCAATGCTGCGACCAACCGGATTTTTCCGGTGCAAGTCAGCGGTGTGGCAGGACTTGTTGTCGCTCTCGATGGTATGGCTCTTGCCACTCCGCGCCCTCTGAATGAAATTATTCTCGCCCCCGCACAACGCGCTGATCTGATCGTAGATGTCATAGAACCAGTGGGTTTTGACATGATGACTCGTGATGGTTCATACCGTTTGGCAGATCTTGCCGCTGAAGGGGTGAACATAGACCGACAGGCTGGGCCAATATTGGCTCTCGCTTCGCCTGAACTGCCTGTGCCCGCTACGCCTACGCAACATCTGACACTCAAGATGATGGGTGGTGCCATGGGTGGCCGACATGGCGGTGACAACATTTGGGCATTCAATAATATCTCTGATCTGCACGAGGATCCGTTCGGATCCTTTGAGCGTGGTGAGACGGTCAGAATAACCATGGTGAACGATACGTCCTTCCCGCATGGCATCCATCTGCACGGGCATCATTTCTACGAAGTCGATGCTGATGACACCTTGGGTGACCTGCGCGACACAACACTGGTGAATGCGGGCGAAAGCCGCGATATCATCTGCGTTTTCGATAATCCGGGCAACTGGCTGTTGCATTGCCACATGCTCAGTCATGCCATTGGCGGGATGCGCACATGGGTGGCTGTCGCATGAAATGGTTTGTCGCGTTCCTGCATCTCCTTGCTACCGCAGCTGTGGCTGATCATGAATTGGACAATCGCGATATTCCTGCGGGTCGCGTTTTATACGCCGAAAACTGCGCTGCCTGTCATGGCGCAGACTTGGAAGGACAGCCCGATTGGCGGTCGCAGGGTGAGGATGGCGTTCTGCCTGCCCCACCTCACGACGCTTCAGGGCATACCTGGCATCACGATAACGCAATGTTGTTCGACTACACAAAGCTCGGAGGGAAAGCTGCATTGGCCGCTATGGGTGTCGCTGAATTCAACAGTGGAATGCCTGGATTTGAAGGCGTGATTTCAGATGACGAGATCTGGAACATCCTTGCCTACATTCGATCAACTTGGCCCGAGCGAGCGCGTGAAGTTCAAGCGAGCAGGAACCAAGCCCACTGATGGCACACGCACGCACTGTGCAAGGCATAGAAGCCCGGCTGTGAGCATCATCAGCCTAAGCTCTCTTGCCGTTCATTTGTTCCTGCCTGCGTGGTTGCAGACACAGTTGGAGGCTTAGGTCCTTGGGTGATCTGGACGCTATGAGAGAGTTTGCCGACATTGATGAATGGAGACTATTAAAACAAGCCTTGACCTTCCAGTAGGTGGAAGCCCTAAGTAGAGATGATACCAGATTAGGGGTCCCGACGATGAACAGCGAAAATTCTATTACTTTTAACGTCCACAATATGAGTTGCGCCTCTTGTGTGGGTCGGGTTGAAAAGGCTTTGCTGGCAATCCCGGATGTGGCCCAGGCAAGTGTTAATCTTGCTGCTGAAACTGCAACCGTCGTGGTCGACGATAAGTTTGATATGACCCAGATCGCGACAGCCCTCGATGCTGCTGGATACCCCGCAGAGCCCACCAGCTATCGGTTCGCCATTGAAAACATGACATGCGCGTCTTGCGTCGGGCGTGTCGAACGTGCGCTTGCAGCGGTTCCCGGTGTTGTGACAGCGTCGGTAAATCTGCCACGCGAAGAGGCGACAGTTGAGGTCCTCGGCATCGAACCGATGTTGATTGCACAGGCCGCTGCCGCCGCTGGCTATCCAGCAAGCTTGATCAGGAACCAAGGCAGTGCGGATGTGACGGCAGAACGTAAGGCTGCAGAAGCCTCGCATCTCAAGAACATGACGCTGCTTGCCGCCGTGCTCACGCTGCCTGTGTTCGTCCTGGAAATGGGAAGCCATCTGATCCCTGCATTGCATAACTGGGTGATGAACTCGCTCGGTATGGGGGTCAATTGGAGCATCCAGTTTGTCCTAACCACCATTGTGTTGATCTGGCCGGGGCGACACTTCTATCTCAAAGGCTTCCCTGCGCTTTTCAAAGGCGCTCCTGACATGAATTCATTGGTCGCTTTGGGGTCGTCCGCTGCGTGGGGTTTCTCCACGGTCGCACTCTTTTTGCCATCGCTGTTACCGGCGGGCACGCGGGTTGTCTATTTTGAGGCGGCAGCCGTCATTGTCACACTGATTTTGCTAGGTCGTTTTCTTGAGGCGCGCGCGAAGGGCCGCACAGGGCAGGCGATTGCCAAACTTGTTGGGCTAAAAGCGAAGACTGCTCATGTTGAGCGGGACGGTCAACTGATCGAGCTGCCCGTAGATGACATCGTGGTCGGTGATCTGGTTCAGGTTCGGCCCGGTGAAAAAATTGCTCTCGACGGCATAGTCGTCAAAGGCGCGTCTTACGTGGATGAAAGCATGATCACGGGCGAGCCTGTGCCAGTTGAGAAAATAGACGGAGCTGAAGTTGTAGGCGGCACCGTCAACGGGACGGGTGCGCTGACTTTTCGAGCCACCAAAGTTGGTGCCGATACGATGCTGGCGCAGATCATTCGTATGGTTGAGGAAGCTCAGGGGGCGAAGCTGCCTATTCAGGATCTAGTCAACCGCATCACGCTTTGGTTTGTGCCGGCGGTGATGGCAATCGCCGTTATAACTTTTGTCGCATGGTTGCTGGTTGGTCCTGATCCTGCACTCAGCTTCGCGTTGGTGGCGGCAGTAGCGGTGCTTATTATCGCCTGTCCTTGCGCAATGGGGCTGGCCACGCCGACATCTATTATGGTGGGTACGGGGCGTGCTGCGGAGTTGGGGGTCCTTTTTCGGCGTGGCGACGCGTTACAGTCGTTGAATGATGTCCAAACGGTCGCGCTGGACAAGACTGGAACGCTCACACAAGGTCGCCCGGAACTGACCGATTTGACTGTGACGAAAGGGTTTGTGGAGTACGATGCTTTGCGACTGATAGCGTCGGTCGAGGCCACCTCGGAGCATCCTATCGCGGAGGCAATCGTGCGGTTTGCTGAGCAAAGGGGGCTAACTTTAGCACCTGTTGACGAATTTCGCTCTATTACGGGGTATGGGGTGAGCGCCGAAGCCGAGGGTCACAAAATTCTTGTCGGAGCAGATCGCTTCATGCTCCGTGAAGGCATTGCACTGGATGAAGTAGATGGCGTTGGAACACGGTTGGGGCAGGCCGGAAAGACGCCTCTCTATGCTGCGATTGATGGGCAGTTGGCGGCGATCATCGCTGTATCTGACCCGATCAAACCCAGCACTGCACAGGCAATTTCGGCTTTGCACGGTCTCGGCCTGAAAGTAGCGATGATTACGGGCGACAATCAGGCCACGGCAGATGCAATTGCGGCGCAACTAGACATTGATACGGTGGTAGCTGAAGTCTTGCCAGAAGGCAAAGTAGCGGCCTTGCAACAGCTACAATCAGGCGGCCGAAAGGTAGCATTTGTGGGAGATGGTATAAACGATGCGCCCGCTTTAGCGCATGCGGATGTCGGGGTAGCCATTGGCACTGGCACTGATGTCGCAATCGAAGCGGCAGATGTTGTTTTAATGTCGGGTGATCTGAACGGAGTGGTGAACGCTCTGCACATCAGCCAGCGCACAATGCGTAATATTCATCAGAACCTGTTTTGGGCGTTTGGCTACAACGCCTTGCTGATCCCGGTTGCCGCGGGCGTATTTTATCCGGTGTTCGGCTTAATGCTATCTCCTGCACTTGCTGCCGGTGCCATGGCATTGTCGAGCGTTTTCGTCCTATCCAACGCGCTGCGTCTACGCTGGATAGCGCCGGCAATCTCGGAGGGCCGATCAATCAAAATGGACAGTAGCAGACTTGTGCCCGCTGCAGCAGAGTAGGAGAAATTCGATGAATATTGGCGAAGTTTCAGACAAATCAGGCCTGCCTCCCAAAACCATCCGTTATTACGAGGATATCGGCTTGGTTAAACCCCTGCGCGGCCCCAATGGCTATCGCAGTTTCCGCGAGAGTGACATGCACAAATTGGCGTTTTTAGGGCGATCTCGGGCGTTGGGTTTTACCATTGAGGATTGCCGAAATCTGTTGGCACTTTGGGATGACCAAGACCGCGCCAGCGCTGATGTACGCGCAATTGCGCGGGAGCATCTCGAGCAGATTGAAAGCAAAATAGCGGATCTGAATTCGATCCGGGATACTTTGTCTAATTTAGTCCGTGAATGTGCAGGAGATCACAGACCAGATTGCCCAATACTCAAGAACTTGGAGAATTCTTCAAAATAGTTTGGAACCCTCCAGCGCTGGAAGCTTGTTTAGTTTTTATTACTTGAAACTTAAATAGGAATCCAACTCATGTCATACTGGCGCTTCTTTGCAATGATCATCACATCAACCATCGTAATGCTTGGCTTGATGTACCTAAACACTTACGCGCTGGACCATGTATTTTTCAGCGAAACCAGAACCTATATGGCGATCTACATGGGCGCGGTCATGGCAATCATCATGCTGGCCTTCATGTTGGGAATGTACACCAATAAAGCGGTCAACATTTCTATCTTTGTGGGCAGCGCGCTTGTTTTCGCGGTATCGCTGTTTCTGGTACGCAGCCAGACGACAATTGATGACACGTCTTGGATGAGCGCCATGATTCCGCACCATTCGATCGCGATCCTCACCAGTGAACGTGCTAATATATCTGACCCCCGCGTGCGTAAGTTGGCTGATGATATCATCGAGGCGCAGCGTCTTGAGATTGCAGAAATGAAGGCACTGATCATCGATTTGAACGGCGGTCCTGCCGCAACTCCTGAAATCGACGGTAAATAAGGAGAATCCTCATGGCACTCGAACAAACTAAGACAAAGGCCAAGCTGTACCGGATGGTGATGGATGCTCATACATGTCCGTACGGTCTAAAATCAAAAGACCTTTTAGAGCGTCAGGGGTTTGAGGTCGAGGATCACCACCTCGAGACACGCGAGCAGACTGATGCGTTCATGGACAAGCATGGGGTTGAATTGACGCCGCAAACCTTCATAGACGGAGAGCGTGTTGGAGGGTATGACGCTCTGCGCGTTCATTTCGGTCTAGACAAGCCCGAAGATGAGCGTTCGGACACAACTTACCAGCCAGTGATCACGATTTTTGCCGTGGCTTTTCTGATGGCGCTCGGTCTCTCGTGGTACAGCTTTGAAACCATCTTCACGGTCAGGGCGTTCGAATGGTTCATCTCGATCTCGATGTGCTTGTTGGCTGTGCAAAAATTGCAAAATATCGAGACTTTCTCGACGATGTTCCTTAACTATGACCTGTTAGCGCAGCGTTGGGTGCCTTATGGCAAAATTTACCCCTTTGGAGAAGCATTTGCTGGTATCCTTATGACTGCTGGCGCGCTTACGTGGCTTTCGGCACCCGTGGCAATTGTGATTGGCGGCATCGGCGCGGTGTCAGTCATAAAGGCGGTCTACGTTGATAAACGTGAATTGAAATGTGCCTGTGTTGGCGGAGACAGCAGCGTACCATTGGGTTTCATCTCATTGACGGAGAATTTGATGATGTTGAGCATGGGTATCTGGATGCTTGCAAAGCTCTTCATGTAAATTTTAAGGTTAACCTGATCAAGAATTCTCAATCGGTGGGGCGGAGGAACCTACCTACTTCTTTGCCCCACCCACACAGGCCCAAGTGAGGACGACTGAACCCATAATCGCGCCTGTATTTGAGTAATTTACTCTATTGGGAGTTTCATGGTTGCCATGAGGCCGGCTGCGGGGCGATTTGACAGACTGACATCCCCACCATGGGCACGCGCGATGGTACGTGCGATAGACAGGCCAAGACCTGTACCGCCGGTTTCTCGCGAGCGTGACCTTTCAAGGCGGAAAAACGGCGCAAACACTTTTTCCAGATCAGTTTCCGGAATACCAGGTCCGTTGTCAGAGACCGCGACAAAAGCATGCTCTGCATAGTGGTGGTACGTGACATGCGCGGTTTCGCCGTATCGCCGGGCATTCTCGATAAGGTTGCGCAAGGCACGCCGTACAGATTGAGGACGAATGCGGACCGTTACTTTTTCGCCTTCTTCTAGTGTGAAGCTGTCCAACATGTCTGACTGGAGGCACGCAAGATAGGCACCCAAATCTACCGCCTCATAGTTTTCTGCGGTCGCCATTCCCTTAGCAAAGGCAAGCGTTTCATCCACCATACCCTGCATTTCTTCGACAGAGGTGATTACCCTCTCTCGCGTCTCGTCATCATCGATCATTTCTGCCCTGATACGCAAAGCCGTGAGAGGAGACCGAAGGTCATGGCCAAGAGCCGCCAAGAGCTGCGTTCGATCTGCAATAAAAAGACCTAGTCTTTCCTGCATACGATTATACGTCCGCGTAAGGTTTCTCACTTCACTGGGGCCCATCTCTGGCAGGGGTTCTACATTTTCACCTCGCCCAAGTCGGTCCGCTGCTTGAGAAATCTGTAAAAGAGGCCTGATCAATCGTGAGAGCAAGAACCAGCATGCAACTATGAGGATAAGCGCCGCGGTCATACCGAAACTGACGAACGAATACCAAGGCCATTGCAGGGGTGGGCGCTCAAACCGTGTAGCTACATTCAGCCATTGTTCACCAGTCAGCGAAATTGAAAGCTGCATTTCGATCGCGGACAGCTTTCCGCGCATCATCGCCTGATGCATTTGGGTCATTTCGGGACCCATATGAGGCATAGGAAGAATACCCTGATCAGCTTCGTGCAGTTCCACACGAATTTCACGTTGGCTTGACTGACCAAGAAGGCTGCGCACGCGTTCTTCGACGGCTCCGTTATCGGCATGTGTTTCATGATCAACGGCTGGAGATTTTGAAAGGTCAAATCTTACAAGTGGAGAATTTGCAGCCCGCAGAATTGCCGGTTGCAAGCTTATCGGCGCTTCCTCGATCAAGCGGGCGACATTGGCTGCCCGGCTCGCGGCCTCAAAACCAAGGGCCGCGCGAACGGCAAGGCTGCGCTCGTCTACAAACAACCAAAGGCTCAACGCTTGAGCTAAAACAAGAGCTGCGATGACCAAAAGCACCAGCTGTACGCGCAGACTGTCCAGCCAACGCAGCATCAGCCCAACTCCGTCACATCTGCCACCAAACAATAGCCGCCACCACGGACCGTCGTGATGAGATGTGGTCGCGCTGGATCAGGTTCGATTTTGCGACGCAGCCTGCTAATTTGATTGTCGATAGTCCGGTCAAAGACTGAAGCCGCCTTGCTTGCCGTTAGATCAAGCAATTGATCACGGTTCAGAACAAGCCGAGGGCGCTCAAGCAGGACAGTGAGCAATTTGAACTCTGCTCTGCTCAGATCCACTTTCTGACCGGTCTCATCTGTAAGCAACTGACTGTCGGTATCCAAAACCCAATGCGCAAATGCGATGCGGCGGCCAGACAAAGTACCCGCAATGTGTTCAGAGCGTGAGACGCGACGTAGAATTGCTTTGATCCTGGCGATCAATTCGCGCGGGTTGAACGGCTTTGATAGATAGTCGTCCGCACCTATTTCCAAGCCAACGATGCGGTCTGTCTCTTCATCAAGTGCGGTCAGCATCAAGATCGGGATCGAACCATTGGCAGACAGACGGCGGCATACAGATAGTCCGTCCTCGCCCGGCATCATGACGTCGAGAACGATCAGATCGAATTGCCCTTTGGAAAGTTTTTCATCCATCTCACTTGCGTCACGCGCCGAGGTGGCACGCATACCGTTCTTTTCTAGATATCGCGTAACCGCATCGCGAATTTCGCGGTGATCATCGACCACAAGTATATGAGGCTGTTCCGTCATATTGCCCTCTTTATCCTACACTTGAGACGCTTTGCTCGAGAGATTTGTCACAGGGTGTAACAGTCTGATGCGTTGCGACACAGTGATACAATGCCTCGCTTCACAGACCTTTCACCGGGACATAAAACTATCACATGAAGTGTATCGTAAACAAAACATGAGGAAACAGAAATGACCCGTAAAACAATTATCGCAGCAGCAGTTCTGGCAGTAACCGCATTCGGAGGGGCCGCTTTTGCCCAGTCCAATCATGGTCATGGCAACAAGGCAGGCAAAATAAACACCCAAGGAATGATGATGCAAGGCGGCGGCATGATGGGCGATATGTCTGAAATGCAGGGCATGATGCAGCGCATGCATGAGAACATGACGCAAATGATGGATGCTGATGGTGATGGGACCGTTACACCCGAAGAAATGCGCGGGATGATGCAGGCGAAGTTGACAGAAAATGACGCTGACGGAAACGGAAGCCTTTCCATCGAAGAGTTTGAAACCCTTCACAGCGCAATGATGCGCAATATGATGGTGGACCGGTTTCAGCATCTTGATGCAGATGGCGACGGCGCGGTGACACCCGAGGAAATGATGGCTCCTGCGGCGATGATGGAACGCATGCAAAAAATGCAAGGCGGGTCTATGATGCCGGACGGGCAATCCGACGACGGCGAAAAGGACTAACGCTCTTAGACCAAGCTGGAGTTTCCGGGCGTCGGCTGGTTGGGTCGACGCCCACCTCGTTTCCGACGCGTCATTGGATTGTGCAGCAACATCTTGCCAACACCGGCTACCTGTTCAGAAGATTCAAGCTGTAGCAGCGCAAATACGTCTTGACCCTCCCGTAGGTGGAAGCGCTAAAACAAAAGTAACGCGGATTTCCACTCGTTCAATTTTGAAGGTCAAGCTTGATGTTATGTAGCAGCACTCGATATCAATCACCCAGTTTGAAGATTGGCTGTGTCGCAACCGAAGACGATGTACGCACCAATTTCATACGTAGTTTCTGTCTCTCTATTCCAGAGAGATGGTTGCCACCTCCAGAAACCGCTTGGCAGTCTTTCTGTGGAACCCGTTGAGGTGCCTTCGGTGACGCGCATGCGCTCCAATGGATGGAAGGTGAAGACTACCATTGTCGTGGTGGGTATCCTTGCCATCGCAGCGATATTCATCGATCCTCTCTCAGAAATTGTTGGTGCGTTAAAGAGTGACAGCATTTCTGAATGGGTGAACGCCGCTGGTGTATGGGGGCCAATTCTCATTATTGGTCTGATGGCAGCAGCGATTGTTGCTACGCCAATTCCAAGCGCTCCGATCGCACTTGCTGCTGGTGCGGCGTACGGCCACACACTTGGTACGATATACATCGTCATAGGGGCAGAGCTTGGCGCGCTGATCGCCTTCGGGCTAGCAAGGTTTTTGGGCCGTGATATTCTTGTCCGGTGGGTAGGTGGTAAGCTTGATGCGGGGTTACTTGGATCGCAGAACCTCCTAACGTTCACGGTATTCGCAAGCCGCCTGTTGCCGTTCATTTCCTTCGATATTGTGAGCTATGCTGCCGGATTGAGCCGTCTGCATGTCTGGCGATTTGCGGTAGCCACGCTCGCGGGCATTATCCCGGCCAGCTTTATTCTAGCCCATTTGGGCAATGAAGCCGTTAGTGGACAATCAGATCGCGCCGTCTGGGCTGCGATAGGGCTGGGCGCTTTGACGCTGGTGCCTCTGATTATAGTGGCGGTAAGGGACCGTCGCAGAAAGCAGCTGTCCTATGACTGACCGCCAAACGACCTTCGGACCCACACCCTTGGGATGGAGGGCGGTGCGGTGGATTTTTTTGAGAGACGTTCGACGCATGAGCCGTCGGCATCTGACCTATCGGACGCTGCAATTGACCCAGGGTGATACAGTGCGCTGGTTGTCCGACGACATTGGTCGCTTTCTTAAGACGCTAGAGCGTGAAACTGCGGAAATGAGAGCAAATGCTGAACTGTCACAAATTCCAAATGTCGGCAGTCGCCTGATGGTGGAACTAGCGATCTATACCGTCGCCGCCGACGCAGCGCTGCGGGCGCAGGGGGTTGCGGCGGCATCTGCACATTCTGTTATGGCTGACATCGGGTGGGATCTGTATCGCCGCATGTTGGTTCTGTCATCGCTGCCATCACGAATGATCAGCCGTGATCCGGGGCGCAGGCTTCGGTGGACTCTCGGCGGGTTGTTGATCTTCCCCTTTCGTCCAGTCGGCGCGCCAGGCTATGATGCTCAAGTTTTTCGCAAGGGCGAAGATATCCACACACATTTCACGCATTGCCCGCCACAGACATTCGCGCGCGCTGCCGCTGTACGCCGCAAAGATCCTGAACTGCTTGAGGCATTTCGGCAAAGCTGGTGCCGCTATGATACGCCGGGTGCAGACATTATCGCCGCCGATGGTAAGCGGGGGCACTACCAAAGGCCACAAACTCTATCGGCCGGAGACCCTGTTTGCGACATGTGTTGGAAAGCACGCGGATCAAAACAGCTTCCTAAATCTGATAGGAAGGAAGACAAGCAATGCTGACTGCCGCCATTCCTTTCCCTGATATCGGCACCGAACTCTTTGCAATTGAGTTTGGCAGTTTTCGCTTCGCCCTGCGTTGGTACGCGCTCGCCTATATCGTAGGCCTGCTCATTGGCTGGCGTATTTGCTTGCTGACAATCAAGCGATCTGAAGTCTGGACCGAATACGGCCCGCCGCTGACCCGTAATCAAATTGAGGATCTACTCACGTGGATCATCCTCGGCGTGATACTTGGGGGTCGCCTGGGTTTCGTCCTGTTCTACCAGCCGCAATACTACCTACAAAACCCACTTGAAATTCTGATGGTTTGGCAAGGCGGCATGTCGTTTCACGGCGGCTTCACTGGTGTGGTAATAGCTGGTTTTCTATACTGTGCTCGACACAAGAAACCAGTCCTCAATACCGCAGACCTGCTGGCACTGGCTACACCGCCGGGTTTGTTCCTTGGGCGTCTTGCCAATTTCACGAACAATGAGCTCTGGGGGCGTCCCACTGACGTTCCTTGGGCAGTCGTTTTTCCCGGCCAAACTGCGCAAACTTGCTTGGGTGTCGCGGACTTGTGCGCTCGTCATCCTTCGCAACTCTATGAAGCAATACTTGAAGGCCTCGTTCTGGGTACTTTGTTGCTGGTACTTGCGTGGCGACGCGGCTGGCTGCAAATGCCGGGCGCCCTGACCGGGGTATTCTTGGTGGGCTATGGCGTGTCACGAAGTTTCGTTGAGTTTTTTAGGCAGCCGGATATGCAATTTGTGACCGATTTGAACCCTATTGGACATGCGCTTCATTTCGGGAGTTGGGGGGTGACGATGGGACAGGTGCTTTCGATGCCGATGATCGGGGTTGGTTTGGCGCTGATGATGTGGGCATTTCGAAGTTCGAGAAGGCCCTCGGAAACTGATTCGAAAGCGATTACTTGACGAGCCAACTTCGTCGAACCTGTGGATATTGGATGAGTATGATTGGAACGGTCGCACCAAATTTCAGGGAGGGCTGGGGGCATTGCAGAAATTATTGAGTGCATTATCGCCAGTGGAGTTCTTTCCCATTTCTGGTGAAAGTTGGACTTTAGGATTGTAGTGCGTGGATAGGAGAATGTCACATGATTGTTTTTACGTTGCCTGAAGTGGTCGTGATGGGTCTCTTGGCCGGTGTTCTAGCCGCAATCCTTTGGGCCATGTTGTGAGGCTATTACCATGCTCGATTCATTATTAGAGATGCACAATGCGCGGCAATTAGCGCAGGTCACGAAAAAAGTCGCAAACCTTCCAGCGCAGGACGCGTTGACAGGCTAGAATAAATTGTTCAGGGTGCCCTAATGAAAGTTAAAAACACCATATTCGCGTGGCTGAAGGTATTTACATGCCTTTCGTTTGCTGTTGCGTTGGTGTTCTCTGCTCCGTCTGCATCGCATGCAGCGTCGGGAATGCATGGCCAACGCCATGCGATGGCCGCTGACTCAGGTCCAAAAGCTGACGATCACACGCATCAGCAAATGTCGCTTATGACACAGCATGATGGGTCAGCGGTTACGTCAAAGGTGGCCGATGAAAAACAATCTTACGGTGATTGTTGCAGCGGTATTTGCGTTTCCGTCGCTCTTACATACACGGATGCCGTTTTTGTCGAGCAAACAGCGACCGAAGTTTATCTAATACTTCATGGCCAGATGAACTCGATTGATTCTTCGAGCTTTCTGCGACCTCCCCAATACTTGATCTGATCCAAGGCTCTTAGGGGAGCCTTCGTTTCGCGTGCGTTAGTGCGTGAGCCCGAAGTCCATCAGTCAGGTACTACTCATGAAAATTCAACTACTCTTGGGGGCATCAGCCCTCACACTTGGCGCATGCGCACAAGATATCAGACCTATTCCATACACGGTAACGCCATTGCCTGCCGTGACCGCGCAACAAGAAGTTACGAATACGGCCGTAGTTTCACCCATCCGATATCAAGATCCGCTTGCGGGCTACACATACCGTGGACCAACCGGACCGCGCGATTGGCGCACCGTTAACGAAGAACAGTCGGAGGGTAACTGATGCGTATTTCAAAACTGCCATTAATTGTTGGCTTTCCATTAGTCCTTGGTGCCTGTGCGACGGCAATCCCGGGTGTCTATACCGAGCCGAAGGCCGGGTTTGCCAATATTGCCAGCCAGATAACGCCGGCTATCGGGAAGCGGACGGTTTTTGCCGAAACCCAAGCCGAGAACGAAGCTTTAAAAAAGCAGGTTCATGGGATGGTGCATCGCAAGACTATCTCTGCGGATACGGCAGTTCAGGTTGCTTTGTTGAATAACAAAGGATTGCAAGCTTCCTACGCCAATGTTGGTCTGTCGGCTGCAGACGCTTGGCAGGAGTCGACACCTGAAAACCCGATCGTGTCTATCGGAATTTTGGGTATTGGTGCGCCAGAGTTGGGTGCATACCGCGCAATCGAGGGACTGATCCGTGCAAACCTTTTGGAGGCCACAACCCGTAAGAAACGGCGCGCACTTGCGGATACAAACTTTAGACAAGCGCAACTGGCTGCGGTTAATGATACGTTGGCCTTGGCCAATCAGACCCGTCAGGCATGGATAGCTTCCGTAACTGCATTCGAAGCCGTTGGGTATCTCAAGAGGGCAAAGGCGACATCCGATGCAGGCTCTGAACTGGCTCGAAAACTGGGCGAAACCGGCGCTCTGAATAAAGCCAATCAAGCGCGTGAACAGGCCTTTAACGCAGAGCTTGCAGGGCAACTTGCGCGGGCGCGCCTGAACGCGACAAAATCGAAGGAAGAATTGACGCGGCTTATGGGCCTTTGGGGAACAGAGGTTGATTACTATGTGCCTGATGCCTTGCCAAAGTTGCCGCGCTCAGTTGGTAGCATTGGTAACATTGAGGCTAAGGCCCTGCGCAACCGTGTAGATCTTCGGGTGGCAAAACTAGGCCTCGAAGCGCAGGCTCTGGCATATGGCCTGACAGATCAGACACGGATTGTCAGCGACCTCGAAATCGTTGGGGGTGCGGAGCTTGAGCGTGAAGTTGGTGAGGACGGTGATACCGAAAAGGTGATTACGCCCCAAGTTGAACTTGAATTTGCGATACCGATCTTCGATTCTGGTAAAGCTAGAATGCGTAAAGCCGAGCTTGCGTATTTGCAGTCAGCCAACGTGCTTGCTGAAACGGCAGTAAACGTACGTTCCGAAGCAAGAGGTGCAGAAGCCTCCTACCACGCTTCCTACAAGATCGCGCGTCACTATCAGGATATACTGGTGCCGTTAACGCGGACTGTCGAAGAAGAAGGCCTGCTGTCCTACAACGGCATGATTACCAACACATTCGAGTTGCTGACGGATGTGCGCCAGAAGCTGGCTGCATCTCTTGAAGCTGCAAACGCGAAAAGCGACTTCTACATGGCCCAGGCCGATCTGACAGCTGCCATTTATGGTGGCGGTGCAGGCGGTGGCGGCGGTGGAGAAGGCGCAGCACTTGCCGCCGGTGGCGGCGCACCTCACTGAAAAGGGATGATGATATGTTGAATAGACGTCAATTACTCGGAGCCGGTGCCGCAGGTGCCACACTCGTTTCCTCCAAAGCTTGGGGGCAGACTATGAATATGGGTCTGCCCGAAGCGGCACTGATGGACACTGCCGCGACACAGGTGACAGCACGGCCCTCATCGGGCGTAGACTACAACCCGGTTGTCACACTCAATGGTTGGACCTTGCCGCACCGGATGAATAACGGGGTAAAAGAGTTTCACCTTGTTGCAGAGCCAGTAGAGCGTGAGATGGCCGATGGCATGATCGCGCATCTATGGGGTTACAACGGCCAGTCGACTGGTCCAACAATCGAAGCGGTCGAGGGCGATCGCATTCGTATCTATGTGACAAACAAACTGCCCGAGGATACCTCTGTTCACTGGCATGGTCTAATATTGCCGTCGGGCATGGACGGTGTGGTTGGCCTTAGCCATCCCGGCATCAAACCCGGCAAAACATTCATCTATGAGTTCGATTTGATCAAGTCGGGTACTTTCATGTATCACCCGCACGCTGACGAGATGACCCAGATGGCTATGGGTATGATGGGTATGTTCGTTGTTCACCCCAAGGACCCAACGTTCATGCCAGTTGATCGTGATTTCCTGATCATGTTGAACGCCTTTGATATTGATCCTGGAACATATGTGCCGCGCATCATGACGATGGCGGATTTCAACCTGTGGACATGGAACAGCCGGATTTTCCCCGACATTGATCCGCTGGTCGTGAATAAGGGAGACAAGGTTCGCGTGCGCGTTGGCAACCTGACGATGACAAACCACCCGATCCACATGCACGGTTATGATTTCAAAGTTACCTGTACGGATGGTGGCTGGGTTCCCGAAAGTGCGCAATGGCCAGAGGTGAGTATTGACATCCCAGTGGGTGCAATGCGGGCGTATGAGTTTGTAGCCGACAATTTGGGCGATTGGGCAATCCACTGTCACAAGTCACACCATACGATGAATGCCATGGGTCATGACGTGCCCACCTTCATCGGTGTTGACAAAAAGCAATTGACCCAGAAAATGCGCTCTTTCCAGCCGGACTATATGCCGATGGGCACGGCAGGCATGGGCGACATGGCCAAGATGTCGATGCCGCTGCCTGACAACACCATCCCGATGATGAATGGCTGGGGTCCGCATGGCCCCATCGAAATGGGCGGTATGTTTTCGGTCGTGAAGGTTCGCGATGGGATCGATGCCGACGATTACTCCGATCCAGGTTGGTATGAAAACCCTCCTGGCGAGCAGGCCTATGAGTGGACTGGAGAACTTCCAGAATTTGCCTCGAACAACAGCCCGAAAACCATTCTGACACCGAAACCAACGCAAAAGGGCTGAGATAGCCTTTTGACCAATCTATCAACCAAACTTACAGGAAAAACAGATGAAAAACCTTCTTTTGACGACCGCAATCGCTTTCACATTCGCAGTACCAGCTTACGCCGCTGGCACACATGCGAAAAAGCATGATGAAGTATCGACCGAAAAGGCTGAAGACGGCCACGGTGACGAACATGCCGAAATGGATGGCCACGGTGATGACCATTCTGAAGCGATGATGATTGGTATGCCGGGCGACTCTTCCAAGGTGGACCGGACTATCAACGTGATCCTCCTCGAAACCGATGACGGTGAAATGCTGATCAAGGGTGACGACATGACCTTCAAGAAAGGTGAAACCATTCTTTTCAAGATTAAAAACGAAGGAGAACAGGAGCACGAGTTTGTGCTCGATACGGTCGAGAACAATGCCAAGCACAAAATCGAAATGGCAAAGATGATGATGGAGCACGACGATCCAAATCGCATCACTCTTGATTCAGGCGCCTCCGGTGAAGTGGTCTGGAACTTTAGCAATGATGGCACTTTTGAAGCCGCATGCCTTATCCCGGGTCACTACGAATCCGGTATGCACCGTGAAGTTTCCGTAAGTATGGAAATGGCCGAAATGAAAATGGCACAGGCCGATGTCGTATATACCAAAGGCACGATCACAAAAGTTGATGCAAAAGGTGGCAAGGTCACGATCGACCACGGTCCATTGTTGAACCTTGATATGCCAGGCATGAAAATGGTGTTTCGCGCTGATGAAGAGATGATTGCGAAAATGTCCGAAGGTCAGAACATCGAGTTTGTGGCGGAGCCCGTCAAAGGAAAACTCACAGTCGTGAAGTTGAAATAATCGGTTCAGGAGGCGGTGTTCTTCACCGTCTCCTGTCACTATACCCCCTCTCTCCCAAATTCCCGAACAAAGCCGCCACGTGTTGTGAAACTTCATTATTGGAGCAGAAAATGTATTCCCCGACAAAAGTTCTGACGCTGCTTATTGTCTTGTGCCTCTCTACGGTGGGAGCTCAGGCGAGCACAGGCGCCGGAGAAGAGCCACACGCACAGGCATATGATCATCCGGGGCACGTTCCTATTGGTGAACCCGGGTTGGATGCCGAGATTAGCCGAACCATTGAAGTCAACATTAAGGAAACTGAAAGTGGCTATATGCTGTTTGATCCTGATGCCATCCACATCAAAGAAGGCGCGGTCGTGCGCTTTGTCGTAAATAATTTTGGCGATCTGGATCACGAGTTTTTTCTGGGTTCATTTGATGAAATCGCCAAGCATCAGCAATGGATGCGAAACCACCCTGATATGAAGCATGAAGACGCCAATTCAATCGCGATCTCGAGTGGAAGCACTGCAACACTTGATTGGAAATTTTCGAGCAAAACCAACCTGGAATTTGTTTGTCTCATCCCGGGCCACCGTGAAGCGGGTATGTTTGGCGTTATTATGATCCACGACCATCTCGCGCCTAAACCAAAAAACTGAGTGAATATAATGATACGTTTCGACAAATATCATGATGTTGTTCACAGCGTGACAAAGTTTTTTGGCTATCAGTATGATGATACTGCGCCTGATTGGATTCACCCGTTCATCCATGTTATTTTTATTTTTGCCCCGGCAATGCTTATCGGCGTGATCGTCTATCTCCTCATACGCGCGGCTCTCAGGTTTTTGCGGCGTGACAGGATTGTTGATCGGCAACCCCAGTCACAGGCGGTCCGTGGACTGGAACATAGTCTCTTCAAAACCGTGCTGCGGTATTCCAGAAAACAGCAGGCAATAATGATCGGGATGAGCCTCATTTCGATGCCCGTTCTCTATGTTACGCTGGAACTTCCGAAGCAAATTGTGAACAATGCGCTTGATGCTGATCGCTTCCCGATTGAGTTCCTTGGATATTACTTTGATCAGGTTACGCTTCTGATGATTTTGTCAGGTCTCTATCTGCTAGCGATCAGCGTAAATGGGTTGAGCAAATACGTACTTAACGTCTTCAAGGGCTATGTTGCAGAACGATTTCTGCGCCGCTTCAGACTCTTGGTCTATCGGGCATGGCGTACCGATCCGCAGTCGCAATCACAAAGTGAGATCGTTCCAATCCTTGCCCAAGAAGTGGAGCCGGTTGGCGGTTTTGCTGCGGATGTACTGACTTTGCCTGTCATGCAGGGGGGAACACTCCTAACAATCTTGTTGTTCATGTTCATTCAAGACCCCGTTCTTGGGGCTGCTGCTTTGGCAGTATTGCCCATACAGCTCATATTGCTCCCCAAGCTTCAGCGCCGCGTAAATGGGCTGTCGCGGATCAGAATCAAAGAAGTACGGCACCTTGGTAGACAATTGAGCAACCAGCTTCATGGCTTGGAGTTGGCGACTGGCTCCACATTTGGAGGCGCAAGTACAAGTTTTCGGGAGCTGGAGAAGGTGAGAAGGCGGATCTACATCCTGAAGTTCTTTATCAAAGCGCTGAACAATTTTCTGACCGCGCTTACTCCGTTCCTTTTCTATTCATTAGGAGGCTATTTCGTTATCGAGGGCCGTATCAGCCTTGGCGCACTTGTCGCCGTGCTGGCAGCTCACAAAGACTTTTCCGCGCCTTTGAAAGAGCTGTTTCGTTATTATCAAACTTTGGAAGACACGCGGATCAGGTATCATGAGATCACCAGCTTTTTTTCGCCGGACACGCTGCCAGAGCAACAATCGGAAACCCGCGACATCACCCTTGTGCCGCTCCAAATCTGAGGACCTTCAGAGCATTTACCGGTAAAAGATATGTCTGAGAATGAAAAACGGAAGATTGATGAATTGAATGAAGGAGAGAGGATCATGAAGTGGGGCGCAGTATTCTTTGCCTTGGTCGCGTTGGCTGCGGGCGGTTGGTATTTTTTGCAAACATCTAAGGTCAATTTGTCACCTGAAGAGAGTGGTTCGGAAATTTTCGACGACGCGATTGTCGCCGTAATCCTACCGGATTCGCTCGGAGAAAAAGAACAGTTTGGCGAAGCTGCATATGTAAAGTTCTGCTCGGAATGTCATGGTGCGAATGGACAGGGAAGAAAGGATATTGCACCACCTCTGGTACACAAAATCTATGAACCTAATCACCACGGGGATATGGCGTTTGCTTTGGCCGCAAAAAATGGTGTTCGGGCTCATCATTGGAACTTTGGCAATATGCCTGCTGTTGAGGGCATTGCGCAAACTGAGGTCTTGAATGTTGTAACATATGTACGCGCGTTACAAAGGAAAAACGGGATCGAATAGACAGCACCTTGAAAACAAAAACAGAAGGAGAATTTCAAATGAAAACCACAGTTGCAACAATCTTAGCGTTGTCATTTCTAGTCACCCCTGCATTTTCTGATGGGCATGCGACTGGCGATACAATGGCTGGAGAAGCCATTTTTAAGAAGTGTAAAGCGTGCCATTCAATTGTCGATCCTGAAGGAGGGGTCGTTCAAAAAGGGGGCAAGGTTGGGCCAAATCTCTATGGACTTTACGGCCGAACGGCTGGGGAAAACGCAGACTTTGGTGCAAAGTTTGGAGGCTCTATAAAAGAGGCCGGTGAAAAAGGTCTGATCTGGAACGAGAACAACTTCGTTGACTATGTTGCAGACCCAAAGAAATTTCTCGCGACTTTTCTGGACGACAACAGTGCCAAATCCAAAATGGGTTTCAAGCTGAAGAAGGAGACGGATGCAAGAAACGTCTGGGCATATCTTGTCTCAGTCGGTCCAGAGGTAGTGAACTGATCACAGGTTGATGCGAAACGGGCGAGATGCAACGACGCCAAGGCAAGCGGGTGAGAAAGGGTCGACCACAAGAAAGGGAATTCTGCTGTCCTTACGCCTCAACGTGAATTTTAGGTATAACTCCGTAAAGTCAGAAAAAGATCAAATAAAAGTGTATTGTAATGCAACATGACCATAAACATTGAGAGGACACCATAAGCAATGAACGCACTCACCCAATATGGGGTCTTGTTTGGTCTGACGCTTGGCACCATCGGATTCGTCCTTTGTTTTTATCTTCTCGCTTGTGCAATTGGTAGTACCCGCAGGGAGCCCGGAAAGGATGTGCCCGCAACGGCAGGCTCGCTGTCGCGGGATCCGGTCTGGGTACGATATCACGCTAAATACTATGGCTACGCCTTGTTGTTTCTCGCGTTCGATATGGAAATGGCCTTCATGTATCCTTGGGCCGTTGTCTACAGGGAAGAAGGGCTTACAGCGCTTCTCGACATGGGTGTTTTTCTTGCAATCCTGTTCCTTGGCCTGTTGTATGGCTGGAGCCAAGGCGCGCTGAGGCGGCAGGAATGAGAGGCGCTCGTCACGGAACGATGAACGCGCTTCAAAGGATTGCAGCAGCAGCCATGTCGCGTGATCTTTGCGGCTTTGTGGTGCCTGGGGCGGAAATAGCACGAACCGTCGGCATCGATCTTGGCGATGCGGGATTGCGCCTGAGTGCGACACCGCGCCATGCCAATGTCCTTGTTGTCATCGGACGACTGCCCGCTGGATTGCTTGACGCCGCTTGTGTTGTCTATGCGCAAATGCCGCGCCCACGGGCCATTCTGACCCTCGGTACCAATGACATTTCCCCTTTGCCTGTTCCCGATGCGACGGGGCCGTTGACCCAAGCCGGTCTTGAAGCGGCCATCGCAGACATACGCAGGATTTTTGCGATGGCAGCCTTTCAGCCAGACGTAGAGAATTTTGAAGCGCCGACACTGGAAACCAGCACGGAATATACCTGCCCGATGCACCCCGAAGTTGTGCAGGAGGCACCGGGAAATTGCCCGAAATGTGGCATGACCTTGGTTGAGCGCGAAACCGCTGGATCAGTACATAGAGGCCATGCTGTGCCCGAACAGAAGCGAGAGGTCGCTGCCCAGAAACATTCCAAACCTGTCGCTGTCTGTCATGATCGCTCCAAAGGCGGGCATTCTGCGGATGGTGACAACCACGAACAGCACAAGACGCATGGCTCAGGCCATAAGCAACATCACATGCGCGCAAAGCCCGACAACACCGAGGCTCCGTTGCAATACACCTGCCCGATGCATCCCGAAGTTGTCAGCGACGAAGCCGGGTCCTGCCCGAAGTGCGGGATGCACCTTGTGCCGGTCGCAGAAGCTGGCGGACATTCTGGGCACGATCACAAAGCCCACGGCAAAGCACATGACGAACACAGCACGGATAACCACCGAGGCGGCCACGGCGGTCATGGTGGTAGTGAGAGGGTCGAAGGCGTCGAGGCTCATTTCATGTCGATGGTTGACCTTACCCGCGACATGCCTGCAAGTGCGGACGGTCTCAAGATGGAATGGATCGATGTTCCCTTCGGGCCTTTTTTTCCCGGTTTGCCTGGAGGGTTGCAATTAAAGCTGACATTAGACGGCGATGCAGTGGCGACCACCAGCGCCGACAGTCTGGTTGGCTCTAGTGATCCCCTGCGTGCAAATCCGTCCAGCCCCATAGAATTTGTAGATCACCTCGCCGCATTGTCCCCACTCAGTCCAATCGCCTACCGCCTGCTGGCGTGTCTCGCGCTTGAGCAAGCGGCCGGCCAAAGCGTGGCACCCGACATTGCGCGCGCGCGTCTTGCGGTAGTCGAGCGCGAGCGGGTGGCCAGTCACCTTGGTTGGTTGGCAGTTTTCGGGGCGCAGTCTGGGTCCAGCTGGATTGAAAAACGCGCAGCAGCATTTCAATTGAAAGTACAGGGGGCGGCAGCCACTGACGTCACGACACTCAAGCCAAAGCTCAGTACATTTCTGGCGAAACTTCAGCGGACTCCGCTGCTGGCTGCTAGATTGAGTGGGATCGGTCAATTGCCAGCAAATGACACTCTGTCCGGCCCCGTGGCGCGCGCTTCTGGAATGGCCAGTGATACGCGCAGCGACGATCCGGTTTATGCCGAAATTGGATTTTCTGTGCTCACAATGACTGACGGTGATGCGTTGGCACGGTTGGTGCAACGCTGCAACGAGATTACCCAGAGCCTTGATTTGATCTCGGCTGTGGGTTCGGTTGCAAGACTGGAACCGCACAGTATTGGCGCTGCTTCAGGCACGGGCGAAGCCGTGGTCGAGACACCGCGTGGCGCAGCCCGACTGAGCCTAACATTGCATAAAGGTAAAGTTATTGCAGCAGATATAAAAACGCCAACGACAGCGCATTTAACTTTGATTGGAGATGTCGCGGAGGGACAGGAGCTGGGCGACGCGCTGACCGGGATCGGATCGCTGGACATCAGCCCGTGGGAGGTGACATCGTGACCGTATTGATTGTGCTGGTCGCACTTGCGGTGGGTGCATACCTAGTTGCTGTGTTGGAAAGCTGGGCAGTTCACGGGCGGCTGGAACCCGCGCGTCCTGCAATTTCAGCGCTTGCACTTTTAGGGCGTGAATCCCTGCTGGCGCGCACGCCAGACAGGTTGTTTTTTGAAGCCGGACCAGTGGTCTTGCTTGTAGCTGGTCTTTTGGCGGTTGCTGTAATTCCACTGGCACCGGGCTTGATTGTCACTGATCTAGCGACAGGTGCTTTGTTTCTGAACGCGGCGCTGGCCTATGTTTTGGTCGCGCTGATCATGGCCGGATGGGGGCCGAACGGTGCCTATGCCATGATAGGTGGCTGGCGGTTTTTGGGACAGTTTGTGGCCTATGCGATGTTGATCGTGATGCCGATTACTGCCGTGGCAATGCGTGCAGAATCATTATCGACGGTGGATATCGTTACCTCGCAATCTGCCTTGTGGAATATCGCTTATCAGCCGCTGGGTTTCGTGTTGTTCGTTACCGCCGCGATGGGGCTGTGCTGGTTGCCTCCTTTGGACTTACCCACAGCACCGGGTGATCTGGCAGGTGGAATTGAGGCTGAATATACTGGTGCGCGCCTTGCCGTGCTGCGGCTGGCACGGATGGTCCTGATCATGGCACTGGCGGGTGCAACCGTGACCTTCTATCTCGGTGGTTGGCTTGGTCCATGGTTGCCAGCCTGGGCGTGGAGCGCGATCAAGATCCTTTTTGTAGCGGGTCTGATGGTTAGTGTTGGACGACTGGTGCCGCGCGTTCGCGAGGCGCAATATCTGGAGATCAGTTGGAAACTCGGCATCCCTCTGGCCCTCGCAAATATATTCCTTGTTGGCGTCATCACTCTGGTGGTCCCGATATGACCCCTCAGATGATCTTCCTCATGTTTTTTGGCGGTGCGGCCGTTTGGTTCGGCATCGTCGTATTTCGCACTCTTTCAATGGTGCGCTCCGCACTAGCGTTACTGTTTTCGCAAACCGCCGTGGGTGTGATGTTCCTGCTGATGCAGGCGGAATTTCTGGGCGTCTTGCAGATCATGATGATGGCCACGGAGATGAGCGTTATGGCGATCTTCATGGTGATGTTCATGATGGACCCTGGCGGCATGGGCGCGATGGACATGACGCACCAGAAACGTCTGTCACTTTGGGCGGGGGGCATCGGATTTGTCGCCGCGCTGGCGGTTATATGGCTGGCCGATTGGGGACCGGCGAACCTTCAGATCCCGGACGCGACCGAGCAAACGGCAGAACTAGGGCGTGAACTCTTGGGCCGCTCGATGTTTATCTTTGAATCGGCCGCGCTCATGATCCTGACGGCGATGGTGGCCGCCACTATGGTTGCGATCCACCCGAGTGAAGGACGCAAGCGATGATCCCCGAACTGATAATAGCCCTCAGCGTCGGTGCGGCCCTGTTTGGGGTCGGGCTTTATGGCGCGCTGAGCCAAACTAATCTTGTGATGATCATCATGGGGGTAGAGTTGATCCTTGCTGCGGCACTGGTCAATCTGGTGGCCTTCTGGCGCTATCTGCATCCGGACGTCCCGGCGGCGCAAATGTTTGTGCTGATTGTCATGGCGGTGATGGCGGTTGAAATGGCTGTTGGCTTTGGCATCGCCATCGCGCGGTTCCGTTCGCGTGGGTCGGTCGAGATGGAAGAAGCTCGCGAGTTGAAGGGATGACGATGCTGGTTCTGACCCTGCTGGGCCCACTGCTGGCAGCATTGGCGATGTTCACGCTGCGCCGCATGCCCGAGGTCCTGGCGCTGACTGGGGCCGTGTTTGGGTTTGCTGGCGCACTCGGGCTTTTTGTTGCTGTATCAGACGGTGTGGTCGTGAGCATCTCACTGCCCTTTTTGCCTGATTTTCCGATCCGCCTCGTCGCTTCGCCCCTCACTGCAACGCTTTCGATGGTTGTGGCTACAGTTGCCGCTATGGTGTTGATCTATGCTGCGGGATACATGCGCAAGGACCCCGAGCGGGTGCGGTTTTTTGGGACAATGTTGCTGTTTGTCACCGCTATGCAGGCACTGGTGCTGTCGGGTGACTGGATCACGCTGCTGGCCGCTTGGGAGATGATGGGCTTTGCCAGCTATCTGTTGATCGGCTTTTGGTATGGCCGCGCGGGTGTGGCCAGTGCCGCAATGCGCGCGTTTCTATACACGCGCAGTGCAGATTCGGGTCTCTATATCGGGGTGTTCATCTTGATTGGCATGTCTGGCACATCCGAAATTGCCGTTACACTTATTTCAACTGGTACACCCACGCTTGTGGCTGGAGTGTTGCTGTTGGTGGCGGCGATGGGCAAATCGGCACAGGTGCCGTTACAGGACTGGCTGATGCGTGCCATGGCGGGGCCGACGCCGGTGTCGGCGCTGTTACACTCGGCCACACTGGTGGCGGCAGGGGCGATTCTGCTGATCCGCACGGCCCCCATGTTGCCCGATGGCGTGCTTTTGGTCGTCGGAATTGTTGGTGGTATCACCGCTGTGATCACCGGACTGATTGCACTGGCAGAGCGTGATCTTAAACGGCTGCTGGCAGCTTCTACCGGTAGCCAATATGGGCTGATGCTGGTGGCCATTGGCGCTGGAGCGCCGATTGCGGCTTTGCTGCACCTGATCGCCCATGCGGCAATCAAGAGTTCCCTTTTTCTAGGTGCAGGCGTGTTTCAGCATGACCGTGACGGCACGGGGCTAGAGACGCTGGCGGGGGCAGGGCGCGCACGGCCTGGCATTTTTGCAGGTTTTGCGATCGCCGCGCTTGCACTGGCGGGCATCCCGCCGCTGGCCGCGTTCTTTTCCAAGGATGCGATCATCGCCGCCGCACTGGACAGCACCGCGGCACCGTGGCTTTTGCCGCTGGCGCTGGCAGGATCGGTGTTGACGGGTGCCTATATGGGTCGCGCGCTAAATGTATTGTGGGATGGCGACGCGGGGCCTGTACAGGTGCCGGTCCCACTTATGACCATTGGCATGGGCATACTGGTAGCACTGGCCACCGGGCTAGGGCTCGGCTTTGGTGCGCTTGAACATATGTTAGGGGCGGAGATTGAAAAACCCGGCTGGATCGTGCCCGCAATGGGACTGGCCGTAGGGCTTGCTGGTTTAATACTTGGTTGGTTTGTGCCCCCTGCGCGTCTGCTTGGTCCACTCCTGACACCTGCGCAAAACGGCTTTGCTGTTGCGGGCGGAATGGACGGGTTGATCCTACGTCCCGCCTTGGCCATCGCTGCCAACTGCGAAGCCATGGAGCAGCGCCTTTTGCTAGCACAGGTCGGGACGGTGCGTAGAATTGGGCTTGGTACCGCGCAACTGGCAGAACATGCAGACGCCGCACTTTTTGCTTTTTCACTTTGGGTCGGACAGTTGTCGATGCGACTGGGTCTCGCGAGTAAATTCACAGATACCAATGGTATCGACGCCGCAATCTTTGGCTTTGTGCAGCGGATGATTGCCGCTGGTGCCCAAGCACGCCGCCTCCAAAGCGGCTTCATTCATCGCGAACTTGCACTGACAGCAATCGGCATCGCGCTGATCGTGGCCGGACTGCTGGCCGCACCGTATTATTCCTGAGGAGACATTACCATGCCACTCTTGACCCTTGCCACCTTCCTGCCGATTCTGGGCGGGCTGGCGCTGATTGTGCTGCCAAACAGGTCGGCCCGCGTGGCACACGGCATGTCGATTGCGGTGACGGGTGTCGTATTCATGCTCACGCTTGTGATCTGGTCGCGCGGCACTATTGCGGGCGGTTTCGCCCAGATTGAGGAACTCGCGTGGATACCGGCCATTGGTGCCGCTTATCGGTTGGGACTGGACGGGTTGAGCCTGCCGTTGGTGTTGCTCACGTCGTTGCTGTTCTTTTTGTCAGCGATCTACTCGGCGCGGATCAGCGATCGTGCGCCAAGCTATGTTGTGTTGATGCTTATGCTCGAAACGGCCGCACTTGGCACGTTTATGGCGCTTGACGGACTGCTGTTTTATGTTTTTTTCGAGGTCTCGCTGGTAGGCATGTATTTCATGATCGCCGGATGGGGATATGAAGACCGACAGCGCGCCGCGCTGATGTTCTTTATCTATACGTTGCTGGGGTCGTTGCCGCTGTTGCTCGCGATTATCGGGTTGTATCTGAGCAGTGGCACCTTCGACATGCGCGTCTGGATCGACATGCCACCTCTGACAGGCATTGCGGCGATGCTTGCGCTGATTGCGATGCTGTTTACCTTCGCAGTCAAGATACCGGCCTTTCCGGTGCACACTTGGCTACCTGCCGCACATGTTCAGGCACCCACGGCGGGCAGCGTGATCCTGGCCGGTGTGATGCTGAAATTCGGCACTTACGGACTGGTACGCTTTGCTTTGCAAATGACGCCTGAGGCATTTGCGCAAGCCGGTCAGGTAATCCTAGCGGTGGGGGTGGTCAGCGCGCTGTACGGGGCCTTCGCCGCACTGGCACAGTCTGATCTGAAAAAAATGATTGCCTACACGTCGATTAACCACATGGGCTATGTCGTGATGGGTGTGGCGGTGGCCGCGCTTACCGTTGATTTGCGTATCCGCACAATTGCATTGGACGGTGCGACTTTGCAGATGGTCAGCCACGGTCTGGTGACAGGCGCGTTGTTCTTTTTGCTGGGCATGTTGCAGGACCGCGCCCACAGCCGCGATATGAGTGAATTTGGTGGTCTGCTGGGCCGTGTGCCGTGGTTGGGCTGGTCGTTCATCCTGATGGCGTTCGCTTCACTTGGTTTGCCGGGGTTGGCGCATTTCCCTGCAGAGTTTCAGGTGTTTCTGGCGACCCTGAATACCGCTCCATGGGCGATCATAGCTATCCTTGCCATCGTGGTAACCGCAGGCCTGTATCTGCGCGCCATCGCCGCCGTGTTCCTTGGCTCCGAGAACGAGAAATGGCTGGAAATGCGCGATCTAGACCGCAGGGAGAAGCTGGTGATTGTGCCTCTTTTGATTCTGACTGTTTTGGTTGGTGTCGCGCCGAGTTGGCTGATCAACATGATCCACACAACAATGGAAAGCCTGAGTTTCTGATGGAGCGTGATCTTTCCTTTCTAATTCCGGAGCTTTTGCTGTCATCCGCCGCGATGCTGATGATCGTGGCCGAGATGATGCGTGCCGCGCGTCTGGCACTGGTGATTGGGCTGGGGGGACTGGCAGCAGCGACGCTGCTGACATTGCCGATGCTGCACGCTGACACAACCGTGTTCAGCGGCACCTACCGTATAGATCTGATTTCGGGCTGGGCCAAGTTGATCCTGCTTCCGGGTACGGCATTAGCACTGTTGATGGTGCGCGCCGAAATCGCGGGTCAAGACCGCGAGGGCAGCGTCTATGCGCTGATCTGTCTCGTGACACTTGGTGCGTTGATGCTGGCGGGTGGCGGCGACATTATGGTGCTGGTCTTGGGGGTTGTGCTGACGGGGCTCGGTTCGTTCGCGCTGGTGGCATTCCCGCGCGATGATGCGGCGACAGAGGCCGCGATGAAATACCTCGTTTTCGGGGCAGTCACCGGATCGGTGATGATTTACGGGCTGACCTTCTGGTTCGGCGGGGTAGGATCAACGCTATTTTCTGCGCTTGGCGCGCTTGACGGCAAACCATTGGTACCCACGGTGGGGCTGGTGGCGGTGATCATCGGGTTAGGGTATAAAGCAGCACTGGTGCCGTTCCATTTCTGGGCACCGGATGCCTATGATGGCGCGCCGGTGTCCATCGCAGCCTATCTGTCGGTCATCACCAAGCTCGCGGCGATCTTTGCCTTTGCGCAGGTGCTTCGCGATCTTCCCTTAAGCAGCGGTTGGCCACTGGTGATCGCAGTGGTCTCTGCGGTTACAATGACATATGGGTATCTGACAGCGCTGGTGCAGACCAATCTGGTACGGCTGATTGCCTATTCTTCTATAGCGCAGTCCGGTTACTTCATGTTGGGCATTGTGGCGCTGGGTGCCAGCTCGCTTGCAGTCCCCGGATTGATCGTGCTGGGGGCGGCATACGTGGCGATGAACCTCGGTGCCTTTGCCGTGGTGATGATATCCGGACGCAGCCTTAATGACATGCGTGGCTTTGGCCGCAAACGACCGGTCATGGGAATTGTGATGGTGATATTCCTACTGTCGCTGACCGGTATCCCGCCGCTGTTCGGCTTTGTCGGCAAAGTTTACCTGTTCACGGCCGCAATTGAGTCAGGCTTTGTTTGGCTGGCAGTTATCGGCATCCTCAATTCCGTTCTGGCACTTGGCGTCTATCTGCGGATCATCGTGCCGATGTATCAGACCACAAGCCCAAAAACCGGCATGGACACCCCGTCACCACACGCCCTGCTTGTTGCAGTGGTGACGGTTACTGCCCTGATTACCCTGTCTATGGGGGCATTTGCGGGGCTGTTGCCCAGTTGATCGCAAACCTTCAATGTGATTCATACATAACCGACATGGATCATCAAATTTTGACAGTGCAACGCAATGCTACGAGTCCAGCAAAAGCCGGATACGGCGCTTTGTCCGTCTTGAAAAGAGTTAGCGCAGGCTGAACTCGGTTGTCAGCGATACAATCAACAATCCGTCACTGATACTGGTGTCATGCCATGACGCGTCAATGCCAAAGTTATCGGAGATCGCATAGCTGCCACCGACACTCCAGTAGTCGTGCCCCCCATTGCTGATCGTGCCGTAGTTGGCTGAAGCACCAAATTTGTCATCTAATGCGTAGTCGATCGAGACGCTTGAGTTAACGTAATCCGCAACGGGGTCATGCGCAAACCGAAGGCCGACATCCAGCGGATCCAGTACGGAGTACCCCAATGACAGGATGACCTCTCCGCAGCAGTCATTGCTCGGGTTGCGATAATAGTATCGGGTATATCCCAGATCGTAGCTGAACTTGCCGACTTCATTGCGATAGCCCAGATAGAGGTCCACCTCAACAGAACTGCCAACAATTGATCTGGCAGTGTTTGACGCCCAGACGCCTGCATAAAAACCTTCGTACTCGGCCTCCGCCCAAGGCTGGAACGCAGCGCCGGTAGTCTGTTCAATACCGTTGAAAACATATCGGCTGGTGAGGGTTGCGCCTGCGGACAGACTTAATTCCTGAGCCATTGTTACGCCGGGCAAGCCCAGACCGATGACGACGGCGGAAGTCGCAAAAATAGATCGCATCATTTTTCCTTACTGAAAGATTTTCCTGCTGCACTGTAGCGTCGAAAATCCGCCCACCGGAAGCAGGGTGCCCGCATTTTGTACTACCTGCTTCAATTTTGAACATCGTGACGGGCTGTTGCCCAAAATTTGCGCGAGAAAAACGGGCAACGATTATTCCACTGTAACGATGTGGCGGTGATGGCGTCTGATATATGTACCCTTAGTATCAGGAGGCCCAGATGGACCACACAACGACCCAAACCGATAAAGCCCAAGTTGAAACTACCAAAAACGGCGGATGCTGCGGTGGACATAAAACCAGCACAGATTCTGAGGTTCAGCCTATATCTCAGCCATCAGCCCAAAAAGCACCTGTCGCCAAATCAGGCGGCTGCTGTTGTAGTAAGTAGAACTGAGAACGATTGGTGATAGTTACGTTTCCAAAACCGAAGGCGAGCGGCAGAAGTGTGTCGTGATGCATCTGCCGCTCATGTCTCCGCCGGACGCGTCGAAGTTTCTCACTCTTGCTCGTCGATAGAGACTGATTAGCTGGTTACTTTTCGATAGGGAGGCATCCAAATGGCTTTGCTTCCATATGGGTTTTCGGCGGCAGAGAGCGTAATTCAGATAGGGATCTGCGCCATATTCCTGCGCCACATCTTGAGTCAAACCTTCACGCCAGACTCACTTATCTATATGATAGCTATGTGAGAGGCTTGATGTGGACCACCTGTCTTTAAGGCCCTGAAAGTCGAAAACGCGGAACTAGACCGATGGATATTAAGGTCTGTTAAACACCTGAAATGAATTGAAAATGAAAGTATTATAGATGGATCACCAACACAGTGACGACACCGAGAACAAAGGCTCTATCAGCCTGAGCGGCGGCGTGGCGATGGGTACCGGAGTGATGATCGGTGCCGGAATCTTCGCACTTACGGGTCAGATCGCGCAACTGGCTGGGCCACTCTTTCCGTTATCGTTTGTTGCCGGTGCAATTGTCACCAGTTTCAGCGCCTATAGTTATGTCAAAATGTCGAACGCGTTTCCATCTTCGGGTGGCATCGCGATGATCCTGCAAAAAGCTTACGGACCGGGCGCAATTGCCGCGGCTGCGGCGCTTCTAATGGCGCTGTCGATGGTGATTTCCGAAAGCCTCGTTGCGCGGACCTTCGCTACCTATGTGCTGCGTCCGTTCGACATTACCGGCGGCCCGCTGGTGCCCATACTCGCTGTTGGGGTTATCCTGTTTGCCTTTCTCGTCAATATCGCAGGCAGTCGCTCGGTTGGGTTGTTGTCGCTTATCATGGCGGTGGTCAAGATTGGCGGCATCGCACTTTTTGGTATTGCAGCACTTTGGGCCAGCGGGTTTCAGTTCGCAGCAGCAAGCGAGGCATCTCCCGGGTTTGATATCACCGGATTCATTGCGTCCGTGGCACTTGCCATTCTGGCGTTCAAGGGCTTCACTACGATCACCAACAGCGGCGGAGAGATCACTGATCCGCACCGCAATGTTGGCCGCACGATCATGATCTCCATCGCGATCTGTGTTGTTGTCTATTTGATTGTGGCCTTTGCGGTTGGATCTAGCCTGACGATAGACCAGATCGTTGCCGCCAAGGACTATTCTCTTGCTGAGGCCGCAGCACCCGCACTTGGTAACACGGGCTTCTACTTCACTGTCGTGCTGGCAGCTGTAGCGACAGCCTCGGGGGTTCTTGCCAGCGTCTTCGCGGTCTCGCGGATGTTGGCCATGCTTACAGATATGAAAATGATCCCGCATCGGCATTTTGGCATGTCGGGGCCGATCCGCAGTCACACGCTGGTCTACACGGTCGTTATCGCCTCCATCCTCGCGGTCTTTTTCGATCTGACAAGGATCGCGTCATTGGGCGCTTTCTTTTATCTGGTGATGGACATGATCGTGCATTGGGGGGTTCTGCGGTTTATGCGCAAAGAGGTGAACGCAAATGCTTCGATCATCATCCTGGCGCTAGTGTTTGACGCTATCGTGCTTGTTGCCTTCACGTCTATGAAGCTGCAGTCCGACCCTCTTATTGTCCTGTATGCAGCCGTAGCGATCACGGCAGTCTTCGCGTTCCAGCGGATATATCTGTCGCGCTGGACTGCGCCACAACCAAGCGAAGAACACTAGCCCTCCCCAAACAACAGGCGCGTCCGGCGAGCAGGTGCCGGGTGTGCCCTTTTTCACTTTTCTGGGTCATCAGGCTCGGCACAGGGGGGCCAATCCCAAAGCCGGTTCATCATCGCGAAAAGATATGCCCCTGACCACGCGATCAGCAGCAGCCCGGTCAACGCCTCGACGCCTGTGAGAAAGCGAAGATGATCTGTGGGGAAAATATCGCCAAGGCCAAGGGAGGTATAGCTGACGACGGAGAAATAGAAGTAATCCAGCACCGTATCAACGCCATCACCGGAGAACCCGCCGATGTTAAAAAGCTGGTCACCGACGCCAAACATGCCTGCAAAGATAACAATTCCAGCGAAATGCGCGAAAAACAGGATCAGTACGGCCATCATGACACGATTGAACGGCTCCAAAGGTATCTTTGCCATGCCAACCGATACCCACCGCATGACCGCAAGATGTATCCAACTACTCGAAACGATGGCGATAACTGCAAGAATTAGTGAAAAAAGCAAAGAGACGCTCCTGATTGGATGAACTTGCC
>Ga0209345_10000560_pt1 | contig 47279 bp, 48 predicted proteins | sample Cruoilmetagenom7_FD_187294 | JGI IMG/M metagenome (GOLD analysis project Ga0209345, IMG submission 187294) | Oil polluted marine microbial communities from Coal Oil Point, Santa Barbara, California, USA - Sample 7 (SPAdes) (version 2) | ecosystem: Environmental > Aquatic > Marine > Oil seeps ... | reverse complement strand
TAAATTCGATAAAGTCCTCGCAATGCCCGCTGCTGAACGTCGCTATCTCTGCTTGGCAAACTATGTCCGGCCCGGCGGCCGCGACGCCATTTATGTTGACACGATTGCAGGCAACCACCCAATGCTCAAAGCTCAGGTTCCCGCCATGCCGGACGTGGCCGATTCGTTCGACTACCTCGGTGAGCCTCAATTGCTCGAGGAAAAATATGGAGCGGCCATCGAACCCATGCGTGCGCTCCACGACGAACTGGTTGCCCAACTCAAGATTTAACCCAGTCTCACTTATCAGGCACACTATTGCTCAAACGCCCGGTAAGAAGATCTTGACCAGCAATAAAATCGAAAGCGCAACTTTCGGCGCAATCAAAATGCAATGAACGAAAGGTCCGGTCCAATGAAGCGCACCACGAAAAAGCTATCGGGTACCAGTCTTGAACGCTTTTTCCATCGCTTCTTTCACGCTCAAACCGATATTGACGACGCGCAGGCCACAAAGCTCGTCAACGCGGCCAAGCAAGTGTTCTCAAGCGTGCGTGTGCGCCCAACGGGTTTGCATTTTGTCCGTGCGCCCATTCTCATCGACAGATCAACGCCAGAGGCACTTCCAAGCTCAGAGGTAGTCCCCCACATCCCCAGCACTTCGGCAATGCCAACGGCGGCACCCACAAAAGCCTCCGTCTCAACCGAAACCGGCCCACCATTCGATCCATATGCCTTTGGCCTCGTCCCCATCTTCCAACGTCAAGGACGTGAAGGTTTGCTGGCTCAGCTCAAAACCATTGGCTCCCTTGATCACCTCCGTAAAATGGCACGCGCACAACAAATCGTGCTGCCAGCCGATTTGCGGCGCGGTGAGCCCTCCGTGGATGCTGTACGTGAGGCTATTTTGATTGCCGTGGAAAAACGCATCGCCGACCGGCGCGCCGCCGCCAGTTAATCTCTTAGAGGCCAGTAAACCCCTCAAAGAATTGTAAGTGCTAACAGATCCCGCCAACCCTCCTAGCATTCCGCATCTATCAGACCAGAACTCACCGCCTGCCAAACTGCCAATGCCTCGCGAGTCGCCGCCACATCGTGCACACGAACGATTTGCACGCCCTGAGAAATGGCCTGAAGTGCTGCCGCCACAGACCCATGCACCCGCGCGCCCGCTGACTGAACCCCCGTCAACGTGCCAATAAAGCCCTTCCGCGACGCCCCATAAAGAACTGCGACCCCCAAACCCTGAAATAACGAAACCCCAGTCGCCAGCGCCAGATTATCGTCAAGCGTTTTGCCAAATCCAATACCAGGGTCGATTATCAATTTAGACTTAGGAAGTCCCCCCCGCAAACATGCGTCAACCCGCGCTTCGAGATAATCGAACACATCCAGCAACACATCATCATAGTGCGGGTTATCCTGCATCGTCCTTGGATCACCCTGCGCGTGCATCAAAACAACCGGCACATCGAGCTCCCCCGCGACCTCAACTGAGGCCGGGTCGAACGACAACGCCGATATGTCATTGATCATATCCGCTCCCGCAGCGACAGCCCTGCGCATTACCTCAGATTTGCGTGTATCAATCGAGATTAGTGCGTCAACTCTGTCTGAAAGCGCCTCAATAACCGGGATTACTCGCCGCAATTCCTCTTTAGTCTCTATGGCTTCAGCTCCTGGCCGGGTCGATTCCCCACCAATATCCAGAATATCGGCCCCCTCCTCCACGAGCCTTACACCATGCGCCACCGCCTGCTCCGGCTCTACAAACTGCCCACCATCCGAGAAGCTATCCGGCGTCACATTCACAATCCCCATAATCCGGGGGCGGTTCAGCGAAAGCCCGGCAAGTCGCCCTCGCGGCTCGCGCAACAACTCAAACATATCCGCCGCATTCAGTGCTCGGCGCCCCCAATCGCGTTCAAAAAAATCGCCAAGTCCTGCAATCCGGCGTTCAATCGCAGCCCCATTGCGCTCGATCACTTCAACACCAGTGAAATCCAGCCAGCCGTCAGCCAACCGCAATCCACCCCATACCTCATCCGCCTCTTCGGCTCTCACAGACGGAAAAAGCCCAATCGGGCGCACATATATTTCACGTAGCAAACTTCACGTCCCCACTCATTCAGGCACCCAAAACAAAACCGGCTGCGGAGGGTGCCCCGCAGCCGGTTTTGTTTCAAGTCATTTGAGAGTTCCAGGTAACCTTTGCCAGCCACATCAATCAAGCGCGTCACCTGGACAGAGCACATCAGATCGGTTGCGGCTCCATTCCACTTGTGTCAGCTTCATCACCATGTGAAGGCCGCACCTGCCCGGCAGACGGAACAGCGGAACCTAACGGCCCCATGTCTTCGTCGTCTTCCTTGCGGACAATCTTTTCCCCGCGCATCACCGCCAGGGTTTCTTCACCACTGATGGTCTCATATTCCATCAACGCTTGCGCAACGGCCTCAAGCTTATCCTTGTTCGATCCAAGCACTTCCCAGGCTTCCTGCTCGCCCTCAAGAACAATCCGACGAACCTCCTCATCGATCATGTTCGCAGTTTCCTCAGACATATTCTGTTGCTGTGCAACCGAGTGCCCAAGAAAAACCTCCTGCTGGTTTGCATTGTAGAGAAGTGGACCGAGCTTCTCGCTCATTCCCCATTCAGTCACCATGCTGCGGGCAATATTCGTCGCTTGCGTGATATCACTCGAAGCGCCTGTATTCAGGTGCTCCTTGCCATAAATAATCTGCTCGGCAACCCGGCCACCAAACGTCATCGCAAGCCGCGCCTCACACCACTGCTTCGAATAGCTCAGCTTATCACGCTCCGGCAAACTCATCGTCACACCCAGCGCCCGTCCACGCGGGATAATCGTCACCTTGTGCAGCGGGTCATTGCCCTCAACCAGCACATTCACAATCGCATGGCCCGCCTCATGATAGGCCGTCGCAAGCTTTTCCTCCTCCGTCATTGCCATCGATTTGCGCTCAGCACCCATCATGACTTTGTCTTTGGAATCTTCAAACTCCTGTTGGGTCACGACCCGTTTATCCCGTCGCGCCGCAAGCAATGCCGCCTCATTAACCAGGTTTGCGAGATCCGCCCCCGAGAAACCAGGCGTCCCACGCGCCAGCACTTTAGGGTCAACGTCAGGCGCCAACGGAACCTTGCGCATGTGAACCCGCAGGATCTTTTCGCGTCCTAAAACATCCGGGTTAGGCACAATGATCTGGCGGTCGAATCGACCGGGCCTTAGCAGCGCTGGGTCCAACACATCTGGCCGGTTTGTAGCAGCGACCAGGATCACACCTTCGTTGGCCTCAAAGCCATCCATTTCGACAAGTAACTGGTTCAGCGTCTGCTCGCGCTCGTCATTACCGCCGCCAAGCCCGGCGCCACGATGCCGCCCAACCGCGTCAATCTCATCAATGAAGATAATGCACGGCGCATTCTTCTTGGCCTGCTCAAACATATCTCGCACGCGGCTTGCGCCAACACCAACGAACATTTCGACAAAGTCCGAACCCGAAATGCTAAAAAACGGCACACTTGCTTCGCCCGCAATAGCCCGCGCCAACAGTGTCTTACCAGTTCCCGGGGGCCCAACAAGCAGCGCCCCACGTGGAATTCTCCCGCCAAGTCGCTGAAACTTTTGTGGATCACGCAAGAACTCAACAATCTCCTGCAAATCATCCTTTGCCTCATCAACCCCGGCGACATCTTCAAACGTCACCCGTCCGTGCTGCTCGGTCAGCAGTTTGGCCTTCGATTTGCCAAACCCCATCGCCCGACCGGAGCCAGACTGCATCTGCCGCATAAAGAAAATCCATACTGCAATCAGCAGCAACATCGGAAACCATGACAAGATCATTCCCATGATCGAAGTCACTTCTTTCTCGGTAGGTCGCGCATTGATTTTCACGCCAGATTCCCGCAAGTGCCCCACCAACTGCGGGTCCTTCGGTGAATAGGTCGTAAACCGTGAACCATTATCCAGAGTACCGGTCACACGACTACCCACGATCATCACCTCGCGAACGGTCTTGCCCTTCACCGCATCAAGAAAATCAGAATACGACATATCAGTGCCGCGTTGGCTCTGAGCAGGGTTCTGAAATAGATTGAAAGACGCGACCAGCAGCAGGGCAATAATCACCCAAATCGCGAAATTCCTAAAGTTGGCGTTCATGTCGTCTCCTTAGAGGGTCACCCAAAACGCGATGCATCTGCCAGTCGATGCATAGGTCATCGATGCATAATCGGCGTCATTCAAACATTCCTTCAACTCATACAAAAGCATTCCCTGGCGATAGCCGGCTTACCGACCCTCTGGACTAACCATCCGGCCGACCTCCAGGCCAACCATCTGAAAGTCATCCTCGTCTAAGAGTTCAGGTGTATTCTTGATAAGATAGGAGCCCGTAGTGAGTTTGCCAAGTTCATGCGTTGTTAACTTACTTTCCTTGCTTGTCGCTAGCTTAAAAGCTCCCATATTTAATAGTGCTCTCAAAGAGCTTTACCAGCTATCTCATGCTAGACGGTTAAACACTATGCTGTTGATCATCAGTTTCTGTATGCGAGCCTAGCGAATACCAAGGCGTTGAAAACAAGAGTGATAAACGAAATTCACCGATGCAGTCTTGCTTTGTTTTCTCATACCCACAGATGATCGCCGAGAAACGTGGCAGAAAAACCGTCAGATCCAGCCTCTTTTCGAAGGTCAACTTGCGCATTGAATGTTGAGCTCACTTTGTCGTCATCAACATCACGCCAATCATCGCGCCATTGATCATCTTCCCGAGCGAAACCACCAGGTCCATTCCTGCTCTCCAACCCGATAGATGGAATAGCAACCAATTGATCGCCATGCCAGAAGGCAGGTAGCCCGTGCCATAAGCTCCGTGGTGGCAAACTAGCCCTGCCGGCACGGCTTAATAGCTGCATCGGTGACCCTGCCAATTCCATCAACGCCAGCTCATCAACCCCACGAACAATGATTCCGGCTTCATCAGTCTTCAATTCTTCAGACCACTTCCCCACTGCCTGCGCCCGCACCCGAAATCGGCCATCCCAAATCACCTCCTCGCCGGGCCGCAATACGATCTCAGGTAATCCGTCTCGCCCAACCTCGCGGTGCACTAGTATCCCGCTATCAACACCTGCCCCCCCCAAAACATCTTGCCCACCCAACGTCAATTGGCATCCCCCCAGAGTAGCACCCGCAAACCCAGAATCATTAAGTTGCTGAGCCAAGCGTTCAATCGCTGCAAGAGATGGCATCTCATCCTGCCCGCCAACCGCCTTCAGCACACGGCCGATACCACGAACAATCAGTTCGAAAGCGACATCTTTAAGAGGCCAAGGCCATACGAATATTCCCAGTGGCAGATAGGGCTGGTATCCCGCATCCTCAACCATGAACCGCGTCGTCGCGCCCTCCAGCGCCTCAACTACTCGTGCCATGCGTCCAGCCGTCAGTGCAAGCGCACTATCACTGAGCCCAAGTGCTGCCAACCGCTCTCGTTCACCTCGAATCCGAACCCTCTCATAAGCGGTAGATTGGTTGCTCGGATCCTCGATCCACGGCACTTTGAAGTGCTCTAATAACAACTCCACAAGCTGCTTTTTCGCCACCCCAAGTAACGGCCGCAAGATCGAGATGCCATCCCGTACTAACACCGGCCGCATTGACGCCAAGCCGTCAGCGCCGCTGCCTCGCGCAAGTCGCATTAATACGGTCTCAGCTTGATCAGTTAAGTGATGCCCCACCGCCACCGCCACGCGCACACTCGATCCGCATTCCGGTTCAAAAAGCACCTCCTGCGCCTTGCCCCATTCACACAACAAACCATATCGAGCATCCCGCGCCGCCTCCTGCAGCCCCTTCTCAGGCTTCTCACCATCCCAAACCAACACCGTGTGGGCGATCTCAATTTCTTCCGCCCACGCCTCAACAAGCCGCACTTCACCCCTAGATTCCGCCCGCAGCCGATGATCAACACTCAGTGCAGTTAACACCGGACATTCAAACCCTGCCGCGCGCCTATTCGCCACCCACAACGCTGCAAGCCGCATCAGCGCCACGCTGTCAGCGCCCCCAGATACCGCAAGCCCAATGTGACTAAACTCTGAAAATTCTTCGAAAATTTTGCCTAAAACGTCAGGCTGCAGCAAGTGCTCCGCAAGCACAATAGCCGGCATGCCTCTGCTGCCTGACACCTAACACCCCATCCGCCGCAGCTCGGAACGCAGCCGCCGTATCACCCGCTGATCAGCCTGCGGAAACCGTGCCCGCAATTCTCCAAGTGACGTACACGCAGCCCCCCGCTCACCAAGCCGATCAAGCGAGGCCGCCAATTGCAACAAACTGTCTGGCGCCTTCTGACTCGCACTGTAGGTCTGATATCCAGTCAGAAATGCTTTCGCTGCCAACTGAAATTTCCCCAGCTTGAAGTAACTCTCCCCAAGCCAATATTGCGCATCCCCCGCCAACCGATGCCGCGGGTTCCCCTTTAGAAATTTCTCAAAACCCAGTTTTGCGCCCCGATAATCCCGGCGCAACCAATACCCATAAGCATCCCTATAGGCACTCTCGGGACCGCCTTGCCGATCCGCCCCTTGCGGTGATTTAGGCTGATTATTACGTGAAATGATATTGCCAATTCGATCATCACCCCGGCTCGGCGTCACAGTTGTAGAGCCAAAGTTCGTCGATGGCTTTCCTGGGCTAATCCTTCGCCCCCCTGCGGCAGCACCAGCCCGAACCTCGGCGGCCAGGCGTTCGAGCTGTGCCGTTAACGCGCCAATTTGAGTTTCCAAAATAGCCACCCGACGACTGTCACTCCCGCCACCAGATGTGCTCCCACCTTGCCCTACCCTGGCAGAGGGCGTTTTCGCCAGCGATTCCAAAGTTCCAATAATCACCCGCAAATCAACAAGTTGCTCTTCAAGCTGTTCCACGCGCGATTTCAACCGCGCAACTTCCCCACCCTGTAGTGCTCCAGCTTCCTGCGCCGACACAGATTCAGCAGCGAGGCCGAACGTAATAAAAACGGCAAGTGCAATGGCACAAGACATAACCGCAGCCATTAAGTGTTTCCCTCGTCCCATCTCAACGCGTCCTTAAATCCTAACTCACAAGACCCAGCGCAATTCCATGCCTACCCAAGAGGCCCTTACCACGCCAGAGAATACCCTTGCACCAAACAGGAATTACGCTTGATACCTCAATTGTCAATTGGCCAAGCAGCAGCACACCATGTCTCATGTGGGCATCAGTCTCAAATGTGGGAAAGCGCCGCCAGTTTCACATGATCGGCACTAAGAAAAAACCTGCGTCCAGAGTATTCTCGCTCAATGCGGCATTACTCGGGTCACGAATGCCCCTCCGCGCAGGGTGTACCGCACCGTCATTTTGCAAGTCCCCATTGCAAGCCTCAAAGCAATGCAGGCACAGTTACTAGTTGCAAACTAGCAATATAAGGAGTGACAGAGAACGAAAAAGATAGAGTGCCTTCAAACGAAGTCGAAACAATCTAAAGTGAGGAAGGCTGGCGCAAACCGCGTCGCAAAGACCACCTGCGCACCAAAACGACAACCCTTCTGTTCTGCGCCAAACAGGCTGCGAAATCACATAGCGCAATTCGTTTCGATCGCCCCAGGCCAATCGTCCGAACTCGCGCCCTCGATATTCCTTCATCGATAAGACGTTTGCGAACCGCATCGGCACGCTTAAGCGAAAGCACGACGTTGCGGCTTCGTGAACCAGGCTCATCGGCATGCCCCGCGATCTCAAACCCAAAAGTAGGATGCCGCTTCAGCCATTTTGCTTGGGCCCGCAGCACACGGCGCGCCTTGGCACCCAATTCTGAACTTCCAGGCGCAAAGAACACCCGATCACCAGTCGACATTACAAGCTCTTCTTGTGGTCGCCGCACCAATTTCACAGTCGTCCGCCACCCCATCGTAACAGAACTCCGTATTTTATGTCCTTTGAAACCGACAGCAACACCCCCATCGCCGTGCCCAGTTTCCGGCCCAGCACCAACCCCAAGCCCACTGCCCCCAAGTCCACTGCGTTGCCTATTCCGAAACCGCAAAACCAGCACATGCCGGTAAAGTGCGCGCGCCAAACGCGCTTCCTGCGAAGACGGATAGCGCTCCATCAATGCAATCAGAAGTCGCTGAGTTGTTACAAGGTTTGCAGTCTTGAATTCGAGTTGCGCAGCCGCAAAAAGAGATGGCGCATCGGCCCCATCAACCACTATCTCAGGACGTATCGGCAATAGCGGCACTCTAATATCACCGGCTTGACCTGCGTAAGCTCCACCCAGAACCACCACCACGCCAATCGCTGAAAGCAGAGTTGATCGGCACAACATCTGCCTGGAACTACCATCACCCCTCAATCCAGACCGCTGACCAAGCTTCGAAGTAATCCCAAAAGCCGAGCACGCCCCCGCACCGCATTTCATGGCAACATCCCTCTCTGCCCCACCCCGCACCAACAAAGCACCTGTCAATAAGGATTGTGCACCATCAAGGCAAAACTGTGTTGGATGTGACATTTTTACGGAGACCTCGCGTCAAACCTGTGCAGATCAATACTATGCTGCACGTAGCAACCTCCAATCGCAAGAGCACCCGCGCTAAAAGGCGTTCCGGCTCATTTAAGCACTGCCGGAAAAATATAATTATATCAATGTATCAATTGGTTATGGATCGATCCAAAGCTAGAGCCTGACCGCTTCAGATTGAAGCGCTTTTGCTTCGGCCTGAAGCATTTATCAGACTCCAAAACAAACGCTCAGAGCACGCACAAAGAAGCTCATGCGATTCCATCAAGGATGAACGTGCCCCAGAAATCGTACCCAGAAACCGATCCCAGAAATTGATCCATGCCATAGCTGGCCGCGCTTGAGCGCCTCCGCTTAAAATGTTCAGGCTTTAGCTGCTGCCGCGATTATTGAGCGTTGTCTGTGCGCGCCGATTCTGAGACCAGCATGAAATATCATTACAGACCGCGATCGGCCGCTCCTTACCGAACGATACTGTCCTCACCCGCCTGGCATTGACACCACTACGCGCCAGGAACGAGCGGACAGAAGCCGCACGTCGCGCGCCAAGTGCAATATTATACTCTCGCGTCCCGCGCTCGTCGGCATGCCCTTCTATCGTAATTGTATATTTCGGATACCGGTTGAGCCACTGCGCCTGCTGCTGCAAGGTCTGCTTAGCCTCGGGCGTCAAATCCGTGCTATCAGTCGTGAAGTAGACAATATCGCCAACATTCTGTGCAAATTCCCGCCGTGTCCCAGGCTTCGCCGGCACTCGAGACCCGCGACCATCGGTACTTAGGCGCGCATCCGGCCCAACAGGCTTCTGCGCACACGCACCAACTGATAAGGCAAACGCCAAAACCACAGCCAGTCTAAAACCCGCACGCTTAATATTGGCTAGCCTGAAACAGGCACGCACAACTTCGATTGGCGTCAACTTATCAAGCATCCAGCTGCCAAACATGCGATTGCAATTTATCATACGTCTACCCTCGATCGTACCCAGCGTCTTCCCTGTGCGTAATACAATCCCAACCAGTCAATCTCACCAGCCAGAAATCCGTCCTGATCTTTTCCCAACGTATGGATGATCAAAGTATCACGCCCACATCCAGAGCAAGCTGCCCAGATCTAAATTACCTAAGCAGCTCATTACCTAAAAATATGACCGCTTCAAGAAAACACTTGGCAAAACTCGAATTCACATTTTCCCCACAGCCGCATCATCCGAATACCAAGGCGCCGAACACTCAAAAGAATGCCTTCAAACACACCCCAAAAACACAAAGGCCGCGATTCCTAGCTTGGAACAACCCTAGCTTGGAATAACGACCTTTGAAGAAACACAATTCTGCAAATCAGCAGAGCGTTCCAGTTGCTTATTTTATAACATGCGCAGAAGCAGGAACGCCAACACCGAGCTTCAACGAATCGTGTGGAACTTCCTTGCGGCAAGCACCAAGTGCAACCGCAACTATAACTGTAGTCAGAATAATAGCGCTTTTCATTGTCTTTTCTCCTAGAATTCAGGTCTCTGGCGCAACCGAACCACAATAAACGCCAATCAGCTCCAGCCATTACTTCAGACTGAGCTGAATGTCCGACTGTCACACTAGATCGAGTAACTCCGCACCTGAATCGGCACAAGCATTGACAGGAAAGCCACCTGGTTTTGCCTTGCGGCTGATGCGAAAATGCCACGTTTTCGCCAACCAATCCACAGCCCTAACGCATTCAAGGTAATTAGGCCAGCCAATTGAAATTGTTGAATAAATACCTGAGATAGCATTTCAAATTGCGAATTATTCCATAATATTTGTCGCTGCGGCCACACATCTCGGCATCATCCAAGCAACGGCGACCAGGCGGGGTCCGACGCGAATGACGGCGTGCGAACCTTTCGCTCATTGTACCCGGTTAAATCGATCGAATAGATGCTCGGGCCACCCTGTCCACGAAGCTCGCGGAAGAACATAAGAACGCGACCATTGGGGGCCCATGTCGGGCCTTCATTATGGTAGCCTTCCGTCAGAATACGCTCGCCGCTACCATCAGGCTTCATCACTCCGATCAGGAAGCGACCCGAGTATTGCTTGGTGAAAGCAATGTAATCCCCACGCGGCGACCACACCGGCGTCGAATACCGCCCGCCACCTCCTCGACCACTAATCTGTCCGACACCTGAACCATCACCGTTCATCACAAATAACTGCTGTGCACCTGCCCGATCCGACTCAAACACCACACGCCGGCCGTCAGGCGAATAGCATGGACCGGTATTGATCGCCCCCGATTGCGTGAGCTTCCGGGAGCGACGCGAGCTCAGATCCATCTCCACAATGCTGGAGTTGCCACCCTCCTGAAAACTCATTATCACCCGCCGACCATCTGGCGAGAAACGAGGGGCAAACGTCATGCCGGGAAAATCTCCCACCAACTGCCGCACACCCGTCTCTAAATTCATCATCATCACGCGCGGCTGCCCACCAGCATACGACATATAGGTCACTTCTTGCCGTTTCGGGTTGAACCGTGGCGTAATAACAAGCTCCTTTCCAGCACTCAGTAGCCTTACGTTGTGCCCATCCTGATCCATGATCGCCAACCGCTTGAGCCGCGACTTTTTTGCCCCCGTCTCATCGATAAACACCACCCGTGTATCGAAATATCCTTTTTCGAGCGTCAATTTTTCATAAACTTGGTCCGCCACAAGATGCCCAAGTCGACGCCAATGCTGCGGTGAAATAGTAAATTGCTGCCCCGTCAAGGGCTTACCCAAGACCACATCCCACAATCTGAATTCAACCCGGAACCGACCATCCTTCAACCGTGACGTTCGCCCCACAACCAAAGCCTCCGCCCCGATGGAGCGCCAGTCAGCAAACCGGGGCGCCACATTGAGATTGGTAACCGTTTCCAGGAATGCAGACCTATCAAGCGGCCGAAAAAGCCCACTCCGTTCCAAGTCGGCAGCAACAATTTCCGCCAGCGCATTTCCCAATCGCGCATCATCCCCGAAGAACACCGGCACTGCGATCGGACGTGGCTTCAGGTTAGCCTCGTCAACCGTAACCCGGGTCTGAGCCATCACTCCAGAAGCCCCAAGCGCAGTGCAAGCCATCGAGGCAGCCACCCCGCCACCAACAAACTGCAATGCATGCCGCCGCGAAATTGGGATGCCCGCATTCTCGATGCCCACATTTTCGATGCCTGCATCCCCGACACTCACATCCCTGATACCGACATCAGAGGCGGTGCGCTTAAACTCGAACTTCCGGTCTCTTCGCATTCCACGATTTTCCATTTTGTATCGGTGCTGCGGCGGCCCATACACCTGCTCCCAGTATAGATCGTTACACAAATGCAGCGCATACCCACAAAAAGAACAACGTATCCTAGAACATCTTTTGTGGATCGAAGGTGACCACCATATGATCCCAGCCACCTTTATAGAGCTCTTGCGGCAAATCGTAAGGCGCGCACTGCTTTAAGGCACGAATGGCATTGTTCGACGCGTCAATGAACAACGCCGCCGATCGACGGTTTACAATCCGTGGCTCACCAGAAATACTGCCATCAGGCTCCAGTTTCACCTCAACCTCCACCACCAACCGGTCCGCTCCCCGCATCCCGGTTTGCACCCGCCAGCAATCACGCACCTTCCCCTTCATCATCGCCCCAAGCAACGAACGCTGGCTAGCAGTCAGGCGCGTATCGCGCCCCTCCGGCGCCCCCGCCGCAGGCCCTTTGGGTAAAAACTTCTTGGCCTTGGATGTCCATTGCGAACCAGAATCAGGCGCCCCTGCATCTGGAATTTTATTCAGCAGAGCCGCAATTCTTGAGGCATCAAATTTACGCTTTTTCTTGAGCTCACGCCGCCTCTTCTCAGCGAGTTTACGGCGCTTCTCGCGCGCTCGCTTCTTCGCAAGTTTTTTCTGGAGTGCTTTGCGGCGCTTTTCAGCCTTTGCTTTTTTCTCAGCCTTCTTTTGCAGTTCTGCCTTTCGCTTCGCTGCAGCCTCTGCCGCCTTTTCCTTAAGCAGCGCCTCAGTCGCAGCCTTCTCCTTCGCCAGTGCAGCCAACTTCAACGCCACCTCATCCGGCTTAGGTTTAATCACCGGCTTAGCCTTCTCTAAAGGCTTGATCTTAACCAGCTTTACCTTGGGAGAAGGCTCAGCCGCCGCTGGTGGCGGAACTGCCGCCACACGACGAACCGGCTTGGCTTTTTTGGATTGCAGTTTGGATGTCTTCTTCGCGGGTTGCGTTTCAAGCTTTTTCGATGAGCGGTCGCCTTTCCGAAGGCGCACTAATTCATCCGCCGAGATAATCGCAACCTCAACCGGTTGGATTTCCGGTGGTTTCAATGGTGGTGGGACTTGGAACGAGAATATGGCCCAGCCAAGCAAGCCCGCATGCAGCAACAGCGACACTGTGAGCCCACCATACACGCCGTTTTACCCTCCGCTTTCCAGCTCGGTCACTAATGACAGCTTACTAAACCCAGCAGCCTTGATGCGAGCCATCACCTGGGCAACATGCCCATAAGAGACAGCCTTATCGCCACGCACGAAAATCGCTTCATCCTTACCGCCACGCGACTTTGCCACTGCTTGCAACTTGGCGCCGAGTTCGTCGAGCTTGATAGCTCGCTTCCGTTCCTCGCCTAGAAACACCTGCCCATCCTTGCCCACCGAAACTACAACCGGCTGGGTCTTCGGCGCCGCAAGCTGCTTGCCTTTCACAGACGGCAAATCGAGAGGAATCCCGGACGTCATAAGCGGTGCGGCTACCATGAAAATAATCAGCAACACCAACATCACATCCACAAATGGCGTAACGTTGATTTCACTCATCGGTTGATGCCGCTGGATATGCCTCCTACGGCCCCTACGTCCACCCGACTTCATCGTCATACCCATATGCTGACATCCGTTAGCGTCTGTTTCTATTGGGCTGCCCCAACCCGTCGCTCCAAAATTCTGATCTGACTGACAGCTAGTCCCTAACTAAGTTAGTCCTTAATTATTGGAATCAATCTGTCGCGAAACAATAGCCGAAAATTCATCAGCAAAGGCCTCTAATCTCTGGCTTAACCGCCCAGCATTAGCTGAGAATTTATTATAGAAGATAACCGCAGGTATGGCCGCAACAAGACCAATGGCCGTCGCAAACAAAGCTTCCGCAATCCCTGGCGCGACAACGGCCAAACTCGTGTTCTTGGAAGCCGCAATTGACTGGAAGCTCGTCATGATCCCCCAAACAGTACCAAATAAGCCTACAAACGGTGCCGCTGATCCAACCGTTGCAAGAAATAACAAGCGTCGTTCCAGCCGCTCCATCTCCCGGCTAATGGTGACATCCATCACCTTCTCAACCCGAAGCTGAATGCCACTCAGCGCCCCAATACTACCTTCCACAGAACGCTTCCACTCTCGCATAGCCGCAACGAACAACGCCGACATCCCAATACTCGGCCCCCGCGACAATCCTGAATAGAGCTCCTCCAGCGACTGACCCGACCAAAATAAATTCTCAAATCGGTCAACCTCGATTCGTGCTCGGCGAAACGCGAATAGTTTTTCAAAGATAATTGCCCAAGACCAGACCGAGGCCAGCACCAGCCCCCCGATCACCGCCTGAACAACGATGTGCGCTTGAATAAAAAGCTCCAGGAACGACATGCCGCCGGCCATCATCGCGTCACCCACTTGTTTGAAATAATGCGCTGCGACAGCAGCTCACTCTAGAACACCCCGGATAAACATTCTCGCTTTCCGGATAGGCTCTCGGCTCTCAGTTCTTTGCTTGCACGCATGAAACTGAAAGGCAGTATCCACAAGAGCAAAATGCTCGAATAAAAATTCCGCATCCATGTTCACGCATCGCTTCTTACTCCGCAATATGACCGTAGTGGGGCTTACCGGCTCCAAACCACACGACACAAGGCAATAGCAAACATCGCCAACCAGTTCAAAACGCCATTCAGCGCCCCAACTTCCCCCTAACTCTCAATGGCTTGATGCATTGCTGGGCACAACCGCCCAGGAAAGCGCTGGCGCTGATAGCAAGCGAAATTGTTACGTCTTAAACGCATCTCTAAGGCGGGCAGAAAGCCGCTGCGGCTTGCCTGAAATGCTAACCAGCACAACCAAAACGCGCGCTTCAAAGATCATAACATTACTGCGCCGGATAGCTTGAACGAGCTGCAATGTTGCAGCTCCAATCTCATCAACTCTCGTCTCGACCTCCACCACATCATCAATCCGCGCAGGCTTGAGAAATTCGATTCCCATCCGCCGCACGACAAATGCCGCAGGCTCCCGGCCATCCGAACCGTCCAATAACCCCTGATGGTCATTTCCCATCAAACGCAAAAAATCAGATCGTCCACGCTCGCACCATTTGAGGTAGTTAGCGTGATAAACAACTCCGGAAAAATCGGTGTCCTCAAAGTAGACCCGGATGGGTAAAACATGGCGCAACCCCGCCTTGTCATCAACCAGCCGCCCAGCAATATCCGGCCAATCGACCATCTTCAATCAAGCCTCAACGTCGATCTGCACAATCTCTGGCGGCCGCCCGAACCGAACCGGAAGACCACTGCACCCAAGCCCGCTCGAAACCACCAAGTGCCGCTCGCCTTCTTCAACGTGGCCATAAATATATCGCCGCCCAAACCGCGACGGTATAACCGGCGCATAACCAAAGAACTGCACCTGCCCACCATGCGTATGCCCCGCCATCGTCAGAGCTACACGATCCGGCATCTGGGAAAAAATATCAGGTTCATGCACCATCATAACGATCGGCGAATTGTCAGTGACTTTGCCCAGTGTCGCGGCAAGATCATCGACACCAGAAAAATCAAATCGCCCGTTTCTGGGTAGGCCATCGGCTCTGGAATAAAAAGCCCACTGATCACCAAGCCCACCTAGCCAAAACCCATGACCATTCTTCTCAAGTCGCACCACATCATTTTGAAAAACTGGAATACCCGCCGCCTCAAGTGCCAATCCAACCGGCGTCGGCCCAGCACGCTCCTTCTGAACAGAGGAGCTTTCCCACCAATCGTGGTTGCCGAGCACTGCATGCGTACCAAGCGGCGCATCAAGCTCGGACAACGCCCCCGCCCACAATGATTTCTCAATCGGTTGAGCCAACCGCGATATCAAGCGATGCCCGGCAATGAAATCACCTAGAAGCACAATCAAATCAGGCTTTAATTCATTGGTTGTGGCGACAATTTCGCGCACTCGCGACATCGGCATCCACGGCTCACAGACGTGCAAATCTGCAATCACCGCGATCCGCAATTTGAGCTTTGTGGGCCAACCATTTGGGCGCACCTTATAACGCATCGTGGTTAGCCGATAAGGCTCAACCGCAAACCCATACCCCCCGAAGCCCACGCCCCCGAGACCAAACACCGAAAGGCCCTGTATAACTTGACGTCGCGAAATCACCGCTGGTCACCACTGAGTTGGAAATTCAGCACTTGAGCACTTATGCAAAATAAGCCGAGTTACACTTAAAAAATTCACAGAACGATATTTTAAAGACCTAAATACGAAACGCGACTAACCAATCCCCGACGAAGAAACATCTACCCCCCGTCATTCTCATCCATACTCTGATCATTCCCATCGAAGATACTGAATTGCGGAGCCTCTGGCTGTGCCGGCCCTGAAAGCCCAAGATGCCTATACGCTTTAAGCGTCAGCACCCGGCCTCTCGGTGTGCGGCCTAAAAATCCTTTTTGCAGCAAGTATGGCTCGACAATTTCTTCAAGCGCATCTCGCGGCTCAGATAACGCAGCCGATAACGTCTCAATACCCACCGGACCACCATCATAATTCTGCACGACACACGTCAAATACCGGTGATCCAGTGCATCGAGCCCCTGGCTATCCACTTCAAGCATTTGCAATGCCCGGTCCGCCACTTCCGCCGAAATAGCCTCCTCATTGTCGACAGCCGCAAAGTCCCGCACACGCCGTAGTAATCGCCCCGCGATCCGCGGCGTCCCCCTCGACCGACACGCAATCTCTCGCGCACCATCGGGCTTCATTGGCGCACCAAGCACCCGCGCACCGCGCTCCACAACCAATTGCAACTCATCATCAGTGTAAAAATTAAGCCTGATAGGAATACCAAACCGATCGCGCAGTGGCTGCGTCAAAAGCCCCGCCCGTGTCGTTGCACCAACCAGCGTAAATTTAGCGAGATCAATCCGCACCGACCGCGCCGCAGGCCCCTCGCCAATAATAAGATCGAGCTGAAAATCCTCCATGGCAGGATAGAGAATTTCCTCAACAGCCGGACTGAGCCTGTGAATCTCATCAATAAACAGAACATCTCGGTCTTCAAGATTGGTCAGCAGTGCCGCAAGATCACCAGCCTTGGAAATCACCGGCCCCGATGTCGCCCGGAATCCAACGCCAAGTTCTTTTGCCATAATCTGCGCCAGCGTGGTTTTGCCCAAACCCGGTGGCCCCGCAAACAGCACATGATCAAGCGCATCACCTCGGTTTTTGGCCGCCTGAATGAATACCCTCAAATTGGCTCGCGCTTGGCTCTGCCCGATGAAATCACTAAGCAACTGCGGCCGGATTGATGCCTCTAGCCCACCCTGCTCAGGCCCGCCACCATCGTTCTCGCGCACGCCAGGGGTAACCAAGCGATCATCGCTTTGCCCCTCACCACTCGTAGCTCCGTCATTAATGAAACCGCTTGCCATGGAAGTCTCACTCATGAAAACACCAGCAACCGAAGCATAAAACATCAATCAATGGTCGCATTTTTGTTTCTCGTTTCGGCTTCGTTCCAGAGATCAAGCCATCACTTATCATGATTTGCCCCCTTACGGCGAGGCAGGTGTTGCAGATGCAGACAACACACCCGCCAAACGCAAAATCAACCAGCACAGAATTGCAACTCCGGACGCCGCCAGGCACAGATACACCAGTATACCGCCGTGCTTAAATCCCAACACCGCCACCGATGCCGCCAAACACACAACCCCTCCCGCTCCAGCCTCAATCCATCCGACTGTGCCCTTGCGTAAAATGTGAGGGACCAGCGTCAGCCCCGTAAATAATGCCGGAATGGCACACCAGATGTATGAGGAAACCGCAACACGCCCCAAAAACGGCGCCAAGCCTTCACCCGCACCGCTTCCCGATGGAAGGTTGCTCCAGTCGAATGGAGGGTGATCCCCCGCCATGAACGGCCCCACGTTGGCCCAGATCAGAAATGGCGTACCGATTGTCGTCAGGATGGCACCAAAAAACGGGCCGACCAGCGTGAAAAAAAGAACCGTCCAAAACGCTCTCTGTCCATTGCTCATCAATTCGTCTCCGTCATTTACACAGTCTGCCTTTGTCGCCAATCCACCGCTTAAGCGCCAGTGATTCAATGCAAGCTCATCCTGCATATCACCAGCATCAGCGTGCCAGCTCTTTCAACCCGCGCCTGATGAGATTGGCGGTATCCGCATCGGCTCCCAGTTCCTGCATTGCCGCCGCCACCGCCTGCGATGCCTGCACAGGCTGATATCCAAGATTGCAAAGCGCGGAAATCGCTTCAGAAGCCGCACTATCTCCCGCCTCAGTATCACTAGCAGAACCCTGCCCCCCCTTGCCTTGCGACGGCACATTCAGCCCCGCAACCGACAGGGCTGGTGCTTTATCTTTAAGTTCAGAAATAATCCGCTGTGCCAGCTTTTTGCCCACACCCGGCGTTTGTTCAACTGCCGCCCAATCGCCCAGCGCAATCGCAGTTGCAAGATCTTGCGGCCCAAGCACACCCAGTGCCGCCAGCGCCACTTTCGCACCAACGCCTTGCACAATTTGCAACGTCCGAAACCAGGTCCGCTCCACCTCGCTTGCAAACCCGTAAAGGCGGATAGCATCCTCCCGCACATGCGTGTCGATAGTCAGCGTAATTTCTTCGCCCACAACCATGTTGCGTAACGCACGCAAAGACGCTTGCACCTCATACCCCACACCATTCACATCAATAATGCAGTGCGATTCACCCACCGCATCCACAATGCCCCGCAACTTCCCTATCATCGAAATCTTCCAATCATTTACTTGCGCCGCCCCCCAGTTTGTGTCCCAGCCAAGCGGGCCGCACGCGCCATCCGTGACTCAGGCGTCGAGCGATGATGTGCATGACAAATTGCAATCGCCAACGCATCCGCCTCGTCCGCGTTATTGAATTTTGCCTTCGGGAGCAGCATCGAAACCATCAATTGAACTTGCTTTTTGCCCGCATGCCCCGAGCCAACGACAGCCTTTTTAATCAGGTTGGGGGGATATTCCGCCACGTACAACCCCCGCAATGCAGGCGCCAGCAACGCCATCCCCCGCGCCTGCCCCAGTTTCAACGTGTCCTTTGCATTGGTATTGACGAACGTTTCTTCGACCGCGACTTCAAATGGTTTGAAACTCGCCAGCACGCCTGAGAGCCCCTCGAAAATTTCCCGCAACCGGTAGGCCAGCATTTCATCCGATGTGGAACTGACATAGCCAGACGCGACATAGGCCAGCCGCACCCCATCACTCTCGATAACTCCCCAACCCGAGCGACGAAGTCCCGGATCGATACCCATTATCCGAATCGGTTCTTTTTCCATGACTTCGCCATATCACGTAGCCACCCTTCACGCCCAAATCGAATATTCACATAGTGCAAAAAGGCACAAAAAAAGAAGGCCACACCGTGATCTCAACGATCCGGCGCGGCCAGTCTGGGTGGGCCAGTCTGGGAGGAACAAGCGCAACCTTTAAGGGCAAGTTGTGGATTGAAGAGCAATGCGCCCACAAGGTTCAGATTTCCCGGCACCTGCCTGCTTTGCATCCAGCATCCCAGCAATCGCCGCAACCGTCAGCGCGACAGCAAATAATAGGGATCTCCAGGGTTGATAAACACCAAACGAGCGACGATATCCGTGCACACCAAACATCTCAAAATCTCCTAAAACTACGAAGCCGACCGCATTACTAGGTCGCCCTGGAGAGGAGAATGGTTCAAAGCGCGCATAAATAGTGTTCCTTGCGGAACAGGGACCGCCTCAAAATCACGATGCAGTCATCTGGACATCTGTTCTAATGCCTCTATGCGGCCGTCAGCTTCGCCATCGTTTCGTCGTCCACCTCGAAATTTGTGAACACCGCCTGCACATCGTCGTCATCTTCAAGAGTGGCGATCAGCTTCATCACACTCATCGCACCATCCTCTTCAACCTGCGCCGTGACAATTGGGGCCCACACAGCCTTGACACTTTCCGGCTCGCCAAGTGCTGCTTCAAGTTCACCAGCAACAGTCCCCAGCGTGTCGAACGTTGTCGTAATCAAATGGCCATTATCATCCGACTGCACATCATCCGCACCGGCCTCAATCCCAGCTTCCAGCACCTCATCCGCCGTTCCCACAGCCTCCGCATATGCAATCTCACCAACCCGGTTGAACATATGCCCCACTGAACCCGTCGAGCCCAGATTGCCACCATGCTTGGCAAAAGCTGCGCGCACCGCGCCACCAGTACGGTTGCGATTGTCAGTCAATGCCTCGGCAATCACTGCGACACCACCCGGCCCATAACCCTCGTAGCGCACCTCTTCGAAGTTCTCTTCATCGTTGGCCGATGCCTTGTTGATCGCCCGCTCAATGTTGTCCTTCGGCATAGATTGCGACTTCGCATTCTGTACAGCCAATCGCAGGCGCGCGTTCATGGCCGGGTCCGGCGCGCCCATTTTGGCAGCCACAGTTATTTCACGCGCTAGTTTTGAAAATAGCTTGGCGCGAACCGCATCCTGGCGCCCTTTGCGATGCATAATGTTGGAATATTGCGAATGTCCGGCCATGGTTCTGTTCTTTTTCTACACCGATGTTATTTTGTATCAACGCTGGAAACCGCCATAATGATCAGCGCATTGCCAGATCAAAGATCATTCGCAAGTTCCAACCCGCACCTAATTCAATACTACTTATAAATCGCCCAAACCCAATAAATCCAGGCATCACGAAATCTAAACAGCCGCGGCCTTCGGGCCACAGTCCTCAGTGCGTTAACCTTTCGTTAACTCTTCAGGCGCAGCTTGATCCCACCGAGCCGAGCTGCCCAATCTCAGGTTCGCTACCAGAACCGTGGACGCGATATCTAAGTCGCCCCAGCACCTATGGTCCAATACCTATGGCCTAATACCTATGTTTTGTTCGACGCTTGCCTTTTTCTCACTCCAAAAAATTGGCTCGGCCGGCGATAGCACGCCGCCGAGCCGCACTGGAGCCGTAGCCAGCGCCAAGCCGGATTTATCGTCAATATCCACCGCCAGCCCGCAAACCGTGGCCTCACCTAATGATGGTTCGAATCGTTCGCGCGGTATTCGTGTCAAAAACCGATTGACCGGCTCGGAAGATTTCATTCCCAAAACCGAGTTGTAATCACCACTCATCCCCACATCGGAGATGTAGGCCGTCCCGTTTGCCAAAACCCTATGATCCGATGTCGGACTATGTGTGTGCGTCCCCGCCACACAAGAAACCCGACCATCGAGAAAAACCCCAAGCGCTTGTTTTTCACTGGTCGCTTCAGCATGAAAATCAACAAAAATCACATCGGCCACCTCGCCCATTGGGCACGCCGTGATTTCATTGTCTATCGCCCTGAATGGGCAATCTTGCTCCGCCATGAAAACGCGCCCAAGCGCATTGATCACCAACACGTCAGCTCCGTTGGCTGCACGCAATAATACCGCTCCCTTCCCAGGCGTTCCCGCCGGTAGATTGAGTGGCCGCACCAAACGCTCTTGCCGTGTAATGAAAACCAAAGCATCGCGCTGATCAAACGCATGATTACCTAAAGTGACGGCATCCGCTCCGGCATCAAGCAGATCCTGATGAATATTTTCCGTAATGCCAAACCCACCAGCCGAATTTTCGCCATTTACGACAACAAAATCCAAGCTGTATCGCTGCCGCAAGTCGGGCAATTCACGCAATATGGCCTGTCGGCCCGCGCGTCCTACAACATCACCTAGGAACAAAAATCGCATTTAGAGGTCCAGATCAAAGAATTCCACTACGCTGCCAGGCGTCACGACAGCATCCAGCCGCTGGTCGTACACTTCTCGCGGCACCGCGTCGACCTCCTGTTCCGAAAAAGCGAGCCCAATTGTCAGGCAACGCCCTCGCGCTCTAAGTGCTGCAAGCGTACGATCATAATAGCCACCACCATAACCGAGCCGGTATCCATGCCGGTCAAATGCGAGCAGCGGAACCAGCAGCACATTCGGAACCACCTCCTCGGCGCTCGCCAAAGGCTCCATTCCCCCAAAACCACGGCACACCAATTGATCATTATTGATCCAAACCCGAAACCGCAGCGGCATATCGCGCCTGACGACAACCGGCAGCGCAATCTTCGCATCATCCGCACGGAAAAGCTGCTCAATGGCATGTGGCGCAATCTCAGAACCGATCGGATAGTAGCTGGCGACAACCAGTTCACCGTCAACCCGTTTGCCCAACTCGGAAACACAACCAATGGCACTGATTTTCTTCGCCAGAAGCGCGCCCCCACGTAGGCGCACCTTGACGTCAAGACCATTCCGCAAGCGCAACTGATGCCGACGCATCGCAGATTTTTCTTGTTGAACCACAGACTTTTCTTGCTGAACCATGCGTTACGTGGAGCCAGATTGTTACGTGAGGCCAGATTAATGCCGCCAACTTCCGGCTGCCGTCATTATGTCACTTGCAAGCGCACTGAGCAAAAACCAAGCCCAACAATGACAACCGTGTCAAATATAAAAGTGCCGCGATGGCCGTCGGAGCGCAACATCCCGCCAGGTCCCTACGTATAAGGTGGGCGCCATTTGATCGAGGCCACGGCCCCGGCCAGGGACAGCTCCCAAGCGGTTGGTATCGGCCCAGGGGAAATATACTCCAAACGCACCACGCAGCACCTAATACAGTAAGATTTAATCGCGATTTTACAATCGAAAATATCGATTCAGGTGAACAATAATACCCAAAACCAATAATGACCCGGATTTTCGCTTCGGCCAATGCTACCTGGCAGGAATATCGACGGCTTTTCAGATCACGGCACCTGCGCCTACAAGAAACCTGGATGCCGCGTCACGAAATCAATCTCAAAACCCGTGATGACGATTAAAGCGCTAAGCCGCTCCGGAATCTTCCGGCACTTCCCGTGCTTCCAATAGCTCATCCGTGATCAACAAAGCACTCATTAGCATCAACCGATCATCACCTATCTGCCCAAACTCGGAGATAAGCTTCTCAATTTTCTCCCGAACGTGGTCGGCAAGCTTATGTAATCTCTCCTCCTCGCCGTCACCGCAGCTCAGACGATAGGTCCGCCCATTCAATGTGATCGTCACCTGGCCCATATGCTCATCCGGCCCATTTCCACCAATCGCCCTCACTCCCAGCATAACAATCCAGCCGGACAGAAAGTACTATCATAGAGTATCAGATAGCACACTTTGGAGTGAATCGATCACCCAGTCGATGCGATTCACGGCTTCTTCATTGAGTTTCTCAAGCTCTGCAATACGCGCCTTAGCCACTGCTAGCTCAGCCTGCAACGCATCACGCTCAGCTAAAATTGCGGCCGCCGAAGAATTGGACAAATTTGCCGAAGCACCCGACCGATTGGCGGTTGGCTTCTTGCGTGTTTGTTTCCGCGATGCGGGGGCCTTCGCAGGCTTAGCTTTCTTCGTGCCACCGGGCAGCGCAGCCTTCTTGGAAGCATTGGTTGCTAGCTTCTTCGGCTGACCGGGCACCAAAGATGCCCCACTCGTCGACTTATCCGAAGGTGTGACCGTCGATTTAACGCCCAACTTGGTCCCAGGAACCTTGGCCCCAGGAACCTTGACTCGAGAAACCTTGGCCCCAGGAACTTTGCCCACCTTCTTTGCCAGTGGGCTGTTCTTCCTCGGTGAGATGGCCGTTTTAGTGGCCGCCTGCTTAACTGTTTTCTTTGCCCGCGCCGCCATCGATAGCAATCCAATAACACGCGATACGCCAATACCCTCGCTGGCGAACCGCAACAGATTTACCCGGCGTTTTATCGGTCTATTCCCGCCAGGGTCAATCACTCATAGTCATTTTGACTATCCAAGGAATTGACGTGCCTAACAGTGCATAACCCACGTCGCACCGTTTGCCATACTTAACACTCATCCCATCCACAGCATTGACACGAAATTCTGTCGGGAACATGTATGACGCATCATTTGCATGGCAGAAGCCTCTATCATGCTGGCACCGAGGACACTCGTCCACAAATTCCACACGCAGCTTTATATATCGGGAGAATATTAGACATGGCCGTGAAAGTCGCAATTTCAGGTTTCGGACGCATCGGACGCAACATACTGCGCGCAATTGCCGAATCCAAACGGACCGATGTCCAAGTGGTAGCGATCAACGATCTTGCCCCCCTCGAAATGAACGCACATCTATTCAAATATGATTCGGTCCACGGTCGCTTCCCCGGCGAAGTCAGCCTGGATGGCGATAACATGAATGTCGGCCTCGGCCATCCAGTCAAAGTGCTTTCCGAGCGCGATCCCGCGAAATTGCCGTGGAAAGCTCTCGACATTGATATCGTGTTTGAATGCACCGGCTTTTTCACTGACAAAGCAAAAGCATCGGCTCACATCGAGGCAGGTGCAAAGCGTGTTCTGGTCTCAGCCCCCTCTAACGGTGCTGATCTCACTGTCGTCTATGGCGTCAATCACGACAAACTGACCGCCGACCACGAAGTAGTCTCCAACGCATCATGCACAACCAACTGCTTGGCGCCAGTAGCCAAAGTCCTGAACGAGCTCTGCGGCATTCAATCCGGCTTCATGACAACTATTCATGCCTATACGAGCGATCAGCGCATTCTCGATCAGGCCCACAGCGACACCCGCCGCGCCCGCTCTGCCGCACTCAGCATGATCCCCACCTCCACCGGCGCCGCAAAGGCTGTGGGCTTGGTCCTTCCCGAACTCAACGGCAAACTGGATGGCACCTCAATTCGCGTTCCCACGCCAAACGTCTCCGTAGTCGATCTCAAGTTTATCCCCAATCGTGACGTTACGGCCGAAGAAATCAACGCCGCCATCACGAAGGCCTCCGAACAGGACCTAAAGGGCATTCTTTCAACAGTATCAGAAGACCTTGTCTCGATTGACTTCAATCACTCTCCTTATTCTTCCAACTTCGACCTTACTCAAACCAAAGTCGTAGATGGAGGATTGGTGCGCATCCTGTCTTGGTATGACAACGAATGGGGCTTTTCAAACCGCATGAGCGACACCGCCGTTGCAATGGGAAAACTACTCTAAACACCAGAAGTTGATCGTTTTAGGCTGAAGCACTTATGCTTCAGCCTAAAACCTGAATAAAAATTAAAAACAAATACTTATAGCACGCACTTAAGGTCTCATGTAACGCCACCAAAGATGAACGGATCTAGAACAAAAATCTAAAACTTTGCTTGTCAAAGTTATCGGGCGACACCTGAGTTGCAACGATGCCGATCAAAGCTCACGCACTTCGATCTCACATCCCAATCTTGGCAGAGAAACCACCTTAGTTGATAAAATGCCCTACTCCGCCCTTAACTAGGTCTTTGCACTCATCAGAATTTGACCTCCAGACGCACCGTTGGCAAAATGAGCATCACAAAGGTAAATTGAGACAGTTTCCCTCATGCAAGATTCCGCTCAACTGAGCTCCCCTTAACACTTGTTCTTCTACTCGGTGACACCATGATGAAAACCTTGAAATTATTTGCGATACCACTCCTGTTAGCGGGAACACTGATCATAGGCATTAGCCAAACAGCATCTCCTGCCGGCGCCCAAAACCTCGAAGACGCATTGCGCCGCTCAGAGCGGCCCAACAATGGAGACAACGGTCGCGGAAGCTCCACAGTACCACCTCAGTCGGCTCCACCTACTCCGAGTTATGGCAATCAGACATCCCCATCAAGGCCCAGCCGTCGCCGTTGGGGCGCGCTTGCTGCCGGTCTCTGGAAACGAAACGGCATCGCTCAAGTCGCGGTTGGCTCAGCCATTAAATTTCGTACCAAACAAGCGGCCATCAACGCTGCTCTAAGGCAGTGTCGTAGCGCCAATGGCCGCAACTGCAAAATCGCCAGCACCTGGAGCAGGGGCTGCGGCTACATAACCACAGGCCGCAACAGCAAAGGTGCCGGCTGGGTCGCACGCGCCTCGCTGAGAAAAACTATGCGCGACTGCCGCGCCAAAAATTATCGTTGTAAACCAGCGATCGGCGGTTGCGTTAACTGAACTAACAACGGCGCGCACGGGCTTACTCGTGATTTGGATCCACGAGTAAGCCCGTGCGCGCTAAAAGCCTGCTTCTTATCCAGGTAATTTACCATAACTAGAAATGTAGGACGTTTAGTTGTGCGCAGTTGTCTGGCACGACGCGCTCAACCGCGCTATGTCAGCAGCCAACAGCTTTGACCCGCCAACCAATTGAACGCGCAGGCTATCCAAACGGATCGCCAACCGAAAAGGCAAGGAAGACAATCAATGTCCGAAAAACTAGAAGACATCGCCGCCGCCATGGTCGCCCCCGGCAAAGGCATCCTTGCCGCCGACGAAAGCACCGGCACCATTAAGAAGCGCTTTGACTCCATCAACGCCGAATCGACCGCAGACAGCCGGCGCGATTACCGCGAAATGCTGTTTCGCACCGATAGCGCCATGCGCAACCATATCTCAGGCGTCATCCTCTATGACGAAACCCTTCGTCAAGATGCAAAAGACGGCACTCCCCTGGTTGACCTCATAAAATCAACTGGCGCGATTCCAGGCATAAAGGTCGACACCGGCGCCAAAAACCTCAGCGGGTCATCTGTCGAAAAAGTTACCGAAGGTCTCGATGGCCTCCGTGAGCGCCTACAAGAATACCACAAACTCGGCGCACGCTTTGCTAAGTGGCGTTCAGTCATCACCATTGCCGAGAACTGCCCAACCTGGAACTGCGTGAAAGCCAACGCTCATGGCTTGGCGCGTTACGCAGCACTCTGCCAGGAAAATGGCATCGTCCCCATAGTTGAGCCGGAAATTCTCATGGACGGCGATAATTCAACCCACACCATCGATCGCTGTTACGAAGTTACGAGATGGACACTCCAAGCGGTGTTCCAAGAGCTTTATGATGCGGGCGTCTCGCTTGAAGGCATCGTCTTGAAGCCAAACATGGTGATTGCCGGTCAGAAATGCGCGGCCCAAGCCTCAGCTCAGGAAGTCGCAGAAAAAACCGTTCGATGCCTGAAAGAAAGCGTACCAACCGCCGTGCCCGGCATAGCCTTCCTCTCGGGCGGCCAGTCAGATCATCAAGCCACCAAAAATCTCTCGCTCATGAACGCCATGGGCAATCTGCCTTGGAACCTGACCTTTTCCTATGGCCGCGCACTTCAGGCCGCAGCCCTCAAAGCATGGGGTGGCAAATCTGAAAATGCCGCAGCCGCCCAAACAGCCTTTTCCCATCGCGCCAAGATGAACGGTCTGGCCACCCTCGGCAAATGGGATAAAGCATCGGACAATGCCACTTAAAGCCTGATCGTCTGCGATGGAAGCGGTTGGCTTCTATCGCAGACGTGGATCAGTCTTCAATACAATCGCTTAGAGCACGTCTCGACCCAGGTGACGCTTCCGTTAGAATTAAACGTGCTCTAACCATCAGCACTCCGACCTCATATTGCCGCAATTGATCCTGATAGGCACAAAGTTATGACAGACGAGACAATCATCGGATCAGAAATCTGCCTAGTGATCGAGGCGGGACCCACAGCGGCCGACCGCCTCACCACCGCCCTGGAAGCCATCAATGTCAATTGCGTCATCATCGATGCCGCGCCGAACCACCCGCTGGATGCAGCGATGGCAAAACCATTGGTGGACCTTATCCAGGCACGCAGCATCACAGCGCTACTCGTGGCGGACGCACAGCTAGCACGTGCACTGCGAGCCGATGGCGTCCACCTCCCTCCAAGTGACACCATTATCGCCGACTATGAAAACGCCCGCGATATCCTCGGCAACCGCTACGTCGTTGGCGCTCATGCAGGAAAATCCCGCCACGACGCGATGTCACTGGGCGAAGCAAATGCCGACTACATTGCATTTGGTGCACCGGCCTTTGTCAAAGACCGCGAAACTGCACTCAGGAAGCGTTATGAATTGGCCTCTTGGTGGGCTGAAATTTTCGAAGTCCCCTGCGTTGCCTTCGACGTCACAACCCCCGAAGAAGCGCGCGAGTTATCACAATCCGGAGTTGAATTTATCGCTATCCCGCTGCCCACAGCTATCTCAGCGAGCGATCAAAACCAGGTTCTGAAATCCATCGCTTCAGCCATTGCGCCAATAAATCCCCCTTCTGCTGCCTCAGCACCAGCTTCATAAGACATCTAAGCTTCATGATCACCCCCGGCCCAGCCGCCCCATTCAGCCCGGCATCATCTTTGGAAAAGCGTGAACTCTTCCAGGCCAGAAAACTCATCAAAATCAGAAAGCGCGCGCCGCTAGCACTTTGGATCCTTGCATTCGCGGCGCTACAAACAGCCCTCCCTCATCCCGCCACTGCTGCCAAATCCGGCCGCAACTCCCTCGGCCCCACCATGGCCGTGCCATCCGGCGAAGATGCCGCCTACATCGCCTTCGACCAAGGCCAATACCTGACAGCTCTCAAACTTGCCCGTGCCGCTGCCAAAAAAGGCGACGCACAGGCCCACACCCTCATCGGACGCATCTACGCTGAAGGCCGCGGCGCACCAAAAAACGAAACCATCGCCGCCCAATGGTACAAGCGTGCAGCCAAATTGGGTGACATCGAAGCAACATTTGCATATGGCGTACTTTTAGCTGCTGGACGTGGTGTAAAAAAAGATCGGACGGCCGCTGGCGTACTATTCGAAAAAGCCGCCCTTAAAGGCCACCCCCACGCCCACTACAATCTGGCGCAGTTATTTCTCGCGGGCCAAGGTAAGCCCGAAAATCCACGCCGCGCAGCCCTCCACCTGGAATACGCTGCCCGCAAGGGTATCGTTGAAGCGCAATATGATCTCGCGACCCTTTACCAAAAAGGCCACGGCGTTCCCGCCAATGCCCTCAAGGCTGCTCATTGGATGCGCCAGGCAGCGGCCCGGGGCCTGCCTTCAGCACAATACGAATACGCTGTCATGTTGCTCAGAGGTCATGGCTTCAACGCCGATAAGCCAAAAGCCATAAACTACCTAAAAAATGCTGCAAAACGAGGCCTACCCGGAGCCCAAAATCGCTTGGCCAACGTCTATGTTCAGGGCATTACTGTTCGCAAAAGCCTGACCGAAGCCGCGATGTGGCGCCTCCTCGCCCGCCAACACGGCATCAAGGATGCAGCGCTCGACAAAGTACTGGCCAAGTTGTCAAAACGCGACCTGGCTCAAGCCCAGCGCGCCGCCACGGCCCTGCAGGAAGGGGCCGCTATCGGCTTTTCACTGCCTACCAAATAAACGCGCGCTCTTGAATAACGCGCCACAGCATCCTGAGCGCCCTGAAAAAAATATCCTCCGCCGACAATTCTCCCGCACAAATACGCTGTAAACACCTCAGGATATTCGATGGCTGCTACCTCTTGGCGACAAAGTAGGTTGCCGGTTTGATATAGGAGGCCGCTACCCTTTGACGAAAACACCCATTACACTTTGACGAAAACGATTGTCTCCCCTATCCAAAACAACTACCCACTCGCCGCTACCCGCTCAGGATTACCAATCCGCAACCCCACGCCAACTCACAGGTTCGATATGGCCAGTTCTGCGCTACTGAACGTCATGACTAACGCGGCACGCAAAGCCGGCCGCTCCCTAACCCGCGATTTCGGCGAGGTCGAACAGCTCCAAGTCTCAGTCAAGGGCCCCGCCAACTTCGTCACCGCCGCAGATCATCGCGCTGAAGATATACTCTTCCGCGAACTCTCTCATGCCCGCCCCGATTATAACTTCCTGATGGAAGAGCGCGGTCAAATTGATGGCGCCGACAAAACCCACCGCTGGATTGTCGACCCCCTCGATGGCACGACGAATTTCCTGCATGGCGTCCCAATCTTCGCAATCTCGATCGGCCTTGAGCGCGATGGCGAACTCGTCGCCGGCCTCATCTATAATCCAGTAATGGATGAGCTTTTCGTAGCCGAAAAGGGCAAGGGCGCCTTCTTCAACGACCGCCGCCTGAGAGTTTCAGCCAGACGCGAACTAACCGACGCTCTCGTCTGCACAGGCATCCCCCATCGTGGCCGCCGCGGCCACCCGCAGTTCCAAAGTGAACTAAAAACCCTCATGCCGACCGTCGCAGGTTTGCGCCGTACTGGCGCTGCCGCAATCGACCTGGCCTGGACCGCCGCCGGCCGGTTTGATGCATTCTGGGAGCGCAATTTGGAACCCTGGGACATGGCGGCAGGCATCGTCATAGTCCGCGAAGCCGGCGGTATGGTCACCGACCTTGATGGCACCGATGCCATGCTGAAATCAAAATCCGTCATTGCTGGCACACCCAAAATCCAACGCCAGCTACTCAAGACCTTGGCCAACAACGAAGCCACAAACAGTTGAAAATGTCGCTTTGCCCCTGAATAAGCACGATGTTGCCCGTTTTCGCTGGCATTGAGGTCCGCTATGGTCCCACCTGTTTTGGAATAATATACGATCATGCGGATCGTTATAGCGAATCGGTCTGACTGGATATTGCTTTAATGTTGCGTCCCCAACGCCTGCCATCAAGTGCCAAGTCGGGAGGGTTTTGAAAAATGCAGCATGAAAAACAATGTCACTAGCAGGGTGAGCCACTTGGAAGGGCTGTTGCATGGCTCGTAAGCAAAGAACAGATTACACAAAAACACAGATGACCCGGACCATGTCCATGCCGGGCGTCTATCTGATGCGGATGCTCGTCTTTTTGGCGCTCGTTGGCTTCATTGCCGCCATCCTTGTTCAAAAATTTGTAGTGGCTTTCCAGTCCAATCCCGGCTTGAACGGCCTCATTCTCTTTGTTTTGGCTGTCGGTATTGTCTTTGCTTTCTGGCAGGCATTCCGGCTTTATCGCGAAATCCGCTGGGTGAACGCCTTCCGCATAGCCGATCCCGGACTCGCCGTCACCCACCAGCCAATTCTGCTGGCGCCTATGGCAACAATGCTGCGCGATCGCACCGGCGCGCTATCACTATCCACTGCCTCAATGCGCTCGATCATGGATAGCATCGGTTCAAGACTCGACGAAGCCCGTGACACAGGTCGTTATTTAGTTGGCCTACTGGTATTCCTGGGCCTTCTCGGCACATTTTGGGGCCTGCTCGACACCATCCAATCTGTAGGCAAAACGATCAGCGCCCTCGACACTAAATCGGCTGACAGTGTCATCATGTTCGAGGAGTTAAAGTCAGGTCTCGCAGCACCGTTGAAAGGTATGGGCACGGCCTTTGCCTCATCGCTGTTTGGTCTTTCCGGATCCCTGGTACTAGGCTTTCTCGAACTTCAAGCCAGCCAAGCTCACAACCGTTTCTATAACGAACTGGAAGAATGGCTCTCCGGTATCACCGAGTTAACTCCCGGCACCGCAAGCGCCGGCACCGACCAAGTTAACCGTCAACTCTACGGTGCGATGTTTGAAATCCAGCGTTCGCTTTCTGAACTGGCGGACCGACTGGAAAACTCCATCCAGCCAACCGGGACAGCCTCGGATATTGAGGCGCATGATCGTAGTGTCCACGAACTTTCTGATGGCATAGTCCAGCTCATCGCTCAAATGCGTAAGGAGCAAGAAATCGTCCGGCAGTGGGCCGATGAACAATCCCTTCAGCAGACCGAAATTGTTGCTGCCTTGAAACACCTTGCCGCAACGCAAGATAGAGGATAGCGAGCATGGCCCGCGGGCGATCATCGCGCCGAACCAGCGAGTATGGCGAATTTTGGCCGGGCTACGTCGATGTCCTCTCGACGTTGCTTTTGGTCTTCACGTTCCTACTTTCGATTTTCATGCTCGCGCAGTATTTCGTCAGCCAGGAATCCAGTGGCAAAGACAACGCCCTACGCCAGCTCAACCGACAGATTGCAGAGCTGACAAATCTACTGTCTCTAGAACGGGGAAACAGTCAATCCACTCAGGATGACTTAGCCGCATTGCGTGCCACCTTGGCCGAACTAACCGGTAAAAACCAACGCCTGACGGGCAAGATAACCGCTGGCACCACAAAAACCTCAGCCGCCAATTCACGCATCAAAGCCCTCGCTGCAAGCCTTGATAAACAAACCGAAGTCTCCAGCTTGGCACTCGCCAAAGTCGACCTTTTAAACCAACAACTCCTCGCACTGCGACGTCAAATTGGCGCTCTGAATGCAGCCCTCGAAGCTTCGGAAAAACGCGACCAATCCTCTCAAACCCGGATCAAAGATCTTGGCGTCCGCCTCAATGCGGCCCTGGCCCGTCAGGTCCGCGAACTCAAACGCTATCGATCAGATTTCTTTGGCCGCCTCCGGCAACTTCTCAAAGGCCGCAAAGATATCCGCGTTGTGGGTGATCGCTTCGTATTCCAATCCGAAGTCTTGTTTCCCTCAGGCTCCGCCAGCATGAGTGTCAACGGCCTCGCCGCCATGGATGAACTCGCAAAAGCCATTATGGAACTGGCTAAGGCAATACCCTCAGAACTCAACTGGGCCTTGCAGGTCGACGGACACACCGACAACCGCCCAATTAATAGCCCCGAATTCCCATCAAACTGGGAGCTATCGACCACGCGCGCCATCTCTGTCGTTCGATATTTAGTCTCGCGCGGCGTGCCACCAAATCGTCTTGTCGCCGCCGGCTATGGCCAATACCAGCCACTCGACCTCGGCAACACCGACGATGCGCTCCGCCGCAATCGCCGGATCGAACTAAAACTCACAAACCGTTAGAACGCATCGCGGCGCTTATCAGGATAATGCCTCCGAGCAGCAACCGTCCGCCGGAGACCGCCTTACGAAGCTAATCGAACACGACGATGATGTCCGGTGACCGACCATGATGCAAGGCTTGCCGAATTGATGGTCTCAACACCAGAATTCATCACTATCAAACCTCAATGACAATTCCTCCGCACAAAGTTTGACTGGACAATTCAATTGCGTTGTCAGCACACTAACAAAACAACCTCATCAACTGTCGGTCGGATAATAGCGAGGAACAGATGACAAAGAAGCAATTAGAATCGGTCCCATTGGGACTCTGCGCTCTAGCTGTCGGGCTCTTTGTCTCTACCGTCATCCCAAACTTCGCTAGCGCCCAAACCAAAGTTCAGAAGAAAATCGTCCATGACGCAGAGTATTATTTCGTTCAAAAGCAGCATGCCAAAAAATGGACTGCCGAAGACAAGAAGATAGACGCCAAGCTGGCTAAGCTTCGCAAAGCCAACGGCGGTAAACCGCCCAACATCCTCTACATCCTGATCGATGATGTCAGTTTCGGTCAGATGGGCAACCGGACGATGAATTACGTAACCGGCATCGATACATCGAATATCAACAAGTTCGCCACTCAGGGCATGTCGCTGATGCGCATGTATACCGAGCCGTCGTGCACTCCAACGCGTGCGGCGATGCTGACCGGCCGGCATCCCGTCCGCCTGGGGCACGAGGAAGTCAAGGTCGCCCTCGTTGGCGAAGGCCTTCCGGCAAGCGAAGTCACGATTGCCGAAATGCTGTCGGAAGTCGGCTACAGAACCGTCCATATCGGCAAATGGCATCAAGGTGATATCGAAGCCTCATTTCCGCACAATCAGGGATTCGACTTCGCCGCCTTCCCGGTGCACCAGCAGGTGCAGCTTTCCTTAATGACGCCGGAAGCCGCCGATGCAAACAACTTGTTCGGCTGGCACCCGAAAACGCAAAGCAACGCCTTCTCGCTCGACAAGAAATTCAAACCTTATGGCCTTGTCACCGGAGTTGAGGGCCGCAAGGGTGGAAAGGCTCGCGAGATCGACCTGAAGTCGGGGGAGAAATGGACGCAAGCGCACTATGAGCGCATGAACGAGCGCTACCAGCGTCAGGCAGTTGAGCAGCTGCGAAGCCTTGCCAAGCAGAACAAGCCTTTCTTCCTACAGTACTGGCCGCTCTATCCGCTCAACTTCGTCCACCCCAAGCAGAGCAAATCCGTAAATGGTGGGTTTCACGCCGAGAAACTTCAGCAGCTTGATGTTTGGGTCGGCGAGCTTCTCAAGGAAGTTGATAAACTTGGGATCGCGAAAAACACCTTGGTCGTTCTTATGGCCGACAATGGTCTCATGTATCACTATGGTGGCCCATCCGGGCTCAGCCAGCTGATCTATCGAGGCGGCAAAACCAACCACCTTGAGGGTGGTGTTCGGGTCGACGCATTTGCCCGCTGGCCGGGAGTCATCGAAGCCGGAAGTGCCGCAGGCGACATCATCCATGTCTCCGATCTGTTCACAACATTCGCGCGCATCGCCGGCGCGACCGATCAGATTCCCCGCGACCGTGTCATCGACGGAATTGATCAAACGGCGCTGCTCCTGAAGGGCGAGCATCACGGTCGACGCGATTATGTCTTCATCTATGAGAATGAAATTCTGCGCTCGATCGTGAAGCAGGAATTCAAGATGCATGTGCCCGCGCCCGGCGTTCCCGGCGCCGCGGCACCGGTCTATAATCTCTATCGCGACCCGCGCGAAGAAAATCCGCATGTCGGTATGGCGCTTTGGTCGGGCGCATCGTTTCAGGACATGATCAAGCGGCACCAGATAACTATCAAGAAATACCCGCACAAGCCGCTCGATAAGGGTCGCCCCTATGAGGGAATTGAGAATCTGAGACCGGAGACCAAGGAAATCGTCGAGACTTTTATGTCCTGGCAACCGAGCGCACAGTGACGGACTGAAAGGACAAAATCTTTTTGGCGCTGGCTCGCTCAACCAGAAGCCCGCGGATTGTGACATCGCTATCAGGCTCACTGATCCGCCCATGCAGCCATTCGCGTTCATCCGTCAGGATGGCTCGTCGATGGCCGCCCATCTGTTTTGCGTCAGAACTTCCTGTTGCGCGATATCGCTGCGACCATTTTGACACCGCCGACGGGCTGATACCGAATAGATCCGCAATCGCACGGTTCGATTTTCCCTTGCCCGCTGCAGCTGCCACGCGGGAGCGTAAGGTCGTTGGAATATGATTTAGCCATACATGCCAGCCTCCTAGCCAGCACAGCATTGTGAATCATATTCGCGAGACCTTGTGAATCCCCCTATCGATTCTATCAAACACGATCGTGACCTAGAGTGTATCCGATCTATATGAAATCTCTCGGCCCGCGGCTGTATACCTGCCGACGTCGATACACCCACCCAAACCGACCCGACTGAGCCAAGCCCACGCGCGCCATCAACCAAAGCTATCCATTCGCTACACGCACCCGATATCCAAGGCGCGGAAAATGAACGCAGACTTGTCCCGCACTATCAGCTGCTCGAGAGATCGCAATTGTATCTCGCCCTATCGCTGATATCGTGCCGAACACCTCCGGATCACCGCTATCTGTCACCGGCACAATTCCAACGGTCATACCCGGAGCAAGTTTCTGCGGGTCACGCGGGTCTGCATTCGCTGACCCAGGCACTGTTACTGGCTGAGCTGCCGCCGCAGCCGCCAGGCTCTCCTTTGGTGTCATATCGGTCGGCGTGCCATGCCCGATCGCTTCGACACGCTCAGCCCACTGGAGTAGCTTTGGAAACTCGGAAAAAAATGTGTCCGCCTCTGCATAGCGACCACGCACGAACCAAAACAAATACCAAATCATTAAGTCCGGCATCCCCGGATTGTCACCCAGTATAAACGTACGTCCACTTTCGAGGCGCGCCTCAACCAATCCGAACTGCGCACGAAGCTGTGCAAGCGTATGTGGGAGGTCCGCAATCTCCTGCTCAAAATCACCATTCGGTCCAAGATAGAGTCGCGCGCGGTCTTGCACCAAGGCGGCTGGTAACGAAGCCGCAGCCGGCGCAAACGCAACCCTCACCGCCAAGTCAAATACAACCCCATCCGTCCATTGTCCTAGAGCAAAAGGTAGCCCGCCTGCACCATTGGGGAAGAAAGTCGGCTTAGGAAAGCGGCTCTCCAACTCGCGTAAAATGCAGTGGGTATCGCAATATACATCCGCGCCGATCTGCATCACCGGGATGCGCCGATACCCGCCTGTCAACGCAAACAACTCAGGCCGATCCGGCAAACGGTTCTGCTCGACAGACCTCCAAGACAGCTTCTTCAAGCCCATCGCCATACGGATTTTCTCCGACACCGGCGACGGCGGATAGTGATGTATAATGATTTCATCCATCGGATCAATCTCCCAAAAACGCCAATAAGCTCTAACTCATTGATGCAAAATAAGTTTCACATGTTCGCAGGCACGCCTGAGATAGACGTTCGTGACCTCCAATAAGAATGATCTTGCTCTCACTCTTATTCTGCCGCACTCGCTGTCCGCTGCAATTCCGAGAGACGGCTGTAGAGACCACCGACGAGAGCCAACTCATCATGGCTGCCTTGCTGTACGATCTTTCCCCCGTCGATGACAATAATCCGGTCGGCCTTCTGCGCCGTCGCCAAACGATGCGTAATCACGAACGTCGTCCGACCCGCCATCACCTGCTCGAGGGCCATTCGCACCTCCAACTCACTTTCCGCATCCAGCGCACTCGTCGCCTCATCCAACAGCAAAATCCTCGGATCCCTAAGCACCGCTCGCGCAATTGCAATGCGCTGCCGCTGCCCCCCCGACAACATCACCCCTCTCTCCCCCAGGTGTGTCTCGTATCCACTTTCAAGCTTGGTGATAAATCCATCCGCATTGGCAATTCGCGCCGCATTTTCGATTTCAGCCTGGCTTGCGTTTGCTGCGCCATACTTGATGTTTTCAGCCACAGTATCCGCAAAAATTGCGATTTCTTGAGGCACCAGCGCAATCCGGGATCTGAGATCGGCCAACGATGCCTGAGAAATCTCAACCCCATCGATCCGCACCACACCTGAAGTCGGATCGTAAAATCGCAACAACAAATTGAAAACGGTAGACTTCCCCCCCCCAGATGGACCAACCAGCGCCACTACTTCGCCAGGCTCCACCTCAAATGAAGCCTCCGACAACGCCGGTTCGCCCGGTCGCGCCGGGTAGGTGAACGAAACATTTTCAAACCTCACCCGCCCCTCGCCCGGCGAAGGCAGAGCCACCGGCGACGGCGGGTCTCGCACCACGGGCTTCAAAGCCAACAGTTCGCTCAATCGCTCCGTTGCCCCCGCTGCCTGCTGAACTTCCCCCCAAACCTCCGACATCTGCCCCAACGAGCCACCTGCAAACACAGCATAAAGCACGAACTGCCCAAGCCGTCCGCCCGTCAACGTGCCATCAATCACCATCGCCGCGCCAAACCACAACACCAATACGATGCTGGCAACCACCAGAAATATCCCAAGCGCTGTTAATCCCGCCCGCGCCACTAGCCGCGACCGAGCAGCCTCAAACGCCTCATCAACCGCCCCTGTGAACCGCCGCGAAACCGCTCCTTCACTGCCAAACGATTGCATCGTACGAACCGCGCCCAGGTTTTCAGCCGCAAATGCAGAAGCTTCCGCCAACCGGTCCTGCGCCGAGCGGGACAACCGGCGCACCACTCGGCCATAATATATCAAAGGCACCAGGATCACTGGAATCGCGGCCAGCACCAGTAATGATAGCGCCGGACTAGTTACAAACATCATCGACAGTGCGCCAATCACCATGATCGTACTGCGCAAGGCCTGGCTCAGAGCACTCCCAGCGGCAGCCTTTATCTGCGTCGTGTCAGCAGTTAGCCGGCTCATCACTTCGCCAGAATGCGTCGAATCAAAAAAGCCGGGCCCAAGCGTCGAAAGGTGGGCAAACACATCACTGCGCAAATTGGCAACGACCCGCTCTCCTAACCAATTTACAACATAAAAGCGCACACCACTCGCCACTGCCAACACGCCACCTATAACGATCAGCATCATAAAATAGCGCGAGATGAAGGCATCCTCCCTAGCCACGAAGCCAAAGTCAATCATCCGCCGCACGGCCATTGGAATGGTAAGCATTGCCGTCGCTGCAACCAGCAGCGCCAAACCCGCACACGCCAGTTGCAACCTGTGACGCATCAAATAAGGCTTGATCGTCATCAACGGACGCAGATCCCGCCGCCCGGTCTTACCATTGCGGTTTTCCTTGTCAGCCTTCTCCGCGGCGCCCGGCGTCGTCTTGTGCTCATCACTCACGTCTGTCAGACCCTTCCTTCAACACTGAACCACAAAGCTTGGTCCAGCCTCTCACAGTTGCATTCTGTTTTTAGCATATGAACATGCCAATAAGACCGCGTCCGCATAATACCTTTTGGTCGCCTTAAAAGCGTCAGCCCCAGGAGGTGTTACGATGGCTCCAGATCAAACAACAGCCTAATTTTAGCTATTTCGCACATCACACTCTGCTACTCGACTCGATACCCCTTGTCTCAGCGCGGCTTTTTGAGTATTGACTGCCACTTGGAATTCAACTGAAGCCTTCGGTGTAAAGCCGAGTGGGCTAACTTTAGCACGCCGCCTCACCGCAAATCAGCCTGGAAGCATATAGATGAAACGTGATCCCGACCTCCACCCGGACTACCATCAGATCAAAGTGGTTATGACGGATGGCACCGAGTACCAAACTTTTTCCACTTATGGATCAGATGGCGATACACTAACGCTGGATATTGACCCGACAACGCATCCAGCATGGACTGGGGGCGATTCACGGCTCATGGACCGTGGCGGACGCCTCTCGCGCTTCAAGAAAAAATTCGAAGGCCTGTTCTGATCGGCAAGCCTGTTTTATGGCCGCCTGGAAAACGACCAAACCTGCGCAGTCGCTGCAAAGCTCGACACAGGCAATTGAAAATTCGTTTTAATAAGAAAAGCCCGGCAAATGCCGGGCTTTTCTTATTAAATACTAGCTGTTGGGCATACGGTTAGCGACTAAAACGCCTCGCCGCTGTCAGCGTCACCACCAAAATGGAACGTGTCCGAGCCCCAGATAAGTTCGCAAATTAGCGCTGCAGCGGGGCAAAAGCCGCCTGCAAAGCCGCCAACTGCTTATTGACAAAGTTTGGCGCAGGCGCGGCCTCTTCAGGCCTATCACCAGTTCGCATCGCGCAATCAATCCGCACAATGCGCTCCATTAAATTGACGCTCTCGGTGATCAAATCTCGCAAGCCTTGAGGCAACTCCGAGAAATGCTTGATGCTTTGCAGACGCCCAAAGGTTCGAAGCTTAAGTTGATCACGCTTCCGAAGCGCTTCCTCGGGCGAAATTTCCCCATCCCGCACTGAACGCTGCACCAGTAGCCACGAAGCAAGTTCCAATAGCCGCGTGGTGAGGCGCATACTCTCAGTCGCATATGTGACTGAAACCGGCGGTATTAGCGGACGGGAATCCTTGCGTCCCTGACCATCAAGATAACTCGCAGTCCGCTCGACCAAATCCATCCCCTCTCGGAAGACGGCATCAAACTGTCCCGATTGGGCAAATTTCTCACCGAAGAAAACGGTCACACCATCTTCACGGTTTTCAACAGACACATCGCTATTATTCATGACTCGTACCAATACAAACTCATAACACTGATCTATCAACTACTGACACTTACCCTGCCAGCGTGTGATTAACAAGTTGCCCCAAATTGAGATTTTTTCAGGACATATTGTACGAAATGCAAAAAAAGAGCCGCTTTAGGAAAGCGGCTCTTCAAGTCGTCAAAGAGGCGTCAAACAAAGTAGCAACTTGCCACTTCTCATCCAGATCGCTGGATACGGTAACGCTACACCCCCTCATCCTAAAAAAGATTTAATGGCAAACAAATTCTTACCCACTATCCCTTAACTTCTGACACTTGGCTGCCTGCGCATACCGCCGGCATTATTACTATCAATTCTTGAACAAATCCGCTGCCTGCGCCTCATGTTTCTTTTTTTGCGCCAGCTCATCTCGCACTCGCTCAATTTCCTGTTCAAGCACTCCGATCCGCACTTCTAATTCACCTACCGAGAGCCGCTCCAAGCTTTCACCCACCAAGGTTGTATTGTCATTTTTTGAGCGCACTTCGTCCCAATCCATCACTGACCTCCAAACAAAAAAAGGCATTATTCAACATCGCCTTTCCTTGCGTCTTACATGTACCTGCCTCGTTAATCAGCCCTCAAACAAAACACCCACAAGCACCTTTCACCACTGCAGCGCTTCCATTGCCGCAACTGGCAAACCGCCATCAAAGTTCGCAAACAGCTTAGCAAAGACATTCCCACTTAGTTCCGTCCCACCGCTAACGTGAATGCCCGATGCAATAAATACCGAGCGCAAACCCGCTGCCGCAGCGCCGGCAATATCCGTCCTCACGCCATCGCCAATGGCCAACAAACGTTCTTTATCCACTGCCCGCCCTAAGCCCTTCTCGATCATCCCAAACGCAAGCTCATAGATTGGCAAATGCGGTTTCCCACTATAAACCACCTGCCCTCCGTAACTCTCGTAAGCCTTGGCCAACGCGCCTGCGCAATAAACGAGCCGATCCCCACGCTCCACTTGCAGGTCAGGGTTAGCACAAAGCATCAACAAATCCCGTCGAGCGAGGCCCTTCAGAGCTGTGCGATAATCGTCAGGTGTTTCCGTCTCATCATCGATCAGTCCTGAACAGACGACGATCTCAGCGTCCAGAGAAGTTGCTAAATCAACATCCAACCCGGTGAAAATAGATTGATCGCGGTCTGGCCCAAGATGATGAATGGGTTTTTCCGCCCAAGCCTCGATCAACCCTCGCGTTACATCCCCTGACGTGACAATTCCGTCGTAGGCTTCAGGATCGACACCGATCCGTGCAAGTTGCGCCACCACTGCGGGTGCGGGCCTTGGCGCATTGGTCACCAACACGACATAACCTCCGGCCTTCCGATAAGCAGTGCAGGCCGCGACAGAGCTAAAAATCGGGTCGACGCCATTATGCATCACCCCCCAGATATCGACAATCCACGCGTCAGCGGTCTCCGCCAATTCAGCAATCGACGATAAAATAGGAATTTCATAAGCAGATTGAATCATCATATCGACCGGACTACTCTAGAAGAGAGTTCCGATCAAGCCAACAATCTCATCTCTGAATCAGGGCTACCGCGCAAAACGTGGGGCTTAACCGGACGCGGCCCGCCAAACATATTTCCCTGCCCGAACAACACGCCAAATCCCAGAACTTCAGCCAGCTGACGGTCATCCTCCAAAGATTGCACAATCAGAGTAAGCCCTGCTCCCGCCAGGTGCTGGCAAATATCAGGCGCAGGAATATGCCCCTCTGGGGCAGGAAGCCCAGCAACAAAGACGCTCGCATCCAATTTTGCGAATACAAATCCCCGATGCGAAAGCAGATCGAAATCCATATCCAGATCGGTCACATCTTCTAATGCAAAACGGAACCCCAGCCCTTTCAAGCCCTCCAGCGAGTTCCACTCTGCCTGAGCAAAACCACGCACATCGTTCTGTGAGAACGACAATACAAGCCGCGCCGCCATCGCTGGATCGCTCTTCGTAATCGTCCGAACATCATTACCAAACTGAGAGGTCTCAAGCGCCTCGCCATTAACCTGCGAGAAAAATGCACCTGAGCGCCCACGCCCGGATAACTCAACCGCAATCCGCTTAGTGTGGGAAATTTTGACGGCATCAATCAGCGGCAACAATCCGGTGCCGCGCGTCACCTCCGAATAAGTGGCTTGATCCATTATCTCGCCATCATCCAGACGCAGCCTGATAGACACCTCATAGTGTCGGGCTTTCTGATCTGCCAATCCCAGGATCGGCTCTAGAAAAACGTCCAGTTTCTCGTTCGTCAAAGCATCTGCTATCGCAGCGATTTTGCCAGACGCCATCGGCGCAACACCAGTGTCCACTGACTTTGCCACCGGTTGGCACTTCGTTTCGGTCACACGTTCCGGCGCTCTCTCACGCACCTTCTCGGGCACACTCTGGCTATGAGCCACTGCGGCAGCCTCGGGCAGCGGCGGCAAACCGAAGAAGTCTTCTACTTTCAATGAGGAAAACGACACTTCCGGCTTCAATGATGTCCCTACCTCGGGAACCGCTTCATTGACCGGCATATCGATGCCGCGCTGGCCAGAAACAATGTCATTCGCAAGACGTTTGATAATGCTGTCAATTTTCTGAGCGGCGTCCTGATCGGCGACAACAGCTCTCTCTGGATCTTCACGCCTATCAACCGGCCCGCTAGCAAGAGCTTCCTCAATCGCCCTATCGCGATCCAAGAGTCCTGCGCGGTTCGGCACATAAGATTCGAGGTTCCCCAATCGCTCATTATTATCTACCGAACTGGATTTTCTTTGCGTAACTTGCCCTGTCAACGGGGCTTTGGCATCCAATCCTGTCGTTTCGCTGTCGCGGTACCGAGGCACTGATGGAGGTGCGTCAGTCAAGGAAGTATCGCTTTTTAGGTCTCCGGAGGATTTGTCCTTTGGAGCCTGTTGATGCAGAGCAATATCCTGCACAGGATGGACATTCGCAACCTTAGGTGCTTCACGCCCAGAAGCTCCAGAAGATTGCCCAGCATCAACACTTGTGAGCCCTAATCTCAAAACCTCTTGCTGCAGGCGCGTCATTTCGTTGGCTAACCCGACCATGACGCTTTCCCGGCGGATTAGGAAATGCCCAGACACCACGGACATCCACACTAACAATCCTGCAAGCCCGGCATAGACTGGCGATATCCCTCCGTGCACAACAAGCCCCGTCCCCAATGCCCCCGCAACCAGGACCATTGCGGTAAGTACGCAAAAATCGGCGAACGTAAACCGCCGATATCTAGCATACCTCGCAGGTGCACGATCCACGACTCCATGAGCCGATACATCTTGTTTTTGGGTTTGCCCTTGAGACGACGATTTCGGTCTGGATAAATTGGCGAATGATAGCTGCATGACCTGTCGGTCCTTTTGGTTCAAGACTCTCTCGGTTCAAGTTCCTCTTGCTGCAAGAGAATCACTTAGTTAAGAGTCCTGCGAACCGACCCAATCGACAACGCCACAACCTACGATATCACCAGAAAACAATAGGACGTGGAAAGAGTCCATCCGCTGGGTGCGCCTTCATTACCACACACACCTGATTACCACACACATTCCCGTCGCATTTGCATAGACATAGTCATGCTGGCGGCCCCCCACCTCATTCTCTACCCAAAGCGCCCAGACTTTTTTGCCCCAGATCTTCTTGCCCCCAGAGCCTTGTATGCAATGCTCAGGCAACGGCCTTCAGAACAGCTTCGATGCGATCCTTGATATCGCCAATGTCCGTTTCGGTGGCAACTAGCGCAGGCGCCACGATCAACGTGTCCCCCCCGACCCGGCAATAAAGGTCGTGATCATGATACATTCGCTCAATCGCCTCATAGCCCCGAACACCAGGACCGCCCTCTCCGGGCTTGCCGTCGCGCGGCGCCAGATCAATCCCGCACAGTAGCCCAACCGTCCGGATATCCACCACATTAGGACAGGATTGAAGTGACATCATTGCATCCGCAAAACCAGCTTCAGCCGCGGCCGCACGCTCAAACAATCCCTCTTCTTTGTATAGCTCCAACGTCGCAAGCCCAGCCGCTACTGCCAACGGATGCCCTGAATAAGTATACCCATGAAACAGCTCGATCAGGTGTTCCGGGCCGTGCTCCATGTGCGCCTCATATATAGCCTTGCGCACCATCACGCCTGAAAGCGGCACTGCGCCATTCGTGACACCCTTGGCAAACACGATCATATCCGGCACCACGCCGTACCGGTCAGATGCGAATGCATGCCCCAATCGGCCAAACCCTGTGATCACTTCATCGAAGATCAGTAATATGCCGTGCGCCTCGGTAATCTTGCGAAGGCGTTCCAGGTAGCCTTTTGGCGGCGGCAAACATCCTGTCGACCCGGCCACCGGCTCAACAATTACTGCGGCAATTGTCGAAGCGTCATGCAATCCCACCAACCGCTCAAGCTCATCTGCCAAATGCGCGCCCCATACCGGCTCACCTTTCGTGAATGCCTGCTCGGATCGATTGTAAGTCGCGGGCAAGTGATCAATGCCAGCCAGCATATTGCCAAACATCTTTCGGTTGGCGACCATCCCACCAACCGATAGTCCACCAAAACCAACGCCATGATAGCCGCGCTCGCGGCCAATAAACCGCGTTCGGCTCCCCTCACCACGGTTGCGATGATAAGCCAGCGCCACCTTTAACGCCGTATCAACCGCCTCACTGCCTGAATTTGCATACAGCACATGCTCCAGGTCGCCAGGTGTCATAAGCGCGAGTTGCGATGACAGTTTAAACTGCTCAGGATGGCCATACTGGAATGGTGGCGCATAATCGAGCGTTGCCGCCGCCTGCTGAATTGCCTTGACGATCGGCTCGCGCCCATGCCCGGCATTAACGCAAAAAAGCCCCGACGAAGCATCGATCACTTTGCGACCGTCCGGTGTAAAATAGTGCATGCCCTTAGCGCCGGAAAACAGCCGTGGGCTCTTCTTAAACGCTCGGTTCGGCGTAAATGGCATCCAGTATGAGTCAAGCTCATTAGGTTTCATATCAAGTGGTGCCATTTTCTCCTCCAGGGTGTTCTACACAAATGCCCAGGTTGCAGGCTCACTCCAGGCAGCCAACTCCATGATCTTGCCAAACAGACTAGCGCATCATCTGATTATATGGAATCGCATTCGCTAATCATTTGCGCGGCGCCGGTTTTCAAGATCCATAAGTCATTTCAGGACCGGCACGATCCGTGTCAGCTTCCAATCAAAATCCATAAAGCTCATTTGCGCCTTCACATCCGCAGCTTTGGCCTTTGCGTCTTTAGCCACCCCAACCTCAAAACCCAACGGCCCCGTGAATCCAAACGCCTTAATGTTGCTGAACCCGATCGACATCTCCTCAGTAGCCACTTTTTTCTCATCACCAGCAATCTTGGGAGCCATCATCTTCTTCTGATCGCCACGATTGTTACCGTAGCCAGGCACCTTGATGCCGAATTTTTTCGCAGTCTCGCCAACGCTGCCAAGGCCTGAAGCAGAACCTGCACCACCTGTACCACCGGTAAGTGCCCCCAAACCGCCTCCAATTTTTCCCAGCTCATTTGAAACCAACCGTTCGATTTTCTCGTTCAGCGTTCCACTTTGTCTCGATAGTTTAATGATATTGTCAGCCGTCACCAAGTGATCGAGTACCACTTGTGTCATCTGCCCCAACACGCCCCCCTTCAGCACGCCACCGAGCAACGCACCGGCCGCACCAGAATCCGTCTGAAGCTGTTCAATCTGCTTTGAAATTTTGCCCTCAACCACGGGCAGAAGCGACGCGCGAACCGAGCGGAAATCTATCTTCCGCTGCAGGACTGCTGCATCCCCTGATTGCACTGCACTGTGAATCTGCCAGACTGAATATGCAGGCCACGCCACATAAAATCCAACCAGCAAAAACAAAACAATCAGCAAAAAACGTTTCATGACAGAACCCCCTGAAATGAACCCAACAACCATGACCCCAAACGGATCGCCTCATAGACGGATCGCACCATCTATCAAAAGCAGCAACAAAAAACGGCAGCACTGAGAACACAGCACCGCCGAAAAAAGCTCTAATCTATCTCTGATTTCAAGTCAGATGTCTTATTTCTTGCAGCTTTCAAGCATCTTCGCCCGCTCGCGCAACTCAGACTTCCACTCACTCGGCCCAACCGTCCCGCACCATGCAATGTGCGCCTTTAGGTCAATGCTCCAGCGCGGCCCCGTTCCACCGCACTTCTGCAACTGATTTTCCCTCGCCTGTTTAAGCGCCAGATACCCGTACGTCGCACAATTCGACTGCGCCAGGGCCGCAGGCACGGCCAAACTAACGGCACAACCAAGAACCATCGCCATCAAGCCCACTGTCCGAATAATCTTGCTCATAACGTCCTCATCTTTCCGCTTCAGCCCACCCTAAGGTCACATCAACCTCTCGGCCATCTCGAAAACCAACATAGCCTGAAGCAAATGAACTCAGTCTGAATATAGCGCTCAGCTTGCCTTCATTGAACAAACAGCGCCCAAACGGACCCAAAACTCCACATTTAGGCCGGGTAAGGTGCCTCTCTGCAACGTTTCCACCGCTGAAAACAGGCATTCGGTCGTTCCATCATCGATCTATCGAAGAATCGACATAGGTTACGCTAGAACCCGCCCAGGAATCCGAGCCAAATGCCATCTTCACCCCAGTCAATCGCCGCAGCACTCTATCCCTCTCAATCAAACGCCGATCACCATCCACCAAGCTGCCATCATGCGGCCATCCCCACCATGGATGCCGCACACGCCGTGCTTGAAAAGGTGTTTGGCTACAAATCGTTCCGCTCGCACCAGTCGAAAATCGTTGAAACGGTCATCGGTGGCGGCGATGCCCTGGTTCTGATGCCGACCGGTGGCGGCAAATCTCTTTGCTATCAAGTCCCAGCACTCGTCCGCAATGGCACCGGCATCGTCATTTCACCATTGATCGCGCTGATGCACGACCAGGTCGAAACTCTTAAACACGTCGGCACCCGCGCGGCCTATCTCAATTCCAGCCTTACCCGCGAAGAACAACATTCGGTTGAACAGCGTCTGCTCGCAGGCGAACTCGACATGCTCTATGTCGCCCCCGAACGCTTGGTGCAGGAACGCACGCTATCACTTCTCGAACGCGCGGACTTAGCCCTCTTTGCCATAGACGAAGCCCATTGCGTTTCTCAATGGGGCCATGACTTCCGTCCCGAATATCGTCAACTCCGCATTCTGCGCAAACGCTTTCCCTCCGTTCCCAGACTTGCGCTGACGGCCACCGCCGACCCTCGCACCCAAGACGAGATCGCCGAAGAGCTGAGCCTCGGCGACGCACCTCGTTTCATTGCCAGCTTTGACCGGCCAAACATCCGCTACGCAATTGCCGAACACGGCTCAATGAGTACCCGCGAACAGCTTTGGCAATTCATCAATGGCGAACACGCAACCGATGCTGGCATTGTCTATTGTTTGTCCCGCAAAGCCACTGAGGAAACCGCCGCCTGGCTAACCAAACGTGGCCGCCACGCTCTAGCCTATCATGCCGGCCTTCCAGTTGAGACCAAGCGCTCGACCCAGGCTAAATTCCTGTCTGATGAAGGCTTGATCATCGTCGCCACCATCGCTTTTGGTATGGGCATCGATAAGCCCGACGTTCGTTTCGTAGCCCACATGAGCCTGCCGAAATCTATTGAATCCTATTACCAGGAAACCGGTCGTGCTGGCCGCGACGGCGAACCTGCCAACGCCTGGCTCGCCTATTCCCTCCAAGACCTCGTCCAGCAGCGTCAGTGGATCGCCCAATCAGAAGGCAGTGAAACCTTCAAGCAATTCCAGCGCCGCCGGCTCGATGCCCTCATTGGCCTTTGTGAAATCTCCACCTGCCGCCGCCAAGCCCTCCTCGCCTATTTCGGTGAAACACTGAGCGGGCCTTGCGGCAACTGCGACAACTGCATCAACCCGCCCACCACCATCGACGGCACAGTCTCAGCCCAAAAGGCACTTAGATCGGA
>Ga0209345_10000557_pt1 | contig 47321 bp, 69 predicted proteins | sample Cruoilmetagenom7_FD_187294 | JGI IMG/M metagenome (GOLD analysis project Ga0209345, IMG submission 187294) | Oil polluted marine microbial communities from Coal Oil Point, Santa Barbara, California, USA - Sample 7 (SPAdes) (version 2) | ecosystem: Environmental > Aquatic > Marine > Oil seeps ... | reverse complement strand
TTTCTAATATGTACCGTCAATTTTCAAAGATTCTTAAAACTTCGTCTCCTAAAGATTACATTCTAATCACAGGACTAAGTGTAATGAGTTCTGTTGCATGTAGTATTTTTGCCAGGATTCACGGGAGGCTTAATCTATTATTATTTAAGATTGGAGATGATAAAGAGAATAAAAACTATTATATTGAAAGGACTATTTTAATTGATGAATTATTATAAAATAAGAGGAAAAGAAAATGAATCTTATGCTATTAGCATATGCAAATGAGCCTTGTCGTATATGCGGAAAACTACTTACAAAAGATGATATATTAACCGCAGTCTTTGCAGGCTATAGCAGAGACAGTAAAAGTAGAGCAGCACACAAAGAATGCTGTGAAAAGTATCCACCAGTTGGATATCAAGTTCCTAACCCGAAATGGATACATCAATAAGAGGAGAATAAAAATGGATGAGAATAAACAAATCATAGAAATAAACGGTGTTAAGCTCGAAGTTGATCTACGTCATGCAAAACGGATTGACCATTTTTGTATTGGAGATCGTATTAAGGTACTTAAAAAGAAATATGAAACACACTATGTCTATCCGGGAATTATTGTCGGATTTGAAAATTTTAAAGAGTTACCTACTATTGTTATAGCCTATCTTAACACTGATTATTCATCAGAGACAAATCTATCTTTTGCCTATTTCAACGCTGAATCTAAAGATATTGATATAGTAGTAACTGACGATTCTTATCTTCCAATCGAAAAAGCATCTGTTATTGATGATTTTGATAGAGAGATTGTCAAGAAGGAAGCAGAGCTTCAAGATATGCTTCGTAAAAAAACATATTTTCTCAAACATTTCAATCGATATTTTGAATTTGAAGGTGAATAATTTCAGCGGAAAACAAAACAATAAAAAGGAGAAAAAATGAGAAAAAAAACTCAGACAGTGTATTATGTATTAGATGATAAAGAATTTAGATTTTTAGTTATTCCTTATGAAGATATTGATGGGAGTTTGACTTTGAGAGGAGCTGATTTAGAGGCTTCAATTAATTGTAATCTTAAACAGGCGAACCAACTATTAGTTGATTTACAGAAAGCAATAATAAAGTTAGAGGTTTATAAAGAATGTCAAAAAAAGAGGGAGGAGGAATAAAATGACTAAATTAGATAAAAAAACTAATACAATAAAAATATATAGATTTATCAACATTCCTAAATATAGTTTATCTCCCCAAAATAAAAACCTTTCAGTTATTGATGAAGGACAAGATTATATTTTGCCTAATAATTTTTCTATTGTTATAAGTACAGATGGATACTCATTTATACAAGATAAATTTAATAGATTTTATACATTAGAAGATTGCCAAGGAAACCCGGTGCTAACTGCACCAGGTGTGTATGTAGTACTTGAAAAGGCAGAAAATGAAATAGATAAGAAAGGAAAAAATAATAAGATAGAAAAAATAAAAGATAAATTATGTAATTTAGCAGTAAGATTAACAGAAGTAGATAGAAAACAGGAAATACTTTCTAATCAACAATTAACTATACGACTTAGTATAACAAAAGTTAAAAAGGAGATAGAATGTCTAACCAAGTAAAAGAACATGAGACATGGAAAATCATAGACTCCTCCAAAATCCAGGAGTTCCTCGGTTGTCCTAGGCAGTATTTCTACAGATATATCCTAGGATGGCAATCAGAATATCCTAACAACCATTTAATTTTTGGAGAAGCAATCCACCTAGCAATGGAATATCTTCTAGATAATGATTATAGTACTGATTCAGTAGCAAAAGCCTTCGATTTATTTAATAATAGATATAGAGAAGATTTTCCAGAAACTACAGATGAACTTTTTGGGGCAAAAACACCTGCAAGAACTATAGAAATGTTAATGGAGTATTCTGAGAAATACAAATCAGATTCTTCAGATTTCGATGTTCTTTATACTGAAATCGCAGGCACTGTTCCACTTTCTGAAGATAGAGCTCTAGCTTTTCGTCAGGATACTATTTGTAGAGGACAAGAGGGAATCTTTTCTCTTGAACATAAAACAGGAGGAAAAACTTTAGATAAAAAATGGCAGGAACAATGGGCTTTGAAAACTCAGATAGGAACTTATTCCCATGTTTTATACTGTCTGTTTCCAGATGAGGAAATTTTTGGAGTAAAAATTAATGGTTTAGGATTTCTGAAGACCAAGTTCTCTTTAGAAAGAGTTCCAATAAGAAAGAATAAGGAAAGTATGCAAGTCTGGTTATGGAATACTCTTTATTGGCTAGATCAAATTTACTGGAACATTGAACTTCTTGATAAATGTAAGGAAAGTGATCCCCTAATGATGGCATTTCCTATGAACACCGAGAGTTGTGAAAATTACTTTGGTTGTGCCTATCATGATTTCTGTCTTGCTTGGCCTAATCCATTAAAAAGATGTGATGAAGTTCCTCAAGGGATGAAAGTTGAGTTTTGGAATCCTCTGGAAAAGTCTGCAAAACATAAAGTAAAAAATGGAGAATTAGTAAAATAGGGGGTGATAGTGATGGATAAACCTAAACCATTAACCTTAGGGGAATTTAGAATACTGACAAAAGATTTAAAAGATTCCACTGATATGTACTACAAGAATGATATAATGATTTTATTAGATTGGAGAATAGAAGACGATAATTTAATTTTTGAACTTCTAGATTAAGTAAGGAAAACAAATGAAAAAGAATAAAGACTACAAAAACTTCTATGAAGTCTTATCAATGGATTTAGAAAAGGACATATTGGTATTTGATCCCTTTGCCATAAGTACGGAAGATATTAAACTAGCAGGAGTTAAAAGAGTAATACGGTTAAGAAGACCTTTTTGGGGACGAGGTAATATATCAGAATATATTAATAAAGTAAGTCCGGAAGACCTGAAAGAAGTGTTGAAAGATATAAAGGAAAATGATGATATTTAAAGGAGAAATAAATGGACAAAAACTTAGAAATAAAAATGGAAGCAGAGAAACTAAAGAAACTTTATGAAGAAGATCCTAGAACAAAGTCCTTTAATGCGATAGTTTACGGAGGAATAGGAAGTGGCAAAACTTCATTATTGAGAACTTGTCGTCTTCCTCTTCATGTAGACTCATTTGACCCAGGAGGTTCCAAAGTCCTTCAAGGTGAGGCTATTTTAAATGGCGAACTTTATCCTGATGAAATGAAGAAAGGAAATATCATAGTAGATTCTAGGTTTGAGGTAGAGGATCCTATGGCTCCTACATCTGCAGGTTTGTGGGATAAGGAGTTTCATAGAAAAAAGAAATTAGGATACTTCGATCATATTGGAACCTATGCCATTGATTCTATAACTACTTGGGCACAGGTAATTATGTACGATATTTTGAGAAGAGCTGTGGCGGCATTTCCAAAGAAGCGAGTTCTAGGAACAGCCCCTCAAGAGAACGATTGGCTTCCTCAAATGACTGTAATCGAAAATGCTATGAGAGATTTTACTTCCCTTCCGTGTGACTGTATTCTAATCGGTCACGATGATTTTAAAAAGGATGAAGCATCAGGAAAGATGTTTGTTAGTTTGATGATTACTGGAAAGTTGAGGACAAGAGTTCCGCTATTATTTGATGAAATTTACTACGCCATGACTAAAGAAACCAGTGCTGGAGCATTATATCAACTTCTTACTAAAAGAACCGGAATGTATGAAGTTCGTTCGAGATTATCAACTAAAGATCAACTTAGTATGTACGAACCTGCAAATATAAAGAATATTCTTAAAAAGGCAGGAATAAATACTAACAACAAACCATCATTATTTGAATTAAAAGGAGATTAAACTATGAGTGAAACTAAATGTCAAGAATTATCTAAAAAATCAGTAATATTTGAAAGTATAGGTAATATTTTATCAACTCTTGAATCATTAAATACTAATATAAAAGCGTTAGAAAAACACCTAAATCCAATTATGGTAATAAGAGATAATTCTAGAAATGAGCCTCCTAAAACTGAGTCTACACTTTCACCCGAAACAAGTCGTTTAAATAAAAATCTATTGGAAATTTGGAGACTTCTTTTACTTTATCAAAGAACAATAGTAGAAATTAAAAATAAATTAGATTTATAAAATAAATTAAAAGAAAGGAGGTGAAAAATGTGATCTTTAAGCATATTACTAAAACGGGTAATAAGGTAGATTTTATTAATCTACAAAGGGTAGATGTAATAACAGCAAGTAAAAAGAAAGGAGAGGAAAATTTTAAAGTACTTCTTAAAACTTCATCTAAGCATATAGTTCTTATAACTCTTTCCAAAGAAAAGTTAAATAAGTTAGAGATAATGTACTTATCAAATGAAGATAAACGGAAGTACAAAGTTATAAATGGTACTGAAAATGAAATCAAAGAAGAAGAAGAAACACAGGGCAGTGAAGCTGAATATGAAGATAAAGCTTAATATTTTTAACTGAAAAAAGGAGTAACAATATGAGTTTTTTAGATATAGATTTAAAGGATGTACGAAAACCTGAAGCAGTTCCAGCAAATGAGGAGTACCAAATTCGATTATTAGGAATAACTTCCGGGGAAGATAAAAATGGCTACCCTTATATCCTCCCACGTTTTGATATTCCTAATCAACCCACCTCAAAAGATTTCACCAAGTTCCTATATCTCCCTCGTGAAGATGCTTCTGAAAAGGAGCTCAATAACATTAAGTGGAATTTGAAGATGTTTTTTGATGCGTTTGCTATTGACTATACTCAACAAATTAATTTTGATACTGTTGGAGGAAAAACAGCCTGGGCTATTTTAGGTCTTTCAAATGATGAGCAGTATGGCGAACAAAACTATATTAAAAAATTTGTAACTGCTAAATAATTCAATCTAGAAGTGAGACTGAACTGAGAGGCAGTACCTACTACTGTAGAATGCAGAATGGAGTAATAAACCTAAAAAAAGCTACGAGCTTTAAAGGCATTCACTCTAGGAGCGCAGTCCTTAAATGTAGGAACCAGTCTCACTTCTTTTGTATTCTATGGGGAATTTTTCCCCAAAGGAGTAAACCAATGCCTTTTTATAAACCCTGGATGGATAATATAAACCCTCAACTTATTCTTCGATTTTGGCGACACAAAAAATCGCCTGAAAAATTAACCATCTCAATTTATGGAGTTAAAATTACCTATAAAAGAACTCCTTTTGGAGAGTTAAGATTTAGATTTATTAAACCCCTCCTCATAGATACAAAAGGAGCAAACCAATGTCTATAGATTATAAACCTAGACTTTCAGTAGAAATCTCCCAAGAGCAAAATTTTGCATTAGGAAAATTAATTCCTTGGGGTGTTAAGAGAGAATTTTTCAGTGCTATTATAGACGATGTAATAAATCTTTTATCAGTACATGGAGAAATTGTTATAGCGGCAGTTTTAACAAGACGTCTCAAAATTCAAGATTTTCCAAACGTTAAGGAGATCTTAGATGAATATAAATAGTCTTGCTATATCTGTTTCAGAAATGTCTCATAATGATTTATTAAATCATATAACAAAGATTAGAAAACGAAGAAGACTTCCTCCTCCTGTTAAAAAAACTTCAAAAAAGAAAAAGGAAAGTAATATAAGTATAGATAGTTTAATTTCCTGTTTACCTAATATTGATAAAGAATCTTTAATTAAATTATTTGAGGGAGGAGAATAAATTGGAAAAGGATATGGTTTTAGATATTGTTTCACTTGATCAAATCTGGATTGATAAAAGATCTAGAGTAGATTTAGGAAATATAGATGAATTAGTTCAATCATTTAAAGACTGCGGAATTATTCAACCTATTGCTGTTAATTTATGTAAAGGCCCTAACAATGAACCTTATAAATTATTAGCCGGAGGTAGACGTCTTACTGCTATTACTAAGGCAGAAATTAAAAAAGTCCCTGTAAGAATTTACACTAAAAAACTTACAGAATATGATATGAAGAAGATTGAACTAGAGGAAAATCTCAAACGAAAAAGTCTGACATTTGTTGAGGATTGTAATGCAGTAGATGAACTTCATGAACTTCAAGTAAAGACTTTTGGAGAAAAAATTTCTACATCTCCTAATGCAAAAGGATGGAGTATTAGAGATACAGCTAAACTAATTAATAGAGATCACAAAGGAGTTCTTGAGGATTTAAACCTTGCTAAAAATATAAATAACTTTCCACAACTTGATTGGGATAGATGTAAAAATAAGAATGAAGCTAAAAAAATGTTTGATAAGTTTGAGGAACGTGTAATTCGAGCTGATCTTTCTGAAAAGGCTTCTGAATTATTAAAAGATTCTTCAAAAAAATTGATAGACTCTTATATTGTAGGAGATTTTCTTAAGTATGTTAAAAATCTTCCTAATAAAAGTATTAACCTTGTGGAAATTGATCCTCCTTATGCAATTGATTTAACAGGCACAAAAAAGAACTCTGATTCTTCATATAAAAGTTCGTATAACGAAATTTCGACAGATCAATATCTTAAATTTATGGAGGATGTATTAAGAGAATGTTATAGAATAATGACTGATGATTCTTGGCTAATATTATGGTTTGGGCCTGATCCTTGGTTTGAACCTCTCTATCAATTACTTACATCCATAGGATTCAAAACCCGCAGACAGTGTGGAATTTGGATTAAACCTAATGGTCAAACTCATCATCCTGATATATATCTTGCTAGTTGTTTCGAAATGTTTTTCTATGCTCGCAAAGGAAACGCAAAAATAAATTTAGATCGAAATGGAAGAAATAATGTATTTATTTTTGATCCTGTTACACCAAAAAAGAAGATTCATATTACTGAGCGACCTATAGAATTAATGAAGGAACTTCTTAGTATATTTGCCTGGGAAGGTTCACGAGTTGTTGTTCCTTTTGCTGGTTCAGGAGTTACCCTTAAAGCGGCTTATGAATTAAAAATGTTTCCTATTGGATATGATTTATCTCAGGAATATAAGAATAGTTTTGTTGCCAATGTTTTAAAAGAGGAGGAAGAAAATGAACAAGAGATTTAAAGATACTCAAATAATGATCTCAGAAGAATGCGATGATATAAAAGCTCTGTTACTAAAAAAGAATATAGAATACGGGGATTCGGCAATTAACCCTAAACGAATATTTAGCCGAGCTGATAACATCGAACAAATTAATGTCAGGATTGACGATAAATTATCAAGGATTATGTACAAAGGGTGTAAAACAATAGGTGAAGATACAGTCCTCGATTTGTTAGGATATTTAATCCTTCGTCGGGTAGCACAGAAATATAATTCTATGTATTTTTTAGCTGTAGAAGAAGAGATAAGTAAAGGAAAATCTATTTCAAAAGGAGATTGATATGGAACTATTTTTTGATACTGAAACTACTGATGTATATAATTTTAAAAAGTCCTATAAAGAAGTCTCTCAGCCTAGAGTAATTCAACTTGGTTTTATATTATCTAATTCTGAAACAATATTTCATGAGGGATGTTTTATTCTTCGTTGTGATAAAAAAGTTCAGCCTGGGGCTTTAGCACTACATCATATTTCTGATGAAACTATATCAAAGGTAGGTCTTTCTGAACGTGATATATTAACTATTTTTATGACTCTTGCATATAGAGCTGATACTTTAGTTTGTCATAATGTAACTTTTGATATAGGATGTTTAAAATCTACTCTTTATAATATAGGATATTTTGGAGATATTGAGGCTTTAGATAATTTTAAAACTTATTGTACTATGTTTAAAGGAACAAGTTTATGTAAGCTATCTGGAAAAATACCTAGAAGTTATAAATGGCCTAAACTTCAAGAACTTCATAATTTTTTGTTTAATGAGGATTTTTCTGATGCTCATAGTGCTTTAGGTGATATAAAAGCTACAAGAAGATGTTATTATGAGATGATTAATAGGGGAATAAAATGATACTTATAATAATTTTTTATTGTATAATAGTAATAAACCTAGCCATCTTCATATACTGGCGAATTGATAGAATACATAAAGAACAAATGCGAGTTCTTAAAATAATTTCCTCTTTAACAAAAAAGGATATTGAAAATAGATTAGATTGGCTATGGCGATATGATGAGTTTGAGAAAATAGCTGATACAATGCGTCTAAAATTTTGGAAACCTATAAACTCATTCTTTGCTCATGCAAAATGCTGTAAGTAAGATCTATCAACAAGGAGAGGACATGAACCTAAATAAGATAATGTCAAAGATTATGTCATTCGTAGGTATTGCCGCCGTAATGCCAAATCCATTAGCAGGAAAACAGGTTATCGGGATCTTGGCAGAAACACCAAATGAACCCGACCCAATAACATAGACTTGGAGGCAGAATGAATTGCTTAAAAATAATCGAAAAATATTTGGATTTAAACGGTTTTGACGGACTATATAATGATGCCGAATGTGGGTGCGAAATATCTGGCCTTGCCCCGTGCGGAAATGATTTTTCAATGTGCGAACCGGGGTACAAAGTGGTCCCGCCAAATGGTGTAGATTGTGAATTTGATTTTTATATTTGCGAAAATAAAACCGATATACCGTGGGCATAAAATTTAACAAGTTGTTACAGGGGCACTCAAAAAAATTGAGACGTTATAAATCTAAAGGGGCCACTATGAAATCAATCCAAAAAGCACTCTGTAAAATTTTTGGGCATAAATACTATACAGTAGCATTAAATAATTTCCATAATCAGGGTAGTTCTTATTTTGGAACGTATAAATGCCAACGTTGTGGGTATATAGAAGATTGGCAGTATGATTTATAACCATCAAATATAGCCGACACGAAAAGATGTGCGGCTGATTAAACCGTTATGCCTTCGGGCAGAAAAGGGACAATATGAATAAACAAATGCAAAATTTCGCAAGGCAAACATTAAAAGATGGGCTGGCCATGCTGCCAGAAAGCAACCACATGCTTTTCAAGCGCATGTATTCCCACAAGAACCTCGATGCCGACATAAACGATGTCGTGGACGCAATGCCTGAAGATAGGCTTGATTGGGCTATGCAGCAGGTTGAAAATTCAATCTCAAAACAGGCATAACCATTCCATACGCCGGACAAAGCCGGCGATTAAAACGTTATAATTTAGGAGAGAAAAATGGAAACGCAAAAACAAGCTCGTGATAAAATAGAAAAACTGAAAGACGGTGAGCACTGTTATTTTAACATATTTCAAAGTGGTGGGGCGGTTTGTTACAAATGTAACGGCATGTACCTTTTGTTTGAAGTCCCGCTGTATGGGGGTGAAGAAATTTACGAAAATACTTATTTTGAAAACGAGTTAAATGACTTAATAAATACAGCATATAGCTGGACATAATAATATAACAAGCCGCTGGACTTGGCCACAAAAAGCCGTGGCAAGCTAGCTTAACCGTTATTGTTTAGAAAGGGACTCTGATGGCTATAAAAACAGAAATGATATTGACAGATGGTAAGTCTATAAAATGTAATTGTGGTAAAAAAATTCTAACGATAAGTACAAATATACAATTAGTTATACCATATTTATCTGGAAAGTGTTTTAGGTGCGGTAGTTCCTTTGTTTTTGATAAACTATATATAGACAATAACAAGTCGCCTAAGTTAAACGCTTTATAAATAGAGGCAGATATACGCCAAAATATATTCCATTTGTCGGTATTGAAAACGCCAGGAGTTTAAGAATTTACCAAATGACCTAAAATTATAAGGAGAAAAGTTATGCCTTTTGATGAGATTCCTGAAAATGAGCACGAAGGATACCCCTGTGACTGTGGTGGAAGTATTACGAAACAAGATGGATTTTGGGAATGTGACTCATGTGAATTTAAAAAGAAGGGGTAAAAATGAAAAAGAGAGCAACAAGAGTTCCTAGTAGCGGAGATACTAATTGTAAAATTGCCTTAGTTGGGGAACAGCCTGGTAGAATGGAGGTGCGTTATCGTAAACCTTTTAAAGGTCCTGCAGGGACAGAGTTGGATTCCTGCCTTAGTTCAGCAAAAGTTTCGAGACTTCAATGTTATACTACAAATGTCATAAAGGATTTAGATTATCCTCTTGAGCAGTATATTAAATTTGGAAAAACTTCTGTAACTGTATCAGAAGATGGCCAAGAATATATTCAAGAGTTGAAGGAAGAACTATCCAAATGTTCCGCCAATGTAATTGTAGCTATAGGAAATGTAGCACTCTATGCTTTAACTTCAAGAAGAGGAATCACGAATTGGAGAGGTTCTATTATTGAATCTACATTACTTCCTGGAAGAAAGGTAATTCCGACTCTTCATCCAGCAACTATTATCCAACCTAAGAATGTATACCTTAACAAACGTCTTATAATCTCAGATCTTATTAAGGCTGAAAAGGAGTTATCTACTCCTCTAATTAACCTAACCCCAAGAAAGATTAAAATCAGACCTTCGTATTATGAGGTTATGGAATTTCTTAATGAATGTTTGACTAAGGGAATTGAAGGAAAGCTAATTAACTTTGATATCGAGATATACAATCACGAACTATCATGTCTCAGTTTTGCTCACTCTCCTACATTCTCTATGTCAATTCCATTTATTGATTCCTCTGGGGATTATTTCACCATAGAGCAAGAAGCAGAAGTTTGGAAACTCATTGCAAAGATCCTGGAAGATGAGAAGATAACAAAGAGTAATCAGAACATAGGCTTTGATAACTCCATGTTATTGTCTTTCTTTGGAATCAAAACTCATAATGTAGTCGATACTATGGTCAATCAGAAAATCCTTTACCCTGACTATCCAGCAGGGTTAGACTTTATAACTACTATGCATACAGATATTCCTTATTATAAAAAAGACGGAAAGAAATGGTTTAAGATAGGTGGAGCTTGGGAAACAGAGTGGCACTATAATGGACTTGATAGTGTAGCTTGCTTAGAAGCCCTATCAAGTCAGGAGAAGGATTTAATCAAACAAGGAAATAAAGAAGCCTCATTGAGACAAACTAAAATCATCGAACCTCTTGTTTATATGATGAATAGAGGAATAAGAGTTGATGTAAAAGGGATGCTTAAAAGTAAAGAAACTATGGAAGATGAGTTAGTAATTCTTCAGGAAGAACTTAATGCTATGACAAAAATGGAACTAAATCCTAACTCTCCTAAACAATTAGCAAATTATTTCTACAATCAATTAGGCCACAAGCCATATTTAAAAAAGGGAAAGATTACAACGGATGACACAGCGTTAGTAAGACTTTTAAGAAAGGGGGTTAAAGAGGCCGCATTAATTAAAAAGATGCGAACATTAAGAAAACTAGCATCGACATATACAGATATAGATAAGTTAGACTCAGATGGCAGAATTCGTTGTTCGTATAATCCAGTAGGGACTAAGACAGGGAGAATTAGTTCAAGTAAAAATATATTTGGTAAGGGCACTAATATGCAGAATTGGCCACATCCCTTACTTAGATTTCTACTTTCAGATGAAGGATGTATTTATTACTCTATTGATCTATCCCAAGCGGAAAATAGAATAGTTGCATATGTAGGACGAATTCCTCGAATGATTGATGCCTTTGAATCTGGAAAGGATGTTCATTCTTTAACTGCATCTCTTATCTTTGATAAATCTATTGAGGAAATCTCGGACGAAGAAGGAAGCTCGTCATTAGGAACAGGAACTCAGTCAGAAAGGTTTTATGGTAAGAAAACAGGTCACTCCTGTAATTATGATCTTGGATATAGAAAATTTGCTTTAATGTTAGAAATTCCTGAAAATGAATCTAAATGGCTTATAGAAAGATATCATAAAATTTACCCAGAAATAAGAGGAAACTATCATCAATTAGTAAAATCTTCTTTAGCAAAAGATAGAACTCTTATTAATTTATTTGGTAGAAAGAGATTATTTTTAGATGAGTGGGGAGACGATTTATTTAAAGATGCCTATGCTCAAATTCCTCAGTCAACTGTAGCAGATAAAATAAACGAGCAAGGATTATCTTACATCTATTATAATCAGGATAAGTTTAAAGAAGTTGAACTCTTAATTCAAGTTCATGATAGTATAGGATTTCAAATTCCTTTATCAATTCCTTGGATTAGACATGCCGAAATTCTCTGGGATATAAAACAAAGTTTAGAAACTCCTGTAAAGTGGAATGATGTTGAGTTTACTATTCCCTCTGATATCTGTATGGGATTAAATCTCTATAAGAATGATGGAGTGGAATTTAAACATAACAAATTTCCTAATTCAATAACTAATCTCGCAATTAATTTAAAGAGGGCTTATGAAAAGGAACTTATATAAAAATGCTAAAACGTCATCTTCCAAACTGGTTAGACAGTTACCTGGAGTTTACCTTAAATTCGGAACCCCCAGAGCTATTCCACACCTGGACTGCCTTAAGCGTAATAGCTGGAGTACTAAAAAGGAAATGCAAACTTCCATTAGGAATGATTACTGTATATCCAAATCTCTATGTTGTCTTAGTTGCTCCACCTGGGGAAGCTAGAAAAGGAACTGCTATGGATGTAGGACGAGAGTTCCTGGATGACTTAGGATTGAAACTTGCAGCTGAGGCAACGACTAGAGAGAGTTTAATTAGGGAACTTAAGGATTGTAATGATACTATCATATTTCCCGATGGTAAAACAGAATTTCATGCATCATTAACTATATTCAGTCAGGAGCTTACTGTATTTTTAGGATACCAAAATCGCCAGTTAATTAGTGATCTCGGTGACTGGTACGATTGCAGAAAAAGATGGACTTATAGAACTAAAAACATGGGAACTGATGATATTATAGGTGTATGGGTTAATCTAATTGGTGCCACTACTCCTGAACTTATTCAACTTGCCATGCCACTAGAAACAATAGGAGGTGGTTTATCAAGTAGGATAATTTATGTCTATGAGCATAAGAGAAGAAAAATTGTTCCTATTACATTTTTAACTTCTGAAGAAATAGAATTAAGAAAACTCCTAGCATTAGACTTAGAACAAATTCACATGCTTCAAGGGGACTTTAAAATGACTGAAGCATTCTTAAATACTTGGGTAGAATGGTATATAGCACAGGATGGACATGAGCTTTCTAAAGATCGTTACTTCAGTGGATATGCTACTCGTCGTCCAACACATATTAGAAAAATAAGTATGATTTTAAATGCTGCCCGTACAAACTCCATGATTTTAGATAAGCAGGATATCTTAAGAGCAATTTCTATATTAGAACAAACCGAAATTAAAATGCCTTATACGTTTAGTGGAGTTGGAAAACTAGATACAGCAGATGTTGTTAATAGAGTAATGACTGAGATAGGAACTCAAAAAATTTGTACCTTTGCTCATTTGCTAGGAAAATTTTATCGAGATGTGGATAAGATAACTTTACAGAGGATTATAGAATCATTAGAAGCTATGCACTTTGTGACTTTTGAGATTATGGACGATCAACAAGTTTTAGTTTATAAGAAAGATTCAAAATATGTTAATGATTTAGAACTTTAAAAAAGGAGAAGTTTGGATTTATTATGAAAACTATAGATAAGATAAAAAAAGAGTTGTTAGATGTTAATTTTGCGTTAAACACTATACATAAAAAAGACAAAAGAGTTCCCATTTGGGAGGGTTATCGTTCTGCACTTTTGTTTGTACTAAATTTGGAAGATGAAAAGATAGTTAATAAATCAATTGAATTATTACGCTAAAATTTATTTTTGTTCGAAAAATAAAGGAGCAAGCCATGAGTAAACTTACCAGGAAGTATATGATCCGAATCGCAATATTATTATTCGCAATCGCAGCAATATTGTTCACTCTTGGAATCTGCAACGCAGGAGTAATCCCTTTTGTTCCATCCTACAACTGGTATCACGGGTGTGGCCCCACGGCCTTAGCAAGTATAATGGGATACTATGACAACTTAGGATACTCAAATTTATTCGAAGCTAACTCTTGGGATTCAGTTAAAGCAACCTGTATAATACAAGATGAAATATCTAGTCCATCTCATAATTATAAATATGACGGAATAGATAAACATGATGTTCCTGATAGCTGGACAAGCATAGCGGATTACTTTGGTACGTCGGTTGATCCTCTATCTTATGGAGCAAGTTGGAGTGCTTTAGCTGATAATGCTGTGAGGGATTACACAGCCTACAAAGGATATGATTTTAACTCTTGGCAAAAGCACTACTGTGTAATGGATGATCAAGAAATTATAAACGAGATTAACAATGGTAGACCTATGTTAGCTTTAGTTGACAGTTCAAGTAATGGTATACCTGACCACTTCATCCCAATCTTTGGATATGAGTATAGAGATGATTTACTTTACTATGCCGCATATACTACATGGCACGAGGATGAGAGGATAGATTGGTATCTATTACAAGGAGTAGCTGAAGGTAATTATTTTGGAGTAGAAAGATTAACCTTCATTGAACCTATAACACAAATTGGTAGTCCGAACGTACCAATCCCCGGAACGATTTGGTTGCTATTGGGAGGACTGTTCTTTGTGAGAAGGAGAAGGAGGTAAAATGAAAGTAACACTTGGAAAAGAGGGATTAAAGAAAACGTGGCAAGCTGAGTTTCCTGAAAACACTACTTGTTGCAGATGTGGTGGCGAAGCTCGTATTGGATTTGTGGCACACGAGGCAATGTCAGATAGCGATCACAAGCCTCCGTATGTATGCGGATTACATCCCAATAAAGGAAAGGGTGAATTTTGGTTACATGATTGCTGTGCGGTTGCTATATATTTTTGCAAAGAATGTCTTAAAGTAACAGCGAATTATAATCAGGGCTAACCACTATATCTACGGGCGAAATGGAGGGAGGTAATAATGACTGAACAAATTACAATCGAGCTTGTCCCTCAAACATCATGGTTCGTAAATGTTAGGTCAATGGTTTCAACTGAAGATTGGGACACGCTAAGAAAGGAGTCATATAGAAATAGTAACTATAAATGTAAGATATGTGGTAACGTAGTAAGTTTAAATGGGAAATAGATTTGACCTGGCTAAGAGAAAGAAGGAATACAAATAGAAAATGAGGAGACAAAATGAAGAGAACTTATCTTAGATGGTGGGGATTTTCTATCAATGAAGGTGGCATGTATACAAACGTACATGCTTCGTGGTTTAGAAACCAGTACTGGCTCTTCTTATATTGCTTTATGTACAAATGGCGCTGGTCCTATATATGGAAAAGGAGACAAAATGACTAATTCAAGGTTCGCAGAAGAAAATAAAATTTTTAGAAATGCCTGTGAGAAATCGAATTTACCTCCTACTAAAAGACAGGCATCTAAATGGAGAATGAAAAAAGGCCTGGCATACAAAGGGAAAAGAAAATCTTAATTTATAAAAAATTTAGAGGAGGATTATAACCCTTTTAATCCTCCTTTAGTTTTCTTCTTCTTCTTTTCATACAACAAATACTTTGAAACATCTCCACTCTCTCCAAGTTCTTTTATATCCTTAGCTGCAAGATAACCAGGAACCAATCCTAAGATAATATCCCCTGCCTCCTTACTTGCATGTTCAATCTTTTTTGAATCCCAGGTTCCAAAACTATTTACTAACTTAACAAAATTTAAAACACTCTGAGGACCATATCCCAAAGCAGTTGGCATAGCTCCTAATAAAACCGTTCTAGTATAATCAAAGTCTGTATTCTTCGCAATCATTCCAATAACTGCTGCCTGTACAATAGTCCTTGCCGCTTTAGCCCCGTGTCTCTCTTTCACAATCCTTCCAATATGATCTAAATACCAAATAGGCCAACTCATATATTGTCCTACAAATTTCCCACCAGGAGTTTTAAACATATAAGGAAGATCAATTCCGTATCCCCACTGAGTATTATGAACAGCCTTATCACCTGCCCTTATTGCATATCCTTCAGTCATATTCGGATGTAATGATTTAGCTTTTAAATATCCTGTAGCAAAAGCAGTTTCTACATTATCAAGATCAGCCATACGATAAAACCACATCATTTTCTGACGAATCTCAGATGGGATATCGCTAATTTTATCTATCTTTTCCTCCATCACCAGATACTGTTTCTTTCTTAGTTTATAAACATCTGAATTTTCAAGAGCTCTCTTAACACTATCTTGATATTTTCCAGTCCTGCCTTTGAGATAACTACCATATCCATACTCATTTGCTATAAGCCATTGTTGAGTTAGATTTCTCATAGCCAGTTTAGGTCTCAACCCCATATAAGCGGAGTAGTTTAAATCTAGGGCCTCTCCTACTAAATCTTTAAAATACCTCTTATTTTCATCTACCTTAACCCCAGCAGTTTTTAAAACTTTTCTAATGGCTCTATTTGCTACTACTTCACCAGCAGTAGGCTGTTTGCGAATAACTGTATCGATCCATTTATTCGCCATTTGTCTACGCTCTTTGCTCATTCCACTCATAATAGGTTTAACTTTTTCTAGAGCCTCTCCGTAAAACTTCTTAGCGAATCCTGTTCTAATATATCTTAATAATAACTTCTTAGCATTTAATTCTCCATTCCAAAGTTCTCCAGTTCTTTCATGCTCTGCCCAGAAATCAAATTCTTTGACTCCCTTTCTAGAGAAAGTCCAATCTATCATATCCTGTCTATTCTCAAACTTTGGAAGTCTTGGACTATAGCTTTTAATATATTTCTCAATTCCAAACACTCCCCAAAGATCGTTGTAAACCTCTCTAATTCCTTTAACTGCTTTAAGTTCTGCGGGACTTAGATCTTTTGCAGACAGTCCCTTCTCAAAATATTTAGTAATGTCCTTTAAACTTCTCTCCTTTAAATCATCAACTAATCTAATAGTCTTTAAAATATGAGGAGTCTCATGTTCTAGTTTTTTTACTGTTGCCTCTCTCCACTTAACCATAAACTTCTCACCGAAGATTCTTTTAGCAGGAGCTAGATAACCCCAGATTACTCTTCCTTTATCAGCTCGAATATCATTAACTGTTTTGATCATGCTAATTATATTATTAACATCTGAGTTGTTTAGACTCTTTTTCTCTCCTTTGCTTATTGTGATATAATCACTAAGTTCTGCATCATCTAAATCATAGAGTTTAACCTTCTTTTTAAAATTTTCTTTAGTTGAATCCAATACGGACTTGTTATCATAAATCAATTTCTCATTTTCAAGTACTTCTTTAGGCTCCAGCTTAGCAAGTTTTAACTTAAGAATGTCAGCATCTTCCTTACTTAAATTTTCTACCTTAGTTTTCCAGCCAAAAGTATTATCTGCAATTTTTTTAATTTCACTTTTACTAAATCCTTTAGCTGTTCCAATTTGATTGATATCATCTAAATCAACTTTAGTAGCCTTACCAATTTTTTCATCTCTTTTTTTAATAGCTTCTTTAGTTAATTTTCGTTGTTCACCAGATTTACTAGATAATCTATTAATCACCTTATCATAGATCTGTTGACCTCCTAAAGAATCAAAGGTCGTTTCTTTAGGTGCTCCTTTTGATTCCTTCGCTTCAATCCATGCCTGTCTTACAAAATCCTTAACTGAGTTCCAATTCTTTCCTACAATCTCCTTCATTCTAGTTCTAAATTCACCATACTTAACTTTTCCTTCGAGTATTATTCCACGGGAGATCCGTCCTAAACTTTCATACGCCTGTTGTCCTCCCATAAAATCAAATGATATTCCGCTTTCCTTAGGATGCTTGTAACTTATCTTAGGCTTTTCAAAAACCCAAAAATCTACATGAGCTTTCCTAGCATGTTTCTGCTCTTTAATGTTAGGAGCAAGAGGCATCCGAGATGATCTAACATATATGAACCTATCAATAGGCTTAAAGCCTGCGGCAACTGCGTGATTATACATCTCAGACGATGTAAAAAACGCCTGCTTCTGGATGATATCTTGTGTTTTAACTACTAACTTTCCTCCAGGTTTTAAAACTCTATGAAACTCCGAAAGAGATTTTTTATTATACGCCCATAAGTCATCGATAGTTTTAAACCCACCAAACCTAGAGACCATTTTAGATTTAGTAGGTTTAATTCTTTTACCCTTAACTAAGAATATAGGATCAAACATAATAGATTTTATGCTCGAATCTTTTACATCCTTAAGATTTGTAGTATCAGCTTTAACCGTGTCAGAAGTTTGAGGATTTAAATCAAATTTCTTTTTAGGCTCTTTACCTAACTCTTTCCACATAATTCCTTTACTATAAGTAAAATCTGCCTCTATCATATCCTTTGTATGTAAATGCATAATGTCTTTAAGTATCTGAGTTTGACTACTATTAAGAGTTTTAATTACTCTACCTTTTACTTTCTTAACTATCTTATCTAAGCTCTTTACACTCTTCTCATAAATCTGCTGACCACCTAAAGAATCAAGTACCATCTCCTTTTCAGGTTTATCTTCTATCTTTTTTTCAAATGTTTTTAAATCTTTCTCTTTCTTTATCTTCTGAATCAAATCGAAAAGTTTATCATTGGATTTAGTAAAACTTTCGTAATCCTTCTCATGTTTAAAATCCTCATATTCTCTACTAAACAACAAACGATCAGCGTCTTTCTCAATCTTATCTATATCAATCTTCGCACCTTTTCTAAATGCTTTAATATCTTTAGTTATTCCTTCCCTAAACGCATCAACATCTTTAATATTTCCTGTGGGGAATTTTTCCCCATAGGTTAATTCTTCAGAAGCCTCAACAATCTTAGATTTTTTTGGTTCGGTCTTGGATTTAGGTTTAGATTTAGGTTTAGGTTTAGGTTTAGGTTCACCTAACTCAATAGGTTCTAATCCAAGATTAGACCTAACCTCCTTCATTATTTTTTCTCCCTCTTTCCACTCTAAAGCCTCTCTAAAAAATTGACCTTTAACTGCCTCCTTTTGGGCAGCCTCTCCTGCTTCCTTACTATGAGTTGCTCTAAATTCTTTTCTAAGAACTTCTGATTTTTTCTCACTCTCATTCCTTAATCGTTTCAATTCTTTATTTTGTTCTGGAGTAGCCCTCTTACCAAATGCTAATGCTTCAACAGTGTTTGTTAATTCAGGAATTCCTTCAACCTTCTCAACCTCCTTAGGTTTTAATCCCCACTTAGCTTTTCCCAATTTAACGACTTCAAATTTTCCATCTGAATGTTCCTTTTCCATAAACTCAGTAGCACGTTTTTTAGTCTTAAATTCCTTAGATTTAGAAATAGGCTTTAAAGGATGGGTTTTATCCTTAATCCACTTATCTCTAACAGCCTCAGTATCACCTTCAAACTCAGATTTAAATCTGTCAGTTTTAAATTTTAGAGGAACTTTAGATATTGGAGTTAGAGGATAAGTTCTCTTATCGATCCATTCTTCTATAGTCTCCTCCTTAACCTCCTTAACCTCCTTAGGTTCCTTAGATTCAACCTCTTTCAATTTTCCTTTGCTCTCTTTAAGAGCCTTTAATACCGTAGCCTTATCCTTTTTACCTCTAACCTGATTAGCTTTTTCAATTCCTAAACTATTCAAAACTTCATAATATTTCTCATCTCCAATTTCCTTCTTTAACTTTTTAGTCTCTTTTAAATATTTTCCATCCTTGCTTACAGTCTTAGCTTTAACAACTTTAACTTCACCTAATTCAACAGGAACATCATCTTCCACTTTTGCTGCTTTCTTAGTTTTATCTATTCTTCTAGCTAATTCTATCTGAGCTAATTCTACTCCTATTTTAGCATCTCTCTCTATAGCCTCAGTAGAAAGCTTCTCATAGATATTAGTTCCTTTTTTAACTCCTTCTTTTGTCACAATTTTAAGATCTTTTTCTAATCCCTGTTCTTTAACTTCTTTGGCAATTTTATTTTCTGATTTAATAAACTCTTTAGGAATACCTTTCCATAAGAAAAAGGCATCAATTCCACTCTCATAGATTTTATCTGTTAGATCTCTATCATCAAAAGGATGTGTTCCACGAGAGGCATTAAGTAAGGTTAATCCAACTGCCATTCTCATAACTCTATCTTTTACATCTCTAGCCCAAACTCCTCTCGACCCAGCAAATATAGACCCAGTAACTGCACCTCCAGCAAAAGCATTTCCAAGGACATCTAAACTATCTTCTAAATTGTTCTGCTTCAATGCTTCTCCAGTTTGAGATAACATAGAAGCTATTCCAAAAGCAGGAGCTTCCTTAGCTGCTCCTTTTAAAACTCTCTTAGTCATTCCCTCACCTGTTTTAAGCGCAAGTTTAGGAGCTACCTCCGTAATCCCTTTAATAACAGATTTAAAAAGTTGTCCTGGAAGCCCACCTATAAATCCTGCAGTGCCAGCCACTCCAACAGGAATTTTCTCTAAACCTTTAGCCTCTTCGACTACTGGCTCTCCTAATATTTTTTCTCCTACATAGCCAGGCATTCCTGCCCCAAATTCATTAATATAGTGATGAATACTCTTTTTAATTGCTCCTGAAATAGTGGCCTGATCACCTTCTTTTCCTTGTCTAATTTCAGGTACAGCACTCTTTTTAAAATCCTCTCTAAATGGAGATTCAATATCTTGCTCTTCAGTCACTCTCATAGAATAAAATCCAGGTTCTCTAAACCTTACTGGCTTAGAAATTTCCTGACCTCCTAACATTTCAATAGCTCCATCTATAGGAACTTCTTCTTTAGGCAATCTTCCTAAAGGAGTTTCTTGTCCAGTCTGCATAAAAGGAGATACTTGCCCAATATAATCCTCAGCGAATCCCTCTGGTTGAGCAAGTTTTTGAGAAGCAAAACCTCTTTTTTTCTTCTGATCTTTTTTAATAGGCGCAAGTCCCAACTCTTCACGTATTCCTAACCCAACGTCCTGTTTTTCTGTTTCAATATCTTGACTAGAAGTTTTAGTAGTCAGTCCTAATTCTTCTCGCAAGTTCATTTTTCAACTCCTATTTCTTCTAATACCTCATTAATAGACATTCCACGTTTCTTAGCAACTTTTCTAACCTCTCCCATTGTAAGTCTTTTTTTATTAGCTTTTACAGGAAGTTTATGAGTTTTTACTCTATCATATGTAAAAGGTCCGGCAAACCATTCTAGATATTCTGTAGCATTATTAGAACTATTTTGATTATAAATTCCTACAGCATTTGATCTACTTGAATCTTCAGTATTAGGATCGAAAGCTGTAGTTTTAGCTTTTATAGCAAGTTTTTCATTTTCTCTTACTTGTCCAGGAGCTTCGCCAACAGTATAACCTTCTTTCTGAAGTCTTTCTTCTGTAGCATTCCAATCTTTCTCTGCTACTAATTTAGATCTAGGCTCTCCGTCAGGTCCCCAAAACTTCATTTTCTTAAGTGTTCCCTGACCTGAATCAGATGTTTTTGGAGTAGGTACTTTAGATTTAACCATCTCTCCTTTATTAGGATCCCATCTCCAATAAAATTCATCACCTTTTGTAAGATCAGGTGATTCAGGTTTTCTATATGTTGGAATCCCTAAATCTTTAACTTCTCCAGTTATAGGATTGACCAACTGCTTTCCTTTTTCTCCTTCAACTATCTGACCTGCCTTAGGCCCATATAGATCTTGCATAGTCTGAAGTAATTTTAAGTCAGCCTGCTCACCCATAAGTTCCTGAGTCATAAGTTTATCAACTAACTCCGGTGGAAGCCCTGCTAAATCTTCACTAGTTAATCTACCAGGGCTTACAGAAAATTTGATTGATCTTGCAAACCAGTAGTGAAATCATTTCCATAATTAATAGTTTTATTTAATGTAGGATCCATTTTAAGTTCAGGGATTCCAAGATCTCCTTTTAAAGTATAATCTCCATCCTTTCCCATCTCATACCCTGTAACTCCAGGCATACCCTTAGGAGTGACTCCACCTAGTCCTGCAATAGCTTCATCAATACCACTTCTTCTTTTAGTTCTTCCTGCATCTACTTTTCCCATTCTCTTCCCGTACAAATCTTGAACTGATAATTCACTGGCCTTTTTCCCTAAACCATGTTGCCAGGTTCCTTCAGGAGCAATACTACTACCAAATTGTCCAAGGACACTTCCAATTCTATTCCATTTATCCTGAGCCTGACCAGTCCCTGGAGCCTTAGTTATCATATCACTTCCTACCTGCATAGCTTTGTTTCCAACATTTCCTAAACCACTTAGAAGTTCTGCCCACATAATTTAATCCTCCTAATATTAACCTAAGAGTCCTCCAATTCCTCCTATAATTCCTCCTGCTATCATTCCCGGACCTCCACCTCCCGCCCCCGCTGCTGCTCCACTCATCGCCCCACTTAAAGCAGATTGAGTTTTACTCATTCCTGCATTGCCAGATGCAACTGTCCCACTTCCAATACCCGCGAGTAAATTAGCACCATATTGAAAAACATCCATATCCCATCTAGCATCCATGTCTAAAATTAACAAGTCTTGATCTACCTCCTCTTTTGATGCTGTTATACCACCCCTCATTGCATCAGAGTTAAGTTGAACATACGCATGCAAGAGTCTAATCTTCTCAAACAAATTTTTCATCATGTGATCTACACCTAACTTAATCATAGTAAGACTTTGCTCATTTACTTTTAACTCTGCATTAGAAACTTCTAACTCTAATTTATGTTTATCCATTTGTGCTTGGAGTATTGACTTCTGAAATTCCATCTCCTTATCCAAATTCGCAAGCATACGTTCTACGCCTATTTTAATCATTTCCAAACTTTGTTCATTTAGTTTTAATTCAGCATTACATTTTTCTAATTCTAATCTACGACTATCTACTCGTGCTAGCATAACTGCTCTATGAAAATCAATCTGCTTATGAAAGTCTGAAACTATTCTTTCTGCAGCAGTTTTAATTGCCTCATTACGTTGAAGGTTAAATTTCATTCTAACTTCAGTTCCATACTTTGCAACATCCCTACCTTTCATAGCATTTATCAATGCCTCACCCATTATAAATGCAGATGTATAAACTGCATTTACATCCCTTAAACCTGATTGAAAGTCAGGTAATATCTTATTTGTAATGTCATCATCTAAGACATTCTGAAATGCTGCAATATCTGCGGTTATATAGGCATCATCAAATACTACAGCATCTAACTTAGCCTTAACAGTATCAACAGCAGTTTCCCAATCTGACTGAAATGCCATAGCTTTAACTAAATCCTCAAAATATGTTACATCAGTATCTAATCCTGCAATAGAAGTTTCCATGTCAGCAATTACTGCTGCAGGAGCATAAGGAGATAGATAAAGATCTACCTGTGTTATAGCATATTGCAAAGTTGTTTTCCAATCAACATCATGAGATAAAGTCTCAATTAAAGTTTTAAAACTTAGAATTAAAGTATTTATCTGCACAATATTAGCTTCCATCGCAGTGATTACTGCGGCAGGTTCATAAGGGGGAAGTAAATTATCTGATGTAGTTAGTCCATATGCTAAAGCCGTACTCCAATCTAAAGTATTATCTAGCGCTCCAACACTAGTACTAAAACCTGATATTGCAGTATCCATGTTAAGGATTCTAGCTGCAGGATCATAAGCAGCCTCTGCCGCAAAAGGACTACCACCAGTTCTTGCAGCAGTTATATCAAGTGCCATAGCATCTAGCCAAAGTTCATGTTGATCCTTCATGTAATCAGGATAATCAACACGACCACTTCCACCTCCACCTGAGCTACCACATAGTGCAACCTTACCTGAGTATTCATAACTCTCTTCGCAAACCACTTCATTAGATTCTATATCTATAACTACTTTAGTATAAACCTTCATAATTAATCTCCTATGGGGAATTTTCACCGTAGGTTACATTGGAATAGATGCAAATTGATAAACAACCTCTCCACCAAGATCTCTCATCATCCTTATTATAAAATCATCTCTAGAATAAGCAATCAGTCTAGTACATCCTTTAGACAGTCCAAACTTTCTCAAGGCCTCAAAACCCTCTGTCCAAAATGATCTATCCATTCTACCAATACTAAACAAACAATATATAAGAAGACCTCTAACCTCTGCTAAATCATCATCCACAAAAGAGGTAAGTAAAAAGGCATTTGACTTTTTTCTATCTCCTACCATTCTATACCCTATCCAACAAAGCATAGAACCATTAAGAAGACTAGCTAGAATATTATTTAACTTATTTTTTTCTCCTGGAATTCTAGGCAGTGTTTCATCTACCTTATCTTTTATAGCTTCCCAATAATAGGGAACTTGCTCAGGCATTATTTGCTGTAACATTATTTTTCCTTTATATTATATTTCCTTCTAAGCATTCTTTTATCAGAGATCTTAACTGAGAGATCCATATAGTCAAGATTAACATCTTCATAATTATCAGTCTTTACCCCCAATCTAAACTCAGGAGCAGTTTTAATAATCCCTACTCCTCCCTGTTTGTTAGTCCTATTCCAAGGACTCCTTGTAAAAGTCCCTGTTTTATCATATCTATAATCAACAGCCCCAAAGACATGATCAGGAGTATCTATCCCTATTTCCATTGTCTCTACAGTTTTCAATCCTCTTAATCCAAAGTCCAAAGTATCACTGACAATCCTATACTCCGTATCTTCTGAGTCCTCAAAAAATCCACTTAAAATTCCAAGATGATTACCTATAGAAGAAACTAATTGATGTGTAGAATATAACCCTTGTTCAGTAAACACAAATCCCTTCACTCCGTTACTTATATAAAACCTTCTTTCAATAGGTTCAAAGGAAACTCTTGTTGCACCATTCTCTATAAGATCCTTCATAAATTCCCTATAGCCCCACTTAGTAGCTTTTAAACTACCATCAATAGTCCACCAATCATAATTAATATCGATAAACCCATGAATAAGATCATCTCCGTCCACATGGTTCCCACTCCTTACCCCACCTCTTGAAAGTAACTGTTGACCATATCCTGACACAGGTTGAGAATAAGGAATAAGGGCTAACCTTCCTCCATCCCCATAAACCATTACGAACTTACCTAACTTTGCAAGTTTATAAACTATCCCAACATCCTGCCCTTTCCAAGGCATGTTAGTATAACCAGCAGTCCTTGTAACAGAATTATCAATCCTAAATTCTATTCTCCCTATTTGACTCCATGCTACAGTATGTAAACCTAGGTCCCCAAATGAGGCAGCAACTCCAGGAATTATTCCTCCAATTAAGAACTGTCCATTATAGTTACACATTGCAAGATGTTTGGGGATATAATCATTAGGAAGCTTAGTAATCTTATCTCCTATTGCAGTAGGATTTCTTATATAAGATTCAATGATTACTGTATCTACAGGTTTTCCAGAGACAGACATCATATAGAATGGCCCTGAGTCAGCAACCTCAATTTGATCTATATTTGATGCCGCACCTAGATTATAAACAGATGTAGAAGTCCATATATCTGATCCATCATAAGTAAGTTCACACAAGAGTAAATCTGTACCACTTCTCGCAAACCCTATAACATACTGATCTAGGAACCTAACCTGAGGAAAGGGCCAACTAAAAACATCCCAGGTTCCATCCCCTAATATCGTATCAGAATCAAGAGAATGAACTACCTTATGAGGTCTTAATCCTTCTTCACAAGGCATAGCATTATGACATTCCACTAACGTCTGCTCATTCCGAGGATGAAGAGCAAACCTTCTCAATCCCTTCAATAATCCCTCTTTAAATGTATATGTAAAGGCTTTCATTTTACTCCTAAGTTAACTTATCTATTTCATCAATGAGAAACGTTTTTCCATCTAAATTTTTATAATCTATCTCATATAATGCCCCAAATAAAATCTCCTTAATATACTCCCCTTCCTTATCTTTCTCCTTAGCCTCCTTAGAAGGAAATGCAAAAATAGATACTTTATCTCCTGAGATTATATTGAGCTTCAAGTCAATAGAAGTGTCTCCTTTCTTTACTATATAATCCTGGAGAAATGATTTTTTTAGTTTACTATTTACTATCTTAAGAGTCAAGACAACGGGCCCACTAGAGTCTAAACTTATATACCCTTTTGAAAGAAATCCTGAAGCAGGAAAAATTGTCTTATGAATCAATCCTTCGGAGGTAGGTTTATAAATAGAATTAAACACAAAAGATACAGGCATTATTCCTACAACCTTATCTATCATCCTCCTTCCCATTCTCCTGAGAATTAATTCAGTAGATTTAAACTTCTCATCTGTAGTATTTCCTTTAATTGTCAGTTCTCTTTTCATACCAACTCCTATCCTGAAATCTGAGTTACTTCAGCAATTTCACTCTCAACTAAATCCTTCTCTAAATTAATTAACTCTAACTTAATAGCTCCCATCCAATCATTAGCTCCTTCAGTGTTTCTATAATTTACTTCTAAATGATACAATGAAGCCATTAGAAGAATCTCTGGATTCTTGACCGTCCAATAACTCTCATCCCCATCAGCAGATAATTCAGGAGAACTAAACAGTCCAAAGACTTCTAAATGAGATGCTACATCAGGAGGAGGAAGAACTAATATTCCTAAATACTCATAATCCTCAGTAGCAACATCTTCTATTTTACTACCATAAAAATAATCTATAATTATATTACTATCATCTGGATAAGTGCGTAAAGAGATAGGACAGTAATATAACGAATCTCCTTGATCAACATCATCTGGAGGACCTGTGTAAAGCTCTCGTAATTCTTCCAAAGTAGCTTTCTCAAGTTTAACTCTTTCCGTAGCAGAAGTAATCCATACTCTTTTAATTGCTCTACATCCCTTAAAGATAGCATAATAACTTCCTGCAGGAAAATCTTTAAAAGATCTTGCCCAACTTTTTTCAACCTCAAACATTCTATCTAAAGTTCTCTGTCCAGATTGGATAAAAAAATTAGCACCATTATCACTATCGTCTAAGTTTATTAAATCCTCTCTCCCACTTCTCTCAATAAACAAAGTTCGTATTTCACCTAAGTTCATCTCATCTTCCTCAGTAAATTAAGTCTAAGTCCATATTTACAGTAATATTTTTAATAGGGCCTTTTTCCTTATGATATTCAACTGGCTCAGATACAGTCTCCTTATCCTTTTCTCTCTTTCTATCAAAATTAATATAGGAAACATATACTCCATTATCCTTTTCAAAATCCTGAGCTAATTTCATAATTGCAGATTCTAATGCGATTTTATTCTTTTTAACATCGTTAATTGTAACAGCCATTACAATCTCCCTTCGGTGAAATTTCCTCATAGGAGGGAAAGCCAAAACTCTCCCTCCAAGAGGTTAAATTACACTATGTTATCCTTTCCTACACCATTCAAATATCCCCAACCTGTTGGAAAATGAAACTCTAATCCAGCCTCAGTCAAAAACTCTTCAGTAGTTCCATCCTTCCTAGTCCAGCCGGAATTTTGCTTATCAGGGTCTGGATAGAACTTAGTATCCGTAATATAACGGAACTTTAATTCTGATGGTTCAAAGATAAGCATAGAATGTTGATTAGCAGCCTCATAACTAAACAACGGATGAGTTTTAATATAAATTTTTCCAAAAGGAGTTTGCCAGGTAGTAACCTGAATCCCGTAAGCTTTAGTTTCACTAGTGAGATTCATCTGACCACTAGATTTTGCAAGTCTATTAATTCCCAGAAGTGCACCATCCCCTGCAAAAACCATCTTCTCGCCACTTCCATATCGGAACATTAACCTAAGTGCATTATCTAACCACTCCTCACCACCAACTAACCAAGTATCACCTGAATAATCAGTATTAAGCGAAAAATCATCGACATTAGTAGCAGCATAGGTCTTAATAATATTTACTAATCCTCTAGTTGTTCTTTCAGGTTTCCCATTACTTCCTGTATTCTCCGTCATAATACCCCAGATAAATGCTTTTTCCTGTTCAATAGAATGCAACTCCAGGGCTTCTCTCTTCATTTCTTTATAGGCATCACCAGTTCTGAGTGTGGTCAACCTAGCCGTCCTAGTAATTTCAAGAGAAGTTCTCCAAATCTGAGTACGATTATAAATCTTGGTAGGATCATAACTTATCGCATCAGGCATTGCAGCACCTTCAGCATTTAAATTACCTATTACCAAAATTCTATCCGCATCACTTATATTATGACTATTAGTTGTATCTGTATCAGCCTCTAACAATTTAACAGTAATACAAGATGATGCACCGTTTTTCTGAACTGCAATAACCTTCACATTCACATCTACATCATAATCACTAACATCTCTCAACAATGCCTGATGACCAGCTCTAAAATGATCCGCTACAGCCTCGGCAACTTTCACATATAGAATGTCCCCTACGGCACCTGCACTTGCATAGGCAGAACTCATAAGAGCATCTGTATAAATTTCGCCTGCTACAACATCTCCTGCTTGAGTAGGCAATGTTTTAGTCCACCAGTTAAACTCAGGGTCTGTTACACTCTGGCTCCCTAACTTACTAAGCATCGCTGTCAGTGGAGCTGATCCATTAGGATATTCATAAAGTATTGCTTCCCTCCAATTTTTCGGACGTTGATCACTAGCCCAATCACCAGATCCTCTCATTCCTAAAAATGCACCCATTATATTTACCTCCTAAATAATTTATGATAATACAGAAACACCACTAGTAGCAAATCCTGGAACTGCTCCATCAACATAGATTCCAACTGCTGCCTGAGCCATAACAGTATGATCTACCGAAGAACAGCCTTTCAAAAAGACAGCTCCCTGAGTCTGTGCGGCCCCAAATCCTACAGCATGAGCAGGTGTTGCGGCCGATAGTGGGTTATTTATAAATGAACAATCTTTTAACATTAACAATCTCTCGACATCATTAGCATTAGCACCATAAACTGATACATGTTCAGTTCCACCTGCTTTACTAAAGAATAAACAATCTCCAAAGTAAGAATCTCGACAAACCTTACCAGTAATCGTTTCCCGTGTCAGTAAAACATTTGGCCTAATTTTATTATCAGCAATGATGTTAGCTAATGAACCAAGAGTACAACCATAAAACATTGCACTATCACCATTAAGCAAAAGCTCAGCTGCTGCAGTTTCATCAAGATCAGTTGATTTATACATCTCACATCCAAAGTATCGAGAATACTCACCACCTTCAGCTACACTATACAAACCCTCTGCAACAGTATTAGCATTTATGAATTTAATACCTGTGAAAGTATTCCTTACACCTGTATTCTTAAACGTTGCAATATTAGTTGCACCAGAATCAAGAGTACAACTAATTTTAGCTCCAGCCCCATAATGACCTAAAGGCCCATTACATCCCATAACATGAACTCTATTTTTAGTCAACTCCACCATAGCAGTTTCAACCACAGTCGAATCACCATCTATGTAAATCACGTCATTATTATTAGATGCACACGCAGCTATTGCTGCACTAAAAGTTTTAAAGGCTTTATCTCTAGTTTTACCATTATGTGTATCAACTCCATTTCTATAGTCAACATACCACGCATTTCCAAATACCGTACCAACCACAGGAGTTCCAGCGACAGTAAGCGTACCTCTAAAAAAATCTACATTCTTACCATCAGAACTTATTCCTGCTTTTATTAGATCTCCTATCCACATTATTATTACCTCCTATTATGCTTTTTCACTAGCAAACTCTCGCCAAACATATCCGTCAGAATAGAGTATAGCATAGTCATTAGCGGTATCTAAAGTAATATCGGTAAGAGCAGCATCATCATCTTTATCCTGAATTATTACATCTTTTCCACCGTCAGTAATAAGACTAATAGAGAAAATTCTGCCAGCAGCTTCCATAACAGATGGAAGAGTTACAGTAACATCCAGAACAGCTCCAGTAACTGCTCTAACAACCTGATCATTAATGTCCATACTAAAGGATTCAGTAGCAAACACAGTTTTTCCATTCTGTGTCAGTGTGCCACTAGAACGTTGATCACCTAATCCTATACTCCCTAATCCCACATCTCGTCTCTCAAGACTCATTTTTAATTCCTCCTATTCATTAATAAAATCATCTATCTCATCTTGAAGAGTCCCCAAACTTTTTCGTGTAGGAGGTTTTCCACTCTTTGAACCTACAAAAGCAGGGTCTTCACTAAATTCTTTATTTTCTATCTTTTCAACAGGTTTTTTCAAACCTAATACTTCTCTAGTTTTCTCAGCTGCTTTGTTAAATACCTCATCAACTTTCCAGTCCGGGTTCTCAGCATGTAAATTATTTGCTACAGCGCCCACAGTCCTTTTAACTGAGATTAAGTCCTTGTTAGCATCATAAAAATCCCCAACTAGTTTTCCTATAGTTGCCTGTCTACTAATATGTCCAGTAACAATCTCAGGAATTGACAAAAGAACTTTCTCAAAAATCAGATTTTTAGATGTTTCCACAGCGTTTGCAAAAACACTATTCAAAACACCGTTGAACAAATCCCTATCATCAATTAAATCATCTACTGTAGCCTCTCCTAAAAAATCAACATTTTTATCAAATTCTTTAACAGGAACTAATTTATCAGAAACCTCTTTCTCTTCCTCATCTTTTTTAGGTTCATCTTTTTTAGGTTCCTTTTTAGGCTTAGGCAACTCTTCAAATTGACTAGGTGTAAGTTCTTCGACTCTTTCAGTAAGTTTCTTTATTCTAGCTTGAAGTTCTTCTACAGTGAAAGTTTCTTCTTCTGCGAGAGGTTCTTCATCTACCTTTGGAGGAGGTTCCTCATCATCCTCTTTCTTTAAAGGTACTTCTTTAGGAATCTCTTTCTCAGAAGTTTCCTCTTTCTCTTCCTCTTTATTTTCATCTTCAGGTTTTTTCTCTTCAAGCTCTTTTTCATCAGAGGCAGGCACCTCTTCAGATGGAGGTTTTGATTCAGAGTCTATAATCATATCTCCTAGCATTTCATCTATCTCTTTAGACAATGCTTCTTCCTTACTCATCTTTTTTCTCCTCTTCTAATTCTATAATTATATTTTTAATAATTGTTTCAGGAAGATCTAAAACATTTCTAATTGCCTCAGCACATCCCTGAAGTTTCTTCACCTCATATAAATCTAGCTCTCCTTTTGGATCTTCTAAACTATTCCTTACATCATTTAACCATAAATGTAACTCAAGTTCAAAATCTTTCCAAATAACACTTTCAATAAAATCCTCAATCTTTCTTACACTACTTTTATAAAACATATCCATCCTTTCTTCTATGGTGGAAATTCCCCCATAGGAACAACATTTCCCTTCTGAACCTCACCTCGAACCATCTCATCAGGCATTGCTTTGGGGTTAATTTTAAAGTCCTGTACATTCTTAGCTCCCATAATCTGAGCTATATGTTCAAAGACCTTGACCATGTTAAATTTACCTCCAACTGCAGGATTCTTAGCCAGGATATCATATAACCTAATCCATGCTTTAGAATCTCCATCAGGAATACTTCCATCCTTAATATCCAAATCGAAGTTAATCAGCAAATCCCAAGGAGTAACCTTCATCCTCGGGGCACTTCCATAAATAGGTTCTAAGTCCTCCTGCCATCTTCCAATAGTATCTACATAAGTCTCCTGACTTGCTAACTGTTGAGTATGACTAGCAAACATATATCCCAAATCGTGGAACCCTTGCATACTAATTACTTTTGCAAGTCTCTCTAATCTTCCAATCGCTCCCGATCTTGTTCCTTGAAATTCCTGTCCTGTTAATCTTTCAGGCCCTCCCTGACGAAGTGCTCCCATCATACTCTCATCAGCCCCTCCTACTTTTTGCATCCACTGGACGATAGTAGAAGTATCTGCAATATTTGATCTAGTTATATCATCTACTCTCAATTGTTGAACAGCATCTTTCACCCCCTTTCCCCAAGCAGGACGACGCATTCTTATAAGTTTTCCTGCTTGTGGATCCTTAAGATCACCAATATTAATTAGATAAGGATCAACTATTAGCATATCATTAATAGATTTTCTAACATTTTCTATATGCGTATTAAATAAAAAATCCAAAACTCCCTGTAAACCATACAAAACCTCAGTTTTTGCTAAAGGTAAAACAGAATAACCATCATAATCCGGGGATATCGTAACAATCGGATACATCCCATGAGCCAATCCTAACTTCTTTGCTTTAATTACTATCTCATCATTAGCCAATCCAAACAACCATTTTTCAGGATTTTCACTCTTTCCTAATTCCCATTCCTTAGGAATCAGATCTACATACATATAAATAACATCAATAGGGTTACTGACAGAATCATTCAAGTATCTATAGTTATTCATTCCTGTCTTTTTATTCCTAATAGACTCTCCAACAGTATAAATAGAATTTCTCTTTCTTTGAACTCCTTTTAAATACTTCGCATTGAAAATATCATTTTCTAACTTCTCATCCCTCAACAAAGTTATTCTAGAAGTAGGATGTATCCATCCCACATATTCACCATCCTGAAGTTTATGAGAAGGAACTCTTGAATCAGGAAGGTATAGATAAGGGTCTACATTCTCTAATTTATTTCCCTCATAAATAACCTCCTCTTCATAAACCTTATTTCCATGTCCCTTAAAATAACTCATAAATCCAGTTTTATCTTCCTTAACTACCATCCCTGTCTTCTTTTCCCATACAGGCGCTCCAGCCCCAATTCCATAAACTAATGAATCTCGTAAAAAAGTATGTAAGGCCAAAGGAACTTTAAAAAAGCTACATTGATTTTGGATAAGTTTCTCCAACATAATAGTTCCAAGAGTATCCTCAGGTGATCTTCCTTTGTATCTAAAAATAGGATCATTAAGAAAAGCCATTGTTAAGTAGGTCAAGATAGTTTCTATAATAACATAAGTATAGGGAAAGACAATAGAAACTGGCTTTCTAGAATCGGCACTTTTAATCTTCTTCTCCTCATCAGAAAGATCTATATAAGCAGTCATCACTCTTTCTGACTCGTTCCATGATTCAATTCTATTAGAAATAAGATCACTACTCTCCCTCGCTCTTTTAAGAACCTCATCTTTAATCTTACTATGCAGTTTTGATCCTGGTTTTAAATTCAATTCATAGGGATAGTCATATCCTAAATCCTTCTCTAAAAAAGAAGAATCAATTGAAGCATTTGGATTTCCTTGTATTACTGAAGGCATTTAATTTACCTCATTTATTAATTGCTTTTATAATTCTATCAAATCCCTTATCCATTTGACTAGTTACAGTTTTTCTAATCTCCTTAATTTGACCTTCTACTCTTGCAACATGATCTTTTAAATCTTCCTTAATAACTGTATCTCTTAAAACACTTTGTTTTTCAACCCTTATTAAATCAGTTTGATCTGCCTTACTTCTCAAATATCCAGCAAGTGAAACTCCTGTCGAAGTAAAAAGAGTTAAGATTCCTATTAATGCTACTAAATGTTTCCAAGTAAAATCATCACTAAGGTTTTTAGTCATTTATATCTCCGCTTAAAGATAGGCCACATCAGGAGTAACTCTCGCATAATCATCAGTTTCACCAGATCCACTTCGTCGAACTATAGCAGTTCTAAGAGTTGCAATCGTAACTCCCACACCACCAGATTTTTTAACTACTGCATTATACCCACATTTGTTGCATATTATATAGGTCTTATTTGCCACATTAGGAGGTATAATATTAACAGCTGCATCACTATTCCAAACCCTTAAAATATTTGTATTTCCTTCTGTAGAAGATAGTACCCAATCAGCATGGCCACCTGCATAATCATGAGCTGTAGCTGTAGCTTCTGAATTAACAACTGCACCTGCATCAGCTACATTATCTTCATCAGTTACGTCAGCACCGTCTTCTACATTCAAAATCGCCAATGTCTCGGTCTTCGTCAAAGCAACTATATTTCCAGTCGCCTTCCTACCAACAATAGTACTAGCTCCAACAGTTAAAGCTAAGGGAGTATCATCAGAGTCGGCCTTTAAGATAGTATTAGCATTAAACAACGTTTCTAAAACAACACCAGTTAGAAAGTTATTATATTTTCCTCCTATAGCTATCCAATACCCAGTTGAGCCATCAACTACATAAGGAACATCTTCACCTGCTGAATTAGTATCATCCCAAACATAGATAGTAAACACATCAGCAGTAGCCTCAACTTCATAGACCAAAAGCATAGTACTTAAACTGCCTTCTATAGCATTTAACTCAGTGGAAGGATCATCAATATCGGTAACTTCTAAAGGGGTTAAAAGAACTCTATTCAAATCCTCTAATCGAATTGCCTCTCCAACTTCAGTAGGAGCATCATCTAAGTAAATTTTATTAGTTCTAATTCCACGATAGGTTTCCCCTGATCCATCTTCCTCATAAGTTTCAGTATCATCAAAAATAAAAGGACCTGTTGAACCTATCCAAACTTCTTTCTCTGCCATTAAATTCTTCTCCAATTTTCTACAGGTTTTTCATAAGTAAGTTCTTTAAACTCATCTTCAGGATCGCCTTTATCCATATCTTGTGGATCAAAATAATAATCTAATTCGTCCATTATCTTAGTTATATAAGCAGTAGCATCCATAACATCAGCGTATTTTGCACGAGGGAACCATCTAAGTTGGGCTTCTAATGGGCCACAGTTATTCTTATTATGATAAATATAACCTAATTTATACAAAGGTGCAAGAGTAGCAATTCTTTCTTCCTTTTTTCCCACGGCTTTAAGTTCTAGATACATAGGAAAAATACTTCGAATCCTCATCTCATTTTCAATAGGTTGACTAATAAACTGATGTAATGAAGTAACCTCAACTCCTAAAATTCTAGAGTTAAACCTCAAAACCTGCCCAAACATTATATCATAGAGTTCGTCTGGACGAACTTTCTTATTTTCAATATCTCTAACAAAAATCTTATGACTTTCCCTATCAACGGCCAAAGTAACTATAGCACTTTCCGCCGAATGAAGTTGAGTAGTTTTAGCAGGATCAACTACTGTTACATGCAACAAACGAGCTGTAGGAATAGTCTCATCAACTAAAACACCGTCAGCACTCATAGTTTTTACAATTAGTTGACTTCCCTGATCTTCAAAATACTTAAAATATTCCTCCTTGAAAACAGCATCTTCGATGGAGATAGGAATATTCATTCTCTCCATATAAAACAAATCCATCAAACCTTTCTTACGATGTTCTTCAACCTCAGCCTTAATCTCTTCAGTAGTCATATAATTAGAATCTGCGGTATTGTAATTTGCATCACAGATACTAAGTCTCAAAGAAGTCCACTCATCAGATTCCATGAGTGTTTCTAACAACGAATCCTCGTGTTTGATAGTATCAATATAGATAAATGTAGAAGGCTCTCCATACTTATCCTCTGTTTTAAGAACATCACTAAAAAACCACTCCTTCTGCTTCTTTCTCAAATCCTCATTTCTTATCTCTTCCTTATCCTCTAAATCATCAATAACCAAAAGTTGAGGTCTGTGATTACTCCAATTCAATCCCCTAATTTGTTGACCACTTCCTCGTGGAAGAATAAAAGTATTTCCAAATGCCACCCAGGCAAGTTTACTAAACGTGTCATCTATCCCTTCAACATCACTCGTTTTAATACTTCCAAAAAGCTTCCTTATAATTTGATTAGATAAAAGTTCCCTCTTAATATTCTCTGTCTGCATCTCAGCAAGAGTAGCACTATTTGAAACATATACTACAAAGTTGACATCTCGATAAAGAATCCCCTTACTTACAACTGCTCTAGCAATAGAAGTCTTACCAATCCCTCTTGGAGCGGCAATGGCTATCTTGTGTTTTCCAGAATCAATTAACTCAAAAATTTTATCGTGAAGAGAGGAAAAAGGAGCTGAAAAAGTATCATTAAAATAAAGCTTACACATCGAACGAGTACTTAGATAAGCCTGCTCCATGATGTTTTGAATCTCAATATCGTTTTTTAAAGTCTCCATTATTATTTCTTCTTAGGTCTAGGTTGTCTAATAGTCCCTCGATTTCCTGTCCCTCCACCAGAACCGTCTTTTCGTCTTGTTCCTCCACAAGAACCTTTTCCTCTACTCATAATAAACCTCCTTTTATAATAACAAACTCCATCTATTACACCAATAATTTATTTCATCAGGAGAAAACACACGATCATAAAGAGCTATAAAAGGAATGTTTCCTTCAAGAGTATCGTAATCAACATTCCAGGCTCCTACAGTCAAAGCCGCTGGAAGAGATAAGTCGTAGCTTACAGCACCACCTCCATAATATACTCCATCAACATAAAATTTTATATTCTTAGAAGAATCAAAAGTAGCAGTTACAAGATATATTTTTGAACTATTAGTTATAACATTATTAGATGAATCCACTGTTGATGCGGCTCCATCAAAAGTATTAAACCTAAGTTGATTATTTAAATTTCCTTTAAATGCAAGATTCCAACCTTGTAAACTTACAGTCTGAGAACCTACAATTACCTGCGTCTTAGACAAGTCCTCAATTTTTACTAATGCCATAATAGTTAATTCACTCACATCCAAACTTGAATCATTTCCACAATTTATACCTGTATAATGAGGAGCCATTCCACCTAACCAGCTAGTCCAATTTGCATTACCTGTGGACTCAGATCTTACTTTTATATGATCTACATGAGTAAGCATATTATCAGTGCTGTGTCCAAACTGATGAATAAACACTGTGTTTGATGAACTAGTAATCCAACTACAGTCTACACCTGAGGCTTGTAGAACTCCTTCTAGATAAACATCTACTGTAGCAGAAGCAGGAATCGAAAAGTCTACTACAAACTTCCAGGTCTGCCATTCTGCACTTCCTCCATGTTTGACAAGATTAGTTCCAACCTCATGATGAGCTAGTCCATCAAAAACAAAAAGACCATCTGAAGCAAAACGTACTTCTAGACAAATCCCCGTAGCAACATAATGATAAAGCCTAATCCAGGCACAATCCATGTTAAGATATGTTCCTATCAAATCATGATAAAGTACTACCTCTAGTTCCATTCTTGGAGTTGTACTAAAATCCTGACGTCTACCTGCACTACAAGAAAGTGCCGCAGCATTACAATCCAATCTAAACTGCCCAGCAGGATCTACTTCGGAAACTCCATTTACTGCATCATAATCCTGCCAATCAGAAATATCAGAGCAATCTTCATCTAACAATACTGAACCTTCTTCTCCTTCTACTGTTCCATGATTGCCCTCAGGAGATAAATCCTTCAAATCCCCATTGTATGTAGGAAGCCAAAGTTTACAGTGATCGGGATCATAAACAGGAGTTACTGGTGGTAATATTAGCGGAAGTTTAATCATTCTTTGTTCCTTCGGGGAATAATTCCCCATAGGTTATTTACTTTGCTGTTTTTGAGAGTATTCCAATTACTCTAATAGCCTCTGTTAACGCCTCTGCTTCAGATTGTTGACCTTCCATTGTAAGTTCTACTCCACCATCAGAAGTACGAATGATCTTAAGTCCTTGAATATGCTGATCTCCAATTCTCTGATATTTAACCTCACAAGTATCTGGATTAAATGTAATACTAGCACATCCTATCATTACTAAAAATAAAATAACTCCAATTAACTTTTTCATATTACTTTACCTCAATAGCATCATGATGTGTATAATCTAGCGCCGATATCCATGAGACATACTTCAGACCAATCCTTCCCCACCTTACCAGCTCTTCTCTTCGATCAAGATGAAATCCAGGACTATTCCAATCAGGATATAATCCAATCCCCATTTTCTTATCTAGTCCTACTAAATGAAGTTTCTCCATAACCCTTAAGGCCTGAAAATATAAAGGAACATCAGTTACAAAATGTCCATCAATAGCTAATCCAGTATAATGGGTTGATCCTTCTGAATGTTCTCCCTGAGTTCCATAATGAACCACAAAAGGCCATCCTACTAAATGTCGAATTATATCTATTGAGGAAAGTATTAACGGCGACATTCTGTCTGGATCACCCCAGTTTTCATTTCTATCAAAATAATTATAGTAATCAAAGTCCATTTTTTACATTCTAAATAATTTATAAAATACAGCCATTGAATCTGCTGTATTAGCCTCAAATACTGCTCCAATCTTAACTAATCCATCACCTATAAAAAGGCCACTGAGATTAACAAAAACATCAGTAGAATGTGCTCCTAAAACCACCGGAACATGCAATGTATGTAATACACAATCTCTTGGATTTAAATTATTTATTGTACATACATTATAAATATATACAATAATATCTCCGGCAGTATCATTTAATGGCTTTTCAATATATAATGCATAAAGTCCATCTTTATGAGGAAGTATATCAATAGAAAGATTATCAGTTTTTCTTTCTATAGTGAGATCATTAGAAGAACCCCAACCTATATATCCTGATGCTATTAAACCTGAATCGGCAAGACCTCTTTCTAGTCCACAACTATTTGCTAAATCATATAATTTCTCTAATGCCTTTCCAGTAATTTCCATTGTAACCTCCTATTGCAGTAAATCCTATTTACACCAATAATAAAACCGTAGTAGATCAAACCCTAACAATTTTATTTTCTCTACCTTGATTGGATCAAACCTTTCCGCTATTTTCCTGTTTTCGTGAAGCACATCCATAAACCATTTTTCGTACCCCATCTCCTTTGTGACTTGGCTTGTGTAGTCAAATAACCCTTTTAATTCTTTGACGTGTAAAATTTTCCTTGAGACAAGGTTAAAAAACTCAATCGAATCCTCACATTCTCGCCCCATAAAACTTAAACAATATTGAGTGCCCTCGTCCCTATATCCATAGATTAAAAAGGTGTGTGTTATTATTCTTTTTTTAAAAATCATTAAGGTGTCTTGTCATAGAGATTAACTATATCCCATCCCTCGCCATCGTAGACGAAGGTGGCCCGTTGATCTTGCCCTACTGCCTGGTTTAACCCCGCCGGAGTAATTGTGTAATTATCCCCGATACTCCAATAATTGTTTGTTCCACCAGAAAGAATTGCCGACACTGTAGTTTCAGTATTGTCGGTAATCACCCCGGAACTGCTGTCCGCAGTATTATTGACCGTCCTTCCAACTAATTGGCCAACCGTCCAACCCCCAAGAGAGTGAGTCAAGGCATCAGCTTCGGCGGCCCCATCATGCGCACCGGCAGCAGTAAAAGTCGGGTCGAAAGTAAATGAATTGGTGCCAGCATTGATAACTTTCAATTCTCTGGTTTCCCACTCAAAAACAGGGGTCAGGGTTAAAGCTGCTTCGGTAGCTGTTATTTTGAGCGTTCCACCGTCCATGTTATAGACTAGGATAGACTCCGCAATTGATTCAACCCTGGCGTAGTCGTAATCTATCTCCGGCACCCTATACTTGTACACATTCTCGGGATATTTTTTTAACAAGTCGGTGGCTAAAATCACATGAGAAAAATGAGTTTCAATAAAATCTAAAAAAGCATCAAATACTCCTTCTTCCAATGAACCCAAAAAATGAAGCATTAAAGTAGCAACCCCCCCATTAGTGCCTCGAAGAAAATATTCTATTCTCTCCGTAGTAAAAGCACTTGACACATAAACTAAGCAACTGGGGAAAATTCCTTCCCCGGAAAACTGTATTCCACCATCTTGCTTAATTTTATCCATTAACCACCTATTCGTATTGTGAAAAGGGTTTAGCAATATATTGGAAGCTTGAGCAAGGCCATATTGACGCATAAATTGTTGTTGAGATTTATATTGATATAATGTCTGGATTTTATCTGTGGCATTAAACTGAAGATGCTCACGAGTTTCATTGACAAACTCAAAACCATGATCCTGCAACCCACGAATTTCGGGCAAAGTCATATAACCAAGCCCGCCGGTACGAACCAAATGCCCTTTGTCACTAGAAACTGAAGCGCCCCAACCTCTTTCTATAATTTTAGGGGCAGTATCTGCGGCATGTAAAAACCCATCATCAATCCGAATAACCGCTATCGGAGTTTGGCTTGTTTTTACCAACCTTAAATTTGAAAGATAAAAATCAGCTGGTGAATCAAGTGCATCCAAATAGGCATCAAATCTAATCCACTCAACACTAGACCAATCGTGTGCCGGGTAATCAGAACCCCTCGCAAATGACATGAATGTTGTAAATCTTAGTGGAGTCGCTCCAATACGGTGAAATTCAATGTTCGGCAAAATTCGATTTACTCCACCACTGTGAATGTGGCACCTAAAAGCATCAGTAAATCTTTGTGGCCTGGGGAAGCAAATATCAACTAGGATACCTTGATACATAGACCAATCAAGATCCGAGTCAAAACTCTTCTTCGCCAGTAGCCTGGTGTTCGAGCCATCCCCGTACACATGGAGGCATTTGTTATATCCCAGATAATCTGATTTTACAAATTCTCCTACCGCCCCATATTCAAATGTCCACCCCTCCATAAAGTCATCCAAAAAGTCAATCTGGAATTTCCCCTCTGGATTATCTTCAAAAATAACATTTACGTTTCGTTTGTCGGTCGCAACGTCCGAAGCATTGCGTACCAAGGAATAAAACTCGGTTTCATGCCCAGTAGGAACCTTTACTATAACTGGATTTGTAAAGCCTGTTCTTAGACTACCTGCAGCGACCGGACATCTATCGATTACCTCCTGAATCGTCTGACTGGCTTGAACTGTCTTTGATCTAGCTGATGTATCTGCTATAATTTGTAATAATCCTAGGCCTTCTCCAGTAATCTCCATCTACTTATTCCTCTTCCTCTTCCTCAGAATCTTTCTCGTTAGCTATAATAAGTAATAAGTTTAATGCCTCTCCAGTAATCTCCATCATTATCCCTCCTCTTAAACATCCACCACCATACCACTTTCCAAAGCCCTTTTCTTCAGCTCCTCTATTTCTCCCGCATTAAAATGTGCGTGAATGTGCATATTATTTCCTACCTTTTGCGCAGGAAACCCTGCCCTATCAAGCCAATTCTCAGCCGTCTTAGCTTTGAGGGAAGGAGAAGCATACTCCCCTATCAACCCATCTCCGTTGATAATATCCTCCAGGAGTTTCAGGGCCTTAGGTGCCTTCTCCCTGATCTCAATACTCAAATCAATCGTCTCAGCATCCCTAGCACCCTTCATCAACTCAAGTTTATCCTTGACAACCCTTGAATTTCTGGTATATGACACCGTTGCAGGAGTAATTCCTAACCTCTCAGCAATATCCTCGTTCTTATAACCTAGAAAGATCAGCCTAGCAATCTCATGATGAACTTCCCACATCTTACTAACTTCAAAAGTCCTTCTCATTTCAGGCGGTGTGGTCCTTAAATCAGGCCCTCGATCTCCGTTAAAATATTTTGTTCTATTATAACTTGTATTATTCATATTTTCATTATAATTTGCTTTATATAAGGTGTCAATTTAATAAAATGTAAATCATCATTTCTCTCATTCTCTCCTATGGGGAAAATATCACCATACTAGGTTTAAATGTACATTTGAATTTTCTAAAAATTATTTAGATTTCCTTATCTATAAGAACCCCCGACAGAGATCCCCCTTTGAGTCCCATCCTTTTCATCAAACCCATTAAATCAAGAACCTCAATGATTACAATTAGTTACAATAATTCTTGACATCCTAAATCAACCATGATATATTGTAATCACAATCAATCATTACATTGTTCTTTGACAACTAAATATTAATCAGCCTTCAGTAATTAGCATCTTAGGAGATTAAAATGTTAATTACTGATGATAGAAAAATTACGATCAAAGGTGGTAAGCTGGATAAAGATTACAGATCAAATACATTTGTTTTAAAGATTGATCTAGCAAACGTAACAGAAGATCAGAAGAATAAATGGATATATGCCGAAAGAAAGATCGCATTTCAAAGAATTCGAGAAGTCATGTCTGAAAAAGAAATTGACGATATGATTAAAAGTGCGCCAATAGTTGATGAAATTCCAGTGATTACAATATCGGCTTTGAATTGTGGAAAGAGAATAAGAACTAAAGCACAAATGATTGCAGATGCAATCCAGGTAATTAATTCTCTTTCGGATGAAGCACGAAAAGATACATTGAGCAAGTTGAATTTAGCTTCTGACACCTCAAAAAACGAGGTGTTATCATGACAATTAAGATAAACGATGAAAAGTTTGAACGAATCTGTAATGAAATTCTTGAAATTCTTACTTCAGTACCGGAAAATATGCAGAAAGAGGTAACAGAGAAAGTCAAACAGAAGTTAGAAAAGTAAAACAGACAATACATAATAAAGATGCTAATTATTGAGGGTTGATTAAACATCTAAATAACATCTTAAGGAGAAATTATGAATAACTACGATCTTAAGATTAGAAAGAAACCAGGTAAAGTTCCAAGAGTAGTCATTAGACCTAAAATTATAACTTTCGAGATGAGAGCTAGGAAAGTTATTTACGAATTCCAATCTCTACCCCTAAAATTTAGAGAAATCATACTAAACGAACTCAAAAGCATAGGAACAAAGTGAGTGATTTAAAAAGTAAATTTACATTAACAACATAAACAACATTGAATGACATTAATAACATAAATAACAGTGCATAACATTAATGTACATTCATGTCATTCAATGTTTTCATGTTGGTTCACATCTTTCAAACAACCCATAAAATCGTATCCCCATAGGTAATGGGTATTTAGGGTAAGGTGTAGTTTTATATAAAAAAAATAATTATTAAATAGAAAGAAAAGAACACGGAGGGAATTAGGAATCTAATCTCTATGGGATACAATAATATGGATGTACAAAGATACCCAGACCAACATGAATACATTAATAACATGAATGTACATTAATGACATTAATAACATTAATAACATGAATAAATCAGATTATTTAACTTGTTCAAAATTGGCTTTGAATGGGATCAAATATATTAATGAACCCATTTGATATGGTCAATAATTTGATCCCATTAAATATATCATTATGGACATCAAAATTGATTTTTAATGGCAATATTAATTGATTTAAATATTAATCATCCAAAATTTATCAGCCATGTAAAAATGCTTGACATGGCAATTAAAATAATGATATTATGCATTTATAAACCCCCAAAATGACAAAATTGAATTAAAAGATATCTCATGAAAAAGATTTGTATGAACTGTAAAAAGTTAATAGGTTTATTTAGTATATTTAACAAGAGTGAAAATATTTCTCATGGACTTTGCAAAAAGTGTAGTAAGAACCAAAGGTATTTATGGAATGAAGAGAAGAAAAATAAGGAGGTAAGATGTACTATAAATTAGCTCGACCTGATGGTTGGGATTTTTGGACCGGCAATACCATTAACTACAGAGAAAATATAGGAAAAATTGTTCGTAGGAGAAATACTGGAGAAGTTAATTTATGTTCTAATACTTGCCTTCATGCTTCTCGTAATCCTAACCATGCATTTTCAGGTAATACATCCATTCCTTGTTCAGTATTTTTAGTTGATGGACTGCCTTATAGAGATGAGGGAATTAAAACAGGGTTTAAACAATTAAGGGTTTTAGAGGAATTAGATCCTGCAGAGGTTTTTAAGTGGAGATATCAAGAAGCATGTAATATAGTAAATCCATTTGAGATTAAACCACCTAGAATTACAAAAAAACATATTAATTTAGCAAGAACTTGGGCTTCATCTCAGCAAATATCCTGGGATATAATTCTATCAGAGATTCGACCTAAAATTCGACGTACACTTTTAAGAGTAATTTATAGTAAAATTGCAGATGAAATCGAAAAGTCAATTAAATACCTTCACTGTAAAGCTCAAGTACAGATATATCAAATATCTCAAATAATTCAGACATCAGTTTGGACATACGGCGGATATCTTATTCAACCTATTATTCCGCAGTGGAAAATATATCCTTTTCAAACTACTGTAGAATTATGGAAGTTTGGACTAATTCCTTTTTATTATAAAGGAGTACTTCATTTATATGGAGGAAAAAAGGGAAGAGTTTTGTGGAAGGAAAATTTATTTTAAAATAAGGAGATTAAATGCTAAATTGGAACCTTATCCAAGTTAAGTTGAGTAGTTTTAGCAATAAAATAACTCTCAAAGAAATCCTAAATGATTTATACTTGGAACAAGATATAGGTCTGAGAGGATTAGAACGACTATCCGAACATGAAGCTAGTTTTATGAGTTTTAGAAGTAAGTTAATAGAATTAGGAATTAAAATGAAAAAAAGAGGAGGAGCGCATTTTACTAAGGAAATAAGTAAAAAGAAAAAGGATAAAAAATGAGAAAACAAGATAGATATTATAATATTGTCCTATTTATGGCCAAGTCGGAGGACAACCCTGATTTGACTTGGAAAGAATGTAAGTTTTTGGCCAGGAAATGGTTTTTACGATCGGGATTTAGAGGGGTTAATTACAGACTCTTGAAAAAAAGTTGGAAAGAATTTTCTAAATCATCTGGCGGTAAGATATATAGTTAAAAGGAATAATAAATGAAAAATGACTCAATTATTCAAAGTACTGTAAAAAGAACTACTTTAGCCAATTTGATTATCTGGATGGAAAAGTCAGGAGAAAGAGTAAAGTCGACAAGTGAGCTTGTTCGTACGTGTCTGGAAGTTTTAGAAGAACAAATCATGGAAAGTGGAATTACTAATATTACTCAAACTGATGAAGCAATAAAAATAGTTGAGACCTTTCTTAACGGAAATTTTAATCCTTCAGGGAGAAGTAAAAAGAATTTATATTGTAACCTGGTTGACCTTTCCTCTACATCTTTAAATTCTCGAAAACAAAAAATTCTTGAAAGTAAGAAACTAGATCAGGAGGAATTAAATAGAATTATTAAAAATAGAATGGAAAATAAAGACATAGAAGAGTAAGGAGAAAAAATGAATAAGGAAGAACAAATTCTATTGGAAAAAGTTCTAACAGAAGAAGAGAAGAATCAAAAGAGATTAGAATTAATCTCAATCCATAAGAAGGTTTTAAACCTAACTGAAATAATTGATAATAAAAGAAAAAGTTTAGTCTCCCATTTGTTAATCTTGGACGATTTAACAAAAGATTTCAGAAATATTCAACTAGAACTTGCTACAATAGAAATAATTCCAGAGAAGAAAGTTGTAGAAGAGAAAGAATCAGTTCAAAGTTTATTAGATCATCTCTCTGACGATGTAAAAATAGAACTTAGAAATAGGCTTTTAAATATTACATAATATTACATTGACAAATTAAAAATAAAAGTGGTATAATGTATCAATAATATCAATAAGAAAGGAGGTTAATAATATAAGAATAGTGAGGAAAGTAGAGTTAATTTAATTTAGTTTAAAGAAGGAGAAAGAATAATGATTGAAATAGTATCAAAGAAAAAAATTGGAGACGAAACTAAGGTAGCAGTTATTAACTATGATTTTGGTAAAGATATTGCTGAAATGGTCAAAAAATTCGGCGAAGATGTAGTATTTACCAATGCTAGAGGAAGCTTTAAAATAACTGCTCAGTCTGTCATGAGAAGGTATCTTGAATCCGGACTTGATGAGAAGGCAATTGCCGAAAAGATGTCAGGATGGAAACCCGGAGTTACTCTTGAAAGAACTATCGATCCTGTAGCAGCTCTTATGAGTAAATGGGGAAGCATGAGTGAAGAGGAGAGATCCGACGTTCTGAAGAAACTGAAGTCTAATAGATAATCTTCAATAGAGGAAAGGAAGATTAAATTCTCTCTTCCTTTCCTCTATTTTTAAAATAGTAAAGACTATAAAGGAAAATAAGATGAGTAGAAAAAATATAATGTTGTGTGTTCCTTTCGAAGAGAAAAGACTCTTAAAATGGAAACCTCCCTATATAGTCCAACCTAAACTTGACGGTGAAAGATGTCGAGCAGTATTTGACGGTGATAAGTGGACTCTTTTCAGCAGTGAAAACAATCCTATTATATCAGTTCCTCATATTATAGAAGATTTAACCAATTCCTATGGTGAAAAAATCCCCATAGAATTGGATGGTGAACTATATACCCATAGACTTTCATTTGAGGAAATTCATTCTAGAGTAAGTAGAACTAAAAATCTCCACTCTGACTTTTCTGATATAAAATATTATATTTTTGATATTATCAGTTCAGACTATCAAGCAAAAAGATTAACTCTTCTAAGAGATAATTGGAAAACCCAAAACTCTTTAAAGGTAGTTTTCTTTCATTTGGCAAATTCAATGGAGGAAATTTTAAATATTTACGAAGAAATTCTAGATGCTGGTTTTGAGGGAATAGTAGTTCGACACTTTTTTGCTCCTTATTTACGTAAACGTTCTACTTATATAATGAAATTTAAACCTAAAAAATCCGACTATTATAAAATTATAGGATTTAATGAGGAAATTAGTAAAAATGGCTATCCTAAAGGACGATTAGGTTCATTTATTTGTACAAGTGATGAAGGAACTAAATTTAGTGTTGGTAGTGGTTTAACAGATAAGGATCGTGAAAACTATTGGAGGGAGAGAGAAAGTTTTATAGGAAAAATTTGTCACGTTCAGTATCAACATATTACTCCTGGAAAGGGAGTTCCTAGGTTTCCAATTTTCGTGGATATTCTTGATCTTAATAAGGAGATTAAATGAGAACTATTACTTTAGTTCTTTTATGGTTTATTATGATAGGATTAATTTTAACAGGGGTTATATAAGGAGAATAACAAATGGATAAATTAAAAGAAGGAACTATAATAAAAATATATAAATTTACTAGTATTAAAACTCCTTCAAATAAAGTATTTATTAAATATAGTTTACTTCCTACAGATAAAAGTTTTCCAGGCGTTTATGGTGAAGGACAGAATTATATTTTACCTAATGATTTTTCTACTAATACAAGTACAAGTGGATACTCATTTACACAGAATAAAAATTATAAATTTTATGTATTAAAAGAATATCAAGAGAAACCAATATTAGTTGCGCCGGCGGATGGTATAATACTTGAAAAAGTAGAGGATAAAATAAAAGAGAATAAGAGAAAGGAAAAAATAGAAAAAATAGGAAAAATAAAAGAGAGACTATATGATATAGAACTAAAATTAAGAGAAATAAAGAGAGATCAGACAGCAATATCTAATGAATTACTAACAATAAAAAGAATAGATGAAGAAAATAAAAGAATATATGAAGAAAATAAAAAGAATTAATTACTAATAATATAAATTAACATAGATTAAAAAAAGGAACTCAGATGTCTAAAGTTTATGTTGTAAACAAAGGAGGCCACAATCATTCTGATGCCGAAAGGTTTGGAGAGTTAATCTATCTTTCTGAGGGGTCGATAAATAGATATGCTATTTCTAATATGTACCGTCAATTTTCAAAGATTCTTAAAACTTCAGATC
>Ga0209345_10000556_pt1 | contig 47361 bp, 42 predicted proteins | sample Cruoilmetagenom7_FD_187294 | JGI IMG/M metagenome (GOLD analysis project Ga0209345, IMG submission 187294) | Oil polluted marine microbial communities from Coal Oil Point, Santa Barbara, California, USA - Sample 7 (SPAdes) (version 2) | ecosystem: Environmental > Aquatic > Marine > Oil seeps ... | reverse complement strand
GCGGCTGAACCGATTGCAGATCACCGATACGATTTTCCTGACCGATGTGGCGGGCACATTCGACACGGCCAAGGGAATGGACGGCTCATTTCGCGCGCGGCTTAATGGCGGAACCCCTGTGCAGGGACGCGTGCTGCCACAGGGTGGGCGCAGCGCAGTGCGCGTGCTGTCCGATGATGCAGGCGGCGTGTTGCGTTCGGCGGGGTTGGTGCAGCAGGTGGTCGGCGGCAACATGTCTTTGACGCTGCTGCCTGTCGGGACCGGCGGGGCATTTGATGGGCAGTTGACCGTCAACGACGTGCGGATCAAGGGCGCTCCGGGCATTGCGGCGCTGGTCAATGCGGTCTCCGTCGTCGGGCTGGTTAACGAGTTGAATGGCGACGGCATCTATTTTGATGATGTCGAAGCGGACTTTCGCCTGACGCCGAACCGCTTGGTACTTACACAAGCCAGCGCCGTGGGGGCGTCATTGGGCCTATCAATGGATGGGATCTATGCGCTGGATGACGGGGTGATTGACATGCAAGGCGTGATTTCACCAGTCTATCTTATTAACGGGATCGGGTCGCTGTTCACCCGCAAGGGCGAGGGGTTAATCGGGTTCAACTATCGGCTGACTGGCCCGGCCAAGAAGCCTGCCGTCTCGGTCAATCCGCTGTCGGCACTGACGCCGGGCATGTTCCGCGAGATCTTTCGCAGGCCCGCGCCGACGGTGCCAGAGGTCCAAGGCCAGGCGAATCCGGTTGCCCGGGTGCCAGAGGACCGCTAAGCGCCGGGGCGACCCACGAACCGCCAGCCGGGATGCCGACCCTATGAAACTCTCTGATTTCGACTTTGATCTGCCCGAAAGCCTGATCGCCACGCGCCCTGCCAATCCGCGCTCTTCCGCCCGGATGTTGGTGGCTGAAGGCGGCGCTCTGCATGATCAAAAGGTAACAGACCTGACAGATTGGCTGCGCTCCGGTGACCGTTTGGTGCTCAACGACACCCGCGTGATCCCGGCGCGGCTTTCGGGCCTGCGCCACCGCGCTTCGGCCCAAGGCAATGTGCAGGCCAAGATCGAAGTAACCCTGCTGGAGCCACGCGGCGATGGGACGTGGTCAGCGTTGATCAAACCGCTGCGCAAACTGAAGATCGGCGAAGAGGTGATCTTTTCCGACGACCTACGCGCCACATTAGAAGCGGTAGAAGACGGGCAGGGGCATCTGCGTTTTAACTGCACGGGCGAGGATTTCGACGCTGCGCTGAACGCAGCAGGGGCCATGCCGTTGCCGCCCTATATCGCCGCCAAGCGGGCGGCGGATGCGCAGGACATGACCGACTACCAAACCGTGTTCGCCCGCCATGCCGGCGCGGTTGCAGCGCCCACGGCCTCGCTCCATTTCGACGCGCCGCTGCTTGAGGCGCTGGTCGCGAAGGGAGTCGCGTTCACCCATGTGACGTTGCATGTGGGCGCAGGCACCTTTCTGCCCGTCAAAGTCGACGACATTTCCGAACATAAGATGCACGCTGAATGGGGCAAAGTCAGCGCGAAGGCTGCCGAAGAGATCGCCGCCACCCGCGCCGCTGGCGGGCGGGTGATCCCGGTCGGCACCACAGCGCTGCGGCTGATTGAGACGGCTGCCCGCGGTGGAGAGATTGCAGCTTGGGAAGGCGACACCGATATTTTCATCACGCCCGGTTTCACCTTCAACGTGACCGACGGGCTGATGACAAATTTTCACCTGCCCAAATCCACCCTGATGATGCTGGTCTCGGCCCTTATGGGCGTGCAGGCGATCAAAGACGTCTACGCCCATGCCATCACCAATCAATACCGCTTCTTTTCCTACGGCGATTCCTCCCTTCTGCTCCCGCAGGCGCAAAAACCCGCTTGAATGTCGTATCTGGGGGTGACTAGCCTGCAATAGGGGTTCATGGGAGGGCCAAGGCGAACAAGGAAACGGCCAAATGATTCAAGTGGTTTCAAGCGCATGGGCTCTCTTGCTGGGCATGTGCCTGCTGATGGTCGGCAACGGCATGCAAGGCACATTGCTGGGTATCCGGGGCGGCATCGAAGGGTTCTCAACCTTTCAGATGTCGATCGTCATGTCAGCCTATTTCGTGGGCTTCCTTGGCGGCTCGCGGATGGCACCGGGGATGATCCGGCGGGTGGGCCACGTGCGGGTTTTTGCGGCGCTGGCCTCGCTGATCTCTGCGGTGATGATCATTTATCCAACCTTTCCGAATACAATCGTCTGGTCCATTGGCCGGGTGCTGATCGGTTTTTGCTTTTCTGCCGTTTACGTCACGGCAGAAAGCTGGCTGAACAACGCCGCCACAAATGAAAACCGCGGACAGGCGCTTTCGGCCTATATGATCGTTCAGACGCTTGGGATCGTGATTGCCCAGGCACTGTTGCTGACCGCCGACCCCTCCGGCTTTGTGCTTTTTGTCATTCCATCGGTTTTGGTGAGCATCGCCGTCACGCCTATTCTGCTGTCAATCAGCCCAACACCACCTTTCGGCACTACCAAGCCGATGAGCCTGCGCGAGTTAATGGATTTCTCGCCCTTGGGATGTGTCGGCATGTTCCTCTTGGGCGGCGTATTCTCGGCCCAGTTCGGCATGGCCGCTGTTTATGGCGCCGAAGCGGGGTTAAGCGTCGGGCAGATTTCACTTTTTGTGGCGATGTTCTTCGTCGGCTCCGTCGTGCTGCAATACCCTATTGGCTATATCTCTGACCGGATGGACCGACGCAGCCTGATCGTCATCACCGCGCTGCTGGGCGGTGCGGGCTCCATCGTGGGTATGATGCTGGGGCATATCTTTCCCATCCTGCTCGCCACGGCTTTTCTAGTGGGGGGGATGTCGAACCCGCTTTATTCTCTGCTTATGGCCCACACAAATGACTTTCTTGAGCATGAAGACATGGCCTCTGCCTCTGGCGGAATGATATTTATCAATGGCTTAGGGGCAGTTCTTGGCCCGGTTATCACCGGTTGGATGATGGGAACGGCGCTTGGCCCCGGCGGGTTCTATCTTTTTACTGCGGTGCTTTTTGCCGCGCTGGCTGGCTATGCGTCCTATCGTAAGACGCAGCGTGCTGCTGTGCCGGTGGATGAGACAGGTAACTACGTGCCAATTTACCCCTCTGCCACCCGTGTGGCGGTAGAGATCGCGCAGGAATATGCCATTGAATCGGAACTAGATGCCGATGAAACCGTAGAACCAAAGAACGACGTTACGGCGAAAACGGCATCCGATAGCGATAACTATGTCGCTGTTGATACAAAACGTGACTAGGCTTTTGGGTTAAGACGTTCTTAACCTTAGATATTAGCCCGAAGCACGGCATAGGCCGATGCACGGCAAAGGAGAGTGCAGGATGACTGGCGCAGAGATCAAACCCGAAGACGTACTCAGTTTCTGGCTGGAAGATATCGGCCCGGCCGGGTGGTACAACAGCACGGCCGAGCTGGACGCTGAAATACGCGATAAATTTGAGGGTGCATGGGAGGCCGCGCAGGCCGGGAAACTGACCCAATGGCTGACATACCCCAAGGGCGCGCTTGCCTTTATCATTCTGACAGATCAATTCCCGCGCAACATGTACCGTGATACGGCCAAAGCCTTTTCCAGTGACAAGCAAGGTCTTGCAGCCGCGAAACTGGCCATCGACAAGGGCTGGGACCAACGCATTGAGGAGCCCGCGCGTCAGTTTTTCTATCTGCCTCTAATGCATTCTGAAAACCTGATCGATCAAGAGCGTTGCGTCCGGTTGATGTGTGAACGCATGCCTGAAAGCGGTAAGGGCAATATGCTCCATGCCCGTGCGCACCGTGAAGTCATCCGCCAGTTCGGCCGCTTTCCCTACCGCAACGAAGCCCTGTCGCGCAGCTTTACCGGCCCCGAAACCGCCTATGTTGAGCAGGGTGGCTACGGGCGTACCGTGAAAGAACTGCAGGCCGCGCACGAAGCGGCTTGACGGTCCACCCATTTGGTAGACGATCAGCGCGGAGTTGTGGCGATTGCAAATATGGTTTAGCGGTAAACTATATTTGCAAACGCTAGCGCGAGGTCCCTGTCATGGCTGCCACTTCCTTTGATCTGATCGTAATCGGCGCGGGGCCGGGTGGATATGTCGCGGCAATCCGTGGGGCGCAGTTAGGTCTGAAGGTCGCTGTGGTCGAACGCGAAAACCTTGGCGGCATCTGCCTTAACTGGGGCTGTATTCCGACAAAGGCGCTTTTGCGTTCTGCCGAAGTCTTCCACCTCATGCACCGCGCTAAGGATTTTGGCCTTGCAGCCGATAAGATCGACTATGATCTCGAAGCCGTGGTCAAACGCTCGCGCGGTGTAGCCAAGCAGATGGAGGGTGGGGTTAAGCACCTACTTAAGAAAAACAAGGTTGAGGTCTTCATGGGCGAAGCCTCAATTCCCGCGAAGGGCAAGGTCAGCGTCAAGACCGACAAAGGCAGCGAAGAACTTACCGCCAAGAACATCGTTTTGGCCACCGGCGCACGCGCCCGCGAACTGCCGGGGCTGGAGGCAGATGGCAAACGCGTCTGGACCTATCGCCATGCGCTGCAGCCCGCACATGACCCGAAGAAACTTTTGGTCATCGGCTCAGGCGCCATCGGTATCGAGTTTGCCAGCTTCTACAACACGCTCGGCGCCGATACGACCGTGGTCGAGGTCATGGACCGCGTGCTGCCCGTCGAGGACGAGGAAATCTCGAAATTCGCCAAAAAAGCCTTCGAGAAGCAAGGCATGAAGATCATGCAAAAGGCGACAGTGAAAAAGCTCGACCGCGCGCAAGACAAGGTCACCGCCCATATTGAACGCGATGGCAAAGTCGAAAAGCTTGAATTTGACACAGTGATTTCTGCCGTCGGCATCGTCGGCAATGTCGAAGGCCTTGGCCTCGACAAACTGGGCGTCAAAGTGGACCGCACTCATGTGGTGACGGATGAATTCTGCCGCACTGGGGTCGAGGGGCTTTATGCCATCGGTGACATCGCCGGCGCGCCGTGGTTGGCACATAAGGCCAGCCACGAAGGCGTTATGGTGGCCGAGTTGATCGCCGGGCAAAAGCCGCATCCCGTGAAGCCTGAAAGCATCGCGGGCTGCACTTACTGCCATCCACAGGTCGCTTCTGTCGGCCTGACCGAGGCTAAGGCCAAGGAACAAGGCTACGACATCAAAGTCGGACGCTTTCCCTTCATCGGCAACGGTAAGGCCGTCGCCCTTGGCGAACCTGAGGGGATGATTAAAACCATCTTTGACGCGAAGACGGGCGAGCTTTTGGGTGCCCATATGGTGGGGGCAGAAGTAACAGAGCTGATCCAAGGCTATGTCGTCGGTCGGCAATTGGAAACGACCGAAGAAGACCTGATGAACACTGTGTTCCCGCATCCGACGCTTAGCGAAATGATGCATGAATCCGTGCTCGATGCCTTTGACCGCGTCATTCATATGTAACAGCAGCCGGGCAGAGCGGCGTTCCCGCTTTGCCCATTCTGCCAGCGGATCGTCAGACGGAAAGGTGTTTGGCTTTCTGCAAAGGACAACCGTGTGTTGAACCTTCCGCTCGCATGCCCGACCGTATAAGGCGGCAAAGCTGAGCTACTGTTGGCGGGAAAAATCTATTGAATACAGATATTTGCCCTGCCGCGATCGAACAAACTGGCCACCGCGCAGGAGGCAAAGTTAACGGACCGCCGAAGTATCTCAACGACAAAGGCAGTCAGCACGACGCTGCTGAAAACCCTCATTTGCCCTTGTTGGCGCGGAATTGCGGAAGGTAGCCATGACCGAAACCACATCCTTCCTCCGCGTCTTTGCGCTTTGGGCTGCCGGGCTGGGGGCTGCGGCACAGTACGGTAAGATGAGCGTGATCTTTGACCTGCTGCCGGGGCTCTACCCCGAAGCGGGAGCCGCGCTTGGGTTTCTCGTCTCGCTGGTCGGCGGTGTTGGCATCCTGCTTGGCGTTGTTGCGGGCTTGGTGGTGGCGCGCATCCGTTACCGCCGCGCGCTGTTGTCGGCGCTGTGGTTGGGGGCAGGGATCTCGGCCTTTCAAGCGCTGACACCCAGCTTTGGGTGGATGCTCGCCAGTCGCCTGCTTGAAGGTGTTTCTCATCTCGCCATCGTTGTCGCCGCGCCGACCTTGATCGCACAAATCAGCGCGCCCAAGGACCGGGGGTTTACCCTGACACTCTGGGGCACATTCTTTGGCGTGGCTTTTGCCATCCTCGCGGTGGCAGGGCGCCCGCTGGCCCTGTCATGGGGGCTTCCTGCGCTCTTTGCCGCACATGCGCTCTATATGGCCGCCTGCGCGGTGTTTCTTGCGGCCAGCCTCCGCCGCTTGCCCGCAGAGCAGCCACAGACGCCGTTTTCGCTGTCGCAGATGGTACGAGACCATGTAACGATCTACCGTTCCCCCTTTCTCGCCGCGCCGGCGGCGGGTTGGCTTTTCTATACCTTCAGCTTTGTATCGATCCTCACCGTTCTTCCTCCCTATCTCGACCCCGCTCTGCGCGCGCCGGTGATGGCTGCAATGCCGCTGACCAGCATCGCGGTTTCTATGACCCTCGGTGTCGTCCTCCTGCGGCGGATGCCCGCTGTGCAGGTGGTGCAATGGGGCTTTGGTCTTTCGGCCCTAACGATGGTCTGGCTCTGGCTCAGCCCTGGCGCACCAATGGCCTGTATCGCGCTGGCGGCGGCGATGGGGCTGATCCAAGGGGCGAGCTTTGCAGCCGTGCCGCAACTCAATCATGGGGCCGCGGCGCAGGCGCAGTCTAATGGTGCTGTGGCTCAAATGGGCAATTTGGGCAACAGCATCGGGACACCGGTCATGGCCCTCGGCCTCGCGACCTTCGGAGCCTCAGCACTGCCGCTTTTGGCTGGTGCTGCCTTTATGATGGGGCTGGCCATTCACCTCCTTCTGGATGCGGCCCGCCGTTGCGGTAGGCGCGTTCCTGTTTAGTTCTCACTTTTCCGTTGGAAAACACTGCATCAGCACCTATGTACAAATCGTTAAGAGGGGCATGTCATGGCTGAGCTGAAGAATATCGAGGTGCGCGGCGCGCGCGAACACAATCTCAAGAATATCGATGTGGATATTCCACGCGACCAACTGGTTGTTATCACCGGGCTTTCAGGGTCGGGCAAGTCAAGCCTCGCCTTCGACACGATCTATGCCGAAGGCCAGCGCCGCTATGTGGAATCGCTCTCTGCCTACGCGCGCCAGTTCCTTGACATGATGCAGAAGCCAGATGTGGACCATATCTCCGGCCTAAGCCCCGCGATTTCTATTGAGCAAAAGACCACGTCAAAGAACCCGCGCTCGACCGTCGGTACTGTGACAGAGATCTACGACTACATGCGTTTGCTCTTCGCCCGCGTCGGCACGCCCTATAGCCCCGCCACCGGCAAGCCTATTGAGGCGCAACAGGTGCAAGACATGGTAGACCGAATCATGACGATGGAGGAAGGCACGCGCGCCTATCTGCTGGCGCCGATGATCCGAGATCGGAAGGGCGAGTACCGCAAAGAATTCGTCGAGCTGCGTAAGCAGGGCTTCCAGCGGGTGAAGGTTGACGGTGAGTTCTATGACCTTGATGAGCCGCCGACGCTCGACAAGAAATTCCGCCATGACATCGATGTTGTCGTTGACCGAATTGTCGTGCGGGAAGGTTTGGAGACGCGACTGGCAGACTCTCTGCGCACCGCGCTTGATCTGGCCGATGGCATCGCGATCCTGGAAACCGCGCCGAGTGAGGGCGAGGCTGAACGCTTCACCTTTTCCGAAAAGTTCGCCTGTCCAGTGAGCGGCTTCACCATCCCCGAGATTGAGCCACGGCTTTTCTCCTTCAACGCGCCGTTTGGTGCATGTCCGTCCTGCGACGGGCTCGGGGTCGAGCTGTTCTTTGACGAGCGGCTGATCGTGCCGGACCAGAACCTTAAAATATACGACGGCGCTCTCGCTCCGTGGCGCAAAGGCAAGTCTCCTTACTTTAAGCAAACCATCGAAGCCATTGCGAAACATTACAAGTTTGATCAGAAGACCCGCTGGAAAGACCTGCCGGAGGATGTGCAGGAAGTATTCCTACGGGGCTCTGGCAAAGAAGAGATCACCTTTCGTTATGACGAAGGTGGGCGCGTGTATGAGGTGAAACGCGTCTTTGAGGGCGTGATACCCAATATGAAGCGCCGCTACCGCGAGACCGACAGCAACTGGGTCCGCGAAGAGTTTGAACGCTATCAGAACAACCGCCCCTGTGGCACTTGCGGCGGCTATCGTCTGCGGCCTGAAGCGCTTGCCGTGCGGATCGGTCCGTCGGACGGCGGCGAAGATGAATTGCTGCATGTCGGTAAGGTTGTGGAGATGTCGATCCGCGAGGCTTACGCTTGGTGCAAGTCGGTTCCGGAGCATTTGACGGAGCAGAAAAATGAGATCGCGCGGGCCATTTTAAAGGAAATTCGTGAGCGCCTTGGCTTCTTAAATAATGTTGGCCTTGAGTATCTTACGATGTCACGTTCAAGTGGTACTTTAAGTGGCGGCGAGAGCCAACGTATTCGTTTGGCCAGTCAGATCGGCTCGGGCCTGACAGGGGTTCTTTATGTGCTCGATGAACCTTCCATCGGATTGCATCAGCGCGATAATGACCGGTTGCTCGACACACTGAAAAACCTGCGTGATCAAGGCAATACCGTGATTGTTGTCGAACATGATGAAGAGGCGATCCGCGAAGCGGACTATGTCTTTGACATCGGTCCGGGTGCAGGGGTGCATGGGGGACAGGTTGTTAGCCATGGCACGCCAGAAGAAGTGGCAAACGATCCCAACTCCGTCACTGGGCAATACCTGACGGGTGTGCGTGAAATTTCTGTGCCTACGAAGCGGCGCAAGGGGAATAAGAAAAAGATCCAAGTCGTTAAGGCGACGGGGAACAACCTGCAGAACGTCACGGTTGACTTCCCACTGGGCAAGTTCGTCTGCGTTACGGGCGTCTCCGGCGGGGGTAAGTCAACGCTTACCATTGAAACTCTGTTCAAAACTGCGTCGATGAACCTCAACGGCGCACGTCAAACGCCAGCGCCTTGTCAGACCATTAAAGGGCTTGAGCACCTAGATAAGGTTATCGACATTGATCAACGTCCCATCGGGCGGACTCCGCGTTCGAATCCAGCGACTTACACCGGGGCCTTCACCCCAATCCGCGATTGGTTTGCCGGGCTGCCCGAGTCCAAGGCGCGTGGCTATAAGCCGGGTCGGTTCAGCTTTAACGTGAAAGGCGGGCGTTGCGAGGCTTGTCAGGGCGACGGGGTCATCAAAATTGAGATGCACTTCCTGCCGGACGTTTATGTTGAATGCGAGACCTGCAAGGGGGCGCGCTATAACCGAGAGACCCTGGAAGTCCGGTTCAAGGGCAAAAGCATCGCCGATGTGCTTGATATGACAGTGGAAGATGCGCAGTCGTTCTTTGGAGCGGTGCCGTCCATTCGCGAGAAGATGGACGCGCTGATGCGGGTCGGGCTGGGCTATATTAAGGTCGGCCAGCAGGCGACGACGCTTTCGGGGGGCGAGGCCCAACGGGTGAAGCTTAGCAAGGAGCTTAGCAAACGCTCAACTGGACGGACGCTTTATATTCTGGACGAGCCGACCACCGGCTTGCATTTTGAAGACGTGCGTAAACTGTTGGAAGTGCTGCATGAACTGGTGGATCAGGGTAACTCGGTTGTCGTCATCGAGCACAACCTTGATGTCGTAAAGACAGCAGACCATATCATCGACATTGGCCCTGAGGGCGGTGACGGCGGGGGCCGTGTAGTGGCCACTGGCACACCGGAAAAGGTGGCGGAGGTGGCAGAGAGCTATACAGGAAAATACCTTAAGCCCATGCTGGTAAAACGAAAAATGGCGGCGGAATAACCGCCGCCATTTAGGCGTTTCTAAATTGAATTAAAGGACTGCGCGGGCCACTCGGATCAGCTGGAGCGTCTCATATGCGTCGTCGCGCAAAGAGACGACCTGACCGTTCAGCACAGCATAGTTATAACCGTCGTCAGGCTCGGGCAGCTGGTACAATTGAATCAGTTCCGCCACGCTTAATGCAGCGGTCGGGGCAATGATTGTATCCGTACCGGCCAGTGGAATATTCGCCAACTCATTGATACGCAGTAGAGCCGTGTAGTCTTCCTCCGTTAGCAGAACCGGCTGGCCATCAATCAAAGCGTAGCGCTGACCGTCCGGCGCGGGCGCAAGCGCATACAGGTCAGCAATCTGTGCGGAGGAGAGGAGCAACAGTTCCTGCTCCGTCAACGGCTCCGCCTCGACATAGGGCTCGCGGCGTTCTTCCAAAAGCTCGTTCAGTTCTGCATCCGAGTAGCTCGCCCACTGCTCGTAAGACACGCCTTGCTTAGCGAGACCCGGGGGAACGCAAGGCGGATCCTTTTTGGCCAGTCCGGGGGGGCAGTTGCGGTAGGTGACCACTTCTTCTGCCGGGGCGGCCGCGATGTTCAGATTGGGCGCTGCGAGGGCGAGCGCGGTGGCGCTGAGAATCTTGACCATGTCGCGCCCTTCTGGGGCGGGGGCCTTGAGGATCTGCTCAACAGTCTTATCGCGCTCTTTGATGAAGCGTTCGACACGTTTGTCCACGTCAGCCTTCTTTGGTTTAACGATTTTAACGTGATCCTTGTGCGGCTTTTTAGCCTTTTTGGGCTTGTCGTGCTTAACCTTTTCCGGCTTATCACGCTTCACCTTTTCGGGTTTGTCGTGTTTTGCCTTCTTTTCCTTGTGCTTATCAGCCTTTTTCTCATGCTTGGCTTTCTTCTCTTTTTTCGGCTTCTTTTCTTTCTTAGCCTTCTTCGGTTTCTTGTCCTTCTTAGGCTTTTTCGCCTTATCGTCTTTCGCCAACCAAAGCGTCTCGGAGTTAAGATCGGACTGGCCGACATACATATTCGAAGCAGCCGCGGTGGGCGCAAAGGAACTGGCTGCCATCGTGCTGGTCGCACAGACGGAGCTAAGCAGTGTGGTTAAAAGCAGGCGTCGCATTGGGATTCTCCATGTTCAACGGAAGTTCCGTGACTAACGCCTGCTTGATTAATGAGTTCCCGCGGACGGCTTATCCTTGCCAACCGCGCTTTTCAAAGCGGGGCAGCATGGCTGAGAAATCTTTGCCCTTGCCGCCTTCTTCTTCGACGAATTGGGTATAGAGCGCTTTGGCTAGCGCCCCCATGGGCGTGTCCGCATTGGCCATTTCAGCGGCTTGCTGGGATAGACCGAGGTCTTTGAGCATCAGTTCCGCGGCAAAGCCGGGTTTGTAGTCGTTGTCGGCGGGGGATGTCGGGCCAACGCCGGGGGCAGGGCAGTAGGCGTTCATGGACCACGAATAACCCGAAGAAGTGCTGACCACGTCGAACATCCGCTCACGGTCGAGGCCGAGTTTGTCGGCCAGCGCAAAAGCTTCGCAAGTGGCGATCATCGTGGCGCCTAGGATCATGTTGTTGCAGATTTTCGCGGCCTGACCCGCGCCTGCATCGCCGCAGTGCACGGCCTTTTGGCCCATGATGTCAAAGAGTGGCTCGGCCTTGGCAAATGCGGCTTCGGCACCTCCTGCCATAAAGGTCAGCGTGCCGCCCTCAGCGCCACCGATCCCGCCAGAAACAGGGGCATCGACGAACAACAGGCCCTCGGCTTCAGCGGCTTCGGCAACGTGTCGGGCACTTTCGACATCAACGGTCGAGCAGTCTACCAAGAGCGCGCCGGGGGCCATGTGGGCGATGGCTTCTTCGGCAACCTGCCGCAGGATCGCGCCGTTGGGCAGCATGGTAATAACCACATCGGCACCGCTGACAGCGTCAGAGATCGTCGCTGCCTCAGCCACACCTTTGGCCGTTGTGCCCGCCACGTCATTGCCGCGCACAGTATGGCCCGCAGCGGCGAGGTTAGCCGCCATCGGGCCGCCCATATTGCCCAGACCGATGAACCCGATTGTGAGATTGCTCATGTATTTTCCTCCAACTTCAATTCGTTATCGCCCAAGGGGGCAAGCATGGCCTCGACATCAGCCTGCGGCACATCGCCTTGGTGTTGCCACTGCGGGCTGCGGTCTTTGTCGATGATCGCGGCGCGGACGCCTTCGACGAAATCGCCGCTCTCCATCGCGCGATAGGTAAAGCGGTATTCCTGTTGCAGGGCCGGGACCATGCCGATGCCGGGGCCGCGCAGGTTGCGGAGCATCTCGATGGTGCAGGCCATTGACAGGGGCGAGCCACGGCGCAGGGTTTTGAGTGTCTCTGCGGCGAAGTCGCTGTCGGCTTCGGTGAGCGCGTCGGTGACCTCTTTCAATGTCTCGCCCGCGAAGAGCCGATCTACTTCGCTCTGCAAGTCAGCGAGTTTGCCCGATGGCGCAGGCGTCGCAGCTTTGTCGAGGATGAAGGGATCGCCGTTCTCCTCCAATTGCGCGATGAGGGCAGGCCAGTCGGCTTCGGCGATGAAGTAATCGGCAAAGCCCGCGTGCAGCACATCCGCCGGACCCATGCGCGCGCCGGTGGTGCCGAGGTATTCGCCCATGCGCCCGGGCGCCTGCGCCAGCAGCAGCGTACCGCCCACGTCCGGCACCAAGCCGATGCCGCATTCCGGCATCGCAACCTTGCTGCTTTCGCCCACGATCCGGTGCGAGCCATGGCAGCCGATGCCGACGCCACCGCCCATGGTGAAACCTTGCATGAAGGAGATCATCGGTTTGGGGTAGCTGTGCAGCTTATTGTTAAGCCGGTATTCGTCGGCCCAGAAGCGACGGGCGAAGCCGTAGTCGCCGTCCTTGCCGGTTTGGTAAAGTTGCGCCACGTCGCCGCCTGCGCAGAAGGCTTTTTCGCCTTCCGCGTCCAGCACGATCACCGCCACCTCGGGGTCATCGAGCCATTTGTCAACGGCGTCCTCAATGGCGAGGCACATGTCATAGCTCAGCGCGTTCAGCGCCTTGGGCCGGGTCAGAGTGATACGCCCGGCGCGGCCCGTTTTGCGGATGTTGATGTCGCTCATGATGTGGCTCAGCGGTTTTTCAGCATGTCGCGGGCGACGATGACGCGCATGATTTCATTGGTCCCTTCAAGGATCTGATGCACCCGGAGGTCGCGGACCAGTTTCTCGATGCCGTAGTCGGCGAGGTAGCCGTAGCCGCCGTGCAATTGCAGACATTGGTCAACGACTTTGCTGCCGGTTTCGGTCACGAATTTCTTGGCCATGGCGCAGAACTTGGTCGCATCCGGCGCGCCGGTGTCGAGCTTCCACGCCGCTTGGCGCAGGAAGGTGCGGGCGGCCTGCAACTCGATTTCCATATCGGCAAGGCGGAATTGCAGCCCTTGGAACTGGTCGATGCTTTGGCCAAAGGCCTTGCGGTCGCCCATATATTCCAGCGTCTTGGTCAGCGCGGTCTGCGCAGCACCCAACGAGCAAGCCGAGATGTTCAGCCGCCCGCCATCAAGCCCGGCCATGGCGTATTTGAAGCCCTTGCCCTCTTCGCCGACGAGGTTCTCGGCCCCGATCTTGCAGTCGTCAAACTGCACTAACGCCGTCGGTTGACTGCGCCAGCCCATCTTGTCTTCCAGCCCGCCAAAGGAGAGGCCGGGGGTGCCGTCTTCGACAAAGACGGTCGAGACACCCTTGGCCCCGTCGTCAGAGGTGCGGACCATGGTGACATAGGCATCCGAATAGCCGCCGCCCGAGATAAATGCCTTGGTGCCGTTGAGCGTGTAGCCCTCGTTGGTACGCTCGCAGCGGGTCTTGAGCGCTGCGGCGTCAGAGCCGGAGCCGGGTTCGGTCAGGCAGTAGGACAGCACGGTGTTCATGCTCAGCACGCCGGGCATGACGCGCTCTTTCATCTCGTCGCTGGCGAAATTGTCGAGCATTTTCGCGCACATGTTGTGGATCGACAGGAAGGCCGCGACGGAGGGGCAGGCCATCGACAGCGCTTCAAAGACCAGCGTCGCGTCCAACCGCGACAGGCCGGAGCCGCCCGACTCTTCCGACACATAAAGCCCGCCAAAACCCAGCTCCGCGATCTGCGGCCAAAGCTCTTTGGGAATGGTCTCGTCCTTTTCCCATTGGTGGGCATGGGGGGCGATATTGTCCTGCCCAAAGGCATAGGCCATGTCGAAAATGGCGGTCTGTTCTTCGTTCAATGCGAAATCCATCGCGGCTCTCTCCCTGAATGTCTCGGTGTTCGTGGAACTGAACACTTGTTTAATTCTAACAGCCGAGCCGCGCCGCAACAAGCGTCACAGGTCGGCGTGGTATTCTTCGATCAAGTGGCGCACGACGGCTTCGCCGCCTTGGCCTTCGGTGGCGTCGGCCCAAACCTTGCGCTGGCGGTCGGCGGAACTGCCGTGTTTGACCACATCGCGCAGAGCGCAGACTTCGTCGAGACAGCCAAGCGCTTCGGCGTCTTCGGCGATCAGGCCAATGATCTCCTCAAACATCTGATCAAAGGGCTTTAGCTTGCGGTCGCCAAAGTCGATCAGAGTCTCGTTCACGCCATAGCGCTCGGCCCGCCAGCGGTTTTCTTCGATCAGGAAACGGTCATACTCCCGCCAGCGCAAGTTACTGTCTCGCAAGCGCAGCAAGAAACGGATCAGCGACTGTGTCAGCCCGGCCAGCCCAAGCGCGTGCGACAGGCGAGGCTGCACGTCACAGATACGGCTTTCAAGCGTCGGGTAATGGGTCGAGGGGCGCAGATCCCACCAGATTTTGGACTGGTCGGGAATGATCCCCAGTTCAATCAGCGCGCTGGTGCTGCGCTCGTACTCCCCCCAACTGTGCAATTGCGGCGGCAGCCCGGTGCGCGGCATGCTGTTCATCACCGACATTCGGTAAGAGGCAAGCCCTGTGTCTTCGCCCTGCCAATAGGGTGAGGAGGTCGAGAGCGCCAAGAGATGCGGCAGGAAATACGAGAACTGCGGCATCAGATCGACGCGTAGATCGTCGCCTTCAATCCCCACATGCACATGCATTCCGCAGCTGAGCATGCGGCGGGCGACGTCTTCTAATTCGCTCTCAATCTTGGAGTAGCGCTCTTTGTGGGTGATTTCTTGGTTCTTCCAATCCGAAAACGGATGGCAGGACACCGCGATGGGGGAGAGGTTATGTTTGGCGGCATGTTTGGCGATGGTGCTGCGCAGGTGGCGCAGGTCGTCGCGGGCGTCAGCCACATTGGTGCAGGGTTTCGTGCCGATCTCGATCTGGCAGAGCAGCATCTCAGGGCTGACCTGATCGCCGAGGTCCTTGCGGCACTCCTCCATCAGCCCTTCGGGGGTGTCGGCCAGCGCCAGTGAATCCTTGTCGACCAGAAGGTATTCTTCTTCGATCCCAATGGTGAATTCTTTTTGCATGGCGCTGGCCTCGTTCATTGTGGCCGACTGCCGCAAGGACAGCCGGCGTGATTATTTACTCCATCACCGGGATGGAGAACTCGCCACCCTCTTTGATGCCCGACGGCCAGCGGGCCGTCACGGTCTTGGTGCGGGTGTAGAACTTGAACGCATCCGGGCCGTGCTGGTTCAAATCGCCAAAGACGGATTTCTTCCAGCCGCCAAAGGTGTGATAGGCCAGCGGCACCGGGATTGGCACGTTGATGCCGACCATGCCGACGTTGATCCGGTTGGCAAAGTCACGCGCCGCGTCGCCGTCGCGGGTGTAGATCGCGGTGCCGTTGCCGTACTCGTGGTCCATGGCAAGGCCGATGGCCTCTTCGTAGGTCTGGGCACGCACACAGGTCAGCACGGGGCCAAAGATTTCCTGCTTGTAGATGTCCATGTCCTTGGTGGCGCGGTCAAACAGGTGCGGGCCGACGAAATAGCCGTTCTCATAGCCTTGCAGTTTAAAGTCACGCCCATCGACGACCAGTTCCGCACCTTGGTCGATGCCGGTCTGAACCAGACGCTCGATATTGGCCTTGGCAGCGGCGGTTACGACAGGGCCGTAGTCCACGTCTTTGCCGGAGGTATAGGGGCCAACCTTCAGGCTCTCAATGCGCGGCACCAGCTTTTCGATCAGACGATCGGCGGTGTCATCCCCCACCGGCACGGCCACGGAGATCGCCATGCAGCGTTCGCCAGCTGCACCGTAGCCTGCACCGATCAGCGCGTCGGCGGCTTGGTCCATGTCCGCGTCGGGCATAATGATCATGTGGTTCTTGGCACCACCGAAACACTGAACCCGCTTGCCGTTGGCACAGCCGGTTGCGTAGATGTATTCGGCAATCGGGGTCGAACCCACGAAGCCCACCGACTGGATCACGTCATGGTGCAGGATCGCATCGACGGCTTCTTTGTCGCCGTTCACAACCTGAATGATGCCTTTGGGCAGACCGGCTTCTTCCAGCAGTTCGGCCAGCATCAGCGGCACGGAAGGGTCACGCTCGGATGGCTTCAGGATGAAGGCGTTGCCGCAGGCGATGGCGGGGGCAAACATCCACATCGGGATCATGGCGGGGAAGTTGAAGGGCGTGATGCCCGCGGTCACACCAAGCGCTTGACGCATGGAGTACATATCGATGCCCGGGCCGGCGCTGTCGGTGAAGTCACCTTTCAGCAGTTCCGGCGCGCCGATGCAGTATTCCACCACTTCGAGGCCACGCTGCACGTCACCAGCCGCATCGGGCAGGGTCTTGCCGTGCTCGCGGCTCAGCGCCTCGGCCAGCTTGTCCATGTCGCGGTTCAGCAGGCCCACGAATTTCATCAGCACGCGCGCGCGGCGCTGCGGGTTGGTCGCGGCCCAAGCGGGCTGGGCGGCGGCGGCGTATTCAACGGCTTTGTTCAGCTCGTCACCATTGGCCAGCGGCACTTTGGCCTGCACTTCGCCGGTGGCGGGGTTCATCACATCGGCAAAGCGCCCGGAGGTGCCTTTGACGTGTTCGCCGTTCAGGTAATGGGTCATCTCTTGCATGATCGGTCTCCTCATATGGTTGGCGGCACGATAGCCTTGCAAAAAGCGATGTAACAGAGGAAGGATGGCAAAACCGTCTTGCATTTTTGCAAAGCGCCATGGGGCCGTTGAATGGATCAGAACTGGGACGACCTGCGGTTGTTTCTCGCCGTAGCGCGCGAAGAGAGCCTCTCGGCAGCCGGCAAGCTCTTGCGGCTCGATCCCGCAACGTTGGGGCGGCGCATGGCGCGGCTGGAGAAGACCTTGCAAACGGTGCTCTTTGTGAAATCCCCACAGGGTTACGCGCTAACCGAGGCGGGCAGCGACCTGATGCAACGCGCTACCAAGGCCGAACAGGCGATGCGCGCGGCCACAGCGGGGGTGCCGGTGCAGAGCGACCGCCTGTCGGGACAAATCCGCGTCGGAGCGCCGGACGGGGCGGCGAACTACCTGTTGCCGCAGGTCTGTGCGGCGATTGCGGCGCAGAACCCTGATTTGGATGTTCAGATCATCGCATTGCCACGGGTCTTTAACCTGTCGCGGCGCGAGGCGGATATGGCGATTGGCGTCTCCGCGCCCACGGCGGGGCGGTTGGTGGTGCAGAAGGTGACGGACTATAAGCTCCATCTTGCCGCTGCCGAAAGCTACCTCTCAGCCCATCCTCAGATCGCTTCGGTTGCTGATTTACAGCAGCACCGGATGGTGGGCTACATCCCAGACATGATCTTTGACCGCGAACTTGATTACCTTGCGGACCTCGGTGTGAACCGCGTGGCGCTGGCCTCGAACTCAGTCTCGGTACAGGTGCGGATGATCCAGCAGGGCGGGGGGGTCGGCATTGCGCATGACTTTTCGCTGCCTGCGACGCCGGGGGTGCGGCGGATCCTGACCGATGAGGTGAGCCTGACGCGCGCCTTCTATCTGATCCGCCATGCGGATGACCGACGCAACGCGCGGCTGTCAGCCTTTGCTGAAGCTTTGGCAGCAGGGCTGCGTGCCGAAACCGCACGGCTGGAGGCGTTGGCCGCCAGACGCGCTGCGCCAAAAGCTTGACAGAAAACGATTTCGCGGTGACGCTGAACCTCTGATTGCCGTGCAACCAAGGAGGCCTCAGGTGCTTGTATCACAGATTCTCAAGACCAAACCCGATGATAAGGTGGTCACGACCAAACCGGGCCTGTCCGTTTCCGAGGCGGCAAAGATGCTGTCGGAAAAGAAGATCGGGACATTGGTGATTTCTGCGGATGGTAAGACGCCGGACGGGATTCTCTCGGAACGCGACATTGTGCGGGAGTTGGGTCGTCAGGGTGCGGGCTGCCTGCAAAAGAATGTCGAGAGCATGATGACGACTAAGCTGGTGACCTGCAGCCGCGATGACCGTTCGGACGCAATCCTGCAAAAAATGACCGACGGGCGTTTTCGCCACATGCCAGTGCTGGAAGACGGCGAATTGGTCGGGCTGATCTCGCTCGGGGACGTGGTCAAGGCGCAGTTGCAGGAACTGTCGATGGAAAAGAAGGCGCTTGAAGGCATGATCATGGGGCGCTGAGGGCGTCTGGATTTGGTCAGGTCTGGTAACGCTAATCGGGTTGCACTCGGCCCGGTGAAATGCTTGGCTATGCCGCAACGCGGCAATATATCAGGACAATTCAATGCGCATAGGCCTCTATCCCGGTACTTTCGACCCGATCACGCTGGGCCATATCGACATCATCCGCCGCGCCGCGCGGATGGTGGATCGGCTGGTGATCGGCGTCGCGATTAACCGCGATAAGGGACCGCTGTTCACCCTTGAAGAGCGGGTGGAGATGATTGAAGCAGAATGTGTGCAATTGGCCGAGGAAACCGGGGTCGAGATCGTTGTGCATCCGTTCGAGAATTTGCTGATCGACTGTGCTCGCGACGTCGGCGCGCAGACGATTGTGCGCGGCCTGCGCGCGGTGTCGGACTTTGAATATGAATTCCAGATGGTTGGCATGAACCGCCAGCTTGACGATTCGATTGAGACGGTGTTTTTGATGGCCGAAGCGACCCATCAGGCCATTGCGAGTAAACTTGTGAAAGAGATCGCGCGTCTGGACGGGGATGTGAGCAAGTTCGTCACACCGGCGGTGAATGCGGAGTTGATCAAGCGGTTTGCGCAGGGATAACGGCCTGCGCGAATGCCGCAGGCGGAACGTCTAGCCCCACTGCGGCGCAAGGTATTTTTAAAAGGATGAAGATAGAAGGGGCGCGGCATCAATGCGTTGACGCGGCGCCTTTTGCTGGGCCGGGCAGGGTCAGCGCCAGAAGGCCATCCATTCGATCAAGGCAAAGAACTTCTTGCCGAGATAGACCATATGTTCGCTGCCAAAATAGTAACCGTCCACCAGCATTCCCACGATGATAACGAGGGCCAGCACGATGGCGATGCGGTTGGTCATATTGCGGCTCCCGGCGGGTTGCCCCTGATATTACAGGGACAACCCCGCCGTGCAAGGCTCAGCCGAGTTTGCCCATCGCGACGGCCACATCGGCCATGCGTACCGAGAAGGCCCATTCGTTGTCGTACCAGCCCAGCACCCGGACGGTGCGGCCCGCGACGACGATGGTCTGGTCGGGCGCGAAGATGCAGCTTTCTTCGGTATGGTTGAAATCAATTGAGACCTTTTGTTCGGGATCATAGGCCAGCACGCGTTTCATGGGCCCCTGAGCGGCAGCGCGGGCGGCGGCATTGATTTCTTCGACAGTCACGTCGCGGCTGGCTTGGAAGGTCAGGTCGACGGCGCTGACGTTCGGGGTGGGGACACGCATAGCGGTGCCGTCCAGCTTGCCTTTGAGCGCGGGCAGTACTTCGCCCAAAGCCTTGGCCGCGCCGGTTGAGGTCGGGATCAGCGCCATCGCCGCCGCACGGGCGCGGTAAAGGTCGTTGTGGCGGCGGTCGAGGGTGGGCTGGTCGCCAGTGTAACTGTGGATCGTCGTCATCAGACCGCTTTCGATGCCGACGGCGTCATGCATGACCTTCGCCAGCGGGGCGAGGCAATTGGTGGTGCAAGAGCCGTTGGAGATCATCCGGTCGGAGACCACAAGCTGATCGTCGTTCACCCCGTAGACGATGGTTTTGTCGACGTTCTTGCCGGGGGCAGAGAGCAAGACCCGTTTGGCGCCATTCTCAAGATGCACATTGGCTTTGTTGCCGTCGTTGAACTTGCCGGTGCATTCCAGAACCACATCGCAGCCGGACCAGTCCAACTCTTCGAGGTTATAGGTGGACATCATTTCAATGTCGTTCTGTCCAAGGTTCATATAGCCGTCATCGACGTTCACTTCGCCCGGAAAGCGACCATGTACGGAATCGTATTTGATCAGATGAGCCGCGGTGTTGAGTGGGCCGGTGGCATTAACCTTGATCACTTCGATGTCGTCGCGGCCCGAGGCTGCGATATGGCTAAGCGTACAGCGGCCAATGCGGCCAAATCCGTTGATGCCAACTTTGATGGTCATGGTGCAATCCTTTTTCCCGGCCAATGCTGGGCCGTATGTCGGGGGTCGCGCGCTCTATATCCGTGGCGGGCAGGCAGGGGAAAGGGGCAAATCCACCTGATTTCGGTATGTTAGCGTTAAACCTGGATGTTAGCGGTAAAGCTCGGCGCTGGTCGGGGACTTGCCAGATGCGGCGTACATGCTACTTCGGACGGAACGGAACGAAGGGGCGTAAGATGAGCGGATTGATTGCACTGGTGGATGACGTGGCGGCGATCGCCAAAGTCGCAGCGGCAAGCGTAGATGATGTGATCGGCCAGGCGGCGAAAGCCGGGTCGAAAGCGGCTGGTGCGGTGATCGACGATGCCGCCGTATCGCCAAAATACGTTCAAGGATTTAGCGCGGAGCGGGAATTGCCGGTGATCTGGCGGATCACCAAGGGATCCCTGCGTAATAAACTGTTGTTTCTGCTGCCTGCTGGCTTGGCGTTGTCGAATTTTGCGCCTTGGGCGATTCCACCTTTGCTGATGTTGGGGGGCGCTTACCTGTGTTTTGAGGGGGCCGAGAAAGTCGCCCATGCGATCGGATTGTCTGAAGGACACGAAGACTACCCCGAGAAAGACAAAGTCATCGAAGACCCTGCGCATCTTGAGGAGCAAAAGGCGGCCGGGGCGATTAAGACGGATTTTATCCTTTCCGCAGAGATTATGACCATTGCCTTGGCCGCAATCCCGGAAAGCAATTTCTGGATGGAGGCGGCGACGCTTGCCGCGGTGGCAGTGATGATCACTGTGGCGGTTTACGGGGCCGTGGCATTGATCGTGAAGATCGACGATCTGGGGCTTTTGATGGCGGAGCGCGGGCGTTTTGGCGCGACCCGTGCAGTCGGGCGTGCTTTGGTGCGGGGGATGCCGGGGTTCTTAAAACTGCTCACACTGATCGGCACGGCGGCGATGCTCTGGGTGGGCGGTTCAATCATCATCCACGGGCTTGATCAAATGGGCTTCTCTGCCCCCTATGACTGGATCCACGATATTGCGGTGGCCGTCGGGCTCGCGGTGCCGGAGAACCTGACCGGCGCGGTGGAATGGATCACCACGGCGGCGATTGACGGAATCTTTGGGCTGGCTCTTGGTCTGCTACTTATCCCCGTGGGCGAAAAGATTATTACGCCGATCTGGCGCAAGGTCTTTCACAAAGCGGCTGTTTGAGACCTGCTTATCCAGCGCCACCGCCAAGTGAAAAAGGCCCGCCCGGTTTTCCGGACGGGCCTTTTTGATAGAACAGTGGTTTATTACAGCAGTGCTTTGGCTTTATCGGCGACATTTTGAGCCGTGAAGCCGAACCGCTCAAACAGTTCCTCTGCCGGAGCCGAAGCGCCGAAGCGATCCATGCCAACAAAATCGGCTTTGCCGAATTTGCCGCGCTCGCCTAGGAGCCACTGATCCCAGCCCTGACGTACACCAGCCTCGATACCGACGCGCACGGCGCCACCGGGCAGCACGCGCTTGCGGTAGGCTTCGTCCTGGGCCGCGAACAGTTCCATACAAGGCATAGAGACGACACGGGTGCCAATGCCTTCGGCCTGCAACAGCTCACGCGCTTCCATGGCCACATGCACTTCCGAGCCGGTGGCGATCAGAATGACCTGACGCTTGCCTTCGGCATCAGCGAGCACATAGGCGCCTTTTTCGGTGAGGTTGTTGTTCTTGTGCTCCAAACGCACGGTCGGCAGGCCTTGGCGGGTGAGTGACAGAACCGAAGGTGTGGTTTTCGAGGTGAAGGCAATCTCCCATGCTTCAGCCGTTTCAACCGCGTCGGCGGGGCGGAAGACGTAAGTATTCGGCGTGCTGCGCGAGATGGCCAGATGCTCGACCGGCTGGTGGGTCGGGCCGTCTTCGCCCAGACCAATGCTGTCATGCGTCATCACAAATGCCGTAGGGATTTGCATCAGGGCTGCAAGGCGCATGGAGGGGCGCGCATAGTCGGTGAAACACATGAAGGTGCCGCCGTAGGGGCGGATGCCGCCGTGCAGGGCCATGCCGTTCATCGCCGCCGCCATACCGTGTTCGCGGATGCCCCAGTAGACATAGCGCCCACCGCGGTTGTCGACGTCAAAGACTCCCAGATCGGAGGTCTTGGTGTTGTTGGAGCCGGTGAGGTCCGCCGAGCCGCCGACGGTTTCGGGCAGGATCGGGTTCAGCACTTCGAGAGCTTTTTCGCTCGCTGCACGGGTCGCCATTTTGGGCGCGGACTCGGAGATCTGTTTCTTAAACGCCTTGACGGTCGCGCTCATCTTCTTGGGCGCGTCCAGTGCCAGTGCACGGTTGAAGGTCTCGCGCTTGTTGCGAGGCATGCTGTCGAACCGCTCTTCCCACTCACGGCGCGCGTCAGCACCGCGTTTGCCGATTTCTTCCCAGGCGGATTTTACGTCGGCCGGCACTTCGAAAGGTCCGGTTGTCCAGCCGTAGGCTTTCTTCGCCTCGGCCATCTGGTCGGCGTCGGTCAGGGCGCCGTGGCCTTTGGAAGTATCCTGCGCCGCGTGGCCAAGGGCGATGTGCGTTTTGCAGGCGATCATCGTCGGCAGGTCGGTGGCTTTCGCCTCGGTTAGCGCCGCGTCGATCTCATCCGGGTTGTGGCCGTCAACTTCGATGACGTGCCACTGGGCTGCTTTGAAACGCGCCACCTGATCAGTGTTGTCGGACAGGGTGACGGGGCCGTCGATGGTGATGTTGTTGTTATCCCACATCACGATGAGCTTGGAGAGCTTGTGACGGCCTGCCAGCGTGATTGCTTCTTGGCTCACGCCTTCCATCAAGCAACCGTCGCCCGCGATAACATAGGTGTGGTGATCCACAACCTTCTGCCCGTACTGCGCGCGCAGCATCTCTTCGGCCATCGCGAAACCGACCGAATTGGCAATGCCCTGACCCAGCGGGCCAGTCGTCGTCTCAATCGCGTCAGCGAGGAAGTTCTCCGGGTGGCCCGCGGTGCGCGCGCCCATCTGACGGAAGTTTTTCAGCTCTTCGATGGGGAACTGTGCGCAGCCTGTCAGGTGCAGCAGCGAATAGATCAGCATCGAGCCGTGGCCTGCCGACAGGATGAAACGGTCGCGATCGGGCCAAAGCGGGTTGGCCGCGTCGAACTTCAGATGCTTTTCAAAGAGCACAGTCGCCACATCGGCCATGCCCATCGGCATGCCGGAGTGGCCAGAGTTCGCGGCAGCGACGGCGTCAAGGGTCAGCGCGCGGATGGCGGTGGCCTTGGACCAATGATCAGGGTTGGCTTGGGCGAGGGCTTGAAGATCCACGGGGGGCATCCTTTGGGGCTAAGGCAAATTTGGCCCGTGCATACCAGCGAACGGGCAAAGTTCAAGCATAACCACGCCCTACATGGGCGGTGCGGCGCGGATCGGCGTCGGCGTCGGATGAACAGCGCCTGCCAAGCCGCTGAATCAAAAGGGGGGGCGCATTTGCTTGCGGCTTTGGCTAGGATCGCAGAAACCGGCCGCCGGGGCGATTCGCCGCGCGGTGCATGGCGCCATGTCGGTAGGGTATCCCGTGGCAAGATGTCGGCATACGACCGACAGGATAAGAACGAGTGAGGAGACTTCATGCTGATGAGCGAACTTGACGAGTATCAACGCCGCATCACGGCCGCGATGGACCGGGTCGCCAAAGGGCTGGACCGGGTCAAGCCGGCCCCCGCAGAACCGGATGAGGATATCGTGCAGGCCTTGGAGGAGGAGCGCCTCGCCAATGCACAGTTGAGCGAACGGTTGCGGACGCTAAAGGACGGCTACGAAGGTGAATTGGCCGCTCTGCGCGATCAGGTCGAAGCCGGTGCTGCACAGATGGGCCAGATTGACCTGGATCTACAACGGGTGCGTCAGGCCAATGAACAGCTTTCCGAAGCCTGCGAGAAACTGCGCGAAGCCAATGCCGAAGGGCTGGCCGATCCCAAATTGATCGACACTGCGGTGATTGCCGAGTTGGAAAGCCTACGCGCGACGCGCAACATCGAAATGGCTGAGATCGACGCGGTACTGAGCGCGCTGGCCCCCTTGGTCGAAGAGACCGAGGCAGATGACAGCCCGGCGCCTGCCGCTTTTGATGACAGCAGCGACGACGCCACATCAAAGACAGGAGACACCAACTGATGCCTGAGGTCAGAATTACCATTGGCGGCCGCCAGTTCGAGGTTGCCTGTCAGGAAGGCGAAGAAAGCTATCTGCATGCCGCGGCCAAAATGTTGGATGACGAGGCCCGCGTGCTTAGTGACCAAGTGGGCCGGATGCCTGAAGCGCGGATGCTGCTGATGGCGGGTCTGCTGTTGGCCGATAAGACTGCCAGCGTTGAAGACCAAATCGCCGAAGTGCGCGCAGAACTGGCCGAACGCGAAGCCGAACTGGCCGCACTGCGCAACGTTAAGATCGAGCCTGAACGCATTGAGGTGCCGGTCGTGCCGCAGGGCGTCAAAGACACATTGGCCGAATTGGCCGCCCGTGCCGAGGCACTGGCCGCCGAGGTGGACGAAAAGACCGCTGACTAAGCGACCGGCGCGGCGCGTCCTTTCGCAGGATTGCGCCGCGCTTGCGAATATGCTCTGGGGCGGCATCAGCACCGCATCGCGGTGACCTCTATCACCAGCAGCAGGATGTTCCCCATGACCGACAAGCCCCGCATCATTATCTCCAGCGACCACGCCGACATCGCCCTGCGCCAAGACATTGCGCGTCATGTGGCCGAGCGTGGTTTTACGGTTGAGGACATTGGTCCCGAGACTGCCGAGAGCACCGATTACCCCAAACACGGTGAAGCGGCAGCACGGCGCATTGCGGCGGGGGAGTTTGACCTTGGTATCCTGATCTGCGGCACAGGGCAGGGGATCATGATGGCGGCCAATAAGGTCAAAGGCATCCGCTGTGGGGTTTGTGCCGATACGTTTTCGGCCAAGATGATCCGGGCGCATAATGATGCGAACATGCTGTCGATGGGCGCGCGGGTGATCGGAGGCGGTCTGGCGCTTGAGATTGTGGATGCGTTTCTCGACACTGCGTTTGAAGGCGGGCGTCATGGCCGTCGCGTGGATATGATCACAGCGATTGAAGACTGAAGCAGAGGCACCGCCGGGGCGCGCCCGACCTAGGGGGCGTTCGGACGGTGTTTTGGGGTTGGGTTGACCCCGCAAACGCTAAGCTGAATGAAATGTGCTACGTTGCAATCACGCCCTCCGGGGGGAGGCCTGGCGGTGCCGGGCGGAAGGGCGCTGATGTCAGATACAAAAACACCCCGGAGGGCCAAGCCGCTCCGGGGTGTTTTTCGTTTAACCTATCGTCGCTTTAGCCATTTAACCTATCGTCGCTTTAGCCATTGGCTTCGCGGATCTTTTCCGCAGCGTCCTTATCAAAGGCCACACCGTTTTCAGCAAACAGCGTGTCCAACTCGCCCGACAGCGTCATCTCAGTGATGATGTCACAGCCGCCAACGAACTCGCCTTTGACGTAAAGCTGCGGGATGGTCGGCCAGTCAGAGAAATCCTTGATCCCCTGACGCAGGCCTTCGTCGGACAACACGTTCACGTCCGAGAAATCCACGCCCATATAGTTCAGCACCCCGGCCACACGGCTGGAGAACCCGCACTGCGGCATCTCTTTGGTGCCTTTCATAAACAGCACCACGTCGTTCTTGGTGATCTGCTCTTTGATCTGGCTTGCAGCATCGCTCATGTCATTTGTCCTTCGCATCTGATTTCTTGAATGCAGCGTGATAGCGCCGCGCATAGGTTTCATCATCGGCCCAGGGCTTCACGTCCACCTCGGCACCGCCAAGGAAAAACCCGCCCCGTTTCCGGGTCCAGTTCGTATGTCCGCGCTCAAGGCTCTCATTCCGCCGCGCCACGCTGGCCACGGCATCAAGGTCCATCGCCTCCATCCCCAGCGGCACCTTGCCGGTCTCAGGACGGGCAGGCTGGCGCTGCGACAGGGGCACATGGCGACCCGCCCGCGCACGGTGCTGAGCATAGGCCACGGCGGCGATAACGCCCAGAACCGCGCCTATGCCCCAGACCCACATGATCAGTCCGGCGCCCGTGTTGTCAGCGCCAGTGCATGCAGGTCGCCGTTCGAGCCGTCCATCTTGCCCTTGAGTGCCGCATAGACAGCACGCTGCTGTTGCACGCGGTTCATGCCGCGAAAGCTTTCGTCCACGACCATCGCGGCCATATGCACCCCGTCATTGCCTTCGACGGTGATCTTGGCATCTGGAAAAGACGCGCGGATCAGGTCTTCGATTTCGCTGGCTTGCATCGGCATGTCGGGTGGCTCCGGCTGTTCATGTAATCTTGCGCTAGATGTAGTGCCGCATAGCGCCGCGTGCAAGCCGATGGCGCCGGGGTTTCGCGCATTGACCTTTGGGCGCGAAGCGCGACACTCTGACGGCGACAGGAAAGGAAACAAGATGGACCGCATCCCCGAACAGGCGCTCGCATGGGCCGAGGCCGGACAGCCCGTGGCGCTGGCCACGGTGGTCGAGACGTGGGGCTCCGCGCCGCGCCGTGCGGGCGCGCAATTGGTGGTGGCGGGCGACGGGACAATGATGGGCTCGGTCTCGGGCGGCTGCGTCGAAGGGGCGGTGGTTGTTGAGGCGCTGGAGGCGCTGGAACACGGCAAGACGCGGCTGTTGGAATATGGCGTCAGCGATGGCGACGCCTTTGCCGTGGGGCTGGCCTGTGGCGGGACGATTAAAGTGCTGGTCGAGCCGGTGAGGCCGGATGCGTTGAGCGTTAAGTTGCTGGGCGATCTGGTGGCGGCCCGGGCGGCGCGCGAAGCTGTCGCCTATGAGGTGGCGCTTGATGGCAGCGCTCGACGGTTGGTGAGCGAAGGCCATACCGACAGATTCCGCCGCGACCGCTCTGGCGTCGACGAGGAGACCGGGCACTTCATCGCCATCCACAACCCGCCGCTGCGTCTGGTGATCGTCGGCGCGGTGCATATCGCGCAGCATTTGGTCAGCATGGCGCGGGAGGCGGGGTTTGATCCCGTAGTCGTCGATCCCCGCGAAGCCTTTGGCTCGCCCGCGCGTTTCCCCGACTGCAAGCTGATGAACGACTGGCCCGACGTGGCCCTGCGCGAGATCGGGCTGGATACGCGCTCTGCTGTGGTGCTGCTGACCCATGACCCGAAACTCGACGATCCGGCCCTGCATGTGGCGCTTGGGTCTGAGGCGTTCTACATCGGCGCGCTCGGCTCGACCCGGACCCAAGCCAGCCGCTTGGCGCGGTTGGAAGAGGCGGGCTTTGACCCGGACCAAGCCGCCCGTATTCACGGGCCCGTGGGGCTCAACATCGGCGCGGCCAGCCCGGCAGAGATTGCGGTGTCGATCCTCGCCGAAATGATCCAAACTCTGCGCCGCCCATGAGGTTCGGCCCGGTTCCCCTGAGCGAAGCCGAGGGCGCGACGCTGGCGCATTCGGTGGCGCTGCCGAATGGGCGATTGCGCAAGGGCAGGGTCCTGAGCGCCGAAGACATCAGCACCATGAACGCCGCCGGGATCGCCGACGTCATCGTCGCGCAACTTGATCCCGATGACGTGGACGAAGACACCGCCGCCGCCCAGCTTGCCAAGGCCCTCTGCGGGCCGGGGCTGCGCATGTCGAACGCCTTTACCGGGCGGGTTAATCTGCTGGCCGATGGGCCCGGCGTGGTCGAACTGAACCGCGACGCGTTGGAGGCGGTGAACGCAGTCCATCCGATGATTACATTGGCCACCGTGCCGCCGTTCCAACAGATGGCGGCGGGCGGGATGGTCGCGACGATCAAGATCATTTCCTACGGGGTGCCTGAAGCTGCCTTGAACGCCGCATGTATGGCTGCTGGCAGCGATGCGTTGCACCTCCGAGCGCCACAGCTACGCGATGCGACCCTAATCGTGACTAACGTAGACGGCGGCGCGGGGGACAAGGGCCGGGCCGCGATTGAAACGCGACTGGACGCGCTTCGAGTAGGGCTGACGGAGGTGGTCAGCGTGGCGCATCAGGTCGGACCTCTGACCGAAGCCATCGCCAAAGCCACAACCGACCTCGTCCTGATCCTCACCGCCTCGGCCACCTCTGACATCAACGACGTCGCGCCGACTGCCTTGCGCCGAGCGGGCGGCGAGGTCGAACGCTTCGGAATGCCGGTTGACCCTGGCAACCTGCTGTTTCTCGGCCAGCTTAACGCGCGACCGGTCATCGGCCTGCCGGGCTGCGCCCGCTCGCCTGCGCTGAACGGGGCGGATTGGGTGCTGTCGCGGGTGATCTGCGGCATCCCTGTCACCAGCCAAGACATCGCGGCGATGGGCGTCGGCGGGCTGCTCAAAGAAATCCCCACACGTCCACAACCGCGCAACCCCACCAAGGGGGCGGGCGGGCGCTGATCGAAAGACCTGCAAAAAAACCTGTTCTCAACGTAGACGTGTCGTGCTTAACTGCCCTTAACAAGCGTACAAAAACGGGAGGACGAACATGACACAGGTCAAGATGACCGTGAACGGCAAAGCCGCGTCGGGCGAGGTGGAGGGCCGCACGCTGCTGGTGCATTTCCTGCGCGACGATCTGGAGCTGACCGGCACCCATGTGGGCTGCGACACCAGCCAATGCGGGGCCTGCGTGGTTCACGTCAACGGCAATGCGGTCAAGGCTTGCACCATGTTCGCGGTTGAGGCCGATGGGGCCGAGGTCGAGACCATCGAAGGCCAAGCGGCGGAGGATGGCACGCTCAACACCATCCAGCAGGCGTTTCAGGATCACCACGGGCTGCAATGCGGCTTTTGCACGCCGGGCATGGTGATGTCGGCGGCAGCTCTGCTCAAGGACAACCCGAAACCCACCGAGGCCGAAGTGCGCCATTACCTTGACGGCAACATCTGCCGCTGCACGGGCTACCACAATATCGTCAAAGCGATCATGGCCGCCAGCGGTCAGGACGTGAGCGCGCTCGCGGCGGAGTAACGCCGGACGGCAACACAGTCGCGCAGCGCATACCGGAAACGGCGGAGGGAGGTCCGCTAGACCCGGCAGCCGCGTGACAGATAGGGTGCTCGTGCACCGTCACCAAACGGGAGGACAACATGCCAAAGGATATCGAACCAGAGCGCGGAATTGGGGCCAGCAGCAAAAGGCGCGAGGACGTGCGTTTTCTGACCGGCACGGGGCGCTACACGGATGACATCAACCTGCGCCGCCAGACCCATGTCTTTTTCCTGCGCTCGGATGTGGCGCATGGCACGCTCACCGGGGTCGATACCTCGGCAGCCGAAGACATGCCCGGCGTGCTCAAGATTTTCACCGGTGCGGACTTTGCAGAGATCGGCGGCATGCCCTGTGGTTGGCAAATCACCGACAAACACGGCCAGCCGATGCAGGAGCCGAAGCACCCCGTCTTGGCCCATGAAAAGGTCCGCCATGTGGGCGAGCCCATCGCCGCTGTCGTGGCCGAGACCTTGGCCCAAGCGCGTGACGCGGCTGAGGCGATTGTTGTCGATATTGACGAGCTGCCCGCCGTGGTGAACATGAAGGACGCGGTCAAGGACGGTGCGCCCAAGGTGCATGACGATCTGACCAGCAACCTGTGCTACGATTGGGGCTTCGTTGAAGAAAACAAGGACGCGGTGAATAAGGCGTTTGACGACGCCGCCCATGTCACCACGCTTGAACTGGTCAACAACCGCCTCGTTGCGAACCCGATGGAGCCACGTGTGGCGATCGGCGACTACAACCGCGCTGACGGGGAGCATACGCTCTACACCACCAGCCAGAACCCGCATGTGATCCGTCTGTTGATGGGTGCTTTCGTGCTGGGCATCCCTGAGCACAAGCTGCGGGTGGTGGCCCCCGATGTGGGTGGCGGTTTCGGCACCAAGATCTTCCATTATCAGGAAGAGGCCTTTTGCACCTTCGCGGCCAAAGCCGTCGGACGCCCGGTCAAATGGACATCGAGCCGGTCTGAGGCTTTCATGTCCGACGCCCATGGCCGAGACCATGTGACCAAGATTGAACTGGCGCTGGACGCGGACAACAACTTCACCGCCCTGCGCACCGATACCTATGCAAATATGGGGGCGTATCTCTCGACCTTCGCGCCCTCGGTGCCCACATGGCTGCACGGCACGCTGATGGCCGGGAACTACAAGACGCCGTTGATTTATGTGAACGTCAAGGCGGTGTTTACCAACACGGTGCCAGTTGATGCCTACCGCGGTGCGGGGCGGCCTGAGGCGACCTATCAATTGGAGCGGCTGATCGACAAAGCGGCGCATGAGTTGAAGGTCGACCCGATCAAGCTGCGGCGGCAGAACTTTGTCACTGAGTTCCCCTATGCCACGCCTGTGGCGGTGGAATATGACACCGGCGATTACAACGCCACGATGGACAAGCTTGAAGAGATCGCCGACCACGCGGGCTTTGAGGCGCGGCGCAAAGAAAGCGAGGCCAAGGGCAAGCTGCGCGGCTTTGGGGTGAACTGCTATATCGAGGCCTGCGGCATTGCGCCGTCGAACCTTGTCGGCCAACTCGGCGCGCGGGCGGGGCTTTATGAATCTGCCACGGTGCGGGTCAACGCCACCGGCGGGCTGGTCGTCATGACCGGTAGCCATAGCCACGGGCAGGGGCATGAGACCTCTTTCGCGCAGGTGGTGGCGGACATGATCGGGATCGACGAGAACATGGTTGAGATCGTGCATGGCGACACGTCGAAAGTGCCGATGGGCATGGGGACCTATGGCTCGCGCTCGCTCGCCGTGGGTGGCAGTGCGATGGTCCGGGCGACGGAAAAGATCATCGCCAAGGCCAAGAAGATCGCCAGCCATCTGCTGGAGGCCTCGGAAGGGGATATCGAGTTGAAGGACGGTGCCTTTAGCGTGGCGGGCACGGATAAATCGGTGGCTTGGGGGGATGTGACCCTCGCCGCCTATGTGCCGCATAATTATCCGCTGGAGGAGATCGAGCCGGGGTTGGAGGAGACAGCGTTCTACGACCCGTCGAACTTTACCTACCCGGCGGGCGCCTATGCCTGCGAGGTGGAACTGGACCCGGAGACCGGGCATGTGAGCATTGAGCGTTTCACGGCTGCTGATGACTTTGGCAATGTGGTGAACCCGATGATCGTGACCGGGCAGGTGCACGGCGGTCTGGCCCAAGGGATCGGGCAGGCGATGCTTGAGAACTGCGCCTATGATGAGGACGGCCAACTGCTCAGCGCGTCTTATATGGATTACGCCATGCCGCGCGCGAGTGATCTGCCGTTCTATGATGTAGACCATTCCTGCCAGACGCCTTGCACGCACAATCCCTTGGGGGTGAAGGGCTGTGGCGAGGCCGGCGCGATTGGGTCGCCACCGGCGGTCGTCAACGCGGTGCTTAATGCGATGCGCTCGGGCGGCAAGGACATTGGCCATATCGATATGCCAGTCAGCCCGGCGCGGGTCTGGGACGCGATGAATGGGTGACGCATGGTGCCTGTTGATGCGGCCGGGGGGTTTGCACCCCCGGACCCCCGCAGGAATATTTTTGGCTAAAAAGAGTAGGGGCGACGCGCCTGGGGCGGCCTCTGGGAAGGATAAAAGATGTATGATTTTGAGATAGAACGTCCGGGCAGCGTGGCGGATGCGGTCAAGGCTTTGGGACAGGAGGATGCCCAAGCGCTGAGTGGGGGGCAGACGTTGATCCCCACGCTAAAGGCGCGTTTGGCGATGCCCTCTGTGCTGGTGTCCTTGACCGGGATTGAAGACATGAAAGGAGTCGAGACCCGCGATGGCGCGTTGTGGATCGGCGGCGGCACAACCCATGCAACTGTGATGCGCGAGGCGGCGGATGCCTATCCGGCCCTTGCTGGGCTTGCGGCACGGATCGGTGATCCAGCGGTGCGCAACCGCGGCACACTCGGTGGATCGCTGGCAAACAACGATCCTTCGGCCTGTTATCCCGCAGCGGTTCTTGCCAGCGGGGCCACCGTGGAAACAGACCGACGCGAAATTGCAGCCGATGATTACTTTGACGGGATGTTCACCACGGCTTTGGAGGAGGGCGAGATCATCACGGGCGTCCGCTTTTTGATCCCGCAGGCGGCGCATTACGAAAAGTTCATTCAGCCTGCCTCGCGCTTTCCATTGGTCGCGGCCTATGTCGCGCGTTTTTCGGATGGGGTCCGGGTCGCCATCACGGGGGCATCAAACAACGGCGTGTTCCGATGGGCTGAGGCCGAAGCGGCGCTGTCCAGCAATTTCAGTGCAAGTGCTTTGGACGGCAAGACGCTTGATGGAAGTGACATGATCAACGATTTACACGGCAGCGGAGCCTACCGCGCGCATCTTTGCGCGGTGATGACACGCCGTGCGGTAGAGGCCATCGGCTGATAGCGAATAACACTCGTGAGTGAACAGGACGCGCCCTCACCAAGGGCGCGTTATTTTTATTGGCTAAACCATTGATATTGGATAGCGGAACTTGCAGCCCCATTATGCGTTAGGTGACAAGCGCTGCCCGAACGGCGTTCCCGTAATAATGAGGACGTAAGCATGAAGAACCTACTTAAATCAACTACTTCGCTGGGATTGAGCCTCGCGCTGGCATTCCCGCATGGTGCCTTTGCACAAGACCAAAACGTGCCAGAATGCGGCCCAGTGGGTGAAGCCACCGAATTTCCCTGCGCCTTTGACGATCAAACCGTCGAAAGCGAAGAAGAGTTGCGCATTGCAACTGATTTGAGCGCAGACGCTGAGGCAAGTGCCGAAGCGGATGGCGAAAGAAGCGAGGAATCCGCTGAAGCTCAGTCTGAGCGTGACATCCAAGTCCAGATGGACGACGAGGTAAAGGTCGAAGGTGAAGCCGCTGTAGAGGGTGAAGCTACTGCAGATAGCGACGCAGCTGCTGAGACTGCTACAGATGGCGCAGCCGACGCAGAAGCCGCCGCGCAGGAAGCTGCAACTGCAGCTGAAGAAGCTGCCGCAGCCGCCGAAGCACAAGCCGCTGAGCAAGCTGCTGCTGCCGAAGCACAGACCGCTGCTGAAGCAGATGCCGCCGCTGAGGCACAGGCTGCTGCAGACGCTGCTGCCGCAGCTGAGGCCGACGCTGCCGCCGCAGCTGCTGCAGAAGCAGAGGTTCAGGAAACTGAAGCCGCGAGAAGCGAAGAGTCCACTGAAGCCCAGTCTGAGCGTGATATCCAAGTTCAAATGGATGACACAGCTACGACGGAAAGCGACGCCGCTGCTGCTCAGAGCACCGACACCACGACTAACGCAGACGTTGCTGCTGAAGCCGCCAATGGTGAAGCCGATGCGGAGGCAGAAGCCGCCATGACCGACGAAGAGCTTCAAGCGCGCGAAGAGCGTCGTGAAGCTCGCCGCGAAGAGCGTCGTGCAGAACGCCGGGCCGAGCGTGAAGCAGCCGCAGCCGCCGCCGCCGCTGCCGCAGAGAGCACAACCGAAGCTGAGGTTGTGACTGAGGAAGTGACAGAAGAAGATGTGCGTAGCTCGGAAGAAGAGTTTGACACAAAAGTCTCGGCTGCTGGTGAAACTTCGCCAGAGGTTGAAGAGGACGACGGCCTGTCCGACTTCGAAAAAGCTCTGCTGCTGGGCCTTGGTGCCGTAGCTGTCGGTTCGGTTCTGAACAATGGGGAAAAAATCGTCAGCCGCTCGGGCGACCGTCTGGTTATTCAAGACCCCGATGGTCAGTTGCGCGTGTTGAAGGATGACAATGCTCTGATCCGCCAACCCGGTGATCAGGTCCAGACTCAGACCTTCGACGATGGCTCGACCCGTACAATCGTAACCAAAGCCGATGGCAGCCGGATCGAAACTATCCGCGCGCGAGATGGCTCGGTGCTGCGTCGTACGAACTTTGACGCTCAGGGTCGCGAATACGTCTTGGTTGACGACCTTGTAGAAGAGCAGGAAGTCATCGTCTCGGAACTGCCGCAAGTTCAAGAAACTCAGGAATTGCGCATCGCGAGCAAGCAGGACGAAGAAGCGCTTCGCCGAGCTCTGCAAGCTGAACAGCGTGCGGACCAAGGCCGGACTTTCTCTCTCCGTCAGGTGCGTGAAATCCAAGAGGTGCGTTCGCTTGCGCCACAGCTTGAACTGGATGCCGTGCGCTTCCCAACCGGGTCGGCCGCAATTCAGCCAGAGCAGGCCAAAGCCTTGGCCAATATCGGCGCCACTTTGAAGGACATGATCCAAAAAGATCCGCGCACCGTGATCCTCGTTGAAGGTCACACGGACGCAGTAGGCGACGCGAGCTACAACCTCGCATTGTCGGACCGTCGTGCGGAAACTGTGGCACTGGCTCTGACAGAGTACTTTGACGTACCGCCAGCGAACTTGGTCACTCAGGGCTATGGTGAAAGCCAACTGCGCGTGCCGACGAACAGTGCGGAACCAGCAAACCGCCGTGCCGTTGTTCGTAACATTTCGGGTCTGCTGCGCTAAGCGACCCGCGACACGACAACAAACAACGCCCCCGGAGAAATCCGGGGGCGTTTTCTATTCGCGCTGTCATGACACCGAAACCTGTAATTGGCTGGTGCCGACTAACTTACTTGTTCGGCAGCGGTCCGATCACCATGACCATCTGGCGGCCTTCCATCTTGGGGAAGTTCTCAACCCGGCCCATATCCTTGGTGTCTTCAGCAACACGCTCAAGCAGCTCACGACCAAGGTTTTGGTGCGCCATTTCACGGCCGCGGAAGCGCAGCGTGATCTTCACCTTGTCGCCACCTTCAAGGAACTTGAAGACGTTCCGCATTTTCACATCGTAGTCGTTCGTGTCCGTATTCGGGCGGAACTTGACCTCTTTGATCTCGATGATCTTTTGCTTCTTGCGGGCTTCGCTCTCACGCTTTTGCTGTTCATATTTGAACTTGCCGAAATCCATGATCTTACAAACAGGCGGATTGGCGTTTGGCGAGATCTCGACCAAGTCGAGCCCGGCTTCGTCGGCCATTTCCATGGCACGCGACGGGGTCACAACGCCGACGTTTTCACCGTCCGCACCGATCAGGCGGATTTCATTTGAGCGGATCTTGTCGTTGACGCGCGGGCCGGTGTCTCTTTGCGGCGGCGCGTTATGAGGTCTGCGAGCGATGGTAATGGTCCTTTGATTGTTACCTATTCCGAGACTGCAAGTTAAACCCGGCAGGGGGCTTCTTCAAGCCGCAAAATCGCGCTCTTGGTGGGGTTTGCACCGTTTTCCCCTTGTCGTCGGACGATTGTGGCGTAATTGACGAAGGAACAGACGCGCGGGTAATCTCACTCTGCGCTGCTAGGTGATAAGGGGAATGACATGAAGAACTTGGTCTGGTTGGTTGTCGCGGCGATTATTGCGCTCGGAGGCTACATGCTTTTCACCGGTAAGGGACCGCAGGAAGTCGCCTCAGAGGCGTCCGACGCGATTAATGCGCCAGCAGTGGTGGAGGAGGTGACAGACGCCGCTGAAAAGGCAGGTGAGGCGATCACCGAGGTCGTAGACGACGCCACCCAGAGTGCGAATGACGCCGCGGAAGACGTGACCGAATAAGGGCGGGCGAAGCCGAAGCGCTTTGACCCAAAAGGCCGCGTTCCGAATTGGAGCGCGGCCTTTTTTATAGGTAAATGTCGTTCGCGCCTATTCGGCGGCGGGCTTCATCTGAAACCCTTCTTTGATTTGGTCGGCAGGCGTCACCGGATATTCCCCGGAGAAACAGGCATCGCAATACTGCGGACAGTCGGCCTTGCGGCCTTCAGCTTCACCCACCGCGCGATAGAGCCCATCGAGCGAGATGAATTTGAGGCTATCGACCTGCAAATGATCGCGCATTTCCTCTTCGGACATCGTCGCCGCCAAAAGTTTCTCGCGCTGCGGTGTATCGACCCCATAAAAACAAGGCCAAGCTGTGGGCGGGGAAGCGATGCGGAAGTGAACCTCGGCGGCGCCCGCGTCTAGGATCATTTCCTTAATCTTGCGCGAGGTGGTGCCGCGCACAACCGAGTCGTCCACAAGGATCACCCGTTTGCCCTTAATGAGCGCTCGGTTCACATTGAGTTTGAGCCGCACACCCATGTTCCGAATCTGTTCGGTCGGCTCAATAAAGGTCCGGCCCATGTATTGGTTGCGGATGATACCCATCGCATAGGGGATACCGGATTCCAGACTGAAACCAATCGCCGCAGGGGTGCCGCTGTCGGGCACGGGGCAGACCAGATCCGCATCGACGGGGCTTTCCTTGGCCAATTCGCGACCGATGTTCTCGCGTGTTTCATAGACCGACCGGCCACCAAGGATACTGTCGGGGCGGCTGAAATAGACATGCTCAAAAATGCAAAAGCGCGATGCCATGCGGCGGAAGGGGAAGTGGCTTTCAACGCCCTTTTCGGTGATCACGACCATCTCACCGGGTTCAACCTCGCGGACAAACTCCGCGCCGATGATATCGAGTGCGCAGGTTTCCGAACTAAGCGCCCAACCGTCGCCAACGCGTCCCAAGACCAAGGGTCGTACGCCCAAAGGATCGCGAACGCCCATCAGTTTGGTGCGCGTCATGGCGACAACAGAAAACGCGCCTTCTACACGGCGCAAGGCATCTTCCATCCGCTCAGGGATGTTGCGTTGTAGCGACCGGGCCATCAGGTGAATGATACATTCACTGTCCGACGAGGACTGAAAGATCGAGCCATGTTCGATCAATTCGCGCCGCAGAGCATTGGCATTGGTGATATTGCCGTTATGCGCAATGGCAGCACCGCCCATGGCAAACTCGCCAAAGAACGGCTGCACGTCGCGGATCGCGGTCGGACCCTTGTTGCCAGAGGTTGAATAACGAACATGTCCGATCGACAATTCGCCAGGCAGGGTTTCCATCACATCCTGCGAGGTGAAGTTATCTCTGACATAGCCGAACCGGCGGGCAGACTGGAAGCCGGCCTGCGGGTCATAGCTGACGATGCCGCCTGCCTCCTGACCTCGGTGCTGGAGTGCGTGTAGGCCAAGCGCTACGAAGTTGGCAGCATCGGCAACGCCGATCACGCCGAAAACGCCGCATTCCTCCTTCAGCTTGTCCCCATCTTCGCTGTCGCGAAGGTAGGATGTGTCAAAGGGATGTGCGGGTGGCATGATTTTGGACAACGGGGCAACTCCGGTTCCGGGTGAGATCGCTGCCTATGTAGGGGCTTCGCGCGCCCCTGTCACCCCGCATGTGACGCTCAATGGGCAACAGGCCGAATTATGCAATCTTACGCAGTTTGGAATTCTGTGGGTCAGCCCGTTTGGGTGCGTCTGGCACTGGGGGCCGCAAGTGGGTTTTGCTCAGCAGGAGTAGAGGATACGGCTGTTTGCTCGACCTGCGGTTCGCAGTGCAGCTTGCCGGGCAGGGTGAAGGTGATCTCAGCCCCGCCACTCTCGCGGTTTCGGGCAAAAATGGTCCCGCCGCGTGCCGCGACCAAGCGACGCACGCCGAGCAGCCCATAGCCGCTATCGACCCGTAATTCACCACCATCAAGGAACACAACCGCCGGCGCATCGAATCCGCTGCCGTTGTCTTGCAGAGTAATTTTAAGCGCGGTGGTGCCTTTGGCGACGACAGAGATATCGATATCAAGCGGCTGGTCGCCCCCATGTTTCAGCGCATTGTCGAGCAGGTTACGCAGTATGATCTGCAAGGTTGTCCGATCGGTCTGGACGGTAACTTCACTGACTCTGATGCAGTGGCGATCCTGCGGATCAAGAACCTCAATCAATTGACGGCAAAGCTTGCCGAAAAAGATCCGTGTATCATGTGGACGTGCCGTCTGCGGCTGGACGCTTTCGGCATGGGCAAGCACGTCAGCAATAAGCGTCGTTGATTTCGCCGCCACGTTCTCAAGCATGTCGATCAGTTGCAGCTTCCCATCGCCATGATCCGCGAAATCCTCGCGCAGCATCTCGGCAAGTAACTTGATGTTGCGCATCGGGGCACGCAGGTCATGGGCAGCCATCGCCACGAATTGTTCCACCTCAGAGGCTTTCGTCCTAAGCGCCACAGGATTGGCCTGGTCCGGTGCGGCGGTCGGGTTGTCTTCGATGCAGCCGTAAAGATATTGCAACTCACCAACCCGCGCGGCCTGCGGCTTCAGGACTACTTGCAGCCCGGCTGCAGGGTTTTCCAACGTTTGGGGAAGGTCAAACCTAACCTCAGCGTTGAGCCGGGCGGCTTCGCAAAATCGGGTATGGGCAATGAGGCCCGTCGCGCCGGGAAATACGTCTGCGGCAGTGCGCCCGATGAAGTCACGCAACGGGCGGTCAAATAACTTGAGTGCCGAAGAATTTATTGCCGCGTAGACCGGTGGCCCAACCGCATCGCGCCTCAGCACGAAAAGCGGTTTGGGCACGGCGTCAAGCTGTGAGAAATCTGCTGTTTCAGATCTAGAAAAAGACACAGGCGCCCTCCCATTCGGGGCGCCTGTTTAGAACGAAGTCGCTAAGGAACTGCTAACGTTATGACGCGCTGCACTTCCCAACCAACGCTTCGTAGCGGTTCGTGATCCAGCCCAGTGCTTCTTGTGGGTCTTGCTCGTCAATTTGACCTGTGAACTGGGAAAAGACGACGGCGGAACGGCTATTGTCCACAGCAGCAGCCCGTTCCCCGGTGTTCACCGTGTCATAGACGAAGAACGCGATGGCCACGAGCACAACGCCGCGCACCACGCCAAAGATAAAGCCAAATCCCTGATCAATACCGCCCAACATCGTGCGGTGCACCAGTGAGGAGAACAACGGCGTGAACAGCGACACAATGATCAAGGCCGCTGCAAAGACCAATGCAAAGGCACCGATCACTGACAACTCACAGCTGTCCGCAAGGAAATCACCAACATAGGGAAGTTCGCGCACCAAAGGCTCGACTTGCGGGGCGAAAAGAAAAGCCAGAACCGCCGCAGCGATCCAGCCGACGATGGCCATAAGTTCACGGACCAGCCCGCGGCCATAGGCCAGCAGAGCCGAAAGTACGATGACAATCGCCACCACCCCGTCAATAATGGTAAAACCTTCCATGCGCGTTTCGCCCTTGTATAAGGGGGGATCAGCCCGCCCCGAAAATTTCGCCAACAAACCCGGTCAGATCGCTCATGGTATTCAGCGTAATTCCGGTCGCACCCACAGCCTTTCCGCCGCGCGGTGCAATAGCGCTCGTAAAACCAAGTTTTTGCGCCTCTTTCAACCTGTTTTCCGTCTGACTGGCAGGACGCAGCGCACCAGATAGGCTTATTTCGCCAAAAACTACTGTTTCAGCGGGCAAAGCCGTGTCCTCGCGGGCCGATAGAATCGCCGCGGCCACGGCAAGGTCAGCGGCTGGTTCAGAAATTTTCATCCCGCCAGCTACATTCAGATATACATCAAGCCCCGCAAAGGGGATGCCGCAACGCGCTTCCAAGACGGCAAGAATCATCGCGAGGCGGCCCGAATCCCAGCCCACCACGGTACGCCGGGCCTGAGAGTGGGGGGAGGGGGCCACGAGCGCTTGAAGCTCGACTAAAACCGGGCGCGTGCCCTCAATCCCAGCAAAGACGACTGAGCCGGGCGAAGGTTGCCCACGCTCGGACAAGAACAGTGCTGAGGGGTTCGTAACCTCTGCCAAGCCGCTGCCGGTCATTTCAAATACGCCGATTTCATCCGCTGGGCCAAAACGGTTTTTCACCGCACGCAGAATGCGGAATTGATGGCCGCGCTCACCTTCAAAGTAAAGCACCGTGTCGACCATGTGTTCGACCACGCGCGGCCCAGCGATCTGGCCTTCTTTGGTGACATGGCCCACCAGAATGACGGCAACGCCGCGCCGTTTGGCAAAGCTGGTCAATTCATGCGCCGCAGCGCGGACCTGACTGACCGAACCGGGCGCGCTTTCGACGTTGTCGGCCCACATCGTCTGAATGGAATCGATAATCGCAAGCTGCGGGCGCTCGGCTTCGAGCGTGGTGAGGATGTCGCGCAGGTTGGTCTCTGCCGCCAGCTTTACAGGGGCATCGGCCAGCCCCAGGCGCTGCGCACGCATGCGCACCTGCGCGCTGGCTTCTTCGCCGCTCACATAGATCGTCTTGAGGCCTGATTTCGCGAAATGCGCAGCGGCTTGCAACAGCAGGGTCGACTTGCCAATGCCCGGATCACCGCCCACCAGAATGGCGGAAGACGGCACCAGCCCGCCGCCGAGCACACGGTCCAGTTCGACAATGCCCGACTGGGCCCGGGGCGGCGGGGTTTCCTGCGTGGCAAGATCGGTCAATTCGATGGAAGAACCACGGCGCGCGCCCAGCGATTTGCTAGGGGGGCCGGACGAGATGCCCTTGTCTTCAACGATGGAATTCCAAGCGCCACAGGCGTCACAGCGCCCGGACCACTTGGAGTGTTTTGCACCGCATTCGGTGCAAGAAAAACTGGAGGAGGATTTTGCCATTGGTCCTTGTCGCGCAGGCTTAAGGCCGCGTCAAAGGAAAATCGCCCGGCCGTCGGAGCGGGTGTTCCAGGGGGGGAACACCGACAGGCCGGGCGCAGCCGCGCATGTTACTCGGCGGCTTTCGGTGTCAGATCGACCACGATGTTATCGAGTGTGGTTGGATCTGCTTGTTGGTCTGCATAGGCGGGCTCTTCGGTCGGAACGATGCGCTCAAGGCCCAGTTCCGGCATGATTTCCTGCATCTCATCACGCAAGCGCTCAAGCTGTGCCACAGCAACGCTTTCTTCAAGTTCGACCTCATGCATCCAATGCTTCATCTCGGTTGAAATGGCTTTGGCTTGGTCAAGGCGGCTGTTGAACAATTCAACCTCTTCCTGGCGCTGCTTGAGGAAGCTACGGGCACGGGCGATTTTATCGTCCGAATAGACTTCGGCAAGGTCGCGGGCGACGTGGCTCATCTGGGCGGCCATTTCCAGCACGGCAGGCTCCAAGGTGCTGAGATCGGGGTGATCACGCAGATAGGCGAGACGCTCGCGGACGGAGTCGAATTCCGAGCTCAGCTGGAAAGTTTCGGCACGGTCAGCGGCGTGCACAGCGGCATAGGCGCGGGCAACGTCGTTCATGCCAACCGCAAACTGACGGTGAGAGGTCTCAAGCTGCATGATGCGGCGGTTCGTTGGCAGAAAGAAGCAAAGGCCAATAGCAAGGGCCGTAAGGGCCAATTGCGCATACATGCCGGCATTTTCAACAGCCGCCCCATTATATTCGATGGGCAGGCTAATCCAGTTCCACTGGCCAATTGCTGCCATAATGCTTGCGAAGCTCAGCGCGACGGCCGCCGAAATGAAAAGAGCAACAGCAATCCGCTGGAACAGATACTGCACGAGATAAGTAAAGTCACGAAGCTGGGTCATTCATTCTCCCCCCTGGAAGATAAGCGAGTTTCTGCCGACAAAACCCCGCTTGTCCCGGTTTGTTCCCGCTCATTAAACCAAAAATGCGCGAAAATTTACTGGTTTGAATGAACTGCTTTGCGCAAGCTCCTGTCTCGATTAGCTTTTTCCTAAGACCTCACTCTGTCGTGATCGGTCAAAAAATGCTCATGGGATGTCAACGGCTAGGCAAGATTTAGAAAAAACTGTGTCCCAGCACAGGGCTCGGCCCAAGATTAGCTGCGGTAAATACGCTCGAAACGCGCGCCTAAGGAGGTCAGAATCTCATAGCCGATCGTACCCGCCCAATCGGCAAGGGTATCTACGCCCTGAGCGTCGCCCAATAGCCGCAGGCTCTCTGGCGGTTCGGAAAGCGAAGAGACATCAACCGTGATCAGATCCATTGACACGCGGCCAAGGATCGGGAGGCGGATGTCCCCGTGGTAAAACGCAGCATCCGATGCATTTCCCATCGCACGCAAGAGCCCATCGGCATAGCCGCCTGATACCGTCGCCACCTGCGTTTCCGCCTGCGCGGTCCAAGTATTGCCGTAGCCTATGGTCTCGCCAGCGGCCACGGTACGGGTCTGGATCACTGGCAAGTCCAAGGTGACCACTGTCTGCGCATCGGCAAAGGGCAAGCCCCCGTACAGACCGATACCGGGGCGCGTGACATCAAAGTGATACGCTGGCCCCAAGAGTATGCCCCCGGTCGCCGCCAGTGAACGCGGTGCGTCGATGCCTTGGGTCATGTCGCAGAAACTTTGCAACTGGGCGGCGTTCATCGGATGCTCAGGTTCGTCCGCGCAGGCCAGATGCGACATCACGAGGGGCGGGCGTTGCGCCAGTGCAATGTCGCGCAGAGCGGCCCATTCCGCAGGCTCCATGCCCAGGCGGTTCATCCCGCTATCAAGCTGGATTCCAAAAACATGGCCGGGCAGGGTCTCGACCTGACGCAGCAGTTGATCGGTGGAATTAATCATCGGGATCAGGTCAGCGCTGCGGATCAATTCCGCATCGCCTGCCATATGTCCCGAAAAGACATTGATCTCTGGCCCGTGGCCAAGAGCACGGCGCAGGGCCAAGCCCTCTTCGGCCTGCGCAACAAAGAACTTTCGCGCCCCTGCCATCGCTAGGGCTTTGCCGACCTGTGCCACGCCAAGCCCGTAGCCATCGGCCTTGACCACAGCGCCTGTTTCACTTTCGGACAGACGGTCAAGCGCGCGCCAATTGTCAGCAAGGGCCGTAAGGTCGATGGTCAGCTTCGCAGTACTCATGTGAAAGGTTTTGAGCGGCGCGCGCCGTAAGGTCAAGCGGAAGGGCAACCGTTCACCGATCGGGGCTGCACCCGTCCCCGAATTGTTACACTTCAATATGAAGGGGGAGCGCGCCTGTCGCCGCGAAATCCGCTTCTCCCCCGCCGAGTGCGCTTTGCAGATGGCTGCGGGCTGGAATGAAACGGTTAGCGAGTGGCATTTTGAATGTGAGCACGGGTCACATCGGCCCGGCGGGTCGCCCGGGGGGGAACCCCGAGCGATGATGTTTATGGCTTAATGTAAGTATAGCCCATTTGCTGCAGACGCGAGAGTTCTGCCACACCGGAAGGCACGATATCTTCTTTCCAGACGTCATACAGATCGTCTTCGTAGCTGATTTTGCGTCCCTTTAGGGTGTTGTTGCACACGTGAAAATTAACGTTCTGGCCCTTCAAAGACGATACGCTGGTTTGCATCTTCTCATTGCCTTTGGCATCCGCCAGAAGGCTCAAGCCGTTGCCGTGCAGAACGACTTTGATCTCCATATTCTCGGCCCCGACGGCGTTGATATGGTTCTGAATATTGCGCATGGCGCCAAGGTGCTTTTTAGAGCCTTCGCCGCCTTCGTAGTTAATATGATAGACGACTTTCTGCTTTCCATAGCGCTCGGCGTCTTGAGCCTGAACAGCAAAGGCCAGTGTTGTCGCCAGCAATACACAGATTGCGCGGAATAGGTTTGTCATGTGGTCTCCTCCCTGATGGTTGTCGGCCCGAGTGTATGAACCCCGAACTTCCACCCAAGCCTACCAAGTAGATCGGGCAAACCAAGCATTTTTATTCACAGATGCGAATTTGATTGTAGGAGGGACGCGTGCCGCGACCAAACAGCGTTAGAACTCTTGATCGTCGCCGCCACCCTGCTGCCAAGGCTGCACAAGGTTGCCAAAGCGGGTAAATTTGCCCTCAAAGCTGAGGTCCACGGTGCCGATGGGGCCGTGACGCTGCTTGCCGATCACCACCTCGGCGCGGCCATGCAGGCGTTCCATCTCTTCCTGCCAAGCCGCCATCTTATCAAGCTCGTGATCGCCCGGCTTCTCGCGTTCTTTGTAGTATTCTTCGCGGTACACGAACATCACCACATCGGCGTCCTGCTCAATCGAGCCCGATTCGCGCAAGTCCGACAGCTGCGGGCGTTTATCTTCGCGGCTTTCGACCTGACGCGACAGCTGCGACAGGGCGATCACCGGGATGTCGAGTTCCTTGGCAATCGCCTTGAGGCCCATGGTGATTTCCGAGATTTCGTTCACCCGGTTTTCCGATTTCCCAGTGCCGCGTACCAGCTGAAGGTAGTCGATGATCAAAACATCAAGCCCATGGGTTCGCTTCAGGCGCCGCGCACGGGCGGCCAACTGGCTGATGGGCAGGGCAGGCGTGTCGTCGATAAAGAGTGGGCAGGCTTCGAGCGCCTTGGCGGCGTCGACAAAACGGCGGAACTCTGTCTCGGTCATGTCACCGGAGCGGATCTGCTGGCTAGGGATCTCGGCAGCTTCCGAGAGGATACGCGCCGCGAGCTGTTCGGCGCTCATTTCCAAGCTGTAGAACCCCACAACGCCGCCATCAATCGCGCCTTCGGTCCCGTCGGGTTTCATCCCGCGCTTGTAGGCTTTGGCTACGTTAAAAGCGATATTAGTCGCGAGCGAGGTTTTCCCCATCGACGGACGCCCCGCGAGGATCAGAAGGTCAGAGCGGTGCAAACCGCCCAGTTTCTTATCCATGTCGATCAGCCCGGTGGAGACACCAGACAAACCACCATCCCGCTGGTAAGCCGCGTTGGCCACGTTGACCGCATCGGTCACGGCTTTAAGGAAGGACTGAAAGCCGCTTTCGACCTGACCCTGTTCGGCCAGCTTATAAAGCTCCTGCTCGGCTTCAACGATCTGCTCGCGTGGCTCTGACGCGACATCCACCTGCGCCGCCTTTGACGAGATATCGCGGCCCAGTTGGATGAGGTCACGGCGCACGGCGAGGTCATAGATCATCTGCGCATAGTCGCGCACGGCAAAGGCACTGATCGCGGCACCCGCGAGGCGGGCGAGATAGGCCGGGCCGCCGAGTTCTTTCAGACCCTCATCGTCTTCCATGAAGGCTTTAAGCGTGACAGGTGAGGCAAGGTTGTTCTTGGCGATCCGCTGGGCAGCGATGTCAAAGATGCGGGCGTGGACCGGCTCGTAGAAATGCTTGGGGCCAATAACAGAGGCGACGCGGTCATAGACGTCATTGTTGGTCAGGATCGCGCCCAGCAGCTGCTGCTCGGCCTCAATCGAATGCGGCATCGTCTCAGGAGCCTGCACAGCCAATTGGTTCGCGTTTAGCGATGTAATCTCGTTCATGACCTCACCCATATCTGCCCAGAGGGTCGTCTTAACCAGTGGGGCGGCGCGGCGCAAATTGTATGTTTCTGTGGATATCTGTGCAAACACATGCGCCCACCACATCTTGCCTTGTGGTGGGCGCATGCGTCAACATCTGGCGCAAAAGGGCTTAATTTTTGCGCGATTCTTGCCACTTGCGGGGGGCGTTAAGAAAGGCTTCGACTTCGGTCAGTGTGGCCGCATCGAAGGCGTTCTGCGCGCGGGCTTCGGCCAGCACGTCCCACCACGTGCAAAGTGCGTGCAGGCTAACGCCATGGTCGCCAAGGGTCTTTTCGGTCTGCGGGAAAATGCCGTAGTGGAAGATCACGGCGGTATGCGCGCAGGTGGCTCCGGTTTCCCGAATCGCGTCGACGAAGCTGAGTTTTGAGCCGCCGTCGGTGGTCAGGTCCTCAACCAGCAGCACGCGCTGGCCCTCGGTCATCTCACCTTCGATCCGGGCGTTGCGGCCGTAGCCTTTGGCCTTCTTGCGCACGTAAGTCATCGGCAGGGCCATGCGCTCGGCCACCATGGCGGCGAAGGGGATACCTGCGGTCTCGCCACCGGCGATATTATCGAAGGCCTCGAAGCCCGCGTTGCGCATCACGGTGACGGTGAGGAAATCCATCAGCGTGGCGCGGATCCGGGGGTGGGAGATCAGCTTGCGGCAGTCGATATAGGTCGGGCTGGGCAGGCCGGAGGCTAGGGTGAAGGGTTCATCCGCGTTAAAATGCACCGCGCCGATTTCCAGCAGCATGCGCGCGGTGAGGCGGGCCATTTCTTCGGGGCTGGGGTGGCTGGTGGGGATCATTTCAAGCGTCCTTGGCTGGGGAGAGGTCGGGTCGGTATTTAAGAAAGGATGAAGATTAGGAGGTCCAGTGCAGATCGAAACCGGGGTCGAAGACCGTGACCGGGCCGTCGGGGGTGTCGATGCTGGAGGGGTGCTGGGGGGCTTCGCGGCGCAGGGTGATGCGCGTCTCGTTTGGCGGCAGACCGTAGAAGGCTGGGCCGTTGAGCGAGGTGAAGGCTTCGAGATTGGCGAGCGCGCCTTCGTCTTCGAAGACTTGGGCGAGGATCGATAGGGTGTTGGGTGCGGTGAAGCAGCCCGCGCAGCCGCAGGGTTGCAGTTTGGCGCCATCGGTATGCGGCGCGCTGTCGGTGCCGAGAAAGAAGCGCGGGTCGCCTGAGGTGGCCGCTTGGCGCAGGGCGAGGCGGTGGATCTCGCGTTTGGCGACGGGCAGGCAGTAGTAATGCGGGCGGATGCCGCCGGCGAGGATATGGTTGCGGTTAATCACGAGGTGGTGGGTTGTGATCGTGGCCGCAAGGCCGCTTTCGGCGCTGCGCACGTAGTCGGCGGCGTCAGCGGTGGTGATATGTTCCATGATCACGCGCAGCGCGGGGTGGGCGCGGCGGATTGGGTCGAGCACGCGGTCGATGAAGACGGCTTCGCGGTCGAAGATGTCGATCTCGCTGTCGGTGACCTCGCCGTGGGTGCAGAGCGGCAGGCCGATTTCTGCCATGCGGTCCAAGACCGGCGCGACCTTGTCGAAATTCGATACGCCGCTGGCGGAATTGGTGGTGGCGCCCGCGGGGTAGAGTTTGACCGCATGGATCAACCCTTCGGCATGGGCGCGGGCGACATCTTCGGGGTCGGTGTCCTCAGTGAGGTAGAGGGTCATCAGTGGGGTGAAATCCGCGCCCTCGGGCAGGGCGGCCATGATCCGGTCGCGGTAGGCGGCGGCTTGGGCGCCGGTCACCACGGGGGGCACAAGATTTGGCATGATGATGGCGCGGGCGAAATCGCGGGCAGTGTGGGGCAGCACGGCGCGCAGCATGTCGCCGTCGCGCAGGTGCAGGTGCCAATCGTCAGGGCGGCGGATCGTGATGCTTTGTGTCATGGGCGCGGGGCTAGCACAGCGCGGGGCCGCGCGCCAGATTGAAAACCTAGCCGGTCGCTGCGC